>Ga0302321_100002741_pt1 | contig 15145 bp, 15 predicted proteins | sample Fen_T0_1_FD_202505 | JGI IMG/M metagenome (GOLD analysis project Ga0302321, IMG submission 202505) | Peat permafrost microbial communities from Stordalen Mire near Abisko, Sweden - Fen_T0_1 | ecosystem: Environmental > Terrestrial > Soil > Wetlands > Permafrost | place: Sweden: Abisko...
CAGCGGTGGCCAACTTCACCGTCGCGTCGACCCCCCGCACGTTCGACCGCCAGTCGAACGAGTGGAAGGACGGCGAGACGCTCTTCATGCGGTGCTCGGTCTGGCGGGACGCGGCGGAGAACGTCGCCGAGTCCCTCCAGCGCGGCACCCGGGTGCTCGTGTCCGGCCGGCTGCGCAGCCGGTCGTACGAGACCAAGGAGGGTGAGAAGCGCACCGTCGTCGAGATGGAGGTCGACGAGGTCGGCCCGTCCCTGCGCTACGCCACGGCCAAGATCGCCAAGACCTCCCGCGGTGGCGGGGGCGGCGGCGGCTTCGGTGGTGGCGGCGGTGGGGGTGGCGGCGGTTACTCCGGCGGCGGCGGCGGTGGGGGCGGCGGCAACTACGGCGGCAACCAGTCGTCCGACGACCCGTGGGCGACCGGCCCGTCCGGCGGCGCCGGCGGTGGGGGTGGGGGCGGCGGGTTCCCGTCGTCCGAGGAGCCCCCGTTCTGATCCTGATCGTCGCACCAAAGATCCATTGATCGAGTGCTGACCGGTCCCGGTGGGGCCCGCGTCACCGACCATCCCGGGCACGGCCCGGGCTCCCCGAAGGAGGAGCACCACGATGGCGAAGCCACCTGTTCGCAAGCCGAAGAAGAAGCAGAACCCGCTCAAAGCGGCGAAGATCGACAAGGTCGACTACAAGGACGTGAACGTCCTGCGCAAGTTCATCTCCGACCGCGGCAAGATCCGCGCGCGGCGCGTCACCGGTGTCTCGGTGCAGCAGCAGCGTGAGATCGCCAAGGCCGTCAAGAACGCGCGCGAGATGGCACTCCTGCCGTACTCGAGCTCGGCCCGCTGAGAGGGGACCGCATCATGAAGCTGATCCTCACCCAGGAGGTCACGGGCCTCGGTACCCCCGGGGACGTCGTCGAGGTCAAGGACGGCTACGGCCGCAACTACCTCGTGCCCCGTGGGCTCGCCGTCGCCTGGACCAAGGGCGCCGAGAAGCAGATCGCGTCGATCCGCAACGCGCGCCGTGCTCGCGAGGTCAAGACCCTCGACGAGGCGCAGCAGATCCGCGCGTCCCTCGAGGGCCGCACGGTGAAGCTCCCCGCTCGCGCGGGCGCCACCGGCCGGCTGTTCGGGGCGATCACGCCCTCGGACGTCGCGCAGGCCGTCCAGGCGGCCGGCGGCACCCAGGTCGACCGCCGCAAGGTCGAGCTGGCCCAGCCGATCAAGAGCCTCGGTGACTACACCGTGCTCATCCGCCTGCACCCCGACGTGCAGGCCAAGGTGAAGCTGCAGGTCGTCGCCGGCTGACGACGTCCTGCTCGCACGGTCGTTCCGGGCCGGGTCCCTGCAGTCCGGGGGCCCGGCCCTTCGGCGTCCGGGCCGCCGGACGGCAGCCGTGCGGCGGACGGCAGCCGTGCGGCCCGCCGCGGCGTCAGCGGGTGCCGTCGCCGGTGACGAGCCAGGCCGAGCCCCGCGCCCGCCGGCCGAGGAACACCGCCCGAACGGCCATCCAGCCGCCGGCGAAGGCGATCCACAGCCAGACCAGACCCGCCGTGCCCTGGGGCGCCACCTCGATGACCGCGGCGGCCAGCGGCAGGTAGACGAGCAGCTGCACGGTCGCCGTGACGGCCAGGTAGCGCCCGTCGCCGGCGCCGATGAGGACGCCGTCCAGGACGAACACGTAGCCCGCCAGCGGCTGCATGACGGCCGCCACGACGAGCGCGGCCGCCATCGCCCGCCGGACGGCGGGGTCGGGCGTGAAGAGGGGCTCCAGGAGCGTCCGCAGGCCGAGGAGCAGCGCACCGAGCACCACTCCGCCGCCGACCCCCCAGCGGACCATCCGGGCGGTCGCGGCGCGCACCCCCGCCACGTCCCCGGCGCCGAGCGAGCGGCCCGTCAGGGCCTGGGCGGCGATGGCCAGCGCGTCCAGGGTGAGCGCCAGCAGCGTCCAGAGGTTGGAGACCACGGTGTGCGCGGCCAGCGCCACGTCGCCCAGGCGCCCCGCCGCGTAGGTGGTGATGAGCAGCGTGGCGCGCAGCGCCAGCGTCCGCACCAGGAGCGGGACGCCGGCCAACCCGCCCGCCCGGATCCCGGACAGGTGCGGGCGCAACGGGGCCCCGTGCCGCCGCGCCCCGCGGGCGACGACGACGGCGGTCACCACACCCATGCCGGTCTGGGTGAGCGCCGTGCCGAGTCCGGAGCCCGTGATCCCGAGCCCGGCGCCGTGCACCAGGGCCAGGTTGAGCACGGCGTTGACGACCGCTCCGACGCCCGCGACGGCCAGCGGCGTCCGGGTGTCCTGCAGGCCGCGCAGCACGCCGGTGGCGGCCAGCACGACGAGCATCCCGGGGACGCCGGGCGCCGACGCCCGCAGGTACGCGACGGCCTGGTCGCCGACCGGACCGCCGACGTGGAACACCCCGATGACGAGCGGCGCGCCGAGGCCCGTGACGAGCGCGGCGCCCACTCCCAGCCCGGCCGCCAGCCAGAGCCCGTCGACGCCGCGGGCCAGGGCCGCGCGCAGGTCCCCGGCGCCGAGCGTGCGCGCGACCGAGGCCGTCGTGCCGTAGGCGAGGAAGACGAACAGGTTGACGGCCGTCGCCAGGACCGCGCCGGCGACGCCGAGGCCGGCCAGCGGAGCGCGACCGAGCGACCCGACGATCCCGGCGTCGACGAGGAGGAACAGCGGCTCGCACACGAGCGCACCGAGGGCGGGGACCGCCAGGAGCAGGATCTCGCGATCCCGCGGAGCCAGGCGCACGAGTGATCCCCTCTCGACGGCGGGCGCTCCGCGTGACACCCTACGAACGGACGATGACCTGGTTCACCCGATCGAAGGATCGCGCGAGGCCCGGCCGGGTGGTGCTGCGTGTGGGCGCCCGCCGCGGCGCGACACGCATCCTGACGACACGCCAGAGGACTTCTCGTCCACAGCCGGTGGAGCTCTCATTGTGGTGTCTGACGTGCGCAGATGCGGTGCGTTACGCCCCGTCGTCCCCAGGCTTTTCCACAATCTGTGGGTAGCTGGTCCGGTTGTCCACGCGTTGTCCACACCCTGGGGGTGGTTGTGCCCAGGACGGTGCACACGGCGGATTGAACCTGCCCTCCTCCGGGCCCTAGCGTCAGCCTCCGCCCCCTGACGGCCTGCCTGTCGGCGATCGTTGTCGGTGGGGTCCTGTACACCTGTTCGTAGGGACCCGACGGGGGTCGTCCGGCAGGGTGCGGCCAGCAGGAGAGGGGGTGGGCCGATGTCTCTGGCAGATCTGGAGATGCCCGGTTCCAGCCCCTCGGAGGACTTCGGCCGGACGCCTCCGCAGGATCTGGCGGCCGAGCAGAGCGTCCTCGGCGGCATGCTCCTGTCGAAGGATGCCATCGCCGACGTCGTCGAGGTCCTGCGCGGTCCCGACTTCTACCGCCCGGCCCACGAGCTGGTCTACGAGGCCGTCCTCGACCTCTACGGCCGGGGCGAGCCGGCCGACGCCGTCACGGTGGCCGACGAGCTGAACAAGCGCGGCGAGCTCGGTCGGGTGGGCGGTCCCGCCTACCTGCACACGCTGCTCTCCTCCGTCCCGACGGCGGCCAACGCCGGCTTCTACGCCAAGATCGTGCACGAGCGGGCGGTGCTGCGCCGCCTCGTCGCCGCCGGGACGAAGATCGTCCAGCTCGGCTACGCCACCGACGGCGGCGACGTCGACGAGATCGTCAACGCCGCCCAGGCGGAGATTTACCAGGTCACCGAGCGCCGCGCCACGGAGGACTACGCGGCCCTGGGCGACATCATCGAGGGCGCCATCGACGAGATCGAGGCTTCCAGCAGCAGGGGTGACGGTCTGACCGGCGTCCCCACCGGCTTCGCCGACCTGGACCGGCTGACGAACGGCCTGCACCCAGGCCAGATGATCGTCATCGCCGCGCGCCCCGCCATGGGCAAGTCGACCGTGGCCCTCGACATCGCCCGGTCCGCGGCCATCCATCACAGCATGGCGTCGGTGATCTTCAGCCTGGAGATGGGCAAGAACGAGATCACCATGCGTCTGCTCTCCGCCGAGGCCCGGATCCCGCTGCAGAACATGCGCAAGGGCACCATGCGAGAGGAGGACTGGACGCGCCTGGCCCGCACGATGGGCGACATCAGCGACGCGCCGCTCTTCATCGACGACAGCCCCAACATGTCCCTGATGGAGATCCGCGCCAAGTGCCGCCGGCTCAAGCAGCGCCACGATCTCAAGCTCGTCATCATCGACTACCTGCAGCTGATGAGTTCCGGCAAGAAGGTGGAGAGCCGTCAGCAGGAGGTCTCGGAGTTCTCCCGGGCGCTCAAGCTGCTCGCCAAGGAGCTCCAGGTGCCGGTCATCGCGCTCAGCCAGCTGAACCGTGGGCCTGAGCAGCGCACCGACAAGAAGCCCCAGATGTCCGACCTGCGTGAGTCGGGCTCCATCGAGCAGGACGCCGACATGATCGTCCTGCTGCACCGCGAGGACGTCTACGAGAAGGAGTCACCCCGGGCGGGCGAGGCCGACTTCATCGTGGCCAAGCACCGCAACGGTCCTACCGACACGATCGTGGTCGCCTTCCAGGGCCACTACTCACGCTTCGTCGACATGGCCACCTGACCTCCTCGACGACGCGCGGCAGCGGCCCTGGGGGCGCGGTGTCCGGGCTGTCCGGTACGGGCACCGGCACCGAGCACGGGTCACCGCGGGCCGGGGGCGGCCGGCGTGCCCGAGCGACGCACCAGCCACCAGATGCCGAGGGCGACCAGGGCGAACGGAACCAGCGAGTGGTGCCACGGCCCGGAGCCGCTCCAGGGGTCGCCGAGCGGGTGGTCGACCACGATCGCGACGACGCCACCGACGAAGCCGGCGGTGAAGGTCCCGTCGAGGGCCTGCTGGGCGTGGATGCGGCCGTCCTGGTGGGGCAGCAGGAGCCAGAGGACGCCGTAGGCGGCCAGACCGAGGCCGGTCAGCAGCCCGACCAGGACGAACAGGATCCGGACCGACGTCGGGCTCATGTTCCAGCGGCGGGCGAGACCGGCGCAGACGCCGGCGATCCGGCGGTCGTGGTCGGGGCGGACGACGTCCCACGAGCGGACGCCGGCGAAGAAGCGGTCCGCGGAGGTCCGCCACGCGGGCCGGGGGCCGGAGCCGGAGCCAGGCTCGGTGCCGGTGCCGGTGCCGGTGCCGGTGCCGGTGCCGGCCGCGGAGCGGGGCGGTTCCGGCGATCGGTACGCAGGCAGCGGGTCGGGTTCGGGAAGGGGTTCGGGTCTCGTGGTGTCCATGGCTCAACTGTCGCCCCGACCGCCGTCCGGCGGATCAGGTGCGGCCCCCGAGCGGCCCCCGAGCCGTCCCTGAGCGGACGGGGTGCGGTCCCTGAGCGCAACCCCGGCCCGGGACCGAGGAACGGCTGAAGGAACGGCTCAAGGAGCGGGCGGTGGAGAACCGGCGGTGGAGAAGGTGGAGAACAGGAGCGGGTCCGGCGGGGTCTGGGCGCGGACCCGGATCAGGGGTGATGGGACGGGGGTCAGTTGGCCTCGTTGAAGCGGCGCAGGAGCGTCGCGAAAAGAGCGACGTCCTCCGTCGTCCACGAGTCCAGGGTGCTTCGGGTGCGCTCCCGGCGCGCCTCACGGGCCCTGTCCAGCAGGGCCCGCCCGGCGTCCGTGAGCGACAGGTGCCGACTGCGTGCGTCCTCCTCGTTCTGCGTCCGCCGAACGAGGTTGAGCTGCTCCAGGAGGGCAACCTGACGGCTCACCGTCGGCTTGCCCACACTGAAGTAGCTCGCGAGGTCGGTCACCCGGACGGTGCCCACCTCGTCGATCCGCGCGAGCAGGCCGTAGGCCGCGGCGTCCAGATCAGGATGGACGTCGCGCGCCAGGGCACCGGACAGCCCCCGAGCCCGCCGCATCACCACGGCGAGTTCATGCTCCAGTTCGTCGTACGCCACCCCACGGGTCGCGTGCGGTTTGCCTGTCACCACGGTCGGAGCCTAATCGCGATCACCCCAAAAGATGAAAGCCTGATTGCGCCATTTCGTTCAGATGTGGGTCGCCTGGTACAATTGTTGCCCAATGAAAGCGGTTTCTATCGCTGAGCGCCGACCGGGCATCACTATTCGTGCTCGAGCGACCAAGTTGTCGGATGATCCAGTCGGATCGCCCGAGGCTCCCATCCGTGGCCACCGCCCCCTGGTGGGGGGAGAATTGATCTGTTAGGCCAGGATTGATCCACCAACACGTTCACTGGAACTCTCGAAACGATCACTTTCGGTATCTCACGCTGGACGCAGCGCATCCGATCGGCCGGGGCGCACCGACACCCGAGGACGGATCTGATGGAGCGTTCCCGCACTGTGATGGACCTGATGTCGGACGGCATCGCCAACGCGGTAGGCCGCGACGGCGACATCCCGACCCGGTGGGTGGCCGTTGTCGAGACCCTGGACGCCGACGGCAAGCGCTGCGTGTGGCGCATGGTCTCCGACGGCCTGACGTCGTGGGACGCGGCCGCCCTGCACGACTACGCGCTGACGAAGCTGCGGGCCCGCATCACCCGTGATGCGCTCAATGACTGAACGTTCACCCGTCGTTCGTGGAGTTGCCCCGAGCAGCGACGTCAGGATCTCGGCAGGCCGGGGGCCGGTCGAGTACGCTCGCAGCGAGCATGTCAGCGGCGTGTCGGGCCCGGGTTCCGCACCGGAGCGCGACGACGTCACTCACGCGCGTCCGCCGTCCCCTACCGTGATGATGGAGTCATGGACCTCAACGCCGATGTGGGGGAGTCGTTCGGGCTCTGGACCCTGGGCGACGACGACACCCTGCTCTCCCTGGTCACGAGCGCCAACGTCGCCTGCGGCTTCCACGCCGGCGACCCGTCGACGCTCCGCCGGACGACGGAGCGGGCGGCGACCTGCGGGGTGTCCGTCGGGGCCCAGGTGTCCTACCGGGACCTGGTGGGCTTCGGCCGGAGGTTCATGGACGTCCGGCCGCGCGAGCTGCGGGATGACATCGTCTACCAGATCGGTGCGCTGGACGCGTTCACCCGGCTCACCGGCCGCCGGGTGACCTACGTGAAGCCCCACGGTGCGCTCTACCACGCGGTGGTCCAGCACGAGGAGCAGGCCGCCGCGGTGGTGGGGGCCGTCACGGCCTACGCGCATGCCACCGGCAACGAGCTGGCGCTGCTCGGGCAGCCGGGGTCCGCCCTGCTCACCGCCGCCGAGAAGGCCGGCCTCCGCACCGTGCGCGAGGCCTTCGCCGACCGCGGCTACGACACCTTCGGCCAGCTGCTTCCCCGGGACGCGCCCGGCGCCCTGGTGACGGATCTCGCCGCGGTGGCGGAGCGCGCCGTCCGGATGGCCGTCAAGGGCGAGGTCGCCACGGACGACGGGTCGGTCGTCCTCGTGTCGACCGAGTCGATCTGCGTGCACGGGGACACCCCGGGCGCGGTCGAGATCGCCCGCACCGTGCGGACGGCGCTGGAGCAGGCCGGCGTCGAGCTCTCGCCGTTCGCCCCCTGACCGCGCGGGCCCGCCGGTGCCCGCGTCCGCGCACGACCGGCGCCTGCTCGACCTCGGGGACGCCGCGGTGCTCGTCGAGGTGGCCGGGCTGCCCGACGTCCTCGGCCTCCTGGCGGCCCTGAGCCTCGACCGGGAAGCCGACCGCGCCCCCGCCGTGGAGGACCTGGTCCCGGCGGAGCGCACGCTGCTGGTCCGGTTCGACCCCCGGGTGACCCCGGCGTCCGCCGTCCGGGCCTGGCTGCGGGACGTCGAGGCGCTGCCCGGCGTGGGTGGGACGGGCGAGCGGGTCGAGCTGGCGGTCCGCTACGACGGCGCCGACCTCGACGACGTCGGCCGCCGCACCGGCCTGGGCCCCGAGGGGGTCGTCGCCGCGCACACCGGCCGGGACTGGACCGTGGCGTTCACCGGGTTCGCGCCCGGCTTCGGCTACCTCGTCGACGGCGACCTCCGGCTGCGCGTCCCGCGCCTGGACGCGCCGCGCACCCGGGTGCCGGCCGGGGCCGTCGCCCTCGCCGGCGCCTACTCGGGCGTGTACCCGCGGGAGTCACCGGGCGGCTGGCGCATCATCGGCACGGCCGCGGTCCCGGTGTGGGACGTCGACCGCGACCCGCCCGCCCTGCTGCGGCCCGGCGTCCGGGTGCGCTTCGTGGCGGTCCCGTGACCCGGGCGCTGGAGATCGTCCGCACCGGGCCGCTCGTCACCGTCCAGGACCTGGGCCGGATCGGGTGGGCCCACCTCGGCGTGTCCCGGTCCGGGGCGGCGGACCGGGCGGCCCTGCGACGGGCGGGCCGGCTGGTGGGCAACGCATCGGGGGCGGCCGGGCTGGAGGTCCTGGTGGGGGGCCTGGAGGTCCGGGCGACGGGCGACCTGGTCGTCGCCGTCAGCGGGGCCGACTGCCCGCTCAGCCTCGACGGCCGCGCCGTCCCGGGGGAGTCCCTGCTGGACCTGCGCGCGGGGTCACGGTTGGTGCTGGGGACGGCGCGGCACGGGCTGCGGGCCTACCTCGCCGTCCGGGGCGGGGTGGCGGTGCCGCCCGTGCTCGGCTCGCGCTCGCGCGACACGCTGGCCGCGCTCGGCCCCAGACCGCTGCGCCCGGGCGACGTGCTGCCGGTGGGCCCGACGGACGGCCCGGACGTCGCCGGTCCGCCGACGGTGGACCAGTTGCCGGTCGCGACGCCGGCGCCGGACGAGCAACCGGTGGTCCTGCGGGCGCTCGTCGGACCGCGGGCGGACCGGCTCGAACCGGCCGCGGCGGAGCGCCTCTGGACCCAGACCTGGCACGTCTCCCCGAACAGCGACCGGATCGGCGTCCGCCTCGACGGCGCGCCGCTCGAGCGGGCCCCGGGCGCACCCGACCTGCCGAGCGAGCCGCTGGTGCGGGGAGCGGTGCAGTTGCCGCCCGGCGGCCGGCCGGTGGTGTTCCTGGCCGACCACCCGGTGACCGGCGGGTACCCCGTCGTTGCGGCGGTGCTGGACGCTGACACCGATCTGCTGGGGCAGCTCGGCCCGGGCCGGGCGGTGCGGTTCCGCCGGGCGAGCGCCGCCGACCTGGGGCTGCCGCCGTTCCGTCCGGATCTGCGCTGCCCGTGGTGGGGCTGGTAGCGCCACGCCCCGGCACGGTCCACCGTTCGGACCACGGTCGACGTCCTCGGCCGACGTCCTCCGATGCCCTACCGTGATAACCGAACGCAATCGACGATTACACAAGGTTGCAGTCCGGGGTGGGAGGGAAGCAGACGTGGACGGCCCTCGGCCCCGCTTCATGGTTCCCGTCCAGGGCGGTCGCGGGCGCAGCCAGGACCTGCCACCGGCCGCCGGTCTCGAGCTGTCGCCGTCACCCGCGCCTTCACCCGTGCCGGCGCCCCCGCCGTCACCCTCGCAGCAGCCGGTCCCCACGCAGAGACCGACGACGACCGACGGGCGGGCCGCCGGGCGGGCCGCCGGGCGGGCCGCCGGGCGGACCGACGGGCGGACCGACGGGCGGTCCGACGGGCGGACCGACGGGCGGGCCGTCCCCCCGCCGCCCGCCGGGGACGAGCGCTTCCGGGCACTGTTCGAGCACGTTCCGGTCGGGGTGGCGCTGAGCGAGCCCGGTGGCCGGTTCACCGACGTGAACCACGCGCTGCGGGCCCTGCTCGAGGGCACCGGGATCGACCCGGACGTCGACGGCCCCGCCGACCTCGCCCGACCCGCCGAGGCCGCAGCCGCCGAGGCCGAGCCTGACGGGGCCGAGCCTGACGGGGCCGAGGCGGCCGAGGCCGACCAGGCCGCGGCGTGGCGTGCCGGGCTCGCCGACGTGACCGCCGGCCGCGCGACGGTCGCCCAGGCACAGCTCTCCCTGGCGCCGGCCGGCGCCCCGCCGCGGTGGGTGCAGGCGACCGCGGCGCTCGTCGTCCTGGGCGACCACCGCTACCTGCTGACGCACGTCGAGGACACGACCGGCCGCCACCTGGCCGAGCAGCGCCTGGTGCGCCTCGCGCTGCACGACGACCTCACCGGCCTGGCGAACCGCACCCTGCTCGCCGAGCGGCTGGAGGCCGCCGTCGCCCGGGACGAGGGGACCGGCCTGCACACCGGTGTCCTCTATGTCGACCTGGACGCGTTCAAGCAGGTCAACGACCGGTTCGGGCACGAGATCGGCGACCGGGTGCTGCGGTGCGTCGGGTACCGGCTCGCGGCGAGCCTGCGGGCCGGCGACACCGCCGGGCGGGTCGGGGGCGACGAGTTCCTGGTGATCGCGGGCGACGTCCCGGACGGCGCGGCCCTCAGCGAGCTGGCGCGCCGGCTCACGGCCGCGCTCGCGGCGCCGTTCGACGTGCCCGGGTGCGGGATCTCGATGCAGGCGAGCGTGGGCGCGACCCTGGTCCGGCCGGGCGACACCCTCGCTACCGCGATGCAGCGCGCCGACGCGGCCATGTTCACCGTGAAACGCGGACGCCGGGCCACTGCGCGCGTCGACGTCGACGCGCTGCAGCTCACCCTTCTGCCGGAGCTGGCGGCGCCCGACCCGCCCGGCCCGCCCACCTGACGCAGGGTCCGGGCGGGCGCCGCGCCGTCGCGCAGGGCAGGCTGAGCGCCGTGGACGACGTCGATCTCGCGGTGGTGGGCGCCGGCGGCGCCGGGTTGAGCGTGCTCGTGCAGCTCGACCGCAGGCTGCGCGCAGGGCTCCGGCCGCCCACGATCGCGCTGTTCGACCCGGTCCACCGGCGCGGCGACGACCGGACGTGGTGCTTCTGGGCGCCCGCCGGCACCGAGGGCGCCCTGGACGCCGCCGTCCACCGGTCCTGGAGCCGGGTCGAGCTGGTGGACGTCGCCGGGCGGTCCCGGCTGCTGACGCTCGACCCGCTGCGGTACGTGATGATCCGGTCGAGCGACTTCTACCGGCTCGCGGAGGAGGCGGTGGCCCGGCTGGGCGCCGTCCGCGTCACGGGGGCGGTCCAGGAGGTGGCGCCCGGCCGCGTCCGGGTCGACGGGACCGACGTCCGGGCCCGCTGGATCCTCGACTCGCGCCCCGCGGCACCGGCGCTGCCCGCCAACACCACGCTCCTGCAGCACTTCCGCGGCTGGTCGGTGCGGGTCGAGCGCGACCTGTTCGACCCCGACCTGCCCGTGCTGATGGACTTCTCGGTACCGCAACCGGCCCGGGGCCTGGCCTTCGGCTACGTCCTGCCGAGCACCGGCCGGCGCGCCCTGGTCGAGTACACGCAGTTCTCGCCGGCCCGGCTCACCGACGCCGACTACGACGCGGCCCTGCGCGACTACCTGCGGCAACGGTTCGGCCTCGGGCCGCAGGACTACGCCGTGGAGCACGTCGAGGACGGCGCGATCCCGATGACCGACGCGGTGCACGCCGTCCGGATCGGCCCCGGCAGCTACCGGATCGGGACGGCGGGCGGGGCCACCCGCGGCTCGACCGGCTACACCTTCGCCGCGATGCAGCGGCAGGCCGAGGTGCTGGCCGCGGCGCTCGTCGCCGGTCGGGAGCCGCAGCCGCCGCCCGCCTACCCGCGACGGCACCGCTGGATGGACGCCGTCATGCTCCGCGCCCTCGACCGGGGGTTCACTCCCGGGCCGGAGCTGCTGGTGTCGCTGTTCGCGCGCAACCCGCCCGAGCGCGTCCTGCGGTTCCTCGACGGCACGACGACACCCGTCGACGAGCTGCGAGTGATGGCCACCGCCCCGATGCTGGCGATGACGCGCGCATCGATCGGGGACGTCGCCGCCCGCGTGACCCGCCGCGCGCACCGGGGCGGGCGGACCCGGCCCGCCTGATCAGGACAGCGTCGGCGGCGGGGCGGCGCTCTGGGAGGCGACCAGGTCGGCGTACTCGTCCGGGTGACGCTCGACGTAGGCCCGCACGAACGGGCACGAGGGCACGATCTGGTAGCCCCGGGCGCGAGCGTCCTCGAGGGCCCACCGCACCAGCGTCGACCCGACGCCCTGCCCCTCGAACGCCGGGTCGATCAGGGTGTGCGTGAAGATGACGAGGTCGGTGGTGAGGAGGAACTCCGCCTCCCCGATGACCTCACCCTCGACCGTCGCCGTGTACCGGCGGAGGTTCTCGTCTCGGCGCAGGTCGATCGTTCGCCCGTCCGCGGTCGTCGTCATCGGGACATTCTGGCCCGCGCCCCTTCCGGTGGGAATGCCCCGGCCCGCGTCACGGCTGCGGAGCGAAACGGCGCAGGCGCAGGCTGTTCGTGACGACGAAGACGCTCGAGAAGGCCATCGCACCGCCGGCGACCAGCGGGTTGAGCACCCCCGTCGCCGCGAGCGGGATCGCCGCGACGTTGTAGGCGAACGCCCAGAACAGGTTCCCCTTGATCGTGGCGAGGGTGCGCCGGGAGAGCCGGACGGCGTCCGCCGCGCTGCCGAGGTCCCCGCGGACCAGGGTGAGGTCGCTCGCCTCGATGGCGACGTCCGTTCCGGTCCCCATCGCGAGGCCGAGATCCGCCTGGGCCAGCGCCGCCGCGTCGTTCACGCCGTCACCGACCATGGCGACCACGTGGCCGGCAGCCTGCAGGGCGCGGACGGCGTCCACCTTGCCCTCCGGCAGGACCCCGGCGACGACGTCCTCGGGGGCGATCCCCACGGACGCGGCGACCGCGCGGGCCGACCGCTCGTTGTCGCCCGTCAGCAGGACCGGGCGCAGGCCCAGGTCACGCAGCCGGCGGACGGCGTCCGCGGACCCCGGCTTGAGCGTGTCGGAGAGCGCCACCACCCCGCGTACCCGGCCGTCCCAGCCCACCGCGACCGCCGTCCGGCCGGCGGCCTCGGCATCGGCGAGGGCCTGTTCGAGGGCCGGTGGGAGGTCGGTGCCGGGCGCGACCCACGACGGGCGGCCGACCCGCACCTCGCCGGGCGGGCGGGCGGAGGGGTCCGCCGCGACGGTTCCCCGGACGCCGAGCCCGCGCTCGGCGTGGAACCCGCTCACCGCAGGCAGGGCACCGAGCCGGGACGTCGCGGCATCGGCGAGGGCCACCCCGACCGAGTGCTCGCTGGCCGCCTCGACGGCTCCCGCCAGGCGTAGCACCTCGTCGTCGGAGGAGCCCTCGGCGGCGGTGACACCGGACAGGCTCATCCGGCCCTGGGTGACGGTGCCGGTCTTGTCCAGGAGGACGACGTCGGCGCGCCGGGTCTGCTCCAGCACCTCGGGACCCTTGATGAGGATGCCGAGCTGGGCCCCGCGCCCGGTGCCGACGAGCAGCGCCGTCGGCGTGGCCAGGCCCAGCGCGCAGGGGCACGCGATGACCAGGACGGCGACGGACGCGGTGAACGCGGCCCGCACGTCACCGGTGGTGACGAGCCAGGTGACCAGCGTGCCCAGTGCCAGGACGAGCACCACCGGCACGAAGACGCCCGACACCCGGTCGGCCAGGCGCTGCACCGGCGCCTTGCCGGACTGCGCGGCGGTCACGAGGCGGCCGATCTGGGCCAGCCGGGTGTCGGCGCCCACCCGGGTGGCCCGCACCACGAGGTGCCCGGACGTGTTGACGGTGGCGCCGGTCACGGCGTCGCCCGGACCGGCCTCGACGGGCATCGGCTCACCGGTGAGCATGGACTCGTCCAGCGCGCTGTGGCCCTCGACGACGACGCCGTCCGTGGCGACCTTCTCACCGGGCCGGACGACGAACTCGTCGCCCACCGCCAGTCGCTGCACGGGCACGCGTTCGGAGACCCGCGCACCACCGGGACCGCGGCGCAGCACGACGACGTCCTTCGCGCCCAGGTGCAGCAGGGCCCGCAGCGCGGCCCCCGACCGCCGCCGGGCCCGGGCCTCGGCGTGACGGCCGGCGAGCAGGAAGACCGTGACGGCGGACGCGACCTCGAGGTAGAGATCGGCGCCGCGGGCGGCGCCGGGCATGGCGTCGCCGGCACCCCCGCCGCCGGCCATCGACATGTCGTAGCCGGTGCGACCCGTCGGCGTGAACAGCAGGGCGTACAGCGACCACAGGTAGGCGGCGGAGATCCCCAGGCTGACCAGGGTGTCCATCGTCGTGGCGCCGTGGCGCAGGTTCTTGGCGGCGGCGCGGTGGAACGGCCAGGCACCCCAGACGGCGACGGGCGACGCCAGCGTGAAACAGATCCACTGCCAGTTGTCGAACTGCAGCGTCGGGATCATGGACAGCGTCACGACGGGTACGGCCAGCGCCAGGCTGATCAGGAGCCGCTGCCGCAGGGCGGCGGTGGCCGCATCGGCGCCGGCGGTCCGGTCGTCGGCGGCCCGGCCGTCCGCGGTCGTCGTGCCGCCCGCTCCGGACGTCGCCGGCTCGGGCTCGGGCGGTGGCGGCAGCGAGGCGGTGTAGCCCGTGCGCTCGACGGTGGCGACGAGTTCCGCCGGGTCGAGCTGCGCCGGGTACCGCACGTGCGCCGTCCCGGTCGCGTAGTTGACGCTCGCCACGACGTCCGGCATCCGGTTGAGCTTCTTCTCGATGCGCGCGGCGCAGGAGGCGCAGGTCATCCCGCCGACGGCGAGGTCGATCTCCACCCGGGCGACCGGGACGACCGGCACGCGGGAGTCGGTGACGGCGTCGGTCGAGGGGTCAGTCGTCGGCGAGCTCATACCCGTCCTCGTCGACAGCGGCGCGCAGTTCGTCCAGCGGCAGTCGGCGGCTGCTGGAGACGACGATGGACGACGTCCCGCCGGTCACCAGGTCGACGCTGACGTCCTGGACGCCGTCCAGGGCGGTGAGCTCCGACGTGACGGCGGACACGCAGTGGCCGCAGGTCATACCGGTGATGTGGAGCGTGGTGGTGGTCATCAGGTCCTCGTCGCGGAAGGGGCGGGCGGAGTGTCCGGCCATGATCAGGTGCGCACCAACCGTGCGATCGCGTCGGCCGCCTCGCGGACCTTGGCCACGGCCGCGTCGTCCGACTCGCGGGCGGCGTCGACCACGCAGTGGCCCATGTGGTCCTCGAGGAGGCCGAGACTGACGGCCTGCAGCGCCTTGGTGACCGCGGCGACCTGGGTGAGGATGTCGATGCAGTACTGGTCCTGCTCGACCATCCGTTGCAGCCCACGGACCTGCCCCTCGATGCGGCGCAGCCGCTTGAGGTAGTCGTCCTTGCTGCCCGTGTAGCCGGCCATCGTGCTCCTCACCCGCGGGGGGCCGCGTGCCTCGTCGTCGACGAGACACAGCGAC
>Ga0302321_100002742_pt1 | contig 15145 bp, 8 predicted proteins | sample Fen_T0_1_FD_202505 | JGI IMG/M metagenome (GOLD analysis project Ga0302321, IMG submission 202505) | Peat permafrost microbial communities from Stordalen Mire near Abisko, Sweden - Fen_T0_1 | ecosystem: Environmental > Terrestrial > Soil > Wetlands > Permafrost | place: Sweden: Abisko...
GAAAATCAACTTTATTTATGAAAAAATCACTTGAAAAAGCAGTAATCAACCTGCTTGAGAACTCTGTGGAATTTATAAACAATGTTCCTAATCACAAATATAAGGTAAGAGACTTCCACTGTAGCTATGATTTAGCTAGTGAGATAGATGCTACTCTTAAGTTACTTAAGCCGTCAGACGATCAATTGTCTTCTGTTTCTCTGCAGAGCCATGACTAGAGCCAAAATAGAATCCGATTACAATCGTAGTCATTCCAGTGACAGTAGAATACAAGGCCAGAATAGCTTCATAGTGTTCTAAATCTTTAGATACAATTGCCTTAAATAGCACTGTAGATAATACTATCCAAGCACATGTAATCAATATAGCAAGTACGTAGGAGATATTCTTTGCAAGCCAACTCGGCTTGTCTCCTTGTATAGCTATGTTCATCTTACGGGCGCTATCTGTATCAGCAGCATCCTGCTGGTATATAGCTATAGCTGCCTGACGTTTTTCATCCATCACCTTGTCGAATTCGACTTGAATAGCCATCTTATCTTCAGGAGAGATGTGATATTTGTCTATTATGTTACTCGCTCCCTCAAGCACTTGAGCAAAAATACCCTTACCATCTTTTGAAGTAAATAACTTATCTATAAAGCCGATTCCAATAGGCATAATATTAGTTTTGTTTAAGTTGATAGAGGAGGGGGCTCAACACCCCCATTCTATTTAGAATTGATCTACAACATCAGTCTTAACTTGTCCACCAGTTTCAGTTTTACCAAAACCAGCTTTAGCTTCACCCATTTGGTGATTAGACAGCTTGTAAGGCACTGAAGCCTTGCTAGTAGTTGGAAGATCAACAGGTGTGTTGATTTCTCCAAAAGACTTATTAATGCCGAAAGCTTTCCAAGCATTAACGTCTGGGAAGGTTGCAACGCCTTCCTCTTTTACGTAAGGTACCATTCCGTTTGCCATAATTGATTTGTTTGTTTATTGATTTGATTTAATTAAATCCTATTTTAATTCGTCCCCCTTATCCTTATTTTTAAACATTCTCCAGTTCCTTTGAACCCAATAAATTACTGTTAAACCTAGTACTATTGTTGTAAGTACTGTGTTCAGCATTGCCAATGAAAGCCCAGAGATTATTGCTGTTAAAATCATACTTAAATCGGGTCGAAGGGCGTGAAAGTTCATTTAAAAATTAGGGTTTAGATCATACTCTGGGAATGCATACGTGGGCTCTCCCTGTCCACTTTGTTTATTTTTACCTTCCTTAAACGCTTTAGCCTTCTTTTTACGGGCTACGGCTTCTAAAATACGCTTAACATCTCCTCTTAAAGGCATTCCTGATGTACCACCATAAACTGTGCCAATTGTTCTCAAAGCGAAGTCTTCCCACTTCTCGCCCCTCTTTTCAGCCTTTGTAGCCTCTTCCATAAACTTATCTGCCATAACCTCTTCTGTGGCGAGCTTGGTTAGATCAAAGGCAGTGGCGGCCATATCCTTAAATCCGGGCCCCCACGCATCTTTTAATAGGTCTTGTGGCTCTTTTACGGAGTAGATTGGACTATCCATATATTGATCGTAATCCTCATAAGGTGAGCCATGTATTGATGGGGCAGCAGTTTTATTGTAAATGTATCTTAATAAACCATCTACAACAGAGGGCGTCCAGCCTCCTATGCCTAAATCCCATAAGCTTTGAGTCAGTATGGATTCTAATAGGCCTACCCGCTTATCGTCATCATCGTCTCCATCCCCAGTTATACCATTGACTATTGCGGAGTACGCAGGCTTAATAGCTATTTCGGCCATAATATGGTAAGCCAGAATTGAACCCAGTTGTCCTGCTAAAACCTGACGTGCCTCCTTACTCTTCATCGAGTACCGGGTAGAATACCAAATATTAAGGGCTGCATTGATTGAGAAGGATTTAAAGGCATACAACATGCCCATAAGTATTTTCTGGCTTGCAGCATTGTATTTGAAAGCCGGAGCAGCAAAGCTCATATCACTCATATTCTGCATGATTCCAGTCATACGCTCGGCAGCCAATGCCGCATCTCTGGAGGGGTTCTCAAGAGTACCTCCTGCGTTAAAATAGGCTGCAAACCATACTAAACGAGCACCAAGTTTATCCCCGGCTCTAAGTGACCATTCCGTAATATTCTCTACCTTATTAGCTAACCCTTTTATTTTTATTCCAGCCAGATAGTTTTGGTAGTCCTCTGCAGAGAGGTATTTTTCAAAAAGTATATCCCTTAATTGAATTCCAAGACCCTCCTTTTCAAGGAACTTCTGTAGCTTACTGGTGTTAACCAAAGACCCACTTGCAGCGCTAACCGCTTTAGCAAAGCTCTGCATAGAAGTAATAGGGTTTAAATTGGCGCTTAGTACAGCAGCCGCAGCAAAACCGGACGAAGATTGTAGAAGTATCTGACCACTTGTAGCAAGTGCTGCAGTATATAGTTTATCTCTTACCTTGAGAATGTTACGAAGAACGAAGCCCGCTTCAGGATCAAATCTATTAGCGCTACCAGAAATAGACCTTAAATGTTCTTTAAAGGCGTCCCTCGTTTTAACCTTAAATTCCTTTTGGAAAGATTTATCTTCAAGCACACGGTTAATCGCCTTAAGCTCCTTAGATGCATATAAATCATACAGCATAGACTTGCTCCACTTCTTAGCAATAGCTAGTGCATCATTTTCGTAGAAGTAGCCTTTAGAGTTAGTCCTACGATAGTTGCTCCAAACCTTCTTACCATATACGTAACCGTATGTCCCCTTGCTTCCATCTGATGATAGTGCTTCAAAAAGATTATCTGCACCATCTCGAATAAGTTCAGAGTCCTTAAGTTGACCTCCTTTATTTATAGAACCTTGGGCGAGAGTAGGGAAATAATTATACCTTTTCTGAAAGTCCTCATTGCCCCAAATACCTACCGAATTTCTTTCAAAATCATCCTGATGCGAGTTAGCAAATTCCCTTATTTTGTTGTAAAGCTTCTCTTGCGCAGGCGTTAATATATCTTGTTTGCCTTTCTTAATCGCGTCCAAAATCTCTTTGGCATGATCTACTTCATTTTGAATATATGCATCTTTTAAAGAACCACGGTAATTGCCTTCTTCTTTGGCTTGTTTCTTATTTTTAGCTGCCTCATATGCAGCTTGTGCATTAGCTAACACTTCAGCCTTCCATTGTTTGGAGTCTGGTGCATTAACAGTTGAGAATATCCCCCCATACAACCCTATTTTAGCCAAATCCTTATGGGTAAAGTTACTAGACTCAGCAAGTTTATTGATTTCCTGAAAGAAATTATTAGCTTCTATTGATGCCTTCGCCATCGATTTCATTGATCCACCATAGATTACTTTAAGAACAGATTGAGCAGTCTTGCTATCATATTTGGATATAATAGAAGAGAATGTGGCAGGGTTTGTCCATTGCTCAAGGCCCCCCATAAATGTCTGATGGAGCTTAGAACTTAGGGGCAATACTTCTTTCAACATCTGCAATTTCTTACCATAATTAATCATTATATCATACTGCCGCTTAGATAAGATTCCGTTGATGGAGAATAACCCAAGGCCATTGATATATTGCATAACTTCATTGTTACCAGTCTTAAGCCTTAGATCATCAATATTGACCATCGCCATATCATCAACATCTTCTTTAAACTTCCATGATGTTTTGTATAATGGGTGGTTGCGCGCATTGTTAAGGAGCTTAACTTGGTGCTGTTTAGCAATAACACGCTGTTTACGTATACGCTTAACCTTATTAAATATCTTAGAGGCATAAGCATCAATGTCTAACTTCTTACCTGCAGGAAGATGGGCATTAACACCTTGAAGATACTTTTTAACATCGTCTAAGGTATTCATATCCTTCTTAGCCTCAATAGTATAAGTAAGATTATTTACAATCTTACGGTAGGTCTTAACAGCAGACTTGGATATTTTGTGAAAGTTAATAGTATTAACACCACTTTCCAGCTTTGCTACTTCTTCTGGGGTTAGATTGGCAAACATGCCGGGGTTAGCTTGACGTTGAAGATCATCATTAGCAAACTCCATATCAAAAGAACCAATTACATCCATGAAGTGGTCAAGAGCATTGTTGGCAACCTTGCCTATTTCCATGTACTCAAACTTCTTATGAACCCAATCTGTTAATGTTTCAAACCATTTGTAAAGCAGGGATTTTTTTTCTCCTTTGTTTATTCCTGATTGTATTGTCTCGTCCATTTTAATTTTGGATAAGAACATAACAGTAGTAGGATCACTAAACACTTCAGCCATCATCTCATGTGGATTAGCAAAGGCATAGAAGTCCCGATATACCTGCTCTGTAATAAGCTTAGCGGCCATTCTAGCATAAGTCAAAGAGCCCCCCTTACTAACATCAGTAGCTGATTTGCTTATGTTGGACAATAATCCATTAATCCCTTCTTGAGTCTTAATAGGCATTATGGTGGAGATCATTACAAAAATGTCTGTCTCCTCTTCCGTCAATTCTTCCTTATTTATAAGTTTAAGGATTAAATTCTCAGTCTTAGCGAATACAGTGTTCTTAATCTTATTATAAGACTTGTTTATTTCCTGAGCAAAATCCTTGTTCGTCTTATACAGCCTATGGAACATCATTTTGGTGTATTCATGGATATACTCATGAAGCACGGTGTTGGCTCCTTGCTTTTCCATTATCGATCTCCCAGTAGCCTCATCTACAAGTACTGCGATATAGCTATTATCTGATTTAGACACACTAAAATGAAAGCCACCTAAGCCCGGAGCTTTAGCCTCCTTTGGCACAGTGATTTTAAGAACTTTTAAACCTGTGTTTTCTTTAGACTTATGCCTGCCTACAATTCTCTGAAGGGCCTGTAAGATTGGTATTTGCGATTTAGGCGCTAAATTATTATATTCTTCAAGACTTATTTCTTCTCTTGGGTAGGACATTACTTCCTTAACATCATTATGATTTTCAATAAACTCAATCATTGGTTTATCAAAAGTAACATCTTCTATAGTTTCAGGGTCGATGCCAAACTCGGCACCTAATTCTTCTTTAATCTTTTTAACTGCTGCATCCCGTTCTTCTAGGGATTGCTTTGTAGAAAGTTTTTCTGAGGCCTTACTCTGTTTAATATTTAATTTAAGGAGCTGCTCCCTGCGCTTAGGCTCAAGTTCAGACAATTCATTCTCTTTTCTAAACCCCTCGTATTGATCGAGAGCTAGTTGTTTAGCATATTCCGTTTTTGCAGTACCTATTTTTTTGTAGAAATATCCCTTCCAGACATTAACTGTTTTCTTAATGCCCTTATGAATTGCAGTCTTAGGTTCCTTTTTGGGTGCCTCAACCTTCTTGGGTTTTTCTTTAATGGTTTTCTTTTTCTCCTTCTCAGCCTTAATTTCCTCTTGGGCCTTATTAAATTTTTCTATATGGTCGTTAATATGGGAAACTGCTTTCGACAATCCTTTAGCTTCAGCCTTAGCACGTAAAGCCTCAAGGGCACCCACAACTTGTGAAGCCCTATATCTTACAACTGCCGTATCCGCCTTATCTATATATGTTTGATCTTCTGTGCCTTCTTCAGTGGCAGTTGTTGTCGCTTTAATTTTCTTGGGCTTGGCTTCAATCTTATTAGTATATTGAATACCATCAAACGATCCCCCTTCAGGGGTACGTAAGAAAGCCGCTAAGGCTGCTTGCTGTTCATGGTTCTCATAACCTGAAGTGCGTTTAACTACTGCTTCCAAAGCTTCCTGATTAACATCTTTGCTTTTACGTGCAGCGTCGAGCATAGTGTCTACATGCAAGTCCATTCCCGAATCTTTTGTCTTCAAAAGCTTCAAGGGTTTGGTTGCTGCTATCTCGTATGTGTTTGGGCCAAATTTAGATGCAGGGAAGTTGTTATTAGCTTCTTCTACCTTGCCATTAATTTTAGCTACATCTTCTCTACTATCCGGGTTGATTTGCCCATTAGTTGATGGCGCTACTGTAAACAACCCAATAGACGTCTTCTTAAGTTTCTGCCATAAGTGCATTATACCCCCATTGGCATGCTGATCGCCAATATTAGAGACTTCATTTTTCGACGTATGGTATAGCTTCTCCTCATTTACGGGTACGTTATTATTGGCGTTGGCGACGGGTTCTGTTGTGGGACTCGCACCGGGAAGTTCGGTATTGGCAATGGCAGGTTGAACTGGTTCTGCGGTTGGTTGTATATTGGGGGTATTAGCTGCGACGTTGGTAGCACCTTCGGTATTGCCCTCGCTGGGAAGAACTGTGGCATCTTCTACATCTTTGGTTAAATCTATTTTATGCGCTTCTAACAAATCCTCTATCTGTTTAGCTGCTTGTGCATACTCTAAATCAATATTACCATTTAATTTAGAATCTGGTAATTGTATATCATGTTCCTCATCCGTAGTTTGTTTAGGCTGTAAAGAACGTATAATCTTATTTTTAGCCTCTATACCTATATGGGGAATATTCGCAGCGAATGGTATCAACATGCCTACTGCAAATGCAGTACCTCCTGATTTAAGTACGCCCATTAAGGGATCGCGATCAGGATCATAATCCCCTTTAGCAACTTGGTTAGACCAGTATTGTTGTAGTGTTTCTTGAAGGCCTTCCTCAACACCACCCGACACCATCTGTTTGCCTGTATTGGCTAATGCTTTAAGTAATCCGCGGCCTTCTTTAAGGGCTGTTAGGCGCCCTAATATACGCTCTAATGGAAGAGCTTCTGTAGCACCACCAACATAATTCTTTATAGCGGTGGCAAAAGCCTCAGAATCATTCCTTCCAGCTTGCTTGGCTTCTTGGAATGTTTGATCTATACCTACAGAACCCCCCATTACACCAGTAGTCCCAGTTAATGTGGTAATTGCTTTTCTTCCAAGTTCTTTAACTAAGCCTAACTTAGATAATACTTGTCCTTCTAACATTGGTCCCGCTGCAGCTTCTGGTGTGCCTGCCATAGTAGCCAGCATAAATGGAACAGTTGATCCTAATCCTTGTGGTAAGTCCGCAGATAAAAATCCCGATACTCCACCCTCCTCTTCGTACTTTGGATTAGTTGATGCAAGGCCACGTTCTTCAGTAATATTTTCAATACCCTTACCTAATTTATATAAAATATTATTTTCTACATTGCCTGATTTTACCCCTATAGCTTCAGCAATGCCACGATCAAATGCGGATGCACTTTCTCCAATACCTTTCAAAGCCCCTGACATTACACCAAGTGCGCCTTTATTGAATTCTCCAAAGATATGGCTAACTCTACCAATACCATTATCTTGTGGGGTGTAATCTTTGATAAATTTTTTAATTTCATCGTCGGATACTCCTGCCTCAATTAACTCTTTAATAGCTTTGTCTAATTCGTCGTTCATTAACGTTTGGCTTCATTTACTTCTCTTTTCAACCTTTCAACACGCTCCTGCATAGATTCTTTAATTTCACCTCCTTTTTGCTTGGACTCCTCTACTATAGTATTACCCACTATCTCTTTTTGGTCTAAGTTTAAATGGGCCCCGTATTTCTGTAAAAATTTAGTCATTTCTGTAGCACTTGTACCATCTTTACCATAAATTAAAAAATCCTTTTTCTGTTGATCTTGTTCTTTTCCTTTTGTTGATGTTGGTGGGAACAGTTCTTTAAAATTAGATATAAATAACCTACCATCAAATCCCCTTTTAACTTCAGCAGGGAATGGTTTATTATTAACAACAAATTTAATTGTTGGGCGTCCCGATAAAGAAAATGAACCATTTTCTAGTGCTTCGAGTTTAGATTTTAAAGTGCTAACCCTTTGATTAGTATCTGCTTTTTCCCACTCCTTCAAGTTATTTTTTTGTCTTTCATCTGCCTCTTTTGCTAAAGGTAAATTATATTGGCTAGTTTGATCGTTAAAATAAGGTGCTGCCCATTCATCAATGATAGATTGGTCATCCCCATAGGTACCTTTATTTGCACCCATTAATGTAGATGTCAAATCTAAAGCGTTTTGTTTGCTTACGTCCTGCATAGTGCCGTCACTAAAAAACAAAAAAGTATCCTTATTTTTAGGGTCATGCCCCCAAGCTTTAATTTGTTTATCCCCAATCCAGTTGGCACCACTAAAACTAGGTGTCATCCTTAAAAAATGAGTAGGATCATTTGGGTTAGTAATGGTTTTACTTAACACAGATGTATCATTAGCATTATTTAATATATGGTTTATTTCAAGAGGCACCCTTCCAGCAGCTGCTACTCGTTTAGCTCTGGCCTTTTCTTGATATGTCATTCTATCCATAGGTGGGGTGAATTGTTTAATTGCCCTTGCAGGGGGTGTCAATCCATGAAGTTGATATATAAGACTTTCAGTATTACCTCCTTTAGCTTTTGTATCATTGATTTCTTGTTCCAACTCCCCCTTGCGCTTATTGTAAACATCCAGCTTTTGTTGATGTGCTTGATCGTCATAAGAAGGCTGTTGGGTTAGATCGTTAATTTGCGTAATATCTTGTGGTAAAGTAGAGTTATAATATCCTTCTCCTTGACGAATCTCAGAGTCTGCTTTGCCTTGTGATGCTTTAGTGTATATATCGCCACGATTAATATGCATAGTCCTCTCCACCTGTCCTTCATGTAGAAGGTTGCCTTGGTGCATTATATCGGCAAGAGCCTTTTGGTATATACGGTTTAAACGAATACTCTCAGGATGGCTCATACTTGGAACCCTTACATCTATCCCAAGGTTCTTATGAATATCTGCCATATATGATTTCAATGCAGCCACCTTATTGTAATACTCCTCAGTACGCCCCTCAACTTCTTGAAGGTTTTTCTCAAAAGCTAGTCCATCGTCAAACTGTTGCTCTCCTCTTACACCCCCTGTTGCAGAAGGATATTGTGGGGGCTGTTGACGTGGAATCCTATATGTTTGTCCTAGGGTACCTGCTAAATCTGGCATATATTATCTTAGTGAATAGTTATCTTGAAAAGGCGTATTATAGCTTCCGTGCTTCTTTAATGCATCATTTAGAGCTGCTTCGTAAGCCCCTGCTTTAGAGTTCATTTTATCATTATAGTTATCATGTTGAGGTTCAGTTACTCTATAAGGATTAGAAAAAGCCATTGTCCCAGGAACTGCATTCTCCGCTAAATCTCCAAGTTGACCAAAAAGGTTTTCATGGCCTACAGCCCCTAACGCCCCGATGGCTGCCGAGTTCTTATTATACTGATCCAATCCAAGGCCAGTTGCATGAAGTTGATTGCTGTAGTTTTGTTGGGCTATTTGTGATCGTTCTCCAACTAAGTTATCGGCCCTGCCCTCTTCCCTTGCGCGTATAGCATCAAGCTCTGGAAGCATACCTACACTTGCCCGCATCTTACGTAAATTTGCGGCGTTGATGAGTGATTGTCTTGTACCAGCTTGTCCTGCGGCTGTGTTTGTTGCCTCCTGTACTGCTTGATTATAAGCATCATTAATGCCTACGTTAGCAGCAAAAGCTGCCTTACCCGCATCCATAGAGCCACGCTGGGCACTAAATATTTGTTGGTTAAGGGCAGGATCGAATCCAGGAGCATTTGGTATAGCTGGTTGTACTAACGCCCCTCTACGACTATTGGCTGTGCTTATTTGATTTAAAGAGGCGCCAATGCCCCCCAAACTCAACATCATCTTAAGTACAGGTGAATATCTTGCTTGGGCTTTGCCTGTTTGCGCTTGACGCATTTCGTCAGAGGCATAGGCTTGGCCTTCAGGAGTATTATGTATTAAATCCTTAACCTCATTAAGCTGCTCGTCCGAGGGATGGGCTAATTGACTTATCTCTTCAATCCGCTTAACTACAGCATTACGGCTATCATTAGCTGCGTCTCTTTTCTGTTTTCTCTTTATTGGCCTGCTCATATTATTGTTGCTGCCCCCCTTGAGACATATATAAGTTATTTAATCTGTCGTAGTTATTATTCTTATTGTTATAATCACCTGTAGACAGTTGTCTGTCATAATACTGTGTTTTAGCGTTACTGTAAAACTTATTAGCTGCTGTTAAATTGGCAATTGCCAAGCGATGTCGTTTATCCATTTCCCTTTTCTTTGCACCCCCTACAATAGCCGTACTTATACCCCCAATAGCACCCCCAACTACTGCACCAACTCCACCAAAAGCAGCCCCAGCTACTGCCCCTTTAGCTATATTTGATGCATAATCACCTCCCTGAGCCCCTTTAGATGTAACATTAGCATTCGCTACAAGATTTCCTTGGTTGTATGAGGGGTCGCCATAGGCATCAAAAGTTGTAGGTGAAGCATAAGGATTAATGGTGTTGATACCATTTTGGTACATTTCATTTAAATTACCATACAAAGAGGCAGCCCCAGAAATTACACCTGCATATTGATTTCCTTGTTCTTTATTGATAGGCATAATTAGTATTGTTTAAAGCTTGGCCTCCACTGTGTAATTGCTGACGTAACTGTAACAGGTGTTAAGAACCCACCACCACTGTTCCAGGTAAGAACATGGTTTGCTTTATTCCCACGCAACCTAGCTCCAGACGATACATCCCTTAATATCTTAGCTCTGTAATTTCCTTCTCCTCTTGTAGTAACATTGAGGCTCAACGTTGTTGCTGTTTGTACACCTAAAGACGCTTCTCTTAAAACAGTTGTTACTATCTGTGCCAACCTATCTGTTGAATTAATAAGTATATCATCAAATGTCTTGCCAAAGTCTGATTTTGGGTTTACAATAAATGTAACTGATGGAACTGTGTATGTACCCATTAATTGGCCTGCGTTTCCAGTATACATAGTGTGGATTGACATGTTATTATTGTCAACCCCTTGTCCTACAAGATATAATTTATTATTTAAAAAGACACTTCCACCCAAATTTTGGGCTGCAAAGTCATATTTTGAAACCCAACAATTTAAATTCTCGTTCCATATATAACAAAAGTTACCTGCGACAGCAGAAAACCAAAGTTCATTTCTAAGTATATCGTAAGTTGTTAGGTACGAATTTTCCGTGGCTTGAGAGGCAAAAATACTGCGGGCAGTACTCATTAATCCCTTATCGGATATATGCTCTAAATTCTGATCTGCAAGTTTATAGAGAGCTTGATTTTCATTGTCTATCATATAAATATGCTTGCCAGTTTCCTTAACACTTCTAAGATGCTGAGAACCTCTTTTAATATCAATCCAAACAGGGGTATTTATAATATCCCCACTGCGTACCTGTAAATTAGATGCATCCGAGGTTTCAATTACACGTTGCCCAATAGGAATATAAGCAATACCTCTTTGTTGTATAGAGTACATATTGTTACCCTCTATTGACAATTTTGTCAGACTACCATAAGTTTCAGGTAAATCATAAAAATTAAGCACTGGAATAGTATCAAAGCCGTCTGTAGGGGTATTGTAAACCTTTGTATTAGTATAAACAATTCTAGCCTTAAGGGTTGTTAATACCGGGTTTAAAGGGTCGATAGGAACAAAAAGTTTCTGGTCATTTTGCTTATTTTCATTATAATTATACGCATACACCAATGGGCTTCTACATTTGTACTCACTTCCAGCATAATAAACAGGAAAATCAAATGTTGCTGTTGCTATATCGGCGGTGTCAAAATCAGGTGTTCCACCATTATACTCAGATTCAAGAATAACAGTAAGATATTGGGAAGCATTTCTTAAAGCAACAGGCAATGAAATAACCGCTGGGCCTGTGAAGTTAAGCCAGTCTCTACCCCATTTAGATATAGCGACAGTGGAGGTAATGCCCGCGGGGACTGCAGCATATTTTTCCTGGTTAACTACAGAATAAACAGTATCGGATACTTTAAAACTAAAGCTTCCAGTGTAACAATCCCCAGCATAAACAGTTACGTTTTTAGGTAAGCTTGTGCCTGCTGCAACAGTTATAAGTTCGGATGTAGTAAAGTTATACTGCACACCAGTAAACATAAAATTTGTTAGAGTTAAAGAGCTACCATATCTTGCATCATTAAGGCCAGCCAACACGTTTACTATTTCGATAGTATTAATTAGTTGTGCTGTACCAAAAAAATCAGTTGATGGATTAGTTACTTTTGCTACAGGTGTTCCAGAGGCAAATGTTAAAGCATTATTATCGTTTATAGATGTAACCGCAGAAGTTAATTCAGCTACACTACATTTTTGTATCAATGGTTTCCACCCAAATTGAACTCCCTTTGTCTCAAGGTTATCAACAGTCATTGCAAACTTCCCATTCAATACAGTACCAGGGCTTCCATTGTCAAAAGCAGCGTAAGCAGCAAATGTATTAACATTTGAGCGAAGTGCTGTTTTTACACCACTATTGCCAGAATCATAATAATAATCCCCGTCAATAGCGCCTACAAAAGATGTAGTACAGCTTGTATCCCCTGATCCATTTGTCCATGAAACTGCACCATTAGCATTAGTTCCAAAGGTACTTACTGAGTTTGTCCTTATAATGACAGCATCAATTGTTTTAACTCGATGAGATTGTGAAAATATATAAGGGTGATTTTTGGTGTATAGATTCCCTTGTGGAAATATCTGTGCATGAGTTAAGGGTGGGTCATTAACTAACTGCGCTTCTCCAGCCCTAATTGCATTTAACCCTGCACCACTATCTGCAACTACTTTATTGATAGACCTTTTCTTAGGCCAAGCTAAGTTCATTGGATATAATACATTAACTGGGCCCGCAGGAGATGCCTGAAGGCCTGTAGCACCCGCAGTAGATGTGCCTGAATTATAAACTACATTTGCTGGTGTTACGCCTTCTTGTGCTATAACAGGGTAATTATCTATGGGGCCAAGACCATAGATGTTAGACATAGGAACTAGAGGGGTTTGAAATAAAATGTTTTTTATTCTTGGGGCGCGTAGTATAATAAACCCCTGTGCCCAAGTAGGATGATGGTCTATTCCATTTAATTGTAATCCTAGAGAGTATATACCAGTGCCGCCAGTTCCAAATAAGCCATAAGTAATGCCACTAAGTTTTTGGTTTCTTCCGGGAAACTTCATATCTTTAAATGAAGAATTAGCCAATACCGTAACACTACTTACCTGTATAGTATCCGTGCCCGCTGTACTAGAGTCATAATACACGTTGAATCCCATGTATATAGTGCCAGAAGGAACTGTTATCCCGGTTGAAAATGTGTTAGTGCCCAAAAAATTACTTGCCAAAATAGATGTTGAGCTTATGACTGCAGCACTAGAGTTAAAAAACACGGCCTTTATAACATAAAACTGAGATACCGCAGTTGTAGTATAAGTCATAGTAAATGTATAAGAACCAGGAGTTATCGTCACTGGTTGATATAAAACATTAGTTCCTGGAACAGTAGCAGTAACAGAGGCTAATGCATACAAATTTGTTGGATCAGTCCACGACGTACTTGCAGTTGTAGTGGCCACTGGCACACTAAAACCAGAACCCGCACCCCCTAAACTTGCTGCTGTTGCGCTTAATACAGTTGTGTTGTCAAGACCTGACCCAAATTCTGTAAATACAACAGAAGTTACTGCACCCCCTGCTACTGTAATAGTTGCTGTGGGCAAGTTTACTGGGATAGTTCCTGATACGTATGTCATCACTACTCCTGGGTATACAGCGTTTACATACCCAGAACCTCCAGTAATAGTACCTAAAGTTGTTACTCCCCCCTTTGCGGTTTGAATCCAGCCTGTTAAGCCATTAGTAAAATTAGAGTTACTAAAAACATTATGTACAGCTGAAAATTGATTATCTGTAACAGAAGACATATCAAGGGGTAAGGGGGAGCTGAAATTACCATATTTATCAAAATAAGCAATAGCAAACCTATACACTTCCTCCCTAAAATAACCTCTGTATTTTGTAGAAAAATCAGCTATATTAAATGGGTTTAATGTTACGCCCCCCAATCCCACAGCATTCTGCTGTAAAATACTTCCAGAGGTTATTGCAGGCGTTCCATTGTTGTAAGTAAGGTTTTTATAATTTATGTTCCCTGCAAAGAGTACATTGTTTTTAATGTTTAATGTTTTTACAAAGTCAACAGCCGCAGTATCTATAACAATGTCATCAAGTGTTATACTGTTATTTTGGTAATTGTTTTTTATGGAATACCCTGTGATAATGCCCCCTGCTAAATAAGAAGCAATTGGTTGTATTTCAGTAACCGCCGCCGTCAAAGCAATAGTCCCTTCAGGTGCAACATTCTCAATTATAGCCAATCTAAAATGAGTATACGCGGCTAACTCGTCTGCTGTGGGTGTTATAGTTACATTTATAAGCTGGTCAGACTGCATCCCAACGCCCGTAAAATTACCTACGTTGCCTCCAAAGGCAGTTGTTGGGTTGTAATAAACGTGAATAGGGTTAGTTAATAAACTAAATCTTGTATACTTATTATAATCTGTATCTTGTCCAGAATTAAGGTTAATAAGTTGATATGCTAATTGATATGTACCAGTTAATAAAGTGCCACCACTTCCAGTGCTTACAAAGTTAACTTGACCTATAGCACGTCTACGCGCTACGGCCATATTTGTATCCGTTAAAAACGGAGTATTGGCCGCAATGTTTGGCGCTTGAATATTACACCTTATCTTACGTATTTCACTAAAATTATCGGTGAAATAGAGTATATCCATACCTTTTTCTGGATACAGAACTCCATCTACCATTCCCCCCGACGTAGATATATAATTAGTTGGTGTAGGGGTTTCATACAGTTTGTATAAAAATACCCCTGTTACGCCTGTTGGCTCATAGCACCATATATTAATATTCCCAGCTGTAACTGCTGTAAATATAGTTAAACAGGGTAGATTAGTATTTGTGCCTATCGTATACCTAGTTGCAAATACCCCCATTACTGTTCCTGTAATCCCCAACGATTGCAAATTAGTGGTGCCAGCGATATTTTGCAAAGCCATGAACTTACCAGAAGGCACTAAAGTAACATTAGCAGCATCAATATACTGCTCTGGCTCAAGGATGTTAGGATCAAAGTCTACATTTAACCCCTTAGTAAAAGTATTTTTGTGCTCTTGGAATATAGGCATTAGAATGTCTTAAATCTCATTTTTTGTATCATGGAATTCCAGGTACGTGCAATTTGTGT
>Ga0302321_100002744_pt1 | contig 15143 bp, 12 predicted proteins | sample Fen_T0_1_FD_202505 | JGI IMG/M metagenome (GOLD analysis project Ga0302321, IMG submission 202505) | Peat permafrost microbial communities from Stordalen Mire near Abisko, Sweden - Fen_T0_1 | ecosystem: Environmental > Terrestrial > Soil > Wetlands > Permafrost | place: Sweden: Abisko...
GTGCTGGATGTCACCACGCGGCTGGTGCTGTTGCTGGCCCTGCTGCTGGGCTTCAATCTGGTGCGGGGCATTTCCAGTTGTGCCTGGCTGCCGTGGATCACGCATCTGGTGCCGGAGCACAGCCGCGGGCGCTACGTTTCGGGTGATGCGGCCATGGCGAACCTCGGCAGTTTTCTGACGGTCATCATTGCGGCGGTCTGCCTGGGGGAACAGCCACATCCCTGGCAGTTTGCGGTCATTTTTGGATTCAGCGCGGCGATGGGCATGGTGAGCCTGCTGTTTCTCAATCGCGTGCCGGATGTGGTGATTTCCGACGAAGTCCGTTCTTCCAGCCAGCCGGTTCCGTGGCTGGAAATCCTGCGCCATCCGCCGTTTCAAAAACTGCTGAAGTTTGTGATGGTGTGGTCACTGGCCTACGGCGGGTTTACCACGTTTACCGTGGCCTTCCTGAAAACCGAGACCGGCCTGCCGGCGGCCAAGGTGTTGTTCGTCACGTCCGTGGCGTTTCTGGGGGGCTTGAGCAGCTTGTGGCTGCTGGGCCACCGGCTGGATCATGTGGGCAGCAAACCGATTCTCGGTTTGAGCCTCGTCATGTGGGTGGTAATTGTGGGGGGCTGGATTGCGCTGGCCGGCGGGGCGTTGGCGGCGCATCTGCCGCTGATCCTCGGGCTGCAATTTCTCATGGGGCTGTTTGCGGCGCTGGTGGGCATGGCCAACAGCCGGCTGGCGATGGCCATCATCCCGGCCATGGGGCGAAACCATTTCTTTGTGCTCTACTCGGTGTTTGCCAGCGTGTCGCTCGGCCTGGCGCCGATTTTTTGGGGCCTGATCATTGATTTGATTGGCGACTGGCAGCGCCGCTGGCTGGGGCTGAACTGGAATCATTACAGCATATTCTTCCTGCTGATTTCCACGGTGTTTGTCGGCGCCCTGATCCTGGCTGGGCGGCTGCACGAGCCCAAGGCGGCCAGCCTGGAATCTTTGTTGAACGACATCCTGATCGAATCGCCGCAACGGATCTGGCTGCGGGTCTTCCCCCGGGAATAGCGGCGCCGGCCGGCCCGGCCGGGTTTATTACTGGGGCAGGCTCATCAGGTCGAACCGTCCCGAATGGTAAAACCACTGGTAAACCCAATGAAAAAGCCACGCATCCAGCAAAGCCAGAACCCAAAAAATTCCGGCCACCCATAGATTAGGAATGAACAAACAGGCCACGCCAAAGCCAATAAAAATGATGCCAAAGGTGACCAATAAGAAGACCAGCGCCAAACTCCGGAACCGGATTTTGGCCGTGTCGTTGGTGCCGGTACTAAAGGCAAGCGTCACCAAAATAAACCGGCAGGCCAGCAGCAGTCCGCCTGATTTAAGGCCAACCATCAAGCCGGTGGCGGCGGTAAAATCGGTCAATAGGGCGACCGCCACGCCGGCCACCAGAGTATAAGCCAGCACGACCGGAGCCTGGATGATGGAATATTTAAACAGCAGCCGGGATAATTCCCGAAAACCGACGCCGAACCCGGCATACATGGGGGTGTTGACTCCGCTGCACCGCATCGGTTGAAAGGCCCGCCCCTGATTGATCGTTTGTGCGAGGGCCTGGCAAAAGGTCACAAACAGGCCGAGGGCAAGGGCGCCTGACTTAAAGGTGGGGCTGATAAAACCGAGGGCCAAGGCGGCCATGCCCGTGATGAACAGGTTCCGAAAAATGCTCAGCCACACGGCGGTCAGCACGATTCCGTCGGGAAACACAAACTCGCTTAGCGCCCGCTCCCGTTGATTCAACCAGCGCCACAGCTTTTGTTCCAGCCACCCGTTTTGCGGCCATCGGGGAGCGGCCAGAAAGGCCCGGATCTGAATAATCTCCGCAATTGCGGTGAGGCCAAGGCGGACCGGTTGGTCAGCGGAAGTTTCCGGCCCATTGTTTGGCGCCGCCGCTGGCACGACATCCGACGCTTCATTCCAAACTGGTTCCTGATACTCAAAATCGGCCAGTAATCGCCTGAGGGAATGTTTCAGGGTCCCAATGACAGCGGCAACCGGGAGCAGCAGGAGGGCGACCCACCAGGCATGTTCCAGCGTTAACAACTGGAATAATGACACGGCCCAGCCCATGGGCAGAATCAAGTTCAACGCCGGCGCGCCATGGTCGAGGGCGGTGATGGCCGCCGCTCCGAGCCAGCCCCGGCCAATAAAAAAAACCAAACCCATGACGATGAGGCCATGGAAAACCATCTGAAATGGCCGGCGGGGAAATCGGGCGGCACAGAAAGCGATCAGCGCCAGCAATAAAACCCAGGCCAAAACCGCCACCAAAAGTGTGGCCGGCCATTGCCAGGCGGCAAAACCATTCAGATAGGCCAGCGCCCCAAAAGCGATGACCAGATCCAACAGCGCATAAAAAGATTGGCGGAAATGCTTTTGCAACTGCCAGCGAAAAATCTGCGCGCGCGAAAGGGGCAGTAAAATCAAGGTGTGAAGTTCCGGCGCCGCATAAAAACGTGTCAAGAGTGCCGGCACCTGCGCACATAGCAACGTCAGCAGCCACAGGTTGATGACGGCGAGGCCGGCCACCATATGGCCGGTGGCCTGTACGGTCGCCCATATTCCCAAGGCGAGCACTACTCCGTAAAAAGGGCGCAGCACCTGCAATAAATTATAATGCCGGCGGGAGCCTTTGGCCTGGCGAAATTCGCGCTTCAATTCCGGGGAGCGGCGCACCGCCTGCTTCACCTGCTGGCGGAGCGTCCGCTCAAAGCCGGGGGAATGGAGCTTCACTGGCGGCCCTCGCGCAAATTCCGAAACATTTCTTCCAGTACATTATTTTTGTCCTGCGCCAGCTCCCGCAGTTTATCCAACGTGTCGAACGCCCGGATTTCACCTTTGTGAATGACGCAGACCCGGTCGGAGAAGCGTTCCGCCACGTCCAGCAATTGCGTGGAATAAATGATGGTCCGTCCCCGGCCGGCCGCCGCCCGGGCATGGCGTTTGAAGGCGTCAATGCCCTGCGGATCCATCCCCGAGGCAAATGGTTCATCCAGCAGCCAAACCTCCCGGTCGGCCGCGAGTAGGGCCACCAACCCCGCCTTGTAGGCCTGACCCCGCGAAAGGGAATTCACGGGCCGCAACGCCAGCGGCAATAAATCAAAGTCACGCAGCAATTCCAACACGCGATTTTCAGCCCCGGCTCCATCCGCCTCAAACAGCCGCAAAACGATGCTGAGGTTACGGAGGACCGATTGCTCCCAAAACAGGAAGGGAAAATCTGGCAGGAAGTGGAGCCGGTGGCGAAGTTCCATCTGCTCACGGGTGAACTCCTGATCGTCAAAGTAGACGGCGCCCTTGTCCGGCGCCGCGATCCCGGCCAGACAGCGGATCAGCGTGGTCTTGCCGGCGCCATTGGGCCCCAACAAACTCACGATCTGCCCCGGCTCAATCTGCAGGGAAACATGATCCAGCGCCCGGACTGACCGGTAACCTTTTAAAACACCCCGTAGTTCAATTCTCATAACATGTTCAGCAACAGAACCCCGCCCAAATTAGCGGAGCGGCCTGGCATTCACAATGTTAGAGAATTGGGGGGGGCGAAAAGCACAACGGCTGCTTTGGCTCACAGGGCCGCGCCCCTGCGTTCCTGTTGGCCGCGCGGTCAGATGAAACTCCACCGAAGCGCCTCCAGCCGCCGTGTGTCCGGCGGTTATTCCGCCAGCACGGCGACGGGATTATCCCGCTTTTCAAACTTTACGCGCATCTTCTGCAAGGCTTCCTCCTGGATTTGGCGGATGCGTTCGCGGGTGACGCCGAGGCGTTCGCCGACCATTTCGAGGGTCTTGGGCTGGCCGTCATCCAGGCCGAAACGCATCGCGAGAATTTTGCTCTCGCGGGCGTCCAGCGTGGCCAGGACCTCGTGTACGAGATCATGGTCATTGCCGCGGAGAAGTTCATCGAAGGGTGCGGCCGCATTGGTATCGGCCACGACTTCCGAAATCGCGGTGGAATCCTCGTTGCTGATCGGCGAATCGAGCGACACCGGCGCGCGGGAGGCTTCGCGGTATTGCCGGATGCGGCGGGCATTGAGTCCCAAGTTTTCCGCGATTTCCTCGTCGGTCGGCTCCCGGTCCAGCGTTTCCCGCAATTTCACCTCGGCGCGGCGCACGTGGGCCATCTTATCCACAACATGAACGGGCAGGCGGATGGTCTTGGACGTGTTGGACAGCGCGCGCCGGATGGATTGCTTGATCCACAACGAGGCATAGCTCGAGAGCTTCGCGCCCCGGCCGGGACGGAAGCGCTGCACGCCTTTCATCAGGCCGATGTTGCCTTCATTGATGAGGTCCAGCAGGGGCAGTCCAAGGCCCTGATAATCGCGGGCGATCTTCACCACCAGCCGCAGGTTGGACGTAATCATCAATTCACGCGCCGCTGCGTCCCCCCGCTGAACCCGCTTGGCCAGCGCGATTTCCTCTGTCGGCGTCAGCAGCTTTACCTGGCCGATTTCGCGCAGATACAGCATCAGCGTGTCGCCCCGTGGAGTTCCGGCGGGGACCGGCTCGGCGGCCGGCAACGCGGGTGCCGGCAAGGGCGTGGCGGACACTGGCAACGCGGCTGACTTGCGAACCGGGCGCGCCTTGACTGCGGTCGCGCGAGCGCGGGGCGACCGGGACAGCTTGGGCTTTACCGGGCGATTCAATTTTAGTGTAGGCATATGATTTGTTTTCTACCTGCCAGTTGGTTTACACGGTTGAGAGTTTGGGCTCTGCGGGAACGGCCAGCTTTTCCAGCTTGGCCAGGATCGCCCGCTTGCCGGTGGCACCGATGGTTTGATCGCGCACTTCGCCGCCGACGAAATAGAGCAGCGTCGGAATGGATTGAATGCCATAGCGCGCCGCCAGCGCCTGGTTGACGTCCACGTCCACCTTCACGACTTTCGCGCGGCCGGCCTGCTCAGTGGCGATTTCCTCCAACACCGGGGCGAGCATTTTGCACGGCCCGCACCATTCCGCCCAAAAATCCACCAGCACCGGCTGGCTGGCTTGCAGCACTTCGGTCTCAAAGTTCGTCGCGTTGATTTCGATGGTCGATTTCATAAGATTAAATGTGGTTGGTCTTGCGGCTGGTTGAAATGGGGTGCTTTCCCCATTTAGCGGCCCGGCGGGGTTCGCCGGACGGTTTGCGGCGGCCGGCTCCGGGCGGCCAAAGCTTGGATTTTTTCCATCGCCAGAACCGGGAATGTGAGCTGGGGATACAGCGTCTGCCAGGACAGCGTCTCGGCTTCATACAGCGCCAGCCGCAGGCAGGTCTCCGGCACCTTCAAGGCCGCCTGCGCCTCGGCCAGGATGGCGCTTTTGGCTGCCTGGAGCTGGGCCAGAACTTTCTGGCAGGCCCCGTGGCACGCCGCACTGATCCGGGTCCGGTCACTGTCGTTTCCGCCGCCTTCATGCTTGGTTTTCATAATTGATTTCACCTATTGTGTAACTCAAGTTGTTACACACTCGCACAAAAAAAGAGACCGTCAACTGACTTTTTTTTCGGAGCAGGCGCACGATGCCTTGACCGTGTCAATCACGTCGGCCAGCGTGGTTTTGGCGAGATCCCGCTCCATGGCGAGCTCGGCAGAGGCGAAAACTTTGGACAGCGCCTCCAGGATGCAATGCCCCACCGGACAGGCCCCGCTGGGTTTGCGCGTCGGCCGGGCAAAGGGCTCCGGCTCCTCGACCGCGCGATACACCTCAGCCAGATTGATGCGCCGGGGCGACCGGCTCAAGCGGGAGCCCGATCCGGCCCCTTTGCACGTTTCCACGAGCCTGGCCTTCTGCAAGGACAGCAAGAGCCGCCGGATGATGACCGGGTTCGTGTTGACGCTGCCGGCCAGGAACGCCGAGGTGACGCGATCCCCCTCTTTGTAGGCCAAGACGGCCAGCACATGCACGGCCATGGCAAATCGGCAACTGGTTCTCATATCGTAAGAATTAGGTAATCGCAGTTATTACAGACGTCAAATAGAATTGACTGAATCATTCGGGGACGGCCCCTCCGTGGCGGTCAATCCGGCGGGGATTTTAGCCGCCGGCCGGCTCCTCGCCGTCATCGGCCTGCCAGTCAATCACGCTCTGCTGCTCGGGTGAGAGGCGCAGCACCGAGCCGAGCTTCGTCGTGAGCTTCATGTCGGTGACATCCGCATCGGTGAAATCGCATTTTTTAAAACCGCAATAGCGGAAATCCACCCCCACCAGCGAGGCGCCGACAAAGCGCACGCGCTCAAACACGCAGGCGCGCAAGTCGGAGCCCGAAAGGTCGGCCGCGCTGAAGTTTACGTCAATAAAATCATTCCAATTGGCGGTGGAGCCGGTGAGATCGGTGTCGCGAAACGAAGTGCCACGGATCTCGGAGCGGCTGATGAATGTGCGCGGCAAGGTCAAATGCTCCAGCTTGGCCTCGGCCAGCAGGATGCCGAACAAGCTGACGCCGGGCGCCCCGTCATCAGGAGGGAGCGGTGGCGGCGGCAAGGATGGATTGTCGCCGGTAGCAATCAGTGGCAGGCTCAGGAGCGCGCAGCGCGAATCTTCATAGGATCGGCGGGACATAAGTAAAATGAAGGTGACGCGGCAGTTACTGCACCCGCCCGAATTTCTTCTCCAACTCGCGGTAGTTCATTTCGATCAGCGTCGGGCGGCCATGCGGACAGGTGTAGGGCATCGTGCAGTGGCGCAGATCTTCAATCAGATTTTCCAGCTCGTCGCCCGCCAGCGGGTCGTTGGCTTTCACGGCGTGGCGGCAGACGGTCTTGGCCACGGTGTGTTCACCCAGCCGCGCGAGATTCACCTCGCGGCCGGCGGCGCGGAGCTCGTCCACGAGGTCGAAGACAAAGCGGCGCGAATCGGGCACCTTGACGAACGGGGGCAGCGCATCGAGCAGGAACGTGCGTTCGCCGAATTCGCTCAGGCCAACGCCCAGTCGCGTGAGGGCGGCGAGCTGTTCGCGGAGAAAGGTGGCGTCGCGCGGCGGCAGTTCGATGGTCTCGGGCAGCAGCAGCTTCTGCGAGGGCGCGGCGGTCTTCTGCTCGAGCCGGTTGAGCATCTGCTCAAATAAAATCCGCTCGTGCGCGGCGTGCTGGTCCAGCAGCACGAGGCCGCGATCGGATTCCAGCAGCACGTAGAGCTTGCCGACCACGCCGATGAGGCGCAGCGGGACGTGCAGCAGCGGCGTCACCACGGTGGAAGGAGGCACACTGGCGGCCGGGGTTCGCGGTTCCGCTGGCACCGTTGCGGCGAACGCCGGGGCGGCTGCTTTATATTCCAACGCCGCCGTCGCGGGAGCGGCAAAGCCCATTTTTAGCGGCGCCGGCGCAGATGGCGGCAGGGTGGCCGGGGTGGCCGGAGCGGGCCTCAGCTTCTCGGGAAAGTTGGGCAGCGCGGGGGCGGAAAACTCGGGTTCCCGGGGCATTTCCACGGGGGGACCGGGTGGCCGGGCGGTTAGAAACGGCGGCGGCGGCACGGCATGAAAGGCGAGCAGCGCTTCCTGCACGGCCTGGGCGGTGAATTTGCGGATTTCATATTCACGATGAAATTTCACCTCACGCTTGGCGGGATGGATGTTCACATCCACGGCCGCCGGGTTGATTTCCAGAAACAGGCAGCAGACCGGGTAGCGGCCCTTCATCAGGGTGTTGTGGTAGCCCTCGATGAGCGCGTAATTGATGCCGCGGTTTTCCACCGGCCGACGGTTCACAAAGACAAACTGGCTTTCCCGCGTGGCGCGCGAGACGCCGGGCGAGCCGATGAGGCCCCACACGCGGAGCTGGGACGACGAATCCGGGCTGGCCGCGACCACCGGTTTTTCCGGCGAGGCATTCTCAAAAATTTCGGTTTCATCCGGCAGGACCTCCGACGCGGCATCGCCTTCGGCCAGCGTGGCGGTGAAATTCACGGGCAGCAGCTTTTCATCGCCCAGCAGCGCACGGAGGCGCTCGCGCAGGGCGGCAATGCGCTCTGCCGTGGCGGCACCGGACTTGACGGCCGGGAGTTGCCAGACGGTGCGGCCATCTTTGACAAAGGTGAAGGCGACTTCCGGAAAGGCCAGCGCGGCGAGCGTGAGATAATGCTGGATGTGGGCGGCCTCGGTTTCCTCCGTCCGCAGGAATTTCCGGCGGGCGGGCAGATTGAAAAAGAGCTGCCGCACCTCGATGCAGGTGCCGGGCGCGCTGCCCGCGGCCTTCACTTCTACGATCGTGCCGCCGGTGATGATGATCTGGGTGCCTTCGGGCGAGGCGTCTTCGCGTTCGCGCGTGGTGAGGGTGAAACGGCTGACGCTGGCGATGCTGGGCACGGCTTCCCCGCGAAAGCCCATGGTGGCAATGGAGGCGAGATCTTCGGCCCGCTGAATTTTGCTGGTGGCGTGGCGTTCGAGCGAGAGCAGGGCGTCATCCCGGCTCATGCCCGTGCCGTCGTCGGTCACGCGCACGAGGCTGCGGCCGCCCGCGCCGATCTCGACGGTGATTTTCCGGGCGTCGGCGTCGAGGGAATTTTCGACCAGTTCCTTCACGACGCTGGCGGGCCGCTCCACCACTTCGCCGGCGGCGATCTGGTTGGCAACCTGTTCGGAAAGGAGGCGGATACGATTCACAACAGAAATTTCGAGTTTTGCACCCCGAATGTCGAATGGAATTTTATCACGCGGCGCAACGATGGCGATGGTAAAAGCGCATGGGCGGCATTGGCTTGGACGGAGCCCGGGCGAAAGTCTGTTCCCTGCCCGCGTCCCGGCTATTTCGGCAGGGGCAGGGTGAAGGCGAAGATGGCGCCATGCCCGGCTTCGCTGCGGACGGAGATTTTGCCGCCGTGATCCTCGACGATTTTTTTGCAGATGGAGAGGCCCAGGCCCGTGCCTTTCGTCTTGCCGTGCGTGGCAAACGGCTGGAACAACTGGTCCGCAATTTCAGGCGCGATGCCCGCCCCCGAGTCTTCGATTTCCGTGATCAGCTCCGTCTGGGTGAATTGAAAGCGCATGAAAATCTTTCCGCCATTCGGCATGGCATCAGTCGCGTTGTGAACGAGGTTGAAAAAAACGCGGCTGAGACGGCGCGGGTCAAACATCAGGGCGAGGGGCGGCGGGATGTTCTGGAGTTCGACCTGCACCTGCTTGAGTTCCACTTCGAGATTGAGCTCGCCGTGCAGTTCCAGAATGAACGCCTGATAATCGGCTGATTTCAGGGCGGTGGCCGGACGCTTGCCCTCGGTGAAAATCAGGATGTCGCTGACCATGTCGCTGATGCGTTCCACCTGCTTGCGGATGCGCGACTGGGCCTTGGTGCGGAACTCGGGGGCGACATTGGGCATGTCGAAAATCTCCGAGGACAAGCTGATGATGCTCAACGGATTCTTCAGGTCGTGGACAATGCCTTGCGCGAACCGGCCGATGACGGCGAGACTTTCCGCCTGCACCAACTCCCGGATGTGTTGCTGGTTGAGTTCGCGCAGGCGATGGCTGATTTGTTGCAGCAGCGCCAGAGCCACGCCGGGGGCGCGTTCAATGAAGGGCAGCATTTCGCCGCGCGGCAGAAAAAAGACCTCCGTGGTCTGGACGGCCAGCGCGGTGGCGGAGCGGGGCCGGTGCTCCAGAATGGACATTTCGCCGAAGATTTCGCCGGGACCTAGCCGGGAGAAAACGCGGCGCTGCTGGCCCGTTCCCGAACAGATTTCCACCAGCCCGTCTTTTACGAAATAAACCCCGTCCCCCACGGCACCTTCAGGGAAAATTTCCTGTCCCGCTGCAAAATGCCGTTCCTGTGTGATCAGCCGAAGCGCTTGAATCTCGACGCGATTCAAGTGGCGGAACAGCGGGATGTCTTCCAACGTGATCACTGAGGAACCTTAACGCAAGCCCCCGGCGCATTAAAGCAGGAAACGCCGTTTTTGCCGGTCGGATACGACGCCAGGGCAAATTCAAGCAGGCGGTTTGGCCCGGCAGCGCAGGTCATGTCTGATGAGTTGACTCACGGTTGTCTCACCGGCTGCCTGAAAAAATGGAGATGGTGCGGTTTTTTTTGAGAACCAGACTTTTCCCCCATAGTTTTTGCTGGCAACCTCAAGTCATTGTCTGGCTCCAACCTTTAATTTGGCGCTTCACAATTAAAAGATTATGCTTCATCCTTTAAATCGTTCGCTGGGTTTTAAAAGTTGTTTAATTCCATGAAACGCGGGTTAACCGGCAATTACGTTCCGCTCCCGTCCGCTGCGGGCGAGAAAGCCCGCGCCTTTGTACCGAATCCGTTGCCGCCGTTGCCGCCGCTGGAACTGGACACCGAGATCCAGGAACTGGTTCAGAATGCAATGCTCGCCATTGGGCGCTTGGACGGTTTGACCACCGTTCTGCCTGACCCGGCCATTTTTTTATATTCCTACGTCCGCAAGGAGGCCGTGTTGTCCTCACAGATTGAAGGCACGCAATCCAGCCTGTCCGATCTCATGCTGTTTGAAATAGAAGGCGTCGCCGGCGTGCCGATTGACGACGTGCAGGAAGTTTCCAATTACGTCGCCGCCATGAACTACGGTTTGAAGCGACTGGAAGAACTTCCGCTCTCGCTCCGGCTGCTGAAGGAAATCCACGGCGTGCTGCTGGCGAAAGGTCGGGGCAGCAAGAAGGAACCCGGCGAATTCCGCCACTCGCAGAACTGGGTGGGGGGCACACGCCCAGGTAATGCCGTTTACGTTCCGCCGCCGCCCGACCAAGTGTTGGAATGTCTGGGCGCGCTCGAAAAATTCCTGCATAACGACCCCGTCAAAACGCCGCTCCTCATCAAAGCCGCGCTGGCGCACGTTCAGTTTGAAACCATCCATCCGTTCCTCGATGGCAACGGACGCCTGGGCCGGCTGCTCATCACCTTTTTGTTCTGCGCGGAAGGCGCGTTGCGCGAGCCGCTGCTTTATCTCAGCCTCTACTTCAAGCAACACCGCCAGCAATACTACGACCTCCTGCAATCCGTCCGCCTCACCGGCGACTGGGAGGCGTGGTTACGCTTCTTCCTGACCGGCGTGGAAGAAACCGCCAATCAAGCCGGGCAAACCGCGAAGGCCTTGCTGAATCTCGCCGCTGCCGACGAGAAGCGTATTCAAGCCATTGGCAAAGCCTCCGGCTCCGCCTTGCGCGTTCACCGGCTGCTCCAGGCCCAGCCAATCCTCTCGATTGCCAGTGCCGGCGAGGCATTGAAACTCACCGCGCCGACCGTGACCGCGTCCCTCAAGCACCTGGCCAGACTTGGTATTGCGCGCGAAACCACCGGGCGCAATTACGGCCGCATTTACGCCTACGACAAATATCTCAAGATTCTCAATGAGGGGACGGAGCCACTTACTTAACATCTACGCTTTCCCGTCTTCTCAGCTCCGCCGCGCATAATGGCGCTCATTGGCCGCCCTCCACTGTATTGATGATTGCGAGAATCGCAGTCTTGAGTGATGCGGGCAGTTTTGCCCAAGCTGCGACTACTTTTGCCAAATCAGGACTGGCGCGAGTCTGGCGCGTGTGCGCGTATTTGTGTACAGCTTGCTTGGGGTAATTCGCAAGCGCCTGTGTTTACTGGGGCTTTTGCCTTTTCTGCGCAGGGTTCAAATCCCGTTGAAATGTTCTGCTGGGGGGGCCGCTCGAGGCCGTCTCGGGCGGCAATTCGGCCCGCCATGCCGCACGCAAGCTTCCGCCCGCCCGTGCCCGCCGCCGCGGACCCACTTTTCTGCAAAACAACTTGAGTCCGCTGAAGTGTTCCGCACAATTGGCAGGTGTTCAAACATGCGGGAATCATTTTTGGTGGCGCGCTGCTGTTTTTTTTAGCCGGTTGCGCCACCACCCCCGAACCGGACGAGACCATGTCGTCCAGTTGGGTGGCAACCAATGCCGTGGTGCTGCCGCCGAATATTCCACCCGTTACTCCGCCGGCACTGCCGCCGGTCAGCGTCATAAACCAGCCGCCGGTCGCGCGGACGAATCCGCCGCCGGTCAAACCCGCCAAACCCGGGCCCCTGCTGACCTGGACTTCACTGAACCGCTGGGCTGTGGGCAATCAGCTCGCCGCGCCGCGCAAGCTGACGAGTTCGCCGCTCGTGACCTATGCCATCACTTCCCCCAACGGCACGCTGGTGTTGGCCATCGGCAGCCGCGAGGCGACTTGGAATGGTGTGGAGCTGCACCTGGGATTTGCCCCGGAAATAATCGACGGCCAGGTTTTTCTCTACGGCATTGACCTGCAAAAAAGTGTAGAACCCCTGCTCTGTGGCGGTCCGCCCGCCTTCGGCCCCAACCGGGTGGTGGTCATTGATCCGGGCCACGGCGGGATCAAGGGCGGCACGATCAGTGTGTTGGACAAGCGCGCCGAAAAGGAGTTCACCCTCGACCTGGCCCGGCGGCTGATTCCGCTGCTGGAAAACAACGGCTGGCGGGTATACCTCACGCGCACGAACGACTGGGATGTGGCGCTGTCCAACCGCGTGAATTTTGCCGAGGCGCGGCATGCCGATCTGTTCATCAGCCTGCACTTCAATTCGGCCGCCCCGGACAAACGGCAGGCCGGCCTGGAAACGTATTGCCTGACCCCGACGGGCCTGCCCTCCACGCTCACGCGCAATTATGCCGATGTCTGGATGGAACATTATCCCAACAACGCCTTTGATGAAGCCAACCTGCAATACGCCGTGCGCCTGCACACGGCGCTGCTGCGCCAGCTCCGCATGGAAGACCGGGGCGTCCGCCGCGCCCGGTTCATGGATGTGCTGACGGGCCAGCGCCGGCCGGCCGTGCTGATCGAGGGCGGCTATTTGTCCAATCCCACCGAGGCGGCTAAAATCGAAAACCCCGAATATCGGCAACGGCTGGCGGCCGCCATCGCGGAGGCTTTGAAATGAACCCGGGCAAACACGTCCTCGTCACCGGGGGCGCCGGCTTCATCGGCGGGCATCTGGTGGAACGCCTGCTCAAAGACGGCCACGGCGTGGTCGTCATTGATGATCTCTCCACCGGCAGCCGGGAGAATCTTGCCGCCGTCGCCGGACACCCGCGCCTGCGTTTCATCCAAGCGAAGATTTCCACCTGCGCGGAACTGCCGGCGCTCGCCGCCGGGGCGGAATTCATCTTTCACCTCGCCGCCACCGTCGGCGTGGAACTCGTGGTCAAATCCGCCCTGCACGTGCTGGAAGCGAGCTTCAACGAAACCCAGATTTTGCTCCGCGCCGCCGCCGCACACCGCACGCCGCTGCTGCTGACTTCCACTTCGGAAGTCTACGGCAAAAGCGGCAAGCCGTCCTTTAGCGAGGACGACGACCTGCTCATCGGGCCGCCCGGTCAGTCGCGATGGAGCTACGCTTGCTCGAAATTGACCGATGAATTTCTCGCGCTGGCCTACTTCCGTGAAAAACAGTTGCCGGTCACGATCGCCCGGCTTTTTAACACCGTCGGCCCGCGCCAGACCGGCCGCTACGGCATGGTGCTGCCGCGTTTCATTGCCGCCGCCCGGTCGTCGGCGCCGCTGCCGGTGTTCGGCGATGGTGCCCAGTCGCGCTGCTTCGGCTTTGTCCACGATGTCGTGGAAGCGCTCGTCCGCCTCCAAGGGTGTGCGACCGCGCGTGGCGAAATTTTCAACATCGGCGGCACGGAAGAAATCACCATGTTGGAACTGGCCCGGCTCGTCGTGGCCACCCTGGACTCGAAATCCACGATCGAATTGATCCCCTACGATCAGGCTTACGCTCCGGGGTTCGACGACATGCGCCGGCGCAAGCCATTGGTGGACAAACTCGAGCGCTGCGTCCAATTCAAACCCCAGACCTCGCTGCGGGAGATCATCCGCCTCACCGCGGCCGCCAGCGAATAAGACGGCCGGGCGCACGCCGCCGCCATCGCTCAAAGTGGTTGCTGAAACGGTGGTAGAATAAATACCATCGGTTCCATGGCAATGAACTTTGACCCGCGGACGGACAAGTTTGCCGCCCCGCTGCCGGCCGGCGGGCCGAGCCGCTTTCACGTCATGGCCAAGCCCAGCGGCTCCACCTGCAACCTCGATTGCAGCTACTGCTTTTATCTGAGCAAGGAAACCCTGCCCGGCGGACCTGGCACGGGGCGTATGTCCGATGAAACGTTGGAAAAATTCATTCAGCAATATATTGCCGGGGTGACCGGGCCGGAGGTGGTGTTTTCCTGGCAGGGCGGCGAGCCCACCCTCATGGGGCTTCCTTTCTTCCACAAGGTGGTCGCGCTCCAAAAGCAATATGCCCGGCCGTTCCAGCGGATCGAAAACGACCTGCAAACCAATGGCACCCTCCTCACTGAGGAATGGTGCGAGTTTCTTAAGGCCCACCGCTTTCTCGTCGGCTTGAGCATTGATGGACCCCGGGAGATTCACGACCGCTACCGCGTGACCAAGGGCGGCGGACCCACCTTTGACAAGGTGTTCAATGCCGCCAAATTATTGCAGCGCCATGGCATTCCCTTCAACACCCTGACCTGTGTGAGCCGGTTTAACGCCCGCAAGCCGCTCGATGTTTACCGTTTTCTCCGGCGCGAACTCAATTCCACCTATATTCAGTTCATCCCGATTGTGGAATACCGGGGTTTCGAGAAAACCGCTCCGCACCAATGGGATCCTGCCACCCTCCCCAAGGACGGCGAACCCGCCGCGCGACCCGGCCAGCCGGGTTCCATCGTGGCCGACTGGTCGGTCGACCCGGAGGACTGGGGTTATTTCCTGTGCAAAACCTTTGATGAATGGCGCCAGAAGGATTTCGGCAAGGTCATGGTCAATCAGTTCGAGACCCTCGTATCCCAGCATCTCGGGCTGGGGGCGCAGGTCTGCGTCCACAGCGAAGTTTGCGGCAAAGGCCTGGCCATTGAGCACGATGGCAGCGTGTATTCCTGCGATCATTACGTTTACCCCGAGTTCCGGCTGGGCAACATCAAGGAGCAGGCCCTCGACCAACAAGCGTTTTCCCCGCGGCAGGAGAAGTTTGGCTATGCCAAGAGCAACACCCTGCCCCAGTATTGCCGCCAATGCGCCTATCTCACCGATTGCTGGGGGGAATGTCCGAAAAACCGGATCATTCGCACGCCCACCGGCGAGCCGGGCCTGAACTATCTGTGCCGCGGCTTCAAACAATTCTTCGCCCACG
>Ga0302321_100002745_pt1 | contig 15138 bp, 8 predicted proteins | sample Fen_T0_1_FD_202505 | JGI IMG/M metagenome (GOLD analysis project Ga0302321, IMG submission 202505) | Peat permafrost microbial communities from Stordalen Mire near Abisko, Sweden - Fen_T0_1 | ecosystem: Environmental > Terrestrial > Soil > Wetlands > Permafrost | place: Sweden: Abisko...
TACGCATCACGGATCGAGCGTGCAAGCGTTTTCCTCGACCTCGATCAGTGAATTCGTCGTCGCGACGCGCGCGGCGTGACCGCGACGCCTTTGTGGATCACATCGAAGATCGCGTCGCTCACCAGCAGGTGCTGCTCGCCTGGCTGCGTCGCGCGCGGCAGTTCGAACCGCCCGGCGTCGAGCTTCTTGAACAACGATCGTTCCGGTGCCGTCCCACGTCAGGATCTTCATGCTGTGCCCGCGCTTGCCGACGAACACGAACAACGCCCGTGATCGCGGCTCCGCCCGCATCCGTTCCCGAACGAGCGCGCCGAGTCGCTCGGCCCCCAGCCGCATGTCGACCGGCTCGAGCGCCATGTAGATCGGCAGACCATGCGCGATCACGCGACACCCCCGCGCAACGCCTCGACCACCGACCGCAGAACCTCGGCATCGAAGCCATGCCGGACTTCGATCGCGGCGCCGCCGATCTGCACCGTGATCGTCGGGCTGGCCTCACCCGCGCGAACCAGTTGTACGAACGTCGACGTGGTGGCCGCCTGTCCGCCGGCGGACCTCGGCGCTCGCGCGGTCTTGCCCGCAGGGGCGGGCCGTGCGGTGGTCTTCCGGAGCCACTTGTAGGCTGTCGAGTGGGGCACTTCCAGTCGGGCCGCAGCCTCGGGCACTGTGGCACGCCCCTCGGTCACCAGGTCGATCAGCTCACATCGTTGCTCACGCGTGTAGCGTCTGCGCATACACACATCGTCGCCGCCCGATCGGAGAACCACCAGGTGGGGTCCGCACAGCGGTTACGCCCCTCGAGCGGCTTCGCTCGACGTGATCGTGCCGTGTTTCGTTACCTCCGCTTGGGGCCTTCGGTCCGCGACCCGGCGACTGGGTTCCACTGGGTTCCACCGTTGGGCGGGACGCGCGACTTCGAATGCCGACGAAACGCCAATAGGAGGATCGCCGTCATGATCGTCCCGGCGAATAACGCAGCGGCGCCGATCCCCAACAGCCTCAATCCACGCCACACCATGATCTCATCGCCCCAGCAGCCCTCTGTCCCTGGTGCGTCGCCTCGTTCTACTGTGCCGAGGTCAATATACTTGATTTGCCGACCGACGGTGGAGAACTTCACATAGCCGTGTCCACCACAATGACGATGGTAGACGTCCAGCCGCCCATCGTTATCGACGTCGATGAGCACGAGCTGTGAAGGATCGCACAGCGTATCGAGGCTGGCAGCCAGCGTGAGTGCCACAACGCCGTTACTGACGAAATCATGGTACTCGGCCTCGCCTTCCACGCGATGATCGATTCGGAACGCCATGCCTTCCCACGACACCTCCGTGGGATTGACCCGGTCACGTGCGCACCACCCACCACCGATCGATACCACGCCCGCGACGCAGAGCAGGATCGACACGCCAAGCAGGCTCCTACGCACCCAAGTCACGACGGCTCCACGCACTACCGAAACTGCCCCTTGAGTTGTTCAAGGAAACTGTCGACAAGCCCAGCGAGGGTGTCATCCGGATCCGCCGTACCCTCGTTGCGCTCCGATTGCGCCCAGAAATCTTGAGCGACGTCGTCATACCCGTTGAGCCCCGCGAGCGGATTGTTGTCGATCACTTGCTTGACGTACCAGGGTTCCGCGAACGCCTGCGCACGAGTGATCAAGTGTTGCCTCAGCTCGTCCCTCTGCTTGCCAATGATCTGCTCGAACTTCGCACGATATGTGTCGCTATCGCCGCCGGTCCGCTGCTGCTGCACCAGGTACAGGTCACGTAAGATCTCCGAGACCTTCAGGGTCGTACCCGCCGGATCCCGCGAGGCGGACAGATCCTTGGCGACTTGACCCGCGATGAAGCCGTGGACGTCGCCGAGAAGCTCCGCTGGCTTGGCGTACTCCGAGACGTACTCGTTGAGGTGGCCGGGCTTCTGATCGACATACACGTCGGAGATGTACACCGCGTACGCCTGGCCCAGGTCACCAGCCCAGGTCGCGAAATCGCGCGGGTCGCCCGCGCTGAGCTCCTTCAGCTTGTCGTACTTGAACCGGGATTTTCCGTCGTCATGTCTCGAGCGCTGGAGGCGTTGCTGAGGATAAGCCTGCGGCCCCCCGCTTAACGCCGCGTCGATACCGGCCATCACGTGGCCTATGTCGACCGTGCCCAGCGGCGTCGAGATCTGCTTCCCATGTCCGCGCGCCTCGAGGTCGCTCATGTCGAACCGGGAAGCGATCGGACTCGGCGCGCTCTCGATGTCGACTGCCTTGTCTCCGTTCATGATCCCATCGCTATCGATCAGCATCTCCCAATTCGCATCCGCATACCACACCTGTCGGATCTCTGCGGCGACCGCACGCGGCGATGCGCTAGGATATTCGCTCTCAACGCTCTCCACGAACAGGATAAAGTCCTCGATCGAGGTGACCTGTATCTTCTGGTCGCTGTGGGCGAACGCGACCGCATACGTCGCTGGGTCAACGACGTACTTCTTGTTGCGGCCGACGACCTCGATCGCCTTGGTGATGCTGTCTTGGGCACGCTTGTCTGGAGCGATATTGCTCTTCTTTTGGGTCTCCGCACGTTTCAGGATCACCAGTGCCTCGCGAAACGTCGGCATCTGCCGAACGTCGTCCTGATCGGCGTCGTGGACGAACCGAATGAGCTCGTGCGAGACCCACCCTTCGAGCTCCTTGCCCTCAAGGGTCACCTGGACGTAGATCCAGCCGTCCTTGTCCTTGCTCGCGGTGACCAGGGTATCGGCAGGCAGGTCGGCGATGGTGCCGTCATGTGGATGCGCCTCGTCCTTGGCCGGCGTTCGTCGTAACGCCGCACTGTAGGTGCCGACGATGCGCCCGAACCAAGGGTACTTGATCCGCCATGTTGGTCCAGCTGCATCGTCAGTCTCAGGTTTCGACCGATCGAACGCGACCGCGCCGGTCGGCTGCGCCGTGGCCCGCACCGAGCTCGCGCCGACGTCGACCGCCGCGCCGATCTGCTCGGCTTCGACCTCGGACGCGTCGCCCACACGACTGGCCCCCTGCGGGATGTTGCCGCCCGCACGGCGCCGCTGCTCCACATGGGCGAGCTCGTGAGCGACCACGCGTCGTGATGGCTTCTCGTTGGCGAACGCGACGAGGTCACCAAACCCAAACGCCCGGGCATCGACCTGCGCGAGAGCGGCACGTTCGTCGACGTGCGCTTTGACGTCGCGAAACGAGGTCCCGAAGCGCTGCTCCATCTCCTGGCGGTACGGTAGCTCGACGGGAGCGGTCTGTGGCGCTGGAACGGCCGCACCTGGCTCGACGGCTGGCGCGGGTGCCGTGAACCGGCGGGAGAACCCCGGCAACGGTCATCCCAGGTGGCGCGACCGCTCGATTCGTTGCAGTCGATCGTCGCGCCACGCGAGGTGCGGGTCTGGCTGGTCAGACCAGGTCCGCCTGTCGCAGGGGCAACTCCGCTGGCCGTGTGACCACATGGCGCACCTGGTGGTTGGTCACGGTCGGACGCAGGATGACAGCGCCTGACGCCCGTGAGGACCAGGCGGTGGGGCAAGTCAAAGCTTCCGCCGCGGGGCGACGGTAGGGCGGGCTACCAGAGCCAGCGTGGCTGCAAAAGCGCGGGCAATCGGACGGTCATTGGCACTGACTGTATCCAGCAGTTCTCTGCGAGATTTCTCTTGCCTGTCCGGCCAGGCATGCGGCGGGTGCGCACCACGCGCAGTCGCAGATGGCACTGGCGATGAAATACGGGCGGCCATGACTGTCATCCGTTCCACCTTCATGATTGCCGTCAGCGCGCAGGTCCTCGCGAGCTGCGCCGCCGCTGCACGAGACGACTCCGAAGCCGGCGATCGCCAGGTCGACGAGCTGGCGACCATCCCGCAGGCGGCCCACAGCGGCGTGTGTCGTGGTGGCCAGTTCGCGTGTCGCGCGCGCGTCCGCACCGACGAGACCAACCACATCCTGCCGTTCGTGACGCCGCAGGGCCTGGGGCCCGCGGAGCTCGCGAGCGCATACAAGCTCGACGCCTCGAAGGCGCCGACCGTGACGATCGCGATCGTCGACGCGTTCAACTATCCCAACGCCGAGACCGACCTCGCGACCTACCGCAGCCAGTTCGGGCTGCCGGCGTGCACCAAGGCCAGTGGCTGCTTGAAGATCGTCAATCAGAACGGCGCCGCGTCGCCGCTGCCCGGCACCGCGCCGGCGAACGACGACTGGACGGTCGAGGCCGCGCTCGATCTCGACATGGCCAGCGCGGCGTGTCCGAGCTGCAAGCTCGTGCTGGTCGAGGCCCAGGACGACCAGGGCAACGGCCTGTTCGTGGCGCAGAACGCCGCCGCCGCGCTGACCGGCGTGGTCGCGATCAGCGACAGCTGGGGCGGCCCGTCGAACGCCAGCGACGTCGCGGACGACGCGCAGTTCTTCACCCACCCCGGGGTCGCGATCTTCGTCGCGACCGGCGATAGCGGCAATACCGGCGCCACGCCCGACTACCCGAGCACGTCGGCGCACGTGATCGGCGTCGGCGGCACCAGCCTCGTCAAGTCGACCGCCAACCCGCGCGGCTGGACCGAGGGCGCGTGGAACGGCGCCGGCAGCTCGTGCAGCACGCTCATCACCAAGCCATCGTTCCAGACCCAGACGGCGTGCGCCAAGCGCGCCGCGTCCGATGTCTCCGCGGTCGCCGACCCCAACACCGGCGTCGCGGTGTTCAACGCCGGATCGGGCGGCTGGATCGTCGTCGGCGGCACCAGCGCGGCGAGCCCGTTCGTCGCGGGCGTGTTCGCGCGCTACGGCCTCACCACCAACGACGCGAGCTTCCCGTGGACCCACGCCTCCCAGTTCTTCGACGTGACGACCGGCAAGAACGGGAGCTGCGGCGGCGCGCTGTGCAACGCCGGCGCGGGCTGGGACGGCCCGACCGGCCTGGGCAGCCCGAACGGCGCGGTGCTCAATGGCGGCGGCGGTAGCTGCACCCCGAACTGCGCCGGCAAGACCTGCGGCGACGACGGCTGCGGTGGCAGCTGTGGCACGTGCAGCACCGGCCAGACCTGCACGCCGGGCGGGACCTGCATGGCGGGCGGCGGCACGACCTGCACGCACCCGATCTGCGCGACCGGCGCCAAGCTCACCGGGTCGTGCGATCCGTGCGCCGCGCAGATCTGCGCCGCCGACTCGTTCTGCTGCAACAACTCGTGGGACGCGACCTGCGTCGGCGAGGTCGCCTCGGTCTGCCACCAGAGCTGCGGCGGCGGCACCTGCGCCCACTCGATCTGCTCGACCGGCACCAAGCTCGCCGCGTCGTGCGATACCTGCGCGACCGCGATCTGCGCGCAGGATTCGTTCTGCTGCAACAACCGGTGGGACTCGCAGTGCGTCAGCGAGGTCGCCTCGATCTGCGACGAGTCGTGTAACTGACCCGCTCAGCGCGTGACGGTGTAGCGGTGGGCGGTCTTCTGGCGCGCCTTCGCGGCCTCGATCTCGCGATTCTTGGGCGGCGCGCTGGTCTCGAGCGAGTCGACCAGCCGGCGCGTCGCCCGGGCGATCTCGGCGACCGCGCGATCGAACAGATCCTGGTTGTGACCGCTCGGCTTGCGCGTGCCGCTCACCTTGCGGACGTACTGCAGCGCGGCCGCCTGGACCTCTGCGTCGGTCGCGGGCGGTTCGAAGTTGAACAGCGGGCGAATGTTACGGCACATGGCGATCAGCATAGCCCCAGCCCCGGCCACATCGGGTAGGTTGCCGGGCCATGAGCGCCTCGTTCGAGTTCGACGCGGTCGTGGTCGGCGCCGGTGCCGTGGGGCTCGCGTGTGGCCACGCCCTGGTCCAGCGCGGCCTGTCGGTCGCGGTGCTCGAGCAGGCAAGGGCGATCGGCCAGGGCGTGTCGTCGCGCAACTCCGAGGTCATCCACGCCGGGCTCTACTACCCGACCGGCTCGCTCAAGGCGCGGCTGTGCGTCACCGGGCGGCGCATGCTGTACGCGTTCCTCGACGCGCACGGCGTCGCCTACGATCGCTGCGGCAAGCTGCTGGTCGCGACCGACGAGGCCGACGTGCCGCGGATCGAGGCGATCTATCAGCAGGGCCTCGTCAACGGGGTCGAGCAGCTCGCGCGGTTGACCGCCGCGCAGGTCCACGCGCTCGAGCCCGAGGTCCAGGCGGTGATGGCGGTGAGCTCGCCGACCAGCGGCGTGCTCGATGTCCATGGTTACCTGAACGCGCTGCGCGGCGACATCGAACGCGCGGGCAGCAGCGTGGTCACCGGGGTGCCGTTCACCGGCGCATCGCCGCTCCGCGCCGGCGGCGCCGGGTTTCACGTCCGCGCGGGCCGCGGCGCGGCATCGACCGCCCTGACCTGCCGGCTGCTGGTCACCGCGGCCGGGCTCGGCGCGCAGGACGCCGCGCGCGCGATCGAGGGGTTCCCCGCGCACGCGATCCCGCGGCGCTACCTCGGCAAGGGCGTGTACTTTTCACTTGCCGGCAAGCCACCGTTCAAGCGTCTCATCTATCCGCCGCCGATCCCCGGCGCGCTCGGCGTGCACTACTGCATCGACCTGGCCGGGCGGGCGCGGTTCGGACCCGACCTGGCGTACGTCGACGCCGAGAGCTACGACGTCGATCCGGCGAAGGCCGATGGCTTCGCCGCCTCGGTCCGGCGGTTCTGGCCGGGGCTGCCCGACGGCGCGCTGACGCCGGCCTACGCCGGGATCCGACCCAAGCTGCACGGTCCGGGCGAGCCGCAGCCCGACTTCCGGATCGACGGGCCTGACGCGCACGGCCTCGAGGGCCTGGTCGCGATGTTCGGCATCGAGAGCCCGGGGCTGACGAGTTCGCTCGCGATCGGCGAGGTCGTGGCCGCGCGGCTCGTCGATTGATACCGGTGATACCGGTGATACCGGCGATCGCGGCGATGATAGCCCGAGGTTTTTCCGCGGCCCGCTCGGGTATGCTCGGTGGCCGTGGATCCAGGCGCGCTGTACCGCAGCTTCCTCGCCGGGCTCGCCGAGCCGGTCCGCCGTCAGCTGGGCCCGGCCACCGACGAGGCGTCGCTCAACGCCGCGCTCGTCGCGCACTGGGTCGCGGCGATAGCGGCCTGGCCGGGCATCGCCGTCGCTCCGGATCGGTTCGCGCGCGAGCTCGCCCGCCGGACCACGACCACACCGCCGGCGACCCCGCACGGCACCGAGTCGGTGACCGCGGTGGTGGCCGCCGCGCGCGGCGGCGACATCTACTTCGCGATCGCGTGCTGCGATGGCGACGCCACGGCGATCGCCCGGCTCGACGAGCTGGTGGCGACCGAGCTCGACCGGGCGGGCCGCAAGCTGCGCGCGGCCGCCGAGCAGATCGCCGAGCTGCGCGGCGAGCTCGCGCGGCTGCTGCTGGTCGACGAGCCAGGCCGCACCGCGGGGCTCCGCGAGTTCGCCGGCCGCGGCGAGCTGCGCGGCTACGTCCGCGTCATGGCGACGCGCGCGCTGATCCGCGCGATCAACCGCGGCCGCCGCGAGCTGGCGATCGACGACGACGCGTTCTTCGACCGCGTGCTGCCGCCCGACGATCCCGAGCTCGGCTACCTGCGCACGCGGTACCGCGCCACCGTCGATGCCGCGCTCCGCGCCGCGCTCGCCCAGCTCGACGATCGCGACCGCGCCCTGCTGCGCTATCAGCTGATCGACGGCTGGAGCATCGACCGCGTCGGCAAGCTGTACGGCGTCCACCGGGCGACCGCGGCGCGCTGGCTCGCCGATGCCCGCGATGTGCTCGGCGCTGCAATCCGCGCCGAGCTGTCACGGCGGCTACAGATCGCCGCGGACGAGGTCGATTCGATCGTCCGGCTGGTCCAGAGCCGGGTCGATCTGTCGCTGGACCGCCTGCTGGTCCCAGATCGCCCCTGACGGGAGGGGCGTCGCCGGCGCGCACCGAGCGCAGGGGCACACCGAGCGCCAGCCGCACAGTCACCAGGCTGGCAGGCCTTAGGAATCTCGCGCCCGCTGCCCCACCCCCCTGGGCACATCGCGTGCATCCCGCGGTCGCTGGTGGAGCTTTCCAGGCGATACCGTCGGTGCGGCCGTGCCCGCCAGGTCGACACCCGCGGTGCCTGCCGGCCGGCTCGAGCGAGAACCCCGCGGGGTCGGGCGTGAGGGACCGCCCGCCCGGCGCCCCCGGTCTAGCCGACGAGTCCGCTGCCCCGAACCCGATGCCCCTGCCGTTCGAAGGCGAGGATGACGAGCCGCTGCGCGTCAGCTACGGCCGCGACATCCTGGTGGTCGACGACCACCAGACCAACCTCATCGCGATCGAGGCTTCGCTCGCGCCGCTGGGCCGCAAGCTGGTGCTCGCGCACTCGGGCGTCGAGGCGCTCGGCCGGTTGCTCGAGCAAGACTTCGCCCTGATCATCCTCGATGTCGCGATGCCCGGCATGGATGGCTTCGAGACCGCCAAGCTGGTCCGCACCCGCGAGCGCAACCGCTCGACCCCGATCATCTTCATCACCGGGCTGTCGTGGGAAAACGACGCGGTGCTGCGCGGCTACGAGCTCGGCGCGTTCGACTTTCTGATGAAGCCGATCCGGCCCGAGGTGCTGCGCGCCAAGGCGACCGTGTTCGTCCAGCTCCAGGAGCGCACGATCGAGCTGGCCAACAAGGCCGAAGAGCTGCGCCAGGAGCAGGCGCGCGCCCACCTCCGCGAGCTCCACAACCAGCGCCGCCGGTTCGAGACCGAGGTCATGGAGCGCCAGATGCAGCAGCTCGCCGAGACCGATCGCCGCAAGGACGAGTTCCTGGCGATCCTCGCCCATGAGCTGCGCAACCCGCTGCAGCCGCTGCAGACCGCGGTCGAGGTCCTCGAGCACGAGCCCGACAAGCCGGTGCCGGTGCGGATCCGCAGGATCGTCCAGCGCCAGGTCCAGCACATGACCCGGCTGGTCGACGACCTGCTCGACGTCGCGCGGTTCACCGCCGGCAAGCTCGAGCTGCGCCGCGAGCCGATCGATCTCGAGGCGATCGTCGAAGAAGCGATGGCGTCGTGCGGCAGCGCGATCCAGGCGCGCGATCACCGCATCGCGGTCACCGCGCACCACGCCCCCGTGATCGTCCACGGCGATCCGGTGCGCCTGGTGCAGTGCGTCTGCAACCTCCTCAACAACGCGGCGAAGTACACCGAGCCCGGTGGAACCCTGCGGATCGACTGGGGCATCGAGCAGGCCGATGGCTTTGTCCGCGTCGCCGATAACGGCCGAGGGATCCCGCCCGACGTGCTCCCCAAGATCTTCGACATGTTCGTCCAGGAGCGCGTGACGCCGGATGGCGGGGGCGGGCTCGGCCTCGGCCTGGGCCTGGTCAAGCGGCTCGTCGAGCTCCATGGTGGCGCCGTCCGTGCGACCAGCGAGGGCAAGGGCAAGGGCGCGATGTTCGAGATCCGTTTACCGCTGGCACCCGACGCAACCCAGGAGAGACCGAAACCCATGGCGAAGCCCGGAACGCAAACGCGAGCGCTGCGCGCGGTGGTCTGCGACGACGCAGCCGACCTGCGCGACCTGGTCGCCGATCTGCTGCGGCTACGCGGCCACGAGGTCAGCGTCGCGATCGACGGCCCCGCCGCGATCGAGCTGATCGTCGCGCAGAAGCCCGACGTCGCGCTGATCGATATCGGCCTGCCCGACATGGATGGCTACGAGGTGGCGCGCGCGATCCGGCGCCAGCTCACCGAGTACAAGCCGCGGCTGATCGCGATGACCGGCTACGGCCAGGCCAGCGATCGCGTGGCCGCGTTCGAAGCCGGGTTCGACGCCCACATCGTCAAGCCCGCGAGCGCCGACAAGATCCTGCGCGCCCTGTACGGCACCGAGGAAGCATGAACCCCGGCGCCCAGGCCAAGCAAGGACCCAAGCCCAGGGCTGGCGACGCCCGGAAGGCGAGCTCGAGCAACGGCCACGCGGTCGCGCCGCAGCTCGAACACCGCCAGATCCTCGTCGCCCTGCGCGCGTTCAAGCGCGGCGACTTCTCGATCAAGATGCGCGACGACCTGACCGGCGTCGACGGCCAGATCGCCGAGACGTTCAACGAGATCGTCGAGCTGGTCAAGACGATCCGCGACGAGGCGAGCGACGTCTCGGTCTCGGTCGGCAAGCAGGGCCAGGCCGCCAAGCGGATGCGCCGGTTCAACCTCAACGGCGGCTGGGCCGAGTACGTGAGCTCGGTCAACGAGGTGATCAACGACCTCACCGGCCACGCCAACGAGATCGCCCGCGTCGTCACCGCGGTGGCGCGCGGCGACCTCGAGCAGACGATGGAGCTCGAGGGCGCCGACGGCCCGCGGCGCGGCGAGTTCTTGCGCCACGCCCGGATCGTCAACGGCATGGTCGCCCGGCTCTCGCAGTTCGGCTCGGAGGTGACCCGCGTCGCCCAGGAGGTCGGCGGCGAAGGCAAGCTCGGCGCCCAGGCCCGCGTCCAGGGCGTGTCCGGGGTGTGGAAGGATCTCACCGACTCGGTGAACCTGATGGCGTCGAACCTGACGTCGCAGGTCCGCGAGATCGCGCGCGTGACCACGGCGGTCGCGCAGGGCGACCTGACCAAGACGATCACGATCGACGTCAAGGGCGAGCTGCTCGAGCTCAAGAACACGATGAACACGATGGTCGAGCAGCTGAGGGCGTTCGCCAACGAGGTGACGCGCGTCGCGCGCGAGGTCGGCACCGAGGGCCGGCTCGGCGGCCAGGCCACGGTGCGCGGCGTGTCGGGCGTGTGGCGCGAGCTGACCGAGTCGGTCAACTCGATGGCCAACAACCTGACGTTCCAGGTCCGCAACATCGCCGAGGTGACCTCGGCGGTGGCGTCCGGAAACCTCGGCAAGAAGATCACGGTCGAGGCCAAGGGCGAGATCCTGTCGCTCAAGAACACGATCAACATCATGGTCGATCAGCTGAGCTCGTTCGCCGCGGAGGTCACCCGCGTCGCCCGCGAGGTCGGCACCGAGGGCGTGCTCGGCGGCCAGGCCGAGGTCGCCGACGTCTCGGGCGTGTGGCGCGAGCTGACCCAGAACGTCAACTCGATGGCGAGTAACCTCACCTCGCAGGTCCGCAACATCGCCGAGGTCGTCACCGCGATCGCGGTCGGCGATCTGTCCAAGAAGATCGGCGTCGACGCGCGCGGCGAGATCCTCGAGCTGAAGAACACGATCAACACCACGGTCGACAAGCTCAACCGATTCGCCGCCGAGGTGACCCGCGTCGCGCGCCTGGTCGGCACCGAGGGCACGCTCGGCGTCACCGCCGACGTCAAGGACGTCTCGGGCATCTGGAAGGAGCTGACCGACAACGTCAACCAGATGGCCAAGAACCTGACCAACCAGGTGCGCGACATCGCCGACGTCACCACCGCGGTCGCCAACGGCGAGCTCGGCCGCAAGATCACGGTCGAGGCGCGCGGCGAGCTGGTCACGCTGAAGAACACGATCAACACGATGGTCGATCAGCTGAACGCGTTCGCCTCCGAGGTCACCCGCGTCGCGCGCGAGGTCGGCACCGAGGGCGTGCTCGGCGGCCAGGCCCAGGTCCGCGACGTGTCGGGCATCTGGAAGGAGCTGACCGACAACGTCAACTCGATGGCGAGCAACCTCACCAACCAGGTCCGGAACATCGCCGACGTCGCCCGCGCGGTGGCCGCCGGCGACCTGTCGCGCAAGATCACGGTCGACGCGCGCGGCGAGGTGCTCGATCTCAAGGCCACGCTCAACACGATGGTCGATCAGCTCAACGCGTTCGCCTCGGAGGTCACCCGCGTCGCCCGCGAGGTCGGCACCGAGGGCCGGCTCGGCGGCCAGGCCTCGGTCGAGGGCGTGCGCGGCACGTGGAAGGAGCTCACCGACAACGTCAACGGCATGGCGTCGAACCTGACCAACCAGGTCCGCGACATCGCCGAGGTCACCACGTCGGTCGCGCGCGGCGACTTGACCCGCAAGATCACGGTCGACGCCAAGGGCGAGATCCTCGAGCTCAAGAACACCGTCAACACGATGGTCGATCAGCTGAGCTCGTTCGCCGATCAGGTGACGCGGCTGGCGCGCGACGTCGGCATCGAGGGCCGGCTCGGCGGTCAGGCCGACGTCCGCGGCGTGCTCGGGACGTGGCGCAACCTGACCGACGCGGTCAACTCGATGGCCGCCAACCTGACCGACCAGGTCAGAAACATCGCCAAGGTCGCGACCGCGATCGCCAACGGCGACCTGCAGCAGAAGATCGTCGTCGACGCCAAGGGCGAGATCCTCGAGCTCAAGAACACCGTCAACACGATGGTCGATCAGCTGTCGGCGTTCGCCGACCAGGTGTCGCGGGTCGCCCGCGAGGTCGGCACCGAGGGCAAGCTCGGCGGCCAGGCCTCGGTCGAGGGCGTGCGCGGCACCTGGAAGGAGCTGACCGACAACGTCAACCAGATGGCGTCGAACCTGACCAACCAGGTCCGCGACATCTCGGCGGTCGCCACCGCGATCGCGCGCGGCGACATGACCCGCAAGATCTCGGTCGAGGTCCGCGGCGAGCTGCTCGATCTCAAGAACGTGATCAACACGATGGTCGACACGCTGAGCTCGTTCGCCGACGAGGTCACCCGGGTCGCGCGCGACGTCGGCGTCGAGGGCAAGCTCGGCGGCCAGGCCGCGGTGCGCGGCGTCGCCGGCACGTGGAAGGAGCTGACCGATAACGTCAACCAGATGGCGTCGAACCTGACCAACCAGGTCCGCGACATCGCCGAGGTGACGACCGCCGTCGCCAACGGCGACCTCACCCGCAAGATCACCGTCGAGGTCCGCGGCGAGCTGCTCCAGCTGAAGAACACGATCAACACGATGGTCGATCAGCTGGGCTCGTTCGCCTCCGAGGTGACCCGCGTCGCCCGCGAGGTCGGCCTTGACGGCGTGCTCGGCGGCCAGGCCGAGGTCCGCGGCGTGTCGGGCACGTGGCGCGAGCTGACCGACAACGTCAACGTGATGGCGCGAAACCTCACCGAGCAGGTCCGCGGCATCGCCACGGTCGTCACCGCGGTCGCCAACGGCGACCTCGAGCGCAAGCTGACCTTGACCGCGCGCGGCGAGATCGCGACCCTGGTCGACACCATCAACGGCATGATCGACACGCTGTCGACGTTCGCCGAGCAGGTCACCGGCGTGGCGCGCGACGTCGGCGTCGAGGGCCGGCTCGGCGGCCAGGCCGACGTGCCAGGCGCCGCCGGCGTGTGGCGCGACCTCACCAACAACGTCAACGAGCTCGCCGGCAACCTCACCGGCCAGGTCCGCGCGATCCGCGACGTCGCCACCGCGGTGACCCAGGGCGACCTGACGCGGTCGATCACCGTCGAGGCGCGCGGCGAGATCGCGCAGCTCAAGGACACCGTCAACCAGATGATCCGCACCCTGGCGGAGACCACCAAGGTCAACCAGGAGCAGGACTGGCTCAAGACCAACGTCGCCCGGTTCACCCGGCTGCTCCAGGGCCAGCGCGATCTGTTGACCGTGGCGCGCCAGATCCTGAACGAGCTGGCGCCGCTGGTGAACGCCCACCACGGCGCGTTCTACATGACCGAGACCGATGACGACGAGCCGGCGCTCAAGCTGTTCGCGTCGTACGCCTACCAGGAGCGCAAGAACGTCTCGAGCTCGTGGCGGTTCGGCCAGGGCCTGGTCGGCCAGGCCGCGCTCGAGGGCAAGCGCATCGTGCTCTCGAAGGTGCCGCCGGACTACATCCAGATCTCGTCGGCGCTCGGCGAGGCCCCGCCCCACGCGATCGTCGTCGTGCCGATCCTGTTCGAGGGCGAGGTCAAGGGCGTGATCGAGCTGGCGTCGTTCGAGCGGTTCAGCGGCATCCAGCTCGCGTTCCTCGACCAGATGCTCGAGTCGCTCGGCATCGTGATCGCGACGATCGAGGCGACGATGCGGACCGACGATCTGCTGCGCCAGTCGCAGAGCCTGACCGAGGAGCTGCAGAACCAGCGCAACGAGCTCCAGCTCACCAACGAGGAGCTCGAGGAGAAGGCGGTGCAGCTCTCGGACCAGAAGGCCGAGGTCGAGAAGAAGAACAAGCAGGTCGAGCTCGCCCGCCAGGAGCTCGAGGAGAAGGCCGAGCAGCTCGCGCTGACCTCGAAGTACAAGTCGCAGTTCCTCGCCAACATGTCCCACGAGCTGCGCACGCCGCTCAACTCGCTGCTGATCCTGTCGCGCCAGCTCGCCGATAACGTCGAGGGCAACCTGTCGGACAAGCAGATCCGCTACGCCGATACGATCCGGCAGGCCGGCACCGATCTGATGACCTTGATCAACGAGATCCTCGACCTCGCCAAGATCGAGTCGGGCACGATGGCGGTCGAGATCTCGCAGGTCCGGTTCGGCAACCTGCGCGACTACGTCGACCAGACGTTCCGCCAGGTCGCCGAGGAGAAGGGCCTGCAGTTCTCGGTCGAGCTCGACGCCGATCTGCCGTCGTCGCTCGACACCGACGACATGCGGCTGCGCCAGGTGCTGCGCAATCTGCTGTCCAACGCGATGAAGTTCACCGAGCGCGGCCGGGTCAAGCTGCGGATCTACCGCGCCGCGCCCGACGTCCTGGGGTTCGCGGTGACCGACTCGGGCATCGGCATCCCCAAGGACAAGCAGCGCCTCGTGTTCGAGGCGTTCCAGCAGGCCGACGGCTCGACCAGCCGCAAGTACGGCGGCACGGGCCTGGGCCTGGCGATCTCGCGCGAGATCGCGGGCCTGCTCGGCGGCGACCTCCGGGTCGAGAGCGCGGTCGGCGTCGGCAGCACCTTCACGCTGTTCCTGCCGGCGACCTACGCCGTGCAGACCCGCGAGCCGCGCCGCCAGCCGGCCCAGTCGCCGCTGCCGGTCGACGTGCTGGCCCAGGCGCCGCGCGGGCCCGCGCCGAGCAGCCAGCTCGCGCCCGCGGCGCCGCCCAGCGCGCTCAAGGAGCTGCCCGCCCCGGCGGCGCCGCCGCTGGCCCGCTCGGTGCCCGACGACTACGAGTCCCTCGAGCCCGACGACCGCGTGCTGCTGGTCATCGAGGACGACCTGACGTTCGCCGCGACCCTGCTCGAGATGGCCCGGCAGTCCGGCTTCAAGGGCGTGGTCGCGACCGCCGGCGGCCAGGCGCTCGAGCTCGCCCGC
>Ga0302321_100002746_pt1 | contig 15129 bp, 10 predicted proteins | sample Fen_T0_1_FD_202505 | JGI IMG/M metagenome (GOLD analysis project Ga0302321, IMG submission 202505) | Peat permafrost microbial communities from Stordalen Mire near Abisko, Sweden - Fen_T0_1 | ecosystem: Environmental > Terrestrial > Soil > Wetlands > Permafrost | place: Sweden: Abisko...
CCCGGGGGCGCCGACCGGCTCCCCGACGACCTCGCGGCCGCGCTCGTCGTGGGCCTCGCCTTCCCCGAACGGCTGGCCCGCGCCCGGCAGGACGGCGGGCGCCACTACCTGATGGCCTCCGGCACCGCGGCCGAGCTCGACGAGGGCTCGGGGCTGCGCGGGGCGCGCTGGCTGGCCGTCGCCGTCGCCGACCGGCCGCCGGGCCGCCGCGACGCCCGCGTGCGCCTCGCCGTCCCCCTCGACGAGGCGACCGCCCGCGAGGTCGCGGGCCCGCTGCTCACCCGCGGGCCCGAGGTGACCTGGCACGACGGCGACGTCCGGGCGGAGGACGTCGAACGGCTCGGCGCCGTCGTCCTGGCCACCCGGCCCCTCGCGCGGCCGCCGCGCGACCTGGTCGCCGCGGCCGTGGCCGAGGGCCTGCGCGCCGAGGGCCTGGACCTGCTCCGGTGGACGGCGGGTGCCCGGCGGCTGCGCGCCCGGCTCGCCGCGTGCCGCGACGGCCTGGGCGACCCCTGGCCCGCGGTCGACGACGAGGCGCTGACGTCGACGCTGCTGGGCGCGGTCGACCTGGGCGCCGTGCGCCGCCGGGCGGACCTGCGCCGCCTCGACGTGGCGTCGGCCCTGCGCGCGATGCTCCCGCCGACGGTGGCCGGCCGGCTGGACGAGGTCGCACCGGACCGGGTGCGGGTGCCCACCGGGAGCCGGATAGCCGTCGACTACGACGACCCCCAGGCGCCGACGCTGCCGGTGAAGGTCCAGGAGGTCTTCGGCTGGATGCAGGCGCCCCGGGTGGCCGGGCGGCCCCTGCGCCTGCGGCTGCTCTCGCCGGCCGGGCGGACCGTGGCCGTGACGAGCGACCTGCCGTCGTTCTGGCGGACCGGTTACCCGGCGGTCCGTGCGGACCTGCGCGGCCGGTACCCGCGCCATCCGTGGCCCGCCGACCCCGCCCAGGGCGTCCCCCGGTAGCCGGTGCCGCCCGGGGCGTCAGCGCCTGGACGGAAACGCCGCGGATTCCGCCGGACGGAGGAAGGCTCACCGCGCCGTCCGGCGGAATGTTGCCCACCGGTGGGAAATTCGCACGGTGGCCTCACCGACCCGGCCCCGGGCTGCACCGGATACTGCCGGTGCGGCCCGGGGCCGGGATGACGCGGAGGGTGCTGCCGATCTGGCGGTGCGGATCGGATCGGGCTGCCGATCAGGCGTGGGCGGCCTCGTAGGCGGAGCGGACCTCGCTCGAGACCCGACCGCGGTCGCTCACCTGGTAACCGTGCTCGCGGGCCCAGGAACGCAGGTCCGAGAGGTCGGTGCGCTCGCCGGCCGCCGGGCGCGCGGCGGTCGAACGCCGCGAGGAACGGCCACCGACGCGGCGGGCAGCCTCGAGGTAGGGCGCCAGGGCCTCGCGCAATGCCTCCGCGTTCGCCTCGGACAGGTCGATCTCGTAGGAGACGCCGTCGATCGCGAACTGCACCGACTCGTCGGCCTCACCACCGTCGAGGTCGTCGGTCAGAATGACTTGCACTTTCTGTGCCACGTCGGCTCTCCACTCGGTCTGGGCCGGATTCCCGGGGTTGTGTCGCACCTGCAGTCACACACTATCGCGCCCGATAGCGCTTACCGACCACAACACTCGCCGATCGACCAGGTTTCGCCACCCTATTCTCCTGGCGATAACCGGGAATCATTCATGATCACCCTCCGATACCGCGCTAAGACACCGGCGCGCCCAGGGGAAACCACGGATCGTGCGCCGAACCGCGCACAGCGCGACCGGACCCGAATACTCGGCAGCGGTTTCGCCGCGGACGTGCCGACGGCCCTCAGGCCGGCAGGGTGGCGGCGTGCACGACCATCGCGTCGCGCAGGAACTCCACCAGCGCGTCGTCCCCCTGCCCGATGCCCGCCCGGAAGCGCTCGTCCTGGACGTACAGGTCGCCCAGGCCCCGGTACGCGGCGGCGCCCGGCGTCCAGAACAGGCTGACGACGGCATGGTGCTCCCCGATCAGGGCCTGCACCCGCGGATCGTCCGGGGCCGCCCCGCCGGCCCGCAGCTGCGCCAGGCCGCGGTGGACGCGGTCGAAGCCGGTCCGGGCGCGCTCGGCGTCGTCGGCGCTCCAGCCCCGGCGCCGCCCGACCGACGCGTCGACCGCCTCGTCGCCCCACGTCGACCGCGCCTCCGCCTCGTGCGGGTCGTGCTCGAAACCGGCGAACAGGTTCTCCGGGGTCATCGCTCCTCCTCGTTCCAGGGTCTCCACGGTCGTGCGGACCGTCTCCACGAGCCGGGTGTACCGGTCCCGCTCGCGGCTGAGCCAGACGTGATGACGGCGCAGCGCCGCCAACGACGCCGACGGCCCGTCGTCGGCGAGGGCGCGCCCGATCGCCGCCAGGCCCAGGCCCAGCTCCCGCAGGAGCAGGATGCGCTGGAGCCGGTGCAGCTCGGCCGGGCCGTACCGGCGGCGCCCGCCCGGGTCCGTGGCGGCGGGCACCAGCAACCCGATGTGATCGTAGTGACGCAGCGTGCGAGCGGTGACTCCGGACAACCGGGCCACCTCGCCGACCGGCCAGGTGAGCTGCTCGTCGTCCACCCGGCCCACGCTAGAAGCTGACGCAGCGTCAACGTCAAGCGGGAACGGGCGGGCCCGAGCTGCCACACTGTGCGCGTGTCCGCCGCCGCCAGCATCGAGCGCGCCCGCGCGTTGACCCATCTCGGCCGCTGGTCGGAGGCCGCCGAGGCGCTGCGCCCCGCCCTCGCCGACCCGAGCACGAGCGCCGAGGCATGGTGCCTGCTGGCGCGCTGCGAGCTCGGACAGCAGCGCACGGCCGCCGCCCTCGAGGCGGCCCGGCGCGCCGTCGCGTCGGACCCCGACCACGAGTGGGCGCACCGGCTGATCGCCATCGCCGCGCTGCGCCTGGGCGACCACGACGCGGCGGAGGCCGCGTGCCGGCGGGCGCTGCACCTGGCTCCCGACCTGTGCGAGAGCCTGCACGTGCTGACGACGATCACCCTGGTCCGCCGGGGCAAGGGCGGCGGCGCGCTGGCCGCCGAGGAGATCGCCCAGCGCAACCTCGTGCAGAACCCCGACCGCGCGCTGGCCTGGGAGGGCGCCGCGGACGTCGCGATGGCGCGCAGGCACTGGGACCGGGCGGAGCACTACGCCCGGCGGGGGCTGGCCATCGACCCGCAGGACGGCGACCTGGCCATGATCCTCGGCACCGCGCTGGACCGGCAGGGCCGCGCCGCCGAGGCCGGCAACGCCTACGCCGCCGCCGCCCGGGCGAACCCGCACGACCACCGCGCCCGGCGCGCGATCGGCCGGCTCGGGCTGCCGATGGCCGGGGCCGCCCTGGTCCTGGCGAAGATCGGCGCCATCGCGGGCATCCGCGGCGCCGCGCTGTGGGCCGGCGCCCCGATCGCCGGGCTCGCGCTGGTGCTCGCCCTGCTCATCGCCGGCGCGTACGCCGGCGTGGAGCTGATGGCCTGGCGGGCACGCCGCACCCTGACCCCGCAGCTGCAGACCGTCGCCTGGCGCGAACGCAAGGTGGCCGCCCGGGGCTGGCTCGCGGCCTCCGCCGTCGTCGCGGTGATCCTCGCCCTGCGGGCGATCGCCGTCGACGACCGGGTCACGGCCGCGGTGCTGGCGCTCGCCGTCCCGCTGCTGCTGGAGGCGCGCCACCGGCTGCCACGGCCGATGGGCGGGCCGACGGGGCGCCTCGCCCTGGCGGCTCAGAGCATCCGGCGGCGCTTGAGGTAGGCGAGCAGCTCGTCGTAGTCGCCGTGGTCGTTGCCGAACTCCGCGACGTTGCGGGCGGCGCCGAACCACGCCCCGGTCGACGGCCGGACCTCCTTGAGCGCCCGCCCGAGCTCCCGCATCGTGATCGGCTGCAGCTCCCCGGTGCGCGACGACGCCTCCAGCGCGTGCTCGGTCGCCGTCTCGACGAGGTGCGCCAGGTCGGCGCCGGAGAAGTCGTCGGTCTGCCGCACCAGCTTCCCGACGTCCACCCCGGCGACCGGACGCCGCGCGAGCTGCGAGCGCAGGATGGCGTCCCGTGCGGGCGCGTCCGGCGGCAGCACCAGGAGCATCCGGTCGAGCCGGCCCGGACGGCGCAGGGCCGGGTCGATGTCCCACGGCGCGTTCGTCGCGGCGAGCACGAACACGCCCTCGTTCACCGAGCCGATCCCGTCGAGCTCGGTGAGCAGCTGGTTCACCGACCCGCGCTGCGCGCCACCGCGCAGGTGCGACCGCTTCAGGCCCAGCGCGTCGAGCTCGTCGAGGAAGAGCACGCACGGCGCCGACCGTCGCGCCGCCTCGAACAGGCTGTGGATGTTGCGCTCGCTGTTGCCGATGTACATGTCGAGGACGTCGGCCAGGCTGACGCTGGCGAACCGCGCCCCCAGCTCGCCGGCCAGGGCCCGGGCGATGAACGTCTTGCCGCATCCGGGCGGCCCGTAGAGCAGCAGGCCGCCGCGCAGGCTCTTGCCGTACGCCTCGCGTAGCGCCGGATTGCGCATCGGGGTGAGGAACGCGATGTCGAGCCGCCGCTTGACGTCGTCCATGCCGCCGACGTCGGACAGCCGCACCGACGGGTTCTCCACGTCGTAGGCGGACAGCGGGTCGTCGTCCGGCGCTCCGGCGCCGTCGGTGAAGGCCGGCTCGGCGAAGGGATGGTCGACCGGGCCGAGGTCCTGCTCGGCGGCCGACCAGTCGAACCGTTCCGGCCCGGGGACGATCGGCGGCTGCTGGGACTGCGGCACCGGCGTCGGGCCGGCCGACTCGACCGGCGGCCGGGCAGCAGGCGCCTGGGCAGCGGGTGGCGGCTCGACCGGCGGCCGGGCGGGGGCCCCGGCGAGCGCCGCCGACACGCGTTGGAGCATCGCGACGGCGCTGGCGTCGCCCGGCGCCGCGGTGAGCACCTGGCTCACGTGGGGCAGCGCCTCGGCGGGGCGCCCCGCGTCGACGAGCATGCCGGCCACGTGCAGGCGCAGCGGGAGGTCGTCCGGCCGGGCCTGCAGCGCGGCCAGCAGGCTGAGGATCACGTCGTCCAGCACGGCGCCATCCTCCCACCGCCGCCGCTCGCGACCGCATGGGGCCACTGTGTGATCGCGGTGAAGTCCATGATCACGGCAGAGTCCTTGATCACGGTGAGGGATGGGGGTCGGCGTGGAGGCGGCCGCGGTGCATGCCGGCCATCCGCTGCTCGGTGCGGGCCGCCGCGGCCAGGAGCGCGGCCCGGCGTCTGCCCCAGGCCTCGCGCAGCACGGGCGGGTCGTCCGCGTGCCAGTCCGCCATGGCGTCGAGCCGGTCGCGCAGGCTCATCCGGCGCCCGTCGGGGCCGGCGGCCAGGTCGGCGTAGACGAGCGCGTCGGTGAGCGGGCCCTCCTCCCGGGGGAAGGCCAGCAGGTCCACCTCCAGGCCGAGCGCGCCGGCGGTCACCCGCGCCTCGCCGTGATGCGCCACGAGGGCCACCACCCGGTCCGGCCACCCGGACGCGGCCAGCATGACCGCGCCGTCCAGCGGATGGAACCCGGTCCGGCGGGCGGACGGATGCAGGCCGACGTCGTGCAGCCAGGCCGCGCACACGAGGACGTCCCGGTCCTGCGGGCCCACCACGGGCGCGATCTGCTCGGCCTGGCGCGCCGTCGCCCGGGCGTGCAGCCACGGATCGCTGCCGGCAGTGAAGATCTCGGCCGCCAGACACCGGGCGGCCATGACGTCGAAGCGCACGAAGGCCTCCGGAACCCCACGAGACGGGACTCGTCGTCGAGCTCCCCGGACGGTGCCGACGCTACCCAACTGTTGCGCCCACGTAAACGCGCGGGGCACCGCCGGCCCACGCCGGCGGTGCCCGCGGGTCTACGCCGCGGCCCGCGGCGGGGTCGCCGGGCGGGTCTTCCCGCCCTCCAGGGCGACCTCGCGCGAGCCGTACCGGCCGACCGCCGCCGGGTCCAGCCGGCCGAGCAGCACCGCCGGCGGCGGGCAGACGCCCGGCACCGACGGGTGCGTCGTCCCGGCGCGCGGCCGGGCGAAGGCCAGCACGACGTTGCGCGTCAGACCCCGCAGGGCGGCGGACGTCGCCTCAGGCACCTGCTGGTCGGCGCACGGCCCCTCCAGCCCGCACGACCAGTCCGTGCTGCCGGCGGCGAACACCCCCGCCCCGGACGGCGCCACGTAGTACCCGGCGGACGCCGTCACCGGCCCGCGCGCCCCCCGCAGCACCCCGACCGCGACGACGGTCAGGTCCTTCGGGTTGGCGCCGGCGGCGACGTAGCCGTCCGCCTCGTTTCCGACCGCGAGCGGCAACGTGCTGCCCGGCTGGTCGACCGTCCCGGCGTGCAGGCCGGTGCCGGCGAGCAGCCAGTCCGGCGCCCCGAGCAGCTGGTAGCCGCCGTGCACGCCGATGGCCGCGTGGCTGTTGCCGAGCATCGCTGCGGCGTCGCGCCGTTCGGGCCACTGGCTCCACAGCAGCGTGAGGTCGGCCGGGCGGGACGGCGGGGTCGGGTCACCGGCGGTCTCCCGGTACACGATCTCGCGGTCCGGCTGGACGGCACCGGGCGCGGACTCCAGCCGGGTGTGCCACCACAGGTTGTTGGCACCGAGGAAGGCCAGGTTGACGCCGCTGCCGCGGGCGACGGCCAGCGCGTCGTACGCGCGCCGCGTCCAGTACTCGCTGTGCCCGCCGAGCACGATCTCGGCGTGCTTCAGCAGCTGCGAGGGCTGCTGGTCGACGTCCACGTCCGTCGTGTACGCGACGTCGACGCCGGAGTGCGCGGCGATCTGCTCCAGCTGCCGGACGACGGGCAGCTCCATGAAGGTCAGCTGGCTGTACCCGGAGCCCACCAGCGGCCGCCGGAACGAGGCCACCCGCGACCGCGCCACGAACTGGGCCGCCGCCGTCCGACCCTGCCCGCGGTAGAGGCTGTACCCGGCGAAGTCGTCGTAGGCGTTCCAGGTGAGCGTGCTGGCGACGAACAGGACCGGCGCCGGGTCGACGTCGTCGCGGACGACGAGCGGGATCGCCGGGCCGCCGACGCCACCCGCGGCGTGCGCCACGAGCAAGTAGAACCCCGGCGGCCAGGCGGTCGTGATCGGGACCTGCACGGACGTCGGCCAGCTCGCCTCGCGCAGCTGGGTGCGGGGCTGGAGCGGTGGCGGCGCGCGGTGCCCCACCGCGACGTCCCCCGACCGCCACACCAGCCGCGCGTCCGCGTCGCGATAGGCCCCGATCCGGTACGCCTCCAGCTGGACCGTGCTGTCCGGCCCGGACAGCGCCACGGACACCGTGTCACCGCAGCCGGCCGACCGGCGGTCGGCGTACCCGACGATCTGGCCCGGCATGCCGTCCTTCGGGACGGTGAAGCCCGCCGTCCCCGGCTGGTCGTCCTCGGCCCGCACCCAGCCGTCGGGCCGCGCCACCGGGGTGCACGTCGATGTCGCGCGCGGCACGTCCGGCGGCAGCAGCGCGGACTCCGGCGCCCAGGCCGGCGACGGCCGGGCCGTCGGCGAACCGGTGCGCGCGCCCGCCGTGCCCGCCTTCGGCGTCGGCGTCGTCGTGCCCGTCGTGCCCGGCGCCTGCGAGCAGCCCGCCAGCACCAGCCCGGCCAGCACGAGGCCTGCGGCCAGCCGTGACCCCGGTCCTGCCGGCCGTCCTCGTCGGGCCCACGGCCCGCTTCCCACCCCGGTCATCCCCGTCCCCCTCCAGCGACGGCGGCGGCACGACCCGGCCCCCGGACCCTCCCGGTGGTCGGAACGCGCGACCGCGTGCTCCGAAGACGCTCAACCCGCCCCCGAGGATGCACCGGGCGAAAGGAAACTTTTCCGGCGGCCCCACCCGGGCGCTGACCAAGACCTCGACCCCAAGGCCTCGGCCGGGGGCGGTCAGCGCCCGGCGGCCGGCGTGGTGGTACGCGGGTGGCGGACGGTCCCGGCCGTGCGCGGGGTGGGCCTCGGCGCCGTCGTCACGGTCCGCGGCGTGGTCACGGGGGCGACCTTGTGCGGCGACGCCTTCGGGGTCGGCGTTGGGGTCGGGGCGGGCGTCGTCGTGGGGCTGCTGCGGCGGGCGGTGGCCCGCGTCGTGACGTGCGCCGCCGGCCGGCTGCGGGGCGGCGAGGCGGTCGGGACGGTCGCGTCCGTCGGCACGGTCACCCCGCGGACGGCGGGGACGTCGCCCGCGACGCTGCCCGTCGCGGCCGGGACGGGCAGCGTCGACGAGGAGGCGCCGTCCGTGGCGGTGGACGACGACCCGCCGCCGTCCGCCGCCGCGTCACCGGGCGCAGCCAGTGCCTCGGCCAGCTGGGCGGACAGCCCGGGCGGCGGGACGTAGGCCGGCGGGGTCGGGCCGGGAGCCAGCAGGAGCGCGGCGGTCGCGGCCGCGGCGACCGCGAGCGTGGCGACGGCGCCCGCCGTCCGGGTGCGGATGCGCACGTGCACGACTACCTCGCCCCCCGGCCGCTGACGACGGCGAGCAGGGTCCGGGCCAGGATCCGGGCGTCGAGCGCCATCGACCAGTTCTCCACGTAGCTCAGGTCCAGCCGGACCGACTCCGGCCAGTCGAGATCGGAACGCCCGCTGACCTGCCACAACCCGGTCAGCCCGGGCTTGACCCGCAGCCGGCGCAGCGCCTCGGTCTCGTAGCACTCGACCTCCGCGGGCAGCGGCGGCCGCGGCCCTACCAGCGACATCTGCCCGCGCACCACGTTGATCAGCTGGGGCAGCTCGTCCAGCGACGAGCGCCGCAGCAGCCGGCCCACCGTGGTGACCCGGGGATCGCGCCGCATCTTGAACAGGGTGCGGCCGTGGCCGCCGGCGAGGTGGTCGTTGAGCCGCTCCAGCACCGGGCGCCACCGCTCGGCGTCGACGCGCATGCTGCGGAACTTGTACATCGTGAACCGCTCCCCGTACCGGCCCACCCGCTCCTGCCGGAACAGCGCCGGCCCCGGGTCGGCCAGCTTCACCCCGGCCGCCACCAGCAGCATCAGGGGTGACAGCAGGGCCAGCAGGACGGCCGCCCCGGCCCGGTCCACGATCTCCTTGGCGACCCGCGGGGCGCCGGTGAAGGCGGGCTCGTCGATCGCCAGTAGCGGCAGGTCCGCGGCGAGGTGCACCCGTAGCCGGGACGGCGCGACGTCGCTCAGCCCGGTGGCCACGAGCAGCCCGAGGCCGGTCCCCTCCAGGCTCCAGGCGAGCCGGCGCAGCGCGTCGGCGGGCAGCGCGGCGGAGTCGGCGACGAGCACCAGATCCGCCCGGGCGGACCGGGCCACGGCGGTCACCCGCCGGCGGACGACGTCCGCCGTCCCGACGCCGTAGCCGTCGACGCCGTACGGCCCGGCCGGACCCCCGAGGCGCTCCCACGAGCAGCGCCCGACGACCCGCAGCGAACAGGTGCGGCGCTGCGCCAGCCGCTCCCCCACCGCGGCGGTCGCGGCGGCCGAGCCGACCACGAGCACCCGGCGGCCCACCTCCCCGACAAGCAGCCGGACGGCGGCCACCGCCACCGGCCGCAGCAGCGCCGCCGCGGCCAGCGCGACCGGCAGGGCCAGCGCCGCCCCGCGGACGGCGGTCGGCCGCGCCAGGGCGAGGAGGACCAGCACCGGCGCGGCGAAGCGGACCGCGCCGGTCACCAGCGCCGCCGTCCGCGGCACGCCGCCGGCCCGGTAGCGGGCCGGGTAACCGCCCGCCGTCCCGATCGCGAGCCACCACACCGGGACGGCGAGTACCAGCTCCAGCCACGCGGCCGCCCCCGGGCCCAGCGCCTGCCGGTGCGGATCCCGGGCCAGCAGGCTCGCCACGACGCCGGCGGACAGGCCGGCGGCGTCCGCCGCGAGGAGCGCCCCGAGCAGCGCCCGGTGCCGCTGCCGGGCAGGCCGCTGCCGGGCGGGGCGTCGCCGGCCGCCCCAGCCACCGCGGCCGGCACCGCCGCCGCCGCGGCCGTCGTCGGCGGCGTCGTCGTCCAGCTCGACCCGCAGCTCCGCGTCGTCGACGGCTCCCTGCAGGTCGTGGTCGCCGTGCCGCGTCGGCTGCCGGTCCCACCCGGCCGACCGGCCGGGGCCACCGAGGTCCAGGCCGGCGAACGGTGGACCGCCGGGCTCCGGGCGGGGGGCCGACCAGCCGCCCGCGGGGGCGCCGCCGGCCTGCGCCGGGACGCGCGGGACCCCCCGCGCCGTCCGCGCCTGGTCCAGCGCGCGGTCCGTGACGTCCACGATCGCGGGCTGCTCGGCCGCGTCGCCGAACAGCACGTCGTCCACTGCGCTCACCGGTGCGTCTCCCTCGGGGTGCTGCCGACTGTCGGGCGGCCCCCCGGCCGGTGGTGCTCAATCCAGCGGTGCGGTGCCGTGCGGTGCGGTGCGGTGCGGCCCTACCCGGCGGACGCCCCGCACGACCCGGCGTCGGCCGTCACGCTCGGGCTGCGCACCAGGTTCTGGCGCGGCAGCAGCGGCGGCAGGCTGCTCGGCGGCTCGGCCAGTTTCAGCACGAGCGTGTGGGTCGCCCCGGGTCGCGTCTCCAGGTCCAGCCAGTACGAGGGGCGGCCGCCGACGTCGGCCCGGGACAGGAATCCCGCGGCCGCGTCGGCGTCGATGGTCTGCGGCAGCTCGCCGTCGGCCGAGGACGGCAGCAGGGTCGCGCCGTCCAGGGTGGCCCCGAGCAGCGTCGCGCCGCGGGTCACCAGGACCTCCAGCTCGCTGCGGTTCTGCCCGACGACCGTCTCGTACGGGGGCCGGTCCGACCGCACGGTCATGTACACCGGCAGCCCGCTGCGCGGCGCCTCGTTGCGCACGGTCACCGAGACGTCGACCGTGCGCCGGGCCGGCGTGCAGCTCGTGACCGCGTAGCGCAGCGAGGAGTCCAGCCAGTTGTCGAGCTTGTTGCCGGCCGCGTTGACGAGGACCGCCTGCGCGAAGGGCCGGTCACCGCTGTCCACGGCCCCGGAGATCCCGGCTGCGACCAGCCGGGCCTGCTCCTCGGGGACCCGGCTGTGCACCAGCACGTGCCCCGCGTCCGCGACCGCCCGCAGGCTCGGTAGCAGCGCCGTGGGCGACACCCCGCCGCCCAGCAGGCGGTTCACCGTGGCGGAGCCGACGCCGAGCATGAGGCTCTTGCGCTGCGTGGGCTGGGCGACGAACTGCGGGAGCGTGTACTGGTCCCGCAGGACGAGCGGCTCGATCCGGGCGGCGTCGACGGTCCCGACGACGGGAGCGGTCACCGGCCCGGTGGCCGCGAGGACGGCGGACAGCGCGCGCGGGTCCAGCGCCACCGCGCCGTCCAGCTTCTGGCCGGTGGCCTTGAACCACATCGCCTCCCACGCCCGTCCGACGTCCGGGAAGTTGGGGCTGACGTTCGCCTCCAGCCAGGCGCTGGTGCCGCCGACGGCGGCGTAGCGCTTGGCGAACGCCGCGTCGACGTCGGTGATCTCACCGCTGAACGGCGGCAGCTGGGTGTTGGCGCCCATGCGCTCGATCCGCACCGCGCCCTTGTCGGCCAGCACGATCGCGAACGCGTCGAGCAGCCCGCCGGTGCCCCGGGCCTCGGCCGGGTTCTGGAACGCGACGAAGTACCGGCGCGGGGAGTCCAGCCCGAGCATCGACGGCAGCAGCTGCGCGGCGGACGCCGCGTCCCGGCTGGTGGCCGTGAGCTCCACGAGCTGGGCCAGCAGCTGCGACTGCGCGGTCGCCACCGGCCCGAACCAGGAGGGGTCGAGCTGCGCGACGCCGTCCCGCTGCTCGCGCAGGGACGCCGCGGCGCGGGTCAGCGCGGGCGTGGCCGCCGCGAGGCCGGCGACGTCGAGCCGCCCGCTCCCGGACAGCAGCTTCGCCGGATGCAGGGTGTCGGCGGCGCTCACCAGCGCGGGCAGGCTCTGCCCGGCGAGCACGTGCACCGCCCGGGTGAGGCCGGACGTCGTCGCGAACGGCGACCCGACGAGCGGCAGCGAGCCGGCGAACGACCAGAGCAGGTCGTGCGTGTCGTCGTCCGCGTTCGCGGCGTGCTGCCGCAACTGCTCCAGCCGGCGCGCGGCGGTGCCGTCACCGGACAGCACCGCCGCCTGCACGGCCGGCAGCGATGCCCGTGCGGTCAGCAGTTCGGCACGGGCCTGCTGGCCGGTCCAAGCCAGCCAGCCCGCGGCGGCCAGCACGCCGAGCGCGGCACCGGCGCCGCCCCACAGCAGGGGGCGGCGCCGGCCCGGGCCGGGACGGGTGGAACCCGTCCTGGAGAATCTCACCGGAACGACACCTCAGTGGCCGCGCACGTGGTCGTCGTGGTCGCGGTACGTGACCTTGACGACGTGCTCGCCGGACTGGCCTGAGGCCAGACCGTCGCTCGGGACGCTGAAGATCCGGTAGGACGTCGTGCGCTCGGCGGTGACGTTGTCGAACCGGACGGCGCCGGCGGTGTCCGTCATGGCGGGCTGACCCACGCGGATCCAGTAGCTGTGGTGACGGCCTCCGTCGACGAACTTGTAGAGGACCGCCTGCTGGTTCTCGTACCCGCAGCCGTTGACCTTCACCGTGCCGGTGAGGCTGAAGGCGACGTTCTTCTTCACCTTGCTGGCCCCGTCGATGCTGACGTCGGGCCAGCCGTGCGGCGGGTACGCGCAGCCCGGGTGGTGGTGACCGTTGTGGTCGTCACCGTGCCCGTTCCCGTACCCGTCCCCGTCCCCGTCCCCGTTCCTGTGCTTGACGACCACGCGTGCCGGGGCGGCGGGGACCCGGACGACGATCTTCACAGGGTGCTGGGCGACGGGCTGGGCGACGGGCTTGGCGACGGCCTTCACGGCGGGCGTGTGCTGGCCATGGGCTGCGAATGCGGCCGGTGCTCCGGCGGCCGCGACGGCGAGCATGCCGACCCCCGCGGCAGCACCCCACCAGTGCATACGTCTCATAGGACATCCCTCGAATGGTCATGGCCGCGCCGGAAGGGGGCACGGGAATCGGACTGCCGACCACACCGGCACGGCCCCCCGCAGCCAAGATCCAAGATGTGGTCAGACTGATCCTGCCACACTCAGCGTGACGGCTCGGCTATTAACAGTTAAGGCAGGTGTGAGCCAGATCACAGCCATTATCAGAATGCCCGGACGCCGCAGAACAATCCTCCGAACGGTCCGGGCGCACCCTGGCCGGACGGTGGGTGCCGGATGCGAGCGGCGTCCCGGAATCGCCGCGATCGCCCCGCCCCCGGCCGCCGCCCGCCAACAACAGTCCGCCGGACGCCGTCCGGCTCCGGCGTGTCGGCGGACACGCGGCCCGGCGAGCCGGTCGGCACCTGCGACCCACGCGTCACTGTCGTCGCACGTCACCGGGGTGGGCGGCCCCGGCGAGGGCGACCGCGCACCGATGCACGCGCGCGGCGTGGCGCGGTCGGTGGCGCGGGGCCTCCCGGCGCGACACACTTCCCGCATGGCGACCGACCCACGGACCACCGAGGTGACCAGCCCGCCCATCGACGTCGCGGACACCCCCGCCCTCGGGGCGGCGCAGCCGTCGGCCCCCGAGGCCGCCCCGCAGGACGCGCTGGAGGCGACGCGCGAGAACGCCGCGCCGGCCGGGAGCACTCCCGGTCCGATCCCGCTCGACACGGTGGAGCTCTCCCGCGTGGCCGCCGGTGCGCACTGGAACCCGCACAGCGTGCTGGGGGCGCACCCGGGCGAGGGCGGGGTCACGGTCCGGACGCTGCGGCCCTTCGCGACGTCCGTCTCGGCGGTGCTCCCCGGCGACGTCCACGTGCCGCTCGTCCACGAGTGGGACGGGATCTGGACGGCGCTCCTGCCCGTCGACCAGGTCGTCGACTACCGACTCGCCGTCACCTACGAGGGCGCGGGCGAGGTCGTCGTCGACGAGCCCTACCGCTACCTGCCCACCCTCGGCGAGGTGGACCTCCACCTCATCGGCGAGGGCCGGCACGAGACGCTGTGGACGGTGCTGGGCGCGCGCGTGCGGCACTTCGACGGCGTCAGCTTCGGGCGGGTGACCGGCACCAGCTTCGCCGTCTGGGCGCCGAACGCGCAGGCCGTGCGCGTCGTCGGCGACTTCAACCACTGGGTGGGCCGCGAGCACTCGATGCGCAGCCTGGGCTCGTCCGGGGTGTGGGAGCTGTTCGTCCCCGGCATCGGCACGGGCACCTGCTACAAGTTCGAGATCCTCGGGCGGGACGGGCGCTGGCGGCAGAAGGCCGACCCGATGGCCTTCGGGACCGAGGTGCCGCCGTCCACGGCCAGCGTCGTGACGGAGAGCACCTACCGCTGGGAGGACGGCGACTGGCTGACCGCGCGGGCGGCCGCCGACGTCCACAACGGGCCGATGAGCATCTACGAGGTGCACCTCGGGTCGTGGCGCCAGGGTCTGAGTTACCGCGAGCTGGCCGACCAGCTGGTGAGCTACGTCAAGGACCTCGGGTTCACGCACGTCGAGTTCCTGCCCGTCGCCGAGCACCCCTTCGGCCCCTCCTGGGGCTACCAGGTGACGTCGTACTACGCGCCGACGTCGCGGTTCGGGGCGCCGGACGACTTCCGCCACCTGGTGGACGCGCTGCACCAGGCGGGGATCGGCGTGATCCTGGACTGGGTGCCCGCGCACTTCCCCAAGGACGAGTGGGCCCTGGCCCGGTTCGACGGCGAGCCGCTGTACGAGTACGCCGACCCGCGCCGTGGCGAGCACCCGGAGTGGGGCACGCTCGTGTTCGACTTCGGCCGGACCGAGGTGCGCAACTTCCTCGTGGCGAACGCGCTGTACTGGCTCGAGGAGTTCCACATCGACGGCCTGCGGGTCGACGCGGTCGCCTCGATGCTCTACCTGGACTACTCCCGCAAGGACGGCGAGTGGCTGCCCAACATCTACGGCGGCCGCGAGCACCTGGAGGCGGTGTCCTTCCTGCAGGAGACCAATGCGACCGCGTACAAACGCGTCCCCGGCATCATCACCATCGCCGAGGAGTCGACGGCGTGGCCGGGAGTCACCCGGCCCACCCACCTGGGTGGCCTCGGGTTCGGCCTGAAGTGGAACATGGGGTGGATGCACGACTCCCTGCTCTACATGAGCAAGGAGCCGGTGCACCGGCAGTACCACCACCACCAGCTCACGTTCTCGATGATGTACGCGTACAGCGAGAACTTCGTGCTGCCCATCAGCCACGACGAGGTGGTGCA
>Ga0302321_100002747_pt1 | contig 15129 bp, 9 predicted proteins | sample Fen_T0_1_FD_202505 | JGI IMG/M metagenome (GOLD analysis project Ga0302321, IMG submission 202505) | Peat permafrost microbial communities from Stordalen Mire near Abisko, Sweden - Fen_T0_1 | ecosystem: Environmental > Terrestrial > Soil > Wetlands > Permafrost | place: Sweden: Abisko...
ACCGAGACGACCTGGGCGGCTCGGACCCAGTTGGCCGCCCCGGCCAGAGCCATTGGAACGACAGCGAGCAGCGAAGGCAGCGGCATCCATATCTCGAATGCCGCGCGCGGCACGATGAGTGGCTGCGTCTGGTAGCTCCACAGCGCGTCGCTGATAAGGCCCCGGCCCTCGACGACGTTGCGCGCGACCCCGGCGTAGTAGGCCGTGTCCTCCGGCACCGGAAACGCGATGGCTGCGGCACCGATGATCCGGACCACGAGGGCGACCGCGAAGACGGCCGCAGCGCTGAGCCACGCCTCCCGCCGGCTCACGGTGCTGTGCCCGCCGGTCCGGGGCCGCAGCGAGTGTCGGAGGCGCGCGTGCAGACCGGGTAGACGATCATCGCCGGGGCGTTGTCGGAGGCGGCGTTGCCGGATTTCGGTCCGGTGTACGGAATGCTGTAGATCGGTGCGCCGAGCCAGGACGGCCGGGTCTTCGATTTGATCACCGGGATCAACGGCTCCACGATGTGGGCCCGCTCCAGGATGAGCCAGCGGATGTCGTAGTCGGCGGCGACCTGCCCGATGACGTCGAGCGAGTCGTTGGGCATGACGACCCCGCCGCGGCCGAGGAAGTATTCGATGCCCGCCGGGTCGGCGCTCATGACGCGATCGGTCGATGGGGCGCCGGCTCGATCGAGGGCGGCGCCGGCCGCCAGCATGTTGCTTCGATCGGCATCCCACGAGGGCAGTGCCATCGCTGTGAAGGCGCCCGCGTTGATGACGACCGACGCGACGGCGGCGATCAGGAAGAGGCGCGCCGCGCCCTCCTCGGTCCAGGCGGGGCGATGCCGAGCGGCCCAGCGCGAGGCGATGATGGCGCCCTCGAAGACGAGGATGAACGTGAACGGGACCATCGCCACGGCCGAGTGCAGGAACGTGCCGTAAGGGACGTGCACCGCGAACAACAGCCCCGACGCGGCGAAGAGCAGCGCGGCGTAGACGAAGAACGGTCCGAAATCAACCGAGCGGCGCCGCGCCCACGCCCCAATCAGCACGAACGGCGCCAGCACGATCGGAATGGCAATCACGAAGTAGATCTGCAGTGCCGACACGAGGCCCAGAACCCTGCTGGCGAGCAACGGTCCGATGCCCTGACTCAGGAAGCCGCCGAGCGACGTGTCGCTGGTGACGCTGTCGAGCTGCTCGTAGGTCTGAATGAACAGGATTCGGCCCGAGGTGGACGACGGCGAGATGCTGCCGAAGACGACGAGCTGGTGGATGTACCACGGCCCGGCGGCGAGCAGGAAGAGGCCGAAGCAGGCAAAGCCGCACCGCCACGGGATCGCCGGCGTCCGGTTGCCGCCCGACCGCATGGCGCGCCATCGATCCCAGACGAAAGCCAGCCCGACCGCCGCGCCCAGGAGCACGCCGTCGTTTCGGGACAGCGTCGCCAGCCCGACCATCAGGCCCGCCAGCGCGAAAGACCAGGGCCGGCCCTTCAGGCCGCGAGCCGCGAACCAGAGCGCCGCGGTTCCGAGCGGCTGATAGAGCGCGAGCGCGTCCGGCTGGGCCATGAACAGCGTGGCCGCCGCGGGCACCGCAACCGCTATCCCTGCCGCCAGCGCCACTCGGGAGGAGCAGCCGATCTCGCGCGCCAGCAGCCAAGTAAGCGGCGCCGACAGCGAGCCGATGATCGCGAACGGGATTGCCGAGGCAAGCGGCGTGGGCCCCAGGAGCCACATCGACGGCAGCTGGACGATCGCCGCGAGCGGCATCCAGTGGGCATTGCTGGCGATCGGCAGCATGGGGTGAGCCGGGATTCGGCCGCCGACGTCCACGAACGACCAGATGAAGTCGATGTTGAAGCCGTGACCCGCCTGAAGCGCCCGCGCGACGTCCACGTAGTAGAACGAGTCGGGGTAGGCGGCATCCGGGTGCAGCCCGAAAACGAGGCCCCTTACGAACAGGGCTAGCGCGAATAGAGCGAATGGGATCCGCACGGGAACCTAGCCTAGCATCGGGCGGGTCCTGCTCCACCGGTACGAACGACCTATCGGCGGGAGCCCGCGAGATGGGACTCGGGCCTTGTGGGCCGCTTACACCGGGCGCAGCCGTCCGTGTCGCCGGTGCCCTACACTCCCGCTCATGGTTTCGAGCCTGGCGATAGTTCTGCCCGCGTACAACGAACAGGACCGATTGGGGACTGCGTTGGACGAGCTCTTCGCCTACCTGTGCGGGACCCCTGACGGCGGTCTGCCGGAGCTCGTCACCGTGCTCGTCGTCGATGACGGCAGCACCGACGGGACGGTTGATCTGGTCCGGGCGCGGCCGGAGTACGTATTGGACGCCGGCGGCGCCGCACCGAACCACGCGGAATTGCGCTTGCTCGAGGCGCCGCACGGCGGCAAGGGTTCGGCCGTGCGGGCCGGCATCCTCGCCTCCGAGGCCGACCTGATCGTTTTCGCCGACGCGGACATGGCCACTCCGCCCGACCAGCTGCGCAAGCTCGTCGCGGCGCTCGAGACAGCGGACGTGGCTCTCGGCAGCCGCATCCAGCCCGACGGGTCGGACATGAGAGCCACGCAGCCGCCTTTCCGGCGGATAGTCGGGCGCATCTTCCGGCTCGCTGCGCAGGCCTGGGTTACCGGCCCCGTTCGCGACACGCAGTGTGGGTTCAAGGGTTTCCGGCGGGATGCGGCGCACGATCTGTTGGGTCGATTGCGGGTCACGAGCATCGTCTTCGACGTTGACCTGATCTACCTGGCCCGGCGGCGCGGCTACCGCATCGCGATCGTCCCGATCGTGTGGGCGGACCGCCGCGGCTCGCGCATGCACGCCCGCCCGGGCCTGGCCCTGCGCGTCGCGTTCGACCTGGTTCGGATCAGGTTCCTGCACCGGGGCGTCGGCAAGGTCGCGCAGGGCGCCCCCGCCGGGCTCGAGGCCGCGCGCCGGCCGTGACGCCCAGCCGCCGGCCGTGATGCCCAGCCGCGAGGCGGCAGCCGGCCGAGCTCGGCCGCTCGACCTCATCGTGCCGGTGGGCTCGGTCGCTCTCCTGGTATTGATGATCGGGCTCGTTCTGGCGTCGGCCGGAAAGACGCTCGGCTACGACTACACGTGCTACGAGAACGCGGCCCGGCATGTGGTCGACGGCAAGCCGATCTACGACAACGCCTATTCGATCAACGTCGGCGACTGCCCCGGTACGTACACATATCCGCCCGCATTCGCCGTCGCTCTGGTTCCGTGGCTGATGTTCGGCGCAGCGGCGGCGGGAGCGTGGTGCGTGGCCATGGCCGCGTGCTTCCTCGCCGGGGTTGCCGTTCTGCCCGTCCGGCGCGACATCCGCTGGCTCGTCGTGATCGTCGCCGCGCTCGACTGGCCGTTGCTCTACGCCGTGAAGCTGGGCCAGGTGGAGCCGATCCTCTTTCTCGGGTTCGCGGCTGCGTGGCGCTGGCTGGACCGGCCGTTGGTCGTGGGACTTGTCACCGCGCTCGGCGGACTCATGAAGGTTCAGCCGGGCCTGCTCGGCGTATGGGCGCTGGGCACGCGCCGCTATCGAGCGGTGGCCGTTGCCGCGGCCGTGGGTCTGGCGGTCGCGGGGGCGGCCACTCTGTTCACCGGGCTCGGGGCGTGGCAGTCGTACGCGGATCTGCTGGGCGGCCTGAGCCGGAGCTTGTCCCTGGCGCACAACTTCGCGCCGGGCGCGGTGGCTCATCTGGCGGGAGCGCCGGACGGTCTGGCGACCGGCCTTCAGGCTGCCTCCGCCATCGCCGCCCTGTGCGCATTGGCAGCGGCCTGGCGCTGGGCCTCTCCAGTGGCCTTCCTGCAGGTCACGATCCTCGTCAGCCAGCTCGTGTCGGCGCCGCTCCGCGACCACTACATGGTGTTGCTGCTCCTGCCGATTGCGTGGCTGGTCGGCCGCGGCCGCAAGTGGGCCGCGCTGATCCCCCTGCTCGGCTGGATATCGCTGTTCGCCTTCGTTGACGGCGAGGCGCCATCATGGCCGGCGGCCGCGAGCGTGCCGCTCACGTTCTTCGGGGTGCTGACCTTGGTGTTGTGGGAAGCACGCCGCGAACGGCGCGAAACGAAGACCGCCGACACGGCCGAGGCAGGCGAGACGGCGAGGCCGAGGCGCTCTATCGGCTGATGGGCGCGCCTGAGCATTGGGCCGGGTAAGCTTGGCCCCATGAGGGCATACATCAGCGGTCGCTCGTATGACGCTTATGGGGGCGGCCTGCCTCTGGATGTTGCCGGGGAGCTGCTAGAGGAAGCCGCCTGGCGAGCCGACTGCGGGGTCGACCACTTCGAGGTCACGGCCTTTCTCTTGCACCCTAGCTTCGCCCCGAGGACTGGTCGCGATGCGACGTCCGAGGCGTACTTTCAGGCGGAGTTCGAGGCCGATCGCTCGCGCCTGCCCAGGATTCGCTGGGAGCGCTCGAAGCGGAAACTCACGCTCGCGTACGAAAGCCACATAGCGACAGCAGCCGAGATGCATGTCCCGTACAACTACTCGCGCCGGCTCGTGCTCGCGGCCATCGACGAGCTGGCAGCGTTCCTCAACGACCAGCGACCGATCCTTGCGAAGAAGACCGGACTCGACGCCAACCTGTTCGTTCGAACCGTCGAGTCGTTGCGGGCGGACGTTCCCGCGACCGACGCGGACGTCGAGACGTTCCACAAGGCACATCGAGAGCTCCTGAAGGCGCTGGAGGCTCTTCTGCCCTGGGCCGAACGGCTGGAGATCGACTGGAAGAAGTTCCATCCTTCGGCCAGAACGCTCCTGGACGACGAGCTCTTCTGGAGCGAGATCGACGAGTTCTCGCCGCACGGCAACGACACGGGTCACGACCTTCTTGACGATCTGCGTCGATGGCGAAGATCCCACGCCACGACCCCGCCGCTGGACTTCCTTGCCCACGAGTTGCGCAAGTGGGGTTTCGATCCGGTGAAGCAGGACGACGAGATCGACACGTACACCCACGATCAGGCCGCCATCGCTCTGGCATTCGGACTCATCAAGCTCGAAGGCAGCTGCGATCCGGCGACGAGAGACGCCGCGTTGGCTGCGATCGGCAGGCAGCAGGACCCGTCGGTGGCCGAGCGGTTCGGCTGGAGGCAGCCGACTCCGGATATGGATGCTGCCTACGCGAAGCTTCGCGCCGTTCTCGCTCGAATGCCGATGGACGAGGGATTCTGACGTCCTCTGAGGTCTTGCCCAGCATTTGTTGACCCCCGCTACGTGGCGACGCGGCGTTGCTTCCCACCCCACGGCTCAGGGTGCCGATTTCGTGGCCGCTAGCCTTCAGTTCGGATGGGCGCGGATGTGCAGTTCTCGTGCCCGTCAGCGCTCAAATCCTGCTGTTCTGTATCGTCCGATGGGCGATTGTTCGCTCGGCAACGACCCGGCGAGCGCACTCCGGGCGTGGTGATATCCTCGATCGGTGACCACCGAAACGGGATCCCGCCTCGTCGCGACCCACCGCGCGTTCGACTCGATCCCGCCCGCCACGTGGGATGCGCTTGTCGCCCAGACGCCGGCCGCGACGCCGTTTTCGCGGCACTGTGTTCAGCGGGCGTGGTGGGACGCGTACGGGCAAACCGCCCACGATCAGACGCTCGTCGTCGCCGATGCCGCCGAACCGGATGCCATAGTCGGTATTGCGCCGCTGATGCACCGCCACGAGCTTGAGCCCGGCGACGTGGCCGCGCGCACGACGATCCGCCATCGCCCCGGCTGTGAGCTGCGGCCCGTGCCCGCCTCGGCGACCGCGGTCTTCTTCGGCGCCAGCTACCACGCGGACTACGCCACGGTGCTGGCGACTCCGGCAAACCTGAACGCCGTCTGCGAGGCCGTGGCGGTCTTCCTCGCCACCGAAGGCTCCGACCGCTGGGATGTGGTTGACCTGCGGCGGCTTCGGGCCGGCGACCCCGCAACGGACGCCCTCGCCAAGGCCCTCGAGTGGGAGGCGCCGAAGGCGGACTGGGTCGTGACCCGCGAGCAGGAGGACGTCTGCCCGATCGTGACGCTGGCCCCGGGCATGGACTACGAGGCGTACCTCGGCACGCTCGGCGGCAAGGAGAGGCACGAGATCCGCCGCAAGATCCGCCGAGCCGAGGCCGCCGGCGAGGTCCGGCTCGAGTCGTCGGCCCGACCGATCGACGACCTCGACGCCTTCGTCGAGCTCCACCAGAAGCGTTGGGGCGCCGACGGACTCTTCCCTGCCACGGAAGGCGGCGCCGCGAGCCGGCGCTTCTTCGCCGGGTTGTTCGGTGAATGCGCGCGCGACGGCGTCGTCGATCTCAGCTTCCTTACGGTCGGGGGCCGGAGAATCGCCGCCGGAGTCACGTTCGACGATAGTGAAGCCGTCTACTACTACAATGCGGGCGTCGAGCCGGATGCCCGGGAACTCTCCCCTGGAGTGGTCATGGTCGCGTGTTACGTCCAGCGTGCCATCGAGCTCGGCCGAACCCGCCTCGATTTCCTGCGCGGCGACGAACCGTACAAGTACGAGTGGGGCGCCGTCGACGCCCCTATCGAGAGGCTGCTCGTCCAGCGGACGACACTCACGCCGGACGCTGCGGCCGCACCCGACCTGCTCGGAGCCGGGTAGTCATGGGCGCCGATCTCGAACGTGATGATCCCTGCGGCGGCGAGGCCGTAGTTCGCGCGCCGCTGGAAGGCGGCCGGATCCGGGTCGTCGAAGTCATGGCCACCGGCACCAACGGCGGTGCCCAGGAGCACGTCTTCTCGCTGGCCAGCCGCATGGATCGCGATCGTTACGACGTTCGGGTCGTTTCGCTGTCTCACGGCAGCAGCGTCCGCCGCCTGGAGAAGGCCGGCATCGACGTGACAGTCATCGATGAGCCCGACGACCGCGTGGCCGTGCGAGCTCTGGTGGAGCAGCTCGCCCATTTCGAGCCGGAAGTCATCCACAACCACATGTTCCGGGCCGAAGTTGTCGGCACGCGGGCCGCGTTGCAGCTCGGAGAGCAAGGCTGCAAACGCCCGGCGGTCGTATCGACGATCCATTCCAGCCGCGTCCGCTGCGTGGAAGACCGCCAGACGCTGCGCCAGCTGACGCCGCTGACGGACCGGCTGATCGTCGTGAGCAAGGCGATCGAGCGCAAGATCCGCGAAGAGGGCCGCTACGGGGCCCCGGTCAGCCTGATCTACAACGGCGTGGATCTGCAGCGCTACAACCATCAGCAGCCCTGCTGCACGTTCCGCGAGGAGTTCGGGATCCCGGAAGGCGTGCCGGTCGTCGGCGTCGTCGCCCGTCTCGAAGCCGAGAAGGGTCACCGCACGCTCGTTGACGGCTGGCCGGTCGTGCTGGAATCGCATCCTGACGCTCGCCTGCTGATCGTCGGCGAGGGCTCCGAGCGCAACTCGCTCGAGGCTCAGGCGGCCTCGCTCGGAATATCGGACCGTGTCGTGTTCACCGGCCGCCGCGAGGACGTCCCGGCGGTCACCGCCGCGCTGGACGTCGCCGTGCTGCCCTCGTACCGCGAGGCCCAGGGGCTGAGTGTCCTGGAGGCCATGGCCTTGAGCCGGCCCGTCGTGGCCTCGAACGTGGGCGGTATTCCAGAAATGATTGAGGACGGCGTGAGCGGCCTGCTCGTTCCGCCCGGCGATTGCGACGCTCTGGCGGGCGCGATCGTGCGGCTCCTGTCCGACCACCCGTTCGCCGACATGCTGGCCAAACGAGGCCACGACCTGGTCCACGAGCGTTTCTGCATCGAGCTCATGACGAGCCAGATCGAGACGCTCTACGACGAGCTGGCCCTCAAGTTCCGGGCTTCGACGGGCGTGCCCAGGTAAGGCCTCTGATGTCCGGTCTTTGAGCCGCGCGCTACTTGGAGGGGGCGGGGCTCGCGCTCGGGGCGGCAGTCGGCGTCGCGGTCGGGGCGGGGGTCGCGGTAACGGCGACGGTCGCGGATGCGGCGGTGCTGGCGGTGGGCTGGGCCGTCGGAACGGTCAGCGGCGTCAGCGTGGGACCGGCGGCCGCAGGCAGGTTGGTGCCCAGCCACGCGATCACAAGCACGCCTATCAGCGCGGCCGCGCATACCAGCGCGAAGATTGCCGACGGCTTGTCGTCGATCTTGACCCGCTCGTGGGACTCACGCACGGAGCCGATGTGCTGCTTGTCGCCGTCGTCCCCGGCGTCGTGGCCGCGGCCGAAGCCGAATCGGCGTCCGCTCGACGCGGCGGCAGCCGCCTCGAATTCGCGGTCGTCCTCGTTGCCCGCTTCGTTGGACTCTTCGAACTCTTCGCCCTGCTCCTCGTCCTGCAGATCCGCTTCGTCGAGGGGCTGGCTGTCTTGGTCCTTGGTGGGATCGGCCATTGCCGTCGTATCACTCCTGATTTCGGCGTTGTGTCGATGCTAGCCGCCCGCCATGACGGTTTCGGGCGCATCACTGCTCGGCAGTTTAGCCGACACGTCCGGTTGCCGCGTCGCGTTGGTGCGTTTGAGCGTGGGTTTGGGTCCTACGCTCGGCGGATCGGCCGAACAAGAAGACCGGCGAGGCCCGTAGCGGCCGTGAGAATCCCGCACGCGGCAAGGACGGGCCGGAACCCGAATGCCTCGGCCAGCCCACCGGACGTCATCATCGCCAGGGCAAGCACGGCGTTGACCATCGCCAGACGGATGGCCACCACGCGGCCGAGCACCTCGCCCGGCGTGCGCTGGCCGAAGAGCGTCTGACTGGGCACGACGAAGGTGACGTTGGCGATGCCGATGCCCGCCGCGAGAGCCAGGGCCACGAACACGTTGCCGGTCGCGGCCAGGGCCACGAGCATGAGGCCCAGGGCGGTGAAGGCGGCGATGATCGACGGGCCCTTGGGCAGCCGCGCGGCGAGGCCTCCCAGAACCACCCCGCCGCCGACGAGCCCGACTCCCATGGCCATCTCGAAGAAGCCGTAGGCCGCCGGGGCGTCCATGCCCTGGAGCGCCAGCGACGCGACCAGGAGCGGCGACAGCGCCGTCAGCGCACCCAGGCCGTACTCGGCGATCGAAGCCTGGATGGTGGTGGCCATCAGAACGGACTCGCCGCGCAGGAAACGCCAGCCTTCGGCCATCTCGGCGCGGATCGAAGTCGTCACCGTGGCGCCGCGGATGACCGGCGGGATCGCCACCGCTGCCACGAGTGCGGCCGACGCGAGGTAGCTCGCGCCGTCGACCCAGAACGCCAGGGCCAGCGACGAGCCCAGGAACGCCACGAACAATCCGCCCAGGCCGTAGCCCACGAGATCGCTGGCCGTGTCCGCGACCCACATCGCCGAGTTGGCGGTCAGCAGGTCCTCCGCCGGAACCACTTGCGGCAGCGCGGCCGCACGGGCGGGACGGAAGAACGACGAGACCGCCTCCAGGGCGAAGACGAGCACGACCACAAGCCCCACGCCGATGCCCGAGGCGATCGGGATCAAGCCCACGATTGCGGCCCGGATCAAGTCCGAGGCCACCATCACCCACTTGCGATTCCAGCGGTCTACGAGGGCGCCGGCCAGCGGGCCGACCAGGGTCGTCGGGATCGTCATGGCGGCGAAGACCAGGCCGAGTGCCAGCGGCGAGCCGTTTGTCGCCCGGGACACGAGGAAGACCAGCGCCACCTGGTGGACCCGATCGCCCAGCGAACTCACGACCTGGCCCAGCCACATTGCCGAAAAGGCGCCGTTGGTGGCGAGCCGGACGTACGGATTGGCGAGGCCGCCGCGGGGGGTTGGCTCGGCGAGCGACTCAGGGGTCGTGGCCGCCGCCGTTGCCGAGACCGTGGCCGCGGCCGGCGCCGGCACCCGAACCAGCGACGCGAAGATGAACGCGGCCAGCCCCGCGGCCAGGAGCACGTCGCCGACCGACGCCACCGACTGGAGAATCGGCAGCGGGATCGGGATGATGTCTACCAGCGGCCCGCCGTGGGCGAAGAAGGCGGCATCGACCGGGCCGCTCAGGATGCGGTGGAAATGCGATTGGAGCCGCGCGGGGTCCAGGCCCGCGGCGACGATACTCGGCTGCCAGACCGGCATCCAGCCGCCATTGACGACGACGGCGATGCCGTTGGCGGCGGTCCCGAGCGCGGTGGCCGTCATGCCGGGCTGGGAGCGGTTGGCCAGCAAGGCCGCGGCGAGGATGAGGTAGGCGGGCAGGACCAGCCACAGCCGTAGTCCGTCGGGGATCGCGCCGGCCGACAGCTCGCCGTTGAGCACGATGAGGGCCACGGCGGACGCCACCAGCAGCGGCAGCCAGCGCAGCCGCACGGCCATCATGTTGTCGAGCCGCCCGCCCGCAAGCACGGCGAGCCCCAACCCCACCAAAACGCCGAGCGCGGGCATAGGTCAGGCGGAAGCCGGTTTGGTGCGCGGCAGCTCGGTCATGCCGGGCTCGCCGTCCGGGGTCGCCGCGGACACGGAGCGCGTCATCTCGACGGCGGCCTTGCCGATCATCGGCACGTCGCGGATTTCCGGCCGGCCCGGGTCCGGCACGTCGGTGACCCATTTCGTGCGCACGAACGCCGCCACCACATCCGGGTCGAACTGGATGCCGCCGTACTTGCGCAGTTCCGCCAGCGCCTGCTGGGGCGTGAGGGGCGTCATCCGATACGGTCTGGCGGCGGTCATGGCCTCGTACGCGTCGGCGACGTGGAGGATGCGGGCCAGCCTGGGGATCTCATCGGCCACGAGCCGGTCCGGATAGCCCGAGCCGTTGAACCACTCGTGGTGGTGGCGAATGATCGGGATCTCCGGCTTCAACTTGTGGACCGGGGCGATGATCTCCGCACCGAGCACGGGGTGGAGATTCATCTGGGCTCGCTCGTCGCGCGTCAGGCGCTCCTTCTTGAGCAGCACCGAATCCGGGACGCCGATCTTGCCGATGTCGTGCAGCAGCCCGCCCCACTCGAGCGCCTCCAGCTCGTCGTCGCTGACCTTCATGACCCGGCCGATGTCCATGGCGATCTTCTGGACGCGCTGGCTGTGGCCGCTGGTGAACGTGTCGCGCTTGTCCACCGCCTCCGCCAGGCTGCGGACCGTCTCGGTGAACATCTCGCGCACTTCCACGAAGCGCTGGTACGCCAGCCGGGTCGTGTACAGCGGCAGCGCGAACAGCAGCACCGCCCACCACCCGGCCGACAGATACATCTGCGCCATCAGCCACGCGACTGGCGCGAGGGCCAGCATGTTGAGGTAGGCTCCCGCGTCCGCGCGGAGGAGTTTGGTGACGGACTCACCGTCTCGCTCGGAGATGAACATCGCTGTCACGAGCGTGTTGAGGGAAAAGAAGAGGGCGGCCATGCCCGCCGTGGCCGCGAAATCGATGAGAGCATTGGCCCGGTCCGGGATCAGCTGGAGAGCCCATGCGCCAACGAGTGCAGGCCCGGCGATGCCAACGTGATTGGCAAGCACCCCAAACCACGGCACCTGCCGACGCAGCTCTCGGGACTGGGTTGATCCGATGAATGCGACTACGCCGGCGACGATAGGCCCGCCCAGACTCATGGAGGCGACGACCGGGGCGAAACCGACATCGACTACGGTTCCGCCGGGCATCCTCACGGCGAGGGACGACCCCACGAGTGTGAGGGCGATCCAGAAGAACACACCAAGGTAGAGCCCGTTCGGTATGTCGTGAACTGCGATGCGGCCGTCGATTCGGCAAACCAAAATGGCACCAGCAAACAGCATCGCGCTCGCCAGTGCCACGAAAATGATCAGTACGACCAGCCGCCGGCTCATACGTCCTCCGTGATCAGCCGCGGCAATCTAGCCGTGCTGGGACGCACACGGCTATGGGAGAGAGGTACTCAGAAAGGCCTGTAGCTCGCGCCGGCGCCAAAGGCGACAACCAGAGCAGATCCCACAAGGACCATTAGTTTCTGAATACGACGGAGCATTTGTTCACCAAGCCCTAGCGTTGGATTCGGGAGCCACGGGAAGTCTCCTGATCGAGCCAACGCGAGGCGGGTTGCACTGGCGGCTGTGGCCCCTACCCAAGTGCCCGAATTCGGCTGGGCCTTCTGAGCGTCCTCGCGTCGTCTGTCCGGAGATGTTTGGTGCGGTTACACACCGGACTGTTGGCACCCTACCGGTCCAAAAGTACCGATGTCAATACGAAGAATTCAATAGTCGATCGCCCGGCTCTAGGTCAGATGGATTCCAGTGACGGCGGCTCAATGCCCAGCTGTCCACGCATGACACCGGCGTAGTGCACGTACTGCTCGGCCGCCGCGGCGTTGGCACCCATCCGTCTGTAAAGGCGGAGCAGGCACAATTCAATCTGCTCCGCTTCCGGATCGGCCTGCAAAGCAAGTTGGGCCATCGTCAAGGCGCTCTCAAATGCGCCCGCCTTCGTGTCGGCCGTGATGGCGCGCTCGACGCGATCGAGGTAGCTCGCGTGGAGCGTCTCTCGGAATGAGGTGGCCCAGTCGTCGTAGATGAAGTCGATGGCATAAGGGCCCGCATATGTCTCGGCCAGCTGGGCAACCAGTTCGGGCGACCGATTGCTCCGAATATCCGCGATGAGCTTCGAGCAGTCGGCGCTTCGGCAGTTCACCAGTTCTTGGTCCAGCCAGATGAGGTCGGAGCGGCTCCTCAGGTAGCCTGCGCTATCGTCGTCGTCAGTGTCCGGCTCAAACACATGGCGGAGGAAATAGGCGGACTGGTTGAGTGAATTGGCTCCGGCCACCGGATCCATCTCGGGCCAGAGCGCTTCGAAGACCTGTTCCCTTGTGGCCGAAAACTGAGGCCGGGTCAGCAGGAAACAGAGCAGAGCCAGGACCTTCCTCCGGATCTCGGTACCGGGCACCAAATCCGGTCCGACTCGGATTGAGACCCTTCCCAGGTCCTCGACGTAGACTCGCGGCGCCAACCTCCTGCACAAAGCCTGTCCCGCGTTGGGCAGTCGAAGGACCTTCTTCTTGCGCAACGACCGGAGACGAACGACGTCGGTTTCGTCGCCTACCAACTCGAGCAACTCGGCGATTCGCTGCACGTCCTTTGCCTCGGTAGCCTCATTCGAGAGCACCTGACGCAGGGCCCAACGCCATCGTGCGGGACGACGACAAGCTTCCTGATGAACGACTTCTCGGGCTGGCGCATCCAAGTCCGACAGACGGCGGACTACTAGTTCGGCCTGAATGGACAAGTACGCTGAGTCGGCTGCAGGCAGCGACATGATGTAGGAGGAGAGCAGGCCGCTAGGCGCGACAAGCGCCCGAGTGAGGCAGATCGACTTCCACGAGAACCACGCTTGCTGATTGTGCGCGAATCGCAGAGCCGTCTCGAAATCATCAGTCAGGGCGGGATCTGTTGGGCGAGAGGTTGCTCTGATCTGAAGGTCGAGTGACAGCCGCGAACTCCGGAATGCAGATGCAAGAGTTTCGCCCTTGATCCCTGAGAGCAACTCCAAGGCCCTCTCTGGATTTCCGCTTTGAACCTCGACTCGGGCGGCGACGTAACGGCAGAATGGGTCTCCCGGCCTCGGTTGGCGCTCAGAAAGGACCTGGTTGAGATATGGAAAGGCCCGAGCCGGATCGCCGTACATCGCCTCCAGCTCGGCGGCCTCGGCAAATACTTCTTCGTGGCCTTCGTGTTTGCCGCTGGTCGCCCTCGTAACAAGGGACTGGGCTTCGGTCCATCGTCCCACGTGAGCCATGCCCTTCGCCGTGTTCATCAAAGCTGCAGAGAAGTCGCCGCCCTCCGTGTGCGAGCCCAAGGCTTCGATTGCCTGTGTTCCCGTGTCCACCGCTCCTTGCGCATCGCCAAACGCCATCAAGACGAATGCGAGATTCAGTAGCGCGATCGCTCGGTACCGTGTGTGTCCGCGCTCGTGAGTGAGGCGGATCGTCTCGAGGAGGAGTGAGCGCACGTGGTCCAGCCGTCCTGCCTCAGACGTCTCGTACAGGGCGTCCGTTGCCTGGGCAATTACGGAAATCTCAGCGTCTCTGCTGAGCAGCAGCACGTTGTTGGCGGCGCTTCGAAGGGCGCTATCCTCCAATGCCATTCCGACACGGAGCATGGCCAGCGCCGCAGACTCCGCGAGTCGCGAGTCGCCGGGACCGTTCGGGTCGATGTAGCGGGCCAGCTTTCGAGCTTCGTCCAGGGCAGCAGTCAACTGACCGTCGCCCAAGAACTGCCGGGTGCGGATGATGTCGAACCAGGGGTTGGGGTCCGGATCCGGGAACGCCGTGATGAACTCGCCGGCGGCGGGGATGTCGCCCGTGCCGATGATCGCGGGCGTGGCGGTGGCGATTACCCGGCGGACCTCACACGCATCGCCGGCGGCGGCCCAGTGGCGCACTGACAGGCGCCAGGACGTGGTTTCCATGACCGCCGCGACTCGCCGATGCATCTCAGCCACTCCGGCCTCTCCAAGCTCCGCTTCCAGGTGGGCAAGCAAGAACTCGCGCACGAGCGGATGCGTCCGCCAGATGCCGCGCTGCTCGCCACCCCTGGAGACGAGACCGAGATGCTGGGCGTCACCAAGCAGCCGTCGAGCGCGCTCCGGAGTGACGTCGCACGCAATCGCCGCCGTCTCCGGCTCGAGGTCGTCCAGGATCGCCGAACGGACAAGGAAGTCACGGATTTCCGGCTGCAGCTCACCGACGACTTCCTCGGCCAGGTAGTCGTAGAGGTTGCCTTCGGCACCGGACAGCGATTCGACAAACGCTCGAACCTGGCCTGCCGTGCGGCCCTCCACGGCCGTCTTGACGAGCTGTAGCGACGCGGCCCAACCATCAGTTCGCTCCTGCAGGCCGTGCAGAACATCGGGCTCGAGGGCATGGTGGTAGAAGTCGCGGAAGAGTCGCCCTGTTTCGGCCTCGTCGAACCTCAGTTCGTCACGATCCAATTCCGCCAGGTCACCGTGGGCCCGGAGTGCAGCTACAGGCAGGCTGGGCGTTCGACGGCTTGTCACAAGGACCTGAACGCCCGCCGGCAGGCGATCGATAAGCCTCTCGACGACGGCGCAAACTGAGGGCACCGATTCCACCGCGTGGAAGTCGTCGAGCACGAGGGCAGATGGGACTTCGCCCAGCGCACCGATCTCGGCGATCACCGTCTCGAAGACCGCCTCCTGGCCGACCGGCTCGAACGACGTTTCGGACAGAAGGGACGCGGATCGAACGAGGAGCCCCGAATCGACGGCCTGGCACGCGGCGA
>Ga0302321_100002748_pt1 | contig 15126 bp, 12 predicted proteins | sample Fen_T0_1_FD_202505 | JGI IMG/M metagenome (GOLD analysis project Ga0302321, IMG submission 202505) | Peat permafrost microbial communities from Stordalen Mire near Abisko, Sweden - Fen_T0_1 | ecosystem: Environmental > Terrestrial > Soil > Wetlands > Permafrost | place: Sweden: Abisko...
CAACGGCGCAAAAGTCCACTGGGCCGAAGACGCGAACGAAGCCTGCGCACGCGTCCTTGAGATCATGCGCGCCCGCAACGCCACCAAGATTGTCAAAGCCAAGACGATGGTGAGCGAAGAAATCGGCCTTGCGCATTACCTCGAAAAAGAAGGTATCGAATGTTTGGAGACAGACCTCGGCGAATTTATTGTACAAATCGCGCACGACCAACCGTCGCATATCGTTAAACCTATCATCCACAAAAACCGCCGCGAAATCGCGAAGCTTTTTGAGGAAAACGGCCTCGGTGATTATAATGACGATCCCGAGACAATCACGCGCCGCGCCCGCCAGTATTTGCGCCACAAATACCTCGAAGCCGACGTCGGGCTTACAGGCGCCAACTTTGTTTCTGCCGAAAGTGGCCGCCTCGTCGTCGTGACTAACGAAGGCAATTCACGTTTTTCATTAGCCGCAACCAAAGTCCATATCGCACTCGTAGGTATAGAAAAAATCGTGCCGAAGGACCGCGACCTCGCGATTCTCCTCAATCTCCTCGCCCGCTCTGGTACCGGACAACAGCTCACCGTTTACACCGAGTTTATTTCCGGACCGCGCAGCGCCACGCAACCAGACGGACCTGAAGAAATGCACGTTATCTTCGTTGATAACGGCCGCACCGAGGTCCTTGCGAGCGATTGTCGCGAGATACTCCGCTGCATCCGCTGCGGCGCTTGCCTCAACGTCTGCCCAGTTTACCGCCAAGCCAGCGGCCACGCGTACCGCAGCGTTTATCCCGGTCCGGTCGGTGCTGTACTCTCACCGTTGCTCGCCGGAAAGAAGTTTCCAGAACTGGCCGATCTTCCTAAGGCATCCAGCCTCTGCGGTGCCTGTAACGAGGTCTGCCCGGTCAATATCCCGATTCCTGACCTCCTGCTTCGCCTGCGCGATCGCGGTAAACGCGAACACAGCGAAGCCGCAGCCGCAGCCGCGCCGCCGCTCGGAGGCTTTGCCCTTGGCGCCACCCTGCCCATCGCCTGGAAGTCCGCACTCGCGCTGGGTGGCCTCATCAACTTCGTCCCTCGGGCACTCCTTCCGCGAGCTGTTAAAAGTTGGATCGATGCACGTGGCCTGCCTCCGTGGCGCGGTGGCCAATTTAGGAAGTGGATGAAACAAAGGAAAATGAAATGAACCTGTCCCGCGAAAAAATCCTTGGTCGCGTTCGCGCGGCTCTCGCTCCGCTAAAAACGCGGGCCGCTCATCCTACCTTTGCTGACAATGCCGCAACTATGCGCAGTCTATCCACGATCGACGCCACTGCACTCTTCAAAGAACGCCTGCAGCTCGTGAATGGCCGCGCCTTCGACGATGCAGCATCGCTTGTCGCATGGTTGAAATCCGAAGGGCACACGCATGGCTATTGTGATCCTACGCTCTGGCCCAGCTTGGAATCCGCGTTTGAAAACAGTTTTAAAGTCGAAACCTCCTTCGATCGAACGCGTATCGATGACTATCAGTTTGGCATCACGCGTTCTGTTGGCGCAATTGCCGAGACAGGCTCTATCGTCATAAACGACGGCTCTACTTCGTCCCGACTCGGCGCCCTCGCGCCTTGGGTGCATATAGCAGTAGTATCGAAAAAGCAGATCTATCCCGATTTGGTTTCCGCCGTCATGTCGCTCGGAGAAGACCCCAATGTCATCTGGTGCACCGGACCATCGAAGACCGCAGACGTCGAAGGTATATTAATCCAAGGTGTCCATGGCCCGGGCGTGCAGATCGCGTTGCTCGATATTTAAGTGGAAGATGCAGACGCCTAGCGGCTTCCGCGGTTTTACCGTTCAATAACCAACTCTTCGGGCAAAATTTTACCGAGTTTTGGCGGCTTTGCGTGATATTAGACTTGGAAATTTTCCAGGGTGTGACGTATTCACAATTGCCCCACCAAGCGACAGTTTGTTACCCGCCCCCTCAACTATTCCAATAGTGTCGCCATGTCCCTCCAGCCAGCCAGTTTGCTTCGTAAGCTAAGCAAGTCTACCCTCGTTACCCTACTTTTCGTGTGCTGCTCAACTTGGGCAGCAGCAGCTCCGGCTGTCGCATCCGTCGGCAGCGGATCGCTCGACGATTGGCTCGCGCTCGGTCTTGCTATGCTCGCAGCGCTTTACTGCGTGCAGAAGCGCGAGTAGCAAATCTGCAAAGATTGCCGCTCTCCCCCTCACGACGCTGAAACGGCGGACGTAGGCTTATGCCTGAAAATCTGGTTTGCCGTCCGCCAGAAAACCCGGCAACCCTGAGGCCTGCCATCGTGAATACCGCCCCTGCAGAGCACGAGCTATTGATCTCGGGAGATGAGACCGTCGAAGAACTGCGGCAAGCTATTGGCCAAATTTCGCATCGCTGCCCTTTGGGCAAGAGTCACGAAAGATGTCCGTTCCGCATGTTCGGGCTGTTAAGTCCACATATTCGGGACAAGTTGATCGATGCGCTGACAATTGAGGCATGCCTGCACTTTTTCGAACTTGAGCGCGAATGCCGTGCCTCGCCTGATTGCGCCTCAAATACCGCGTCTGCAACGGGAGAGCTTTAGGACGTTTAGAGGCCTGAAGGAGGTAGCAGTTGTACGATCGCGCAGAGACGGGAAATATCGGCCGTGAGCTTTTCGCAAATCCACACGCGGATATTCCAAGTAACGTCGCCCATATCGACGACTCCAGTCGCCTTGGTCGGGAACTTCTTCAACGGCGAACCGCGAAGGTGCGGGAAGAGGGCGAGCGGCACGTACCGAGGGCCGTGGTATTTACCGCGAACTCGATAGTCGAGGCAGCCGACCTTCAAACCGTCTTCGCACTCGTCGAAGACCACATCCTTTAATGCGTGGTCCATCGCACACCAGACCGACCATGCGAGGATATCCTCCAAGGAGGAGATAGACGAGGGCTGCGCGGGTGGCGCATCGAAAATAAAATGAAAGTTTTTCACGGAAGGAGATATGCAGAACCTAATCAGGTCGAGGTCGTCGGGTGACATCCTTCCCCTGACATCTCTCTCATCGGTCAAAACCATCCCAAACTTTAGCCTTACACGATCATGATTCGCCTGAGGTTTATACCCCGGCAGCCGCCGCCTCATCAACCAGCCAAACGACTCGTTCATGCCAGGCGCGCATAATTTGTATAGGCGTTTGTAGCGGATCGTGCCGACCGGTCAGCACCCGTTTTAGCATCGCCGTTTTGGTCGCGCCCAAAATCATGATGACGATCAAGCCACAAGCACTAAGGCCCTTCGGAGTGATCGAGAGACGCCAGCCTTTGCCTGGAACGTCTACCGCAGCAAAAAAGGCTTGCCCGTCTTTCGTAAGCAGCGGACTACCAGGAAAAATGGACGCCGTATGACCGTCGTCTCCCATGCCCAAAAAACAAACATCGTAGGTCCGTTTCGGCCCTACCCTGTTTCGCCAATCGCTCGCGTAAGTTGCTGCTCCTTCTTCAGGTAGCACCGCAACAGGCCAGGCATGTCGCTGCTCAGCGGGTACCTGCAAAGGCGTGAAAAAGAGCCGCTCGGCGTTGCCGAAGTTACTCTGTTCATTGTGGATCGGGACAATCCTTTCATCACTGACCGTAAAATGTACGCCCTGTAACAACCGGTCCGGTATTGATCGATTTGATACACACCAACGATACCATTCCTGTGGAGTCGTGCCACCCGTCAGGGCCCACGTAAAGATATCCTTCGAAGCCTTAGCTTTCTGCGCCGAGGCAAGTTCGAGCGCTTGGACAAACAGCTGATCCCGGCCTCCAACAATTAGTCGGCCGTAGTTTGTATCTTTCTCGATGATCGATTTAGAAGGTGCTGCCATATGCTAGGAGTTCTCCCAAGAAGTGTCGAATTCCTCGTCCGTCAACGACCGCGCTAAATTCGCGATTTTACTTCAGCGGTCCGCAATAAGACGCATCCTCATCGGGTACGGAGAACGCTCTTCACCTAGAAAAACGTGGCATCGCTCAAAGCCGCATCTCTCGTTAGCAAGCTGACCGCGATATGCAGTTCGGAACGGCCCCCACCAAAATCCACGGCTATGATAGCGTTCTTTTTCACGGTGTCTCCGTGCCATTGGAAAAAATGCCCGTTGGCGTATTCAAAATCCAATTTCAGTGCCCCATCGTCCCTATCTGGTTTTGTCGTATAAGCCACGTTAGCCAGCGCCCCGGACGCCGCGAAACGCTCACGCGTCCACGCCATCAGTACGCGTGCCTCGGCGGACAATTTCTGAGCGTGAGTCAACGTCACCGCACGCAAACCTTCGATCAATACCGCAGGTTCATAGCCACTTAACAGCTGGCCGATTGATTGTCGCACCGGCAACAACCGCGCATAAACGAGATCGTGGACCGCTTCGGGCCTTGGCCACTTAAAATTGAAAATTTCAGGGTCAGCGATTGCCGTATCGATCAATATCCGCTCCGAGCGTCGCAGCAGATGCTGATAATCGTTTAACCGATGGATAGATGCAAAACGATGAACCCAATAATAAAGCGGCAAATCCGTGATTAGGCAGACGGACAACTGACTTTCCAAGTACTGGCGCGCCGCGAACGGATAACTTAATAAAACGAATTCGCAGCAACGTGTGTCACCCTTGGTTTTCCCGAGATGGCACTCTCCGTAAATTTTTGCCTGCATTTCTACGCTCGGGTCGTCGATCGGCAACGGACAGAGCACGACCACACGACAGGGCGCTCGCTTAGAAAACAATACTGCCGTCTCGAACTGACGAACCGCATCTTCCACCGTGGTATTGAAACCCAAATGGAGCACAAAATTCACCTGCGTCGCCTTCACGTCATCTGCGGCAGGCGCCGGTCCACCTTTCGCCGCAGTATCCTCCCACATGCCGGCCAGGCTCTTTGCGATCGAACCTACCGGCACCTCTAAGCCGGGTAACGCATCGAAAATTTTCGTCATAGTCGTGGGAGAATTCTGCGTTAAGGCTGACGCCAGGTGTGTTTGCCGTCAGCGAGCAAAGCATCAGCACACTCCGGCCCCCACGAACCCGAAGCGTAGCTGCCCATGCCGTTCCGGCCCGCGGCAGCCCAGGCTTCCAAAACCGGTGTGTAGAGCGCCCAAGAAGTTTCAGCTTCGTCGCCGCGAATAAACAACGTGCCATCGCCAATCATCGCGTCGAGTACAAGTCGTTCGTAGGCCTCCGGCGTATTGGAACCAAATGTCGTGCTGTAACGAAAACTCATTTTTACGGGCTGCATGCGCGTTTCGAGACCAGGGACCTTGCCGTTGAGTACCATGCTCAAGCCTTCGTCGGGCTGGATCTGGAACGCGAGCGTGTTGGCCGCGAGATTGAATTTATCACTCTCGGCAAACAACGTGCCAGGTGGACGTTTGAATTGTATCGCGATCTCCGATACACGACGGGCTAGGCGCTTACCGGACCGAATGTAGAATGGCACGCCCTGCCAGCGCCAGTTGTTGATCGCCAGCCGCATCGCAGCGTAGGTCTCGGTTGCCGATTGCGGGTTGATACCCTCTTCGGCCAAATATCCTTTCACTTGCTTGCCACCCATCATGCCATCGGCGTATTGCGCGCGGCAAACGTCGCCGCCCGGCCCGACCCGCAGCGGCTGGATCGCCTTGAGCACTTTCACCTTTTCATCGCGCATTGACTCAGGATCAAGCGACACCGGCGGCTCCATCGCAGTTAGAGCGACGAGTTGCATCGTATGGTTTTGAATCATATCGCGCAGCGCACCGCTCTGTTCGTAATAGCCGCCGCGCGTGCCGACCCCAACTTCCTCCGCGACCGTGATCTGCACGGAATCGATAAAATTGCGGTTCCACAACGGCTCGAAAATTGCGTTGGCAAAACGTTGCACCAACAAGTCCTGCACCGTCTCCTTACCGAGGTAGTGGTCGATCCGATACACTTGATGCTCCTCTAGGACCGAACGAATCGTTGCATTCAGCGAGCGCGCTGAGGCAAGGTCGCGTCCAAAAGGTTTTTCGATGATGACCTTGGATTGATTACGTCGCCCGAGATAACGTGCCGCGAGCCCACTCGAACCGAGATTCAACAAAATCGGCGCGAACACGGACGGCGGTGTGGATATATAAAAAAGCGTTTGCACTTCGCGTCCAATCTTCGTCTCGATCGCCGCGATGTGTTTTGCCAGCCGCTCAAACGCGGCCGGCTCGTCGTAACCACCCGCAACATAACTCGTGTTAGCCGCGATATGGTCCCAAACGTCGTTGTTCAGTTCGCGCCGAGAAAACTCCTTGATCGCGCCGGTGGCGATCTTACGAAATTCATCATCGGAGATCGGCTTCCGCCCGAAACCGACGATAGAAAAATCCGCTGGCAACAAATTGTCGTAGCCAAGATTAAAGACCGCAGGAATGAGTTTGCGCGCGGTGAGGTCGCCCGACGCGCCGAAAATGACCACGACAGTCGGTGGAGCACCACGATGTTTGCTGAGTCCTTGAAGAAAGGGATGGCGTTGAGCGTCAGGCATGTTGAAGGCGGTTAGTTCCGAAAGAAGAAAACCAAAAATTAGCGGTTATTCATGCATGAATAATGCCTATACACTGAAAGGTTTTCATCATCCTAAGAAGCTGCATCGATACACGCCTTGGCCCGAATGGCAAATCCCAGGGCTTCTTCAAGGCCGCATGTTCTTGGGGAAAAGCGGCACGTTCTCATAATGCCGAACTACCGGCGCCTCACCACCGGCGCTCCGGTTCACCTCAACGATATCAAAACGGAACGTCGGAGGCATACCCGTCGAACCAAGCCGCCTCAGATAATCGGTACAAGCACGAAGCATGACACGCTTTTTGGCCTGATCGACCGCATAATAACCAGAGACCAAAGCGTCGGCCGCACGCGTCTTAACCTCGATAAAAACTAAAACCTTTCCATCCCGGCAAACCAGATCGATCTCATCGCGCCGGTCGCGCGGACTACGCCAATTGCGTGCAACGATTTTGTAGCTTTTTTCTTTGCGCAAAAAATCTGCCGCGAGCCGTTCGCCTTCAGCGCCAGCCCTCGTGCTCTCGGAGAATATCTTCCGGCTCTCCCACCAGCTTTTCAACCATGACAACATGCGGCCATGATCAAGGGCTACTTCAACCGATGGTGACAAGCCTGTTTGAGTGACCATGATTTGCATCAGGGAAACCCCGGTAGCTGCCGATCTACACAAAATGGCTAAACACTAACCTCGGTGGGCGCTTTTGCGCCCGTCACGGCCTCGGCAATATTTTGTGATTCGATATCGCCATGTTCATGATTAAAACGCATCGAAACCGTCTTCGAAACACCGCGTTCCTCCATCGTAACGCCATAAATCGCGTTGGCAGCAGCCACGGTACGTTTGTTGTGCGTGATGATGATAAACTGGCTCTCTTTTACGAAACGTTTCAGCAAATCCGTGAAGCGCCCGATATTCGATTCGTCAAGCGGAGCATCGAGTTCGTCGAGTAAGCAAAACGGTGAAGGTTTTACCAGATAGAGCGCGAAGAGCAGTGCGACGGCCGTGAGCGTTTTTTGTCCGCCTGAGAGCAGCGTGATGCTCTTCAATTTCGTGCCCGGCGGCTGGGCCACAATCTCAATACCACTTTCGAGCGGATCCTCGGCTTGCATGAGTTCAAGCGCAGCACGTCCGCCGCCAAAGAGCGTGGAGAACGTAAATTCGAAATTCTTTTTGATCTGCTCGAATGTGATCGCGAACTGCTGTTGCGACGTCTGATTGATCTCGTCGATCGCCTTCAATAGTTCGGCTTTCGAATTTGTAAGATCGTCGCTTTGGTTTTTGAGGAAATCGAACCGCTGCTTGAGTTCAGCATACTCCTCGATGGCAACGAGGTTGACCGCCCCCATGCTGTTGAGGCGTTGGCGGGTCGCATCGACCTCAACCTTTACTTCGTCCCAATTGGTCTGATCAAGTGCAGCCAGATCGGCCTCGGTCGGCTCACCACGCGGCTCTTTCTTTTTGCGACGTTTTTTGGTTGGCGCGACTTCGGCTTCTGCGGCCGGAGTGTTTTCTGCCGCCGGCTGGCCTTCTACCGGTTGGCCTTCAGCTGCAGGAGCAGGAGAAGCCTCAGCGGCTTCCGACTTCTGACTTCCGATCTCCAACTTCTGGCCTTCCTCCGCTTCATCCTCTTCGTCGAGGTCGAGCGGCTTCATGCCTTCTGGTTCATCTTCAGCGCGCCAGAGCAATCGTCTCCATTCGAGCGCGGTGACGTCGGCCTGAAATTCGTGCTTCACCTCGTCGGTCAGGAACTGTGCGCGCGCACGACTCTCGGCAAGTTTCACTTCACAACGATTGAACTCTGCCTGTGCGGCGTCCGCTTCAGTGCGAAGTCCGTGTTGGGTGGACTCGACTCCGTTGATCTCGCGTTCGACATCGACGAGCTCCTTACGAATCTGCTCCACCTGTTGTTGAGCGACGACGAGTGTTTCTGAAATCTGACTGCTGCGCGCACGCTTGGCTTCGGACTCGCGCTCAAGTTCGGCAGTTTGTTCGGTCCAGACTTCGATTTCTTGCTGGCGCTGCACGAGGAGCTCACCGAGCTGGCCACGGCGGCGCTCCATGTCGGCAATGCCACGGTCGAGGACTTCGACTTTTTGGCGGTGTTCGGCTAGTTCGAGACGAGCCTGAGCAAGCGTTTCGCGTTTCACATCGCGGTCGGTGCGAACCTCGACGATGCGTGTCTCAAGTTGTTGAATACGTTCACGGCCTTGTGTAACAGTGGCATTGGCCTCGGCTAGTTGCGCCTGGGCTTTTTCCCAGCGGGCATGCGCTTCGTTGCGGGCGGCTTCGAGTGCGCCAACCTCGGATTCCATACGACGCAGACGTGCGCCCACTTCGTCCAATGCGCGTTGAGCATTGCGCTGCTCAGCCTGCACAGCAGCGACCTGTTGTGTGGCCGTGAGCACCTCGGCGCGTTTCAGCTCCAAGTTAGCCTCAGCCTCGGCAATGCGAGCATTCAGCGCATCAGCAAGAGCTTTTTGTTCGTCATGCTGACGTTGGTCTTCGATCAATGCCTTGCCGGTTTCGCGAAGGTCGATCTCACGCTGCACGATGCTGTGCGAAGACTTCTTCCCAGAGTGGCCGCCTGAAACCAGGCCGCGACGGTCGACGATCTCGCCTTTGCGCGTGGCAACCGCAAGAAACGCGAACGCCGGATTAGCTTTCCAAAATTCGAGAAACGCACCGAGATCTTCCGCAATGTAACACGTGGAGAGCACGCTCAGGGCTGGATGATTGCCATCCACGTCCGAGAAAATGTTGACCGCTGGCGCTAGAAACGCGGGCAAACCTTCGGCACCAAGCTCCGATTTCAGGCCACCAACTTCCGTCACTTGCAGACAAACGCTGCCGACCTGGTCTGCTTCGAGTTGGGCCAAAATTTTCTGCGCGATGCCGAGATCAGCCACCGAAATCGCCTCAACGGCCGAACCAAGCAACGCCTCTAACGCACGGCCGTATTCCGGCTTTACTTGCAACCCGTTCATGATCGGCTGCGGCTTCGCACCACCGAGCACGCCGTCGAGTCGGCCCTGCAGAATTGCCTTCGCACCTTCGCCGAAGCCTTCGAGTTTTTCCTGGAGTTGTTGGAGGAGTTTTAGGCGGGCTGTACGTTGCGCGACTTGCCGGTCGATTTCCTGAAGCTTGCGCTGCGACTCGCGAAATTCACGGGTCAGATTAACGATCGCTTGTTGTGTATCGGCTGATTCCTGATTCGCGCGTGACTTGGCGGTGAGCGCCTCTTCGACGCGGGCTTCGTACTCTGCTGCGACTTGGGTGGCCGCACTTTGCTGCTGACGCACGCCTTCGATCTCTTGCACAAGCGAATCGTGTTTGTGCACGCTCGTTTTCTGGTCGACCTCGTAGGCCGAGCAATCAGTGCGCAAACGCGCCACGGTGCTCTCGAGAGTGAGAAGTTGGAACTTCGATTGCTGCAACTCCTGTTCGAGTTTGCTGAGTTCGCCTTCGACTATGGCCAGCTCACGATTCCGGTTTTGAAACGTGGCGTCGGAAGTCCCGAGGAGGCTGAGTTGCATCTGCTTGTCCTGAGCGCCGGTATCGACCTGCGCCGTGAGTTCGCGCAACTGCATCTCGGTTTCGCCTAGATTTTGCCGAGAAGATTCCAGCCGGTCCTGCAAACCAGTGCGTTTAATTTGCGCGAGGTTGGCGGAATTTTCCGATTGCTCTTTCTCCGAGCGAAGATCAAAGACCGCCTGCTGCGCATCCTGCACACGTTGGTTGAGGCGGCTGCGCTCGGCCTTGCGGGATTCCAGCGCATGATTTTCCTCCTCGAAACGGGTTCGGCGCGTGTCAGCCTCGGTGCGTAACACCGCTACACGTCCTTCGAGATCGGCCAATGTCGAAGCCAGTTGCTGATATTGAAAACCACTATGCGCGAGACTCTGGTGACGCAGACGGTGGCTGAGGCGTTTGTAGCGCATCGCCTTCGCCGCCTGCCGGCGCAGCGAGCCGATCTGGCGGCCGACTTCACCGATAACGTCGGCCACACGCGCAAGATTTTGATCGGTCAACGCGAGCTTCTGCATGGCCTCGCGACGTTGGCTCTTGTAGCGAGTTATACCCGCAGCCTCTTCGAACACCGCACGACGCTCCTCAGGCTTCGACGAAAGGATCTGGTCGATCTGGCCCTGCGCCATGATCGAGTAACTGGTCCGGCCAATGCCGGTATCCATGAAAAGCTTGTGGATGTCCTTCAAGCGGCAGGGTTGCCCGTTGAAAAAATACTCGCCTTGCCCGTCGCGATACACGCGGCGCATGATCTCGACCTCGTGAAATTCGGTGCCCAGTTGCTTCTCGCAGTCGGTCAGCAACAGCGAAACTTCGCACATCTGCGCGGGTTTGCGAGTGTCGGCGCCTTCGAAGATGACGTCTTGCATCTTCCCGCCACGCAAGGCCTTCGCACTTTGCTCACCCAGCACCCAGCGGATCGCGTCCGCGATATTGGACTTGCCGCAACCGTTGGGTCCGACCACGGCAGTGACGCCTGGTTCGAAACGCAATGTAGAGGGATCAGCGAAGGATTTGAAACCGTGCAGCTTTAGCGCCTTGAGATACATGAAAACCGGGGAGTTGAGCGGTGCCGATTTCGTACGGCAATTGGAAAAAGTTCTCAGTTGTTCACACGCTATTCGCAAAAGCCGTTTTGCACGAGTAGCGCCGACAAAACCAGCTTGCTCGTTTTGCCCCGTTTCTCCACCCTCCGCCGTCGGCAGGTTAGGTCCACTTCAACCCCTTTCATGAGAGCATCGCTTTTCCTCGTTTGCGCCCTCGCGCTCGGATTCGTCGCTGGCTGCGTCTCCCAAGACACGGCTAAACTCCGCATCGGCATGACCAAAGATGAAGTGATCGCGGTTATGGGCAAACCTGAGTCGGTCGGCGCCGATGGACGTTACGAGTACCTGAACTATCGAGTAACGACGCAAAATACATACGTAGGCCCAACCTATGTGACTTCGTCTGGTAATGTTATCCCGCCATCGACGAGAACGAGTTCGTTCTCCCAGCCCTATATAGTTCGTCTCGCTGAGGGTTTGGTCGAAGCCTATGGCACAGGCAGTCAACTTGGATCCGGAAGGACGGCGTTCTCGGGGTCCTCCGTCGCTGCGACCATCAAGGTTGTTAGCCACCGTTCCGAGGCGGCAGAGAATGGGATTCGCATTCTTTCAATCGAGCCCGCCACCGCCACGCCGGGAAAGGCCACCACGTTCAAGATCAGGATCGCTTACTCCTTAAAAGAGGTCGCGGAAGGAGCGGTCGTCCTCAGTTTCAATACGTTGAGGGCTCACGCCTTTCCCAGAGTAGGCGCTCAAACCATCAGCCCGGGCTCCGGCGAATTAGAAGTAACGGCGACCGTCACACCGAGGGATTGGGGCCAGCTAACCGACTTTGCTGCCCAAGCGGTGCTCGTCGATGGCACGAATCAAAACACCGGTAAGATCATTTCCTCCAACAAAAGAGAAATTCTCCTAACAAAATAATCCATGCGCACCTCTTTGCTTTCGCTCTGCTTCTTCTCCCTCGCCTTCTTCAGTGCCTGCACGTCCATCGACACTACCAAGTTGCGCATTGGCATGACTAAAGATGAGGTCTTCACCGTGATGGGCAAACCCGACTCCGTGGGTGCCGACGGTAATTTCGAATATCTCAATTACCGGCTCTCAAGTAGCGCAGGGTACGGCACGCTCACACAGCCGTACACCGTGCGCCTCGCCAACGGCCACGTCATTGCCTACGGAGTGGGCTCGAATCTACCGTTTGCTTCAAGAATCACAGCGATCTCTTCGTCACCCAGCACGGTGGTCAGAACGATCACGGAAAGCGCGGAGGCGACCGAAAATGGGATCCGCATCCTCTCGCTTGAGCCCGCTGCAGTCGTCGCCGATCAACCCACCGAGTTTAAGATCAAGGTCGCCTACGCGCTGAAAGAGTCGTCCGGAGGCACAATCCAGCTTGCGTTCAATACGCTAGGCCCAAAGTCGTTTGCCACCGCTGCCACGAAATCGATAAGCACTGGTTCCGGTGAAATCGAATTGGTGGCGACAGCGACCCCGAAAGATTGGGGCGCCCTCACCGGCTTCACCGCAAACGCGATTCTTCGCGATAGCACAAACCGACTCGTCACTGCTAGCACCCGGGAAATCCCGTTGACGAAATAAAGCACTCCCAAGCGAGCTTCGGAGTGCTGGACCAGAGAAACTCTCTCAAAACGCCCGCAGATACTGCGACGGCGGTGTGAGCGCGTCGGTGCGGTTAAGCGCTTTCGCAGCATGCAATGGCCAATGCGGATCGTTCAGCTCGGCGCGGGCGAGCAGGACCAAATCAGCTTTATCGGAGCGTATGATTTCGTCGGCCTGCGCGGGGTCGGTGATCATGCCGACCGCTGCCGTCGCGATCTGCGCTTCGCGGCGAATTTTTTCGGCAAATTGAACCTGATAACCCGGTCCGAGCGGAATTTTCGCATGCCCCACCATTCCGCCCGAACTGCAATCGATGAGGTCGAATCCTTCCTTTTTAAAACGATGTGAGAGCTCGACCGATTCCTCTGGCGTCCAACCTCCTTCGGCCCAGTCCGTGCACGAAATCCGTGTCGTCAGCGGAAATTTCTCCGGCCAGGCCGCACGGATCGCTCGCGCCGTCTCTATCGTAAAGCGAATCCGATTCTCGAAACTGCCTCCATAATTGTCCGTGCGATGATTTGAGATCGGCGACAAAAACTCGTGCGAAAGATAGCCGTGCGCCGAATGTAATTCCAGCCACTCAAAGCCCGCCGCGATAGCTCGTTTGGTCGTCGCGGCAAAATCGGCCTGCACGCGTGCGATATCGGCCAGAGACATTTCTCGCGGGACCTTGTGAAGATCGCCGCCAAAAGCGATCGCACTCGGCGCGATCGTTGTCCATCCGCCAGCGTTGTCGGCCAAATGCGCTCCGCCCTTCCACGGCAGATCTGCGCTCGCTTTGCGGCCAGCGTGCGCGATCTGAATGCCCGGCACCGCACCCTGACTTTTAATAAAGTGAACGATGCGCGCCAGCGGTTCGATTTGGCTGTCCGCCCAAAGTCCTGCGTCGCCCGGCGTAATACGTCCCTCGGGTGAGGCCGCCGTTGCCTCAGCGATGACCAGACCTGCGCCGCCCGCGGCTCGCGCACCGAGATGTACCATATGCCAATCGTTCGCGTGGCCGTCCTCCGACGAATACATGCACATCGGCGAGACACCGATGCGATTGCGCAGCGTGATGGACCTGATGGTGAGTGGAGAAAATAGGTCAGCCATGGTGCGCAGCGTACGAGTCTCTCCCACCGGCGCAACTCGTGTAACCTTGAGCTCCGCGAGCGTGTATTCCTACAAGTATTCCAATTCTCATGAAAACACTCGCCTTCGTTCTGATTGGCCTCGCCACCTCCGCGTTTATTCGAGCGGACGACTATCCCGCGTCCGAAAAATTCGCCAAGTCGTATCCTGTCTCTGCTCAAGCTGAGCTCTCCCTCTCCAACGTTAACGGCTCTATCGAGATTGTCGCCTGGGACAAAAACGAAATCGCACTCGAGGCCGAAAAGCGCGCTCGTTCCACCGACGATCTGCCTAAGATTCTTATCAACATCGATGCGACGCCCGATCATCTGATCGTCAAAACCGAACATCTCAGAACCGGATGGTTCGGCTCTGAAGTGAAAGGCTCCGTACATTACAAGCTCCATGTTCCGATCGGCATCAGCTTGCGCGAAATCCATTCGGTTAATTCCAACATCACCATTCACGAAGTGCACGGCGAGGTGGTTGCCCACACCGTCAACGGCAACATCCGCGTTAACGACATCACCACCTCGGCTAAGCTTCACACGGTCAACGGCAATATCGAGGCCAGCGTCGCGTCCTCTGGAAAAGAACGAACCATTTCCACCAAAACCGTGAACGGCAGCTGCAAGCTCTCCCTGCCCATCGACATCGCTGCGGATGTCTACGCGTCGACCGTGAACGGCCACGTCAACTGTTCGATCCCGCTCACGCTGGTGAAAACCAGCCGAACCAAGCTCGAGGGCCATATGGGCCAAGGCGTCGCAGCGACGATCGAAGCCAAGACCGTCAACGGCAACATCGCCTTTAATAGTGGCGATTAAATCTCGGCACCTTGGTCCAAGCCCCGGCCTCGGCGCGGCCGGCTACACCAGTCCTCCTGTCTTACTGTGGCCCGGGGCGCTGACCCGGGCTGAACCACACGCTACACGTGGATCCCGTTCCCAAACCCCAGCCCCATCGTTTCCAAGCCCCGGCCTCGGCGCGGCCGGCTACACCGATCTTCCTGCCTTGCTGTGGCCCGGGGCGCTGACCCATAGGCGCTAACTTAACGCAAAATCATGCGAATCGGTGGTCACTTCGGTTTGGGCGGCCGTGGCATCCGGTTCAATCGCGTAAAAAGAGGAGGGCGAGTAGCCGCCGGGTGAAATCGGAATCGCGTTAGCCGAGCGCGTGGCTTTTGCAGAGAATCCGAATTGCTCCATCTGGTTGAGTGTCATTTCGACAAACGGTCCGGGGAGCGCACGCGTCTCGCGTGCTGCTTTCGGCGTCTCGCCGAAAGCGGTTCGGA
>Ga0302321_100002749_pt1 | contig 15112 bp, 9 predicted proteins | sample Fen_T0_1_FD_202505 | JGI IMG/M metagenome (GOLD analysis project Ga0302321, IMG submission 202505) | Peat permafrost microbial communities from Stordalen Mire near Abisko, Sweden - Fen_T0_1 | ecosystem: Environmental > Terrestrial > Soil > Wetlands > Permafrost | place: Sweden: Abisko...
CACGGCTCGGCCACGGAGGAGGGCGCCGGGCTCTTCCACATCGCCCTGCGCGTGCGGGACCGGACCCACCTCGTCGAACTGATGGCCGGCCTGCGCCGCGCCCGCGGCGTCTACACCGTGGAGCGCGTGAAGGGGTCGGTGTTCGGGAAGGTGAAATGAGCCACCCCTGGCGCCCCCCTGACGACGCGCCGCCGGTGCCCTGGCCGCGCATCGCGGAAAGCCTGCGCCTGCCCCAGCTCGGGCCGAATCCGCACAAGCTCAGTCCCCGGTTCGCGGAGAACCCCCGCCGGGCGGCGGTGGGCGTCATCCTGTGGGGCGATGCGGCGGGCGCCCGGAAGGTGGTGCTGGTCCAGCGGGGCTACGGCGCGCCCCAGCATCCCGGCGAGGTGGCCTTCCCCGGCGGCATGGTGGAAGCCCGGGACCGCGACCTGCCCGCCACGGCGCGGCGGGAAGTGGCCGAGGAACTCGGCATCACCGGCGGCCTGTGGGAGCTGGGCTGCTTCCCCGATGGCGTCGCCAAGGCCCAGACCCGCTTCACGCCCGTGTTCTTCCGCTGGGAGGAGTCCGAACCACGCTTCACCCTCGATCGGGAGCTGGAGCGGGCCCTCCTGCTGCCCCTGGCACCGCTCATGGAAGCCCCCTGGACCATCGAGCGCCTGGATCCCCACGGCTTCAAATTCGAGGTACCGCGCCTGGAGCTGGCCCTGGACGGCTGGGCGGCGCCCATCTGGGGCGCCACCGCCTTCGTGTTCAAAGCCTGGCTGGACGTGCTGAAGGGCTGTGGCTGAAGCGCTACTTCTTCCCGGCCTTCACGCTGCCGTCCTTCTCCAGGTACTTGTCCGGGTCCTTCAGCAGGGCCTCGGCGCAGTGCTTGCTGCACACCCGGTATTCCTGGCCACGCACCACGACGATCATCGACTTCGCCGTTACGGTCATCTTGCAGATCGGATCCTTGGTGTTGGTGGCAGCCTTGGCCGGCTCCGCCGCAGGAGCGGCCAGCATGGCAAGGGTGAACAGGGCGGCACGAAGCATGGAACCTCCAGAGGGGCGCCTCCAGTGTAGCGGACCGTCCTGCGGCGGATTGACGCAGGGCAGACCTCCGGCCACACCCTGGTTCCCGACAAGGGAGAGCCCCGATCTCCCGGGGCCCTCCCTCGATTCTCCGCCCTTCTATACCCTCAGGGAGCGGTGATCTGCATCAGGCCATCGTTGGTGACGACCAGGAGATCGCCATCCACGGTGAGCGCTAGGCCAAATGGCTTGTACAGGCTGGCACCCCCGCCCAGGGCGCCGGGGGCGGCACCATAGAGGACGGCAGCGCCATTGGGAGCCAAGGTCCCGGAGACGAAGGACACGCCGATGATGGTGCTGACCGTGCCATCGGGGGCGATCTTACGGATGGCGCTGTTGCCCTGGTCGGCCACGTAGAGGTTGCCGGAGCCATCGAAGGCGAGGCCCATGGGGAAGTTGAATTTGTTCAACCCCAGGGCTCCGTCGATGAAGCCGAAGTTGGTGGCTGGCGCAGTCTGGACGGTTCCGATGCCCGCGATGGTCGTGACGGCATAGGTCGTGGCCGCGATCTTCCGGATGCAGCTGTTGCCCTCGTCCGCCACGAACACGTTGCCCCCTGGATCGACGGCGAGCCCTGCAAAGAAGTTGCCGATCTTGAAGCGGACCGTAGCTGGCGTCGGACTGTCCACGTAGCCCGAGGTGGCTGCAACACCAAGGGTCTTGGTGATGGAGGCACTGGCGAAGCTTCCATCGGGGTTGCGGACGAGGGTGATCTCCTGGATGGCGTTGTTATCCACCACGTACAGAAGGTTCGGGTTGAGCGGGCTGACCGCCAGGTTTTGCGGGGCCGAGAGGCCTGACAGGATGGTGGTCTTGGTGCCATCGGCCGCGATCTGGAGGACGCTCTTGGCCGGGGCGGTGCCGTTGTCGGTCACGTACACCAGGCCATTGCCATCCACGGCCACCCCCTTGATCGCCGTGAAACCGGTGGCGAGGGTCGTGGTGACGCCGTCTGCCAACGCCACTTTCCGCAGGCTGTTGTTGGTGGTGTCCGCGACATAGGCGAATCCCTGGTATACAGCCACGCCCTGGGGGGCGTTGAACCGGGCCAGGGCGCCGGTGGCATCCGTGGTCCCAGACTGACGGGAGATGCCCACAGGGGTGGCGACGACCGTCCCGTCGAACCTGCGGATGACACAGTTGGTCGTGTCGCTGAGGTAGATGTTGCTTCCCACGCAGAGAATGCCGTTCGGTGTGTTGAACTTCGCGGCGAGAGCCGCGCCGTCGGTGGAACCGGAGTAGGCCACCGGTGCAGTGGCGGTGCCCGTGGGAACGGTGCCTGCGGCGGTACTGACCGTGGAGTCCCCGGCCGCGGCTGAGTTCACCACGATCTTCCGGATGACCTGGTTGGTTGAATCCGCCACCCAGAGCACGTCATTGCCGTCCACGGAGAGGCTGGCGGGATTGGAGAAAAGGGCCGTGCCCCCAGCCCCGTCCAGGAAGCCCTTGGCGATGCCGGTGGCAGGCGCCACGATCGCGGTTCCGGCGATGGTGACCACCGTGCCCGAGGTGGGCGAGGTGATGGCTCCGGTCGCGGGGGGCGTGGTCCAGGGGATCATCCGGATGCGGGAGATGGTCGTCGAATAGGCCTCGCTCACGTAGATGTAGGTGCCGGCCTTGTTGAAGGCGATGCCTTCGGGGTCGTCGAATCTGGCCAGGGCCGGAGTCGTGTTGTCCGTGGTTCCGTAGGTTCCGGAGACCCCGGCGTAGACGCCCCAGGTATTGTCCGAGAGACGCAGGACTCTGACGCAATGGCTGCTGTAGTCCACCACCACCAGGAAGGCACCGGTAGGATCCAGGGCGACCTGACCGTAGCCCGCGGCGCCCAGGGGGGAGGTTCCGGGAATGGTGCTCACCGTCCAGGAGGAGCCGCCCTTCGTGAGCTGCCGGATGGCCTTGTTGGTGGCGTCATAGACATAGAGCACGCTGCCATCGGCCTTCGCGGCGATGCCGCGGGGGTTGTTGAACAGGGGCGACCCCGTGGCGGAATCCACGAACCCCGGGACGCCGGGCATTCCCGCCAGCGTGGTCACGCCGCCGCCGGCAGCCACCATCCGGATGGTGTGGTTGAGGCCGTCGGCGATGTAGAGGTTCCCGGCGGTGTCCGCCGCGATCTGCCGGGGACCGTTCAACTGGGCGAGGTTGGGATTGGCGTTGTCCGCGGTTCCCGCTCCCGTGATGCTTCCGGCGAGGAGATCCAGGCCGCGTGCGGCCACGGTCTTGGTGGCCGAGACGGTCACCACCGGGGAGTTGTTGGACGCCCTCAGCGTGTAGGTGTGACGGCGTACAGGCATGATCGCCGCTGCGGTCTGCGCCAGCACCGAGGCCCCATCCAGGGTCAGGGCGTTGGGCGTCCCGGCAATGGTCCAGTGCAGGTTGGTGCTGTTGCCGAAGGGCACCAAGGCCGTGTCCACCGTGAAGGTGCTGATGGCCAGAGCGGTGGAATCCACGGTGACTTTGGCCTGGGAGGTGACGCTGCCTCCCGCCACCAGGTTGGCGGTCATGGTGTAGGTCGTGGTGGCGGCCGGACTCACATTGAAGGAGCCCGCCTTGATGGAGGCGGTGGACAGCGGCGCCGTCTGGACGCCCTGATCCACGGTGATGGAGGCCACTGTGGCATCCACGGACCAGGAGAGGATGGACCCGCCTGCGGGCCCGATGGTCGAGGGATTGGCCGTGAAGCTGACAGCCGGCTGGCCCTGAACCGCGATCGTCAGGGTCTTGCCCGTGCTGCCGCCTGAATTGGTGGCGGTGACCTGGTAGTCGGCCTGGGTGGCCGTGGCCGAGGGCGTGCCGGTGATCACCCCCGTAAGGGGATCGAGGAGCAGCCCGGCAGGCAGGGCCGGCATCACACTGAACAGTTGGACGGGATCCCCTCCCCCCAGCGCAGGTGCGTTCACCGGAATGGGAACGTTCATGTAGTAGGTGGCCGGGTTATTGGCGTAGGTCAGCGCTGCAGGCGGTTGGGCCTTGACCGTCACCACCTTGGAGCTGGGTGCGGAAGCGCGGCCGGCGGCGTTCGTGACCGTGCAGATGAGGGTCAGGCTGCTGGCAGCCCCGCCAGTGCCCGCCGACCCGGCCGTGAAGGTGATCGCGTGGGTTCCCGCGCCGGCCGTGATGGTGCAGTTGGACGGCGTCCAGAGGTAGGTGGAGCCGGGCACATCAGGCACGCTGGCCAGAAGACCGGTCGTGCCCCGGATGGTCGAGTCCGGGGCCGTGATGGTGGCATCCGGTGCGTCCACCGCGGTCACCTGGGCTGTCTTGGACGTCTGCGCTCCAGACTGGCTGGTCACGTTGAGCGTGTAGGTCGTGTCCAGGCTCACCGCGCCGACGGGAAGGATGACATTGCTGGAGGGATGCAGGTTTCCCGGCGTGACCACCGCGCCACCCGTGGTGGCATAGCGCGCCATCAGGTAGACCGAATCCCCCTTGGTGATCGTCAGGTGGGTCTGGGGAGACGTGAAGGGGTCGTGGGAATTGTTGGTGACGTAGAAGGCCGAGATCTCCGGAGGGATGGAGCCGACCTTGTCCTTGGCGGGGTTCGAGCAGGACAGGGCGAAGGGCAGGACGAGGGCAGATGCCCCGAGGCCGAGCAAGGCCTTCAGGAGGGTGGGTGCCCCGTTGAACGGTAAGCGGTTGCGCATACAAGCTCCGAGATGGGCGTGGTCGAATGGAATCCCTGGTTTCAGAATTTGGCTTTGAGCGAGAACTGGACTTCCCGCGTGCTCTTGTCCGGCACGTTGATCATGCCGAAGTTCGCGCTGTCCCACGTGGTGTACGACGTAGTCTGGTTGGCCCAGTTGAAGGGGTTGTAGATCTGGATGGCCCCTTCGAGTTTCCAGCCGCCCGTCACGTTCCAGTTCCGCTTGAACTGGAGATCGAGGCGCCTGGAATTCGGCTGCCGCGCGCTGTTCCGGCCAGAGGGGGCCGGATCATTCAGGTAGCCGTCCGAATTCTGGTCTGCGTAGTAGCGTGGCGTGTAGGGGTAGCCCTTGGCATAGACGAAAGTCGCCGAGGGATGGATCCCGAAAACGGTCGGGAAGTAGCTGATGAAGATGGCCCGGAACGGGATGTCGTTGTCCGAGCGGCCCTCCATGCCTGGATTGGAAGGATCGATGGGGTTGCTGGCCGAGGCCTGGGCCGTGGACCGCTCATTGGAATTGCTGTCCCGGGACGACGAGAAGGTCAGGCTGCCCATGAATCCGAAACCGTCCGTGACGCGGCGCTCCGCCTCCAGCACCAGGGCCCGGTAGGTGCCTGTGCCGTCGAAGCGGGAGAGGCCCACGGAACCGTAGTCGGAGAGGTCCAGCAGCCGCCCGCCCACGATGGCCCGGCCGGGCCGCGTGAGGCTGCCACTGGCATTGTTGAAGTGGTTGTACTGGTAGGGGTACCCGTCGTTGTAGAAGAGGCTGGGATCGTAGGATCCCGTGGCCGGATTGCTCTGGGCCATGTTGATGTCGACGAAGTACTGAAGGTGCGTGAAGTGCTTGTAGACCCCGCGGGCCTTCAGCACCATGCCGTTTCCGAGATCATGCTCGACGCCCAGGAGGATGTTCCGGGAGTGGGCCATCCGCGCATGGGGGTCCATCAGGGTCACCTGGATCGACCCCGCGGGCAGGGATCTGAGGGTGTTCGGATCGAGGATCCGGAAGTTCCCGTTGGCGTCCACCAGGTTGCCGCTGGACAGGAGTCCACCCGTGGTGAAGAGGCTGTTGATGTTCGCAGCAGAGCTCCAGCTCACCTTGTACGGCAGGGTGTTCTGGCCATTCTGCAGGAAGGAGCTGGCCACGTTCTGGGCGGGGTTCGAGACGCTGAAGTAGCCGAAACCGCCCCGGAGGACCGTCCGCTTGTTGCCGAAGAGATCGTAGGCGAAGCCGAATCGGGGATCCTTGGAGCCATTGTCCGGCATCTGATCCAGGCCCTGGACGCGGGGGTTGGGGTTCGGGTTGGCATCGTACATCTCGCGGGTGTACCTCAGGCCAAGGGTGAGGGTCAGCCGCTTGTCGAGCAGGCCGTTGTACTCGGCCGAGAGGTAGGTGGCCAGGAGCTTTTCGCCGAACTTCACGAACCCGTTGCTGTTGGACCAGGACTGTTGGTATTGGATGGTGGAAGGATTGCTGAAGGTGCCGGGGTTCGAGAACCACTGATTGGCCGCGTCCCAGGTCTTGAAATACCAGGCGCCATGGCCGTACTGGAAGAAGGTGTTGCGGTAGTTCAGGAACTGCCAGTCGATGCCGCCCTTGAACACCCAGTCGCCGGTCATGTAGGTGAGGTTGTCCACGATCTGGGTCGTGGTCTCGTCGGTGTCCCGGGGGTCGATGTAGTAGTTGCCGGCCGTGAACCCTGGCAGGCCGATTTCCGGCGACACGGTTCCGTTGGGGGTTTCCGGCCGCCGCTCCGTGGAGAACTGGAGGTAGGCATCATTGACGAGGTTCGAGGAGAGCACTGAGTTCAGGGAGGCCACCCAGCTCAGGGTCTGATACTTGATCTGGCTGTTGTTGGATTCGGCGATGTTACTCTTGATGCTACCGGCATAGATATCGTTCTGGCCCTTGTAGTTCTGGACATTCAGACGCAGGGCGGCCCGGTGGTTCTCGTTGATGGTCCAGTCCACCCGCCCCATGACGGTCAGGTGCTTTTCGTCATCGGTCCAGGGTTTCTGGGATTCCTGGAGGAGCGTGAGTCCGCCGTTGGTGGTCCGCAGGGCCTGCCCCATCCCACCGGGGCCCCAGAAAAGGTTGTAGGCAGCCTGCGAATCCCCTGCCGTGCTCTGGAACCCTACGGTGGGTGTGCTGTCCTGGGCGAAGTGGACATAGTCCACGTTCACGAAGAAATGCAGCTTGTCCTTGATGATCGGGCCACCGAGGTTGAACCCGTATTCTGAGCGGGAGAATTTCCGGTCCAGTGCGGCAGGATTGTTGATGTTTCCGTTGGGGTCGTAGGGCACGGGCTTCATCTTCGAGACCAGGGCGTTGGGACGGACCTGGGTGAAGAGGATCCCACTGAACTCGTTGGTGCCGGTCTTGGTGATGGCATTGATGATGCCGCCGGAGGCATCGCCATACTGTACGTCGAAGGGGTTGGTGATGACCTGCAGCTCCTTGATGGAATCAAGGCCGAAGGCGAAGGGGATGCGGGTGCCGCCCCGCTGCTCGCCGTTGAACTTGGAGTTGAAGCTGACGCCGTCGATCATAAGGTTGTTCATGATCCCGCGGGCCCCCTCCATGGCCGTCCGGTAGCCCTGGGTGTTGGGCGGAGCGCCCGGCGTGAGCTGGACGAGGTCCGTGAAGTTGCGGCTGTTCAGGGGGACGGACTCGGCGATCTCCTGGCTGAAGGTCGTGTTGGTGTTCACGCTGGACGTGTCCACCTGGGAGGTCTCCGCGACCACTTCAACCACGGCCGAGGTCTCGGCCGAATCCAGATCGAAGTTCTGGGCGACGGATTCCCCCAGTGAGATGCGGAGGTTCGGGTTCTTGACCGTCTTGAGCCCCTGCGCAGTCACCGTCACCTCGTAGGAGCCCACCGGCAGCAGGCTCAGCACGAAGGCACCCCTGCCATCGCTCTTGGCGGTGCGCACAAATCCCGTCTCCATGTTTTTCGCGATGATCGTGGCGCCAGTGACCGGGCCGACATTCTTGGCACGGACCAGGCCGCGGATGGCGCCTGTGGTCTGGCTGGTTTGTGCGTGCGCTGCCACCGCGCAGGCCAGCGCGGTGAGCACGAGGGTGCTGGCGTTGCGGAGTTTCATCGAGGCTCCTTGCCCCTGAGGGCGATCGCAGAAATGACGAAGCGGATCCAGTGCCGGCTGCTCACCGGAAGCTGGAATCACCGCCTATGGAGATGGGAAACCGCGGAAGAATCAGACCGACCTGGGCCAAATCTGAACATGTTTGATCAGTCAGCATTCTCTCTTATTGACCCGGGCGTCCATGATGAAGATCACGTAACGGTCAGGAAACTTTCCTGCAGATGCAACTAAATGGGGCGCCCCTGGGCCAGAAACCAGCAACCTGCGACAAAGACTCGTTTCTAGGCGACCTCGATCCTTCTTTTTTTCGTTTTCATCTCCAATGAAAATCCACCCCGCCCCAGGTCGATGCACAGGGGGCCGGGGTGGATTTCGACGCGTCATTCCGGATGCGGCGCGACCTACTTCTTGGCGTTCTTCGGCGTGCCGTCCTTCTCCAGGTACTTGGCAGGATCCTTCAGGAGCTTGGTGTCGCAGCCGGCGCAGCAGAGGCGGTACTCCCGGTCCTTCACGACCACCGTCTTCGATTTCTCGGTCACCTTGCCGCCCAGGACAGGGCAAACGGTGTTAATGGCCGGGGCAGGCTTGGAGGCGGGCGCCGCCAGGATGGAAAGAACAAGCAGAGGTACGAGCATGGGAGCTCCTTTGGTTGGGTCGCTGTTGACTCAGGCTTCGACAAAAGCCTGAGCATGGGGGAGAGAACGCTTCTTCCAGAGGTAGTAGATCGCCGGATAGACCAGCAACTCGAGCAGGAAGCTCGTGGCGAGGCCGCCCACCATGGGGGCCGCGATGCGCTTCATCACGTCGGCGCCGGTGCCCGTGCTCCACATGATGGGGAGCAGGCCCATGAAGGCCGCGAAGACGGTCATGGCCTTGGGTCGCACGCGTTTCACGGCGCCGTGGATGATGGCTTCCACGAGGTCCTCCTTGGTGTTCAACCGCCCTTCCCGCTGGGCCTCGTCGTGGCTGAGGTCCAGGAAGAGCAGCATGAAGACACCGGTTTCGGCATCGAGGCCCATGAGGGCGATGAGACCCACCCACACGGCGATGCTCATGTTGTAGCCCAGCAGCCAGAGCAGCCAGAACGCGCCGATGGCGCTGAAGGGCACGGCCAGCATGACGACGGAGGCCTTGAAGGCGCTCTTGGTGTTGGCGTAGAGCAGGCCGAAGATCAGCACCAGGGTGATGGGCAGGATGAGCTTGAGCCGCTCCTTCACCCGGATCATGTTCTCGTACTGGCCCGACCAGGTGAGGCTGTACCCCGCAGGCAGCTTCAGCTCCTTTTCCACAGCGGCCTTGGCATGCTGGACATAGGTGCCCACATCGATCTTCGAGGTATCGAAATCCACCAGCACGTAGCCGTTCATCTGGCCATTCTCGTCGCGGATCATGGCCGGGCCGTTGGCCCATTTGAGGTCCGCGATCTCCTCCATGGGGATCAGGGTGCCATTCGGGGCGGGGATGAGCACCCGCTTCAGGGCGTCAGGGCTTTCGCGATAGTCCCGGGCGTAGCGGACGTTCACGGGGTACCGGGCCCGGCCATCGAAGATGGTGCTCTGGTTGTCGCCGCCAATGGCGGTCATCACCAGCATGTTGGCCTGTTCGACGCTGAGGCCATAGCGGGCCAGTTGCTCCCGCTTCAGCACGAAGTCTAGGAAGTAGCCCTGGGCCGTGCGCTCGGCGAAGGCACTGCGGGTGCCTGAAACGCCTTGCAGGATGCGCTCAGCGTCCACGGCCACCTTCTGGATGGTCTCCAGGTCCGCACCGTTGATCTTGATGCCCACGGGCGTGCGGATGCCGGTGCTGAGCATGTCGAGCCGGGCCTTGATGGGCATGGTCCAGGCGTTGGGGATGGCCGGCAGGCGCACCACGCGATCCAATTCGGCGACGATCTCCTCCTGGGTCAGCCGGTCCCGCCAGATGGGCCGGAGCACGGCCTTCAGGAAGTCCGGCGCCCAGGCGCTGAACCAGCGGGGCTTGGCGCGCCACTGATCCTCCGGCTTGAGGACGATCACCGTCTCCATCATGGAGAAGGGCGCCGGATCCGTGGCCGTGTCGGCCCGGCCCGCCTTGCCGAACACCTTGTCCACCTCGGGCACGGAGCGGATCAGGCGATCCTGCACCTGGAGTATGCGCTGGGCCTCGGTCTGGCTGAGGCCCGGCAGGGTCGAGGGCATGTAGAGGATCGTCCCCTCGTTCAGGGGCGGCATGAACTCGCTGCCCAGGCCCACGAAGGCCGGGATGGTGCAGAGCACCAGCAGCACCGCTACACCGAGGGTGGCCTTGGCATGCTTCACCACGAAGCGGCAAGGTCCCTCGTAGATCCGATGGAGGAAGACGCTGATGGGGTGCTTCTCCTCCGCGTAGTACTTGCCGACCACGACCTGGGTGGCGGTCCAGGCCAGCCACCTTGGCTTGAAGGTGAAGGGCTCCACCCGCGCGAAGAGCATGCGCATGGCCGGGTCCAGGGTCAGTGCCAGCAGGGCGGCGATGCCCATGGCGAAATTCTTGGAGTAGGCCAGTGGCTTGAAGAGCCGCCCCTCCTGATCCAGCAGAGTGAAGATGGGCAGGAAGCTGACGGCCACCACCAGCAGGGAGAAGAACACGCTGGGGCCCACTTCCATCAGGGCCTCCAGCCGGACTTGATAGAAGCTTCCCGGTTTCCCGGCCTCAATCCATTTTTCGATCTTCTTGTAGGCGTTTTCCACTTCGACGATGGCCCCGTCCACCAGTACGCCGATGGAGATGGCGATGCCGGCGAGGCTCATGAGGTTGGCGTTCTGCCCGATGCCATACATCGGAATAAAGGCCAGAGCCACACTCACCGGGATGGTGATGATGGGCACGATGGCGGACGGAATGTGCCACAGGAAGATCAGGATGATGATCGAAACGACGATCATCTCCTCGATGAGCTTGTGCTTCACCGTCTTGATGGCGTTATGGATCAGCTCGGAGCGGTCGTAGGTGGTCACCACTTCCACCCCTTCGGGCAGCCCCAGCTTTAGCTCGGCGATCTTGGCCTTTACGTGCTCGATGACATTCAGGGCGTTTTCCCCCTGGCGCATGACCACGATGCCGCCCACCACGTCGCCCTGGCCATCCAGATCCGCCAAGCCCCGCCGCATCTCGGGGCCGATGGTGACCGTGGCCACATCGCCCAGGCGGATGGGTGTGCCGTTCTCGGCCTTGAGCACCGCCTGCTCGAGGTCCTGGGTGGACTTCACATAGCCCCGGCCCCGCACCATGTACTCGCGCCCGCTGTATTCCACCAGGCGCCCGCCCACTTCCGAATTGGCAGATTTCACGGCGCCAATGACGGCTTCGATGGGGACCTTGTAGGCCGCCATCTTGTTGGGATTGAGCTGCACCTGGAACTGCTTGGCCTGGCCGCCCACGGTGGCCACTTCCGCCACGCCGGGCGTGGCCTGGATCCCATAGCGCAGGAACCAATCCTGCAGGGATCTCAGCTCATCCGTGCTGTGCCTGCCGCTGCGGTCGACCAGGGCGTACTGGTAGACCCAGCCCACGGAACTCGCATCCGGGCCGAGCGAGGTCTGCACGCCGGAGGGCAGGGTGGACGTGATCTTGGAGAGGTACGCCAGCACCCGGCTGCGGGCCCAGTAGATATCGGTGCCGTCTTCGAAGATCACGTAGACATAGGAGAAGCCGAAATCCGAAAGGCCGCGCACCGCCTTCACCTTCGGGGCGCCCAGCAGGCTGGTGACGATGGGGTAGGTGACCTGGTCCTCGACGATATCGGGGCTGCGGTCCCACTTGCTGTAGATGATCACCTGGGTGTCGCTGAGGTCCGGTAGGGCGTCCATGGGGATGTTCCGCATGGTCCAGAAGGACAGGACGATCAGCACCACGAAAGCGGCCATCACCAGCCAGCGGTTGTCCGCCGAGAAGCGGATGATCCGCTGCAGGAAGGTCGGGTGTTCCGGGTCGTAGCCTACATGTGCGCTCATTCCGCCCCCCTCAGTGCTTGTGCTCAGAGGGTGCTGGAGTGGCGGCACCCTTCTGGCTGAGATGGGACAGGGCGGCCTTGAGGCGGGACTCGGAGTCCACCAGGAAGTTGGCGCGGACGACGACGTCTTCGCCCATCTTCACGCCAGACCGGACCTCCACCTTCTCGCCGACGGTGGTGCCGGTGGTGACCTCCCGGGGCTCGAACTTGCCGTCCCCCATCGATATGAAAACGACCTTGGTGGTGCCCGCATCCAAGACTGCGTCCATGGGAACGAGCATCCCCTTCCGCCCCTGCCCTTTCAGCAGCACTTCGCCGAACATGTCCGGCTTGAGCTCGCCGGCAGGATTGGGGAATTCCACGCGGGCCTTGGCGGTGCGGGTCTTGGGATCCATGACCGGATCGACAAAGGCGACGCGTCCCTTGAAGGTCTTCCCCGGCGAAGCCTGGGTGGTCATCTCCGCGGGCAGGCCCACCTTGGCGCGGCCCAGCTCGGCTTCGTACACATCCACCTGCACCCAGACCCGGCTGAGATCCGTGATCTCGAACAGAATGTCCGCCGGGGTGATGCGGGCGCCCTCCATCACGTTCTTGACCGTCACCACGCCCGAGATGGGGCTGCGCAGGGTCAGGGCCTTCTGGACCTCACCGGTCTTCTCGAGGTGGTCGATGGTCTCCTTCGGCACATCCCATAGGCTGAGGCGGCGCCGGGCCGACTCCAGCAGCTCCCCGCCGCTGCCCTGCAGGGAACCGCCCGCCAGGGATTTCTGGGTCTGGAGCGCCAGGAGGTACTCCCGCTGGGCGCTGACGAACTCGGGGCTGTAGAGGCTGAACAGGGGCTGGCCCTTGGCCACGGGCTTGCCGACGAAGTCCACGAAGAGTTTTTCGACGAAGCCATCCACCTTCACGTTGATCTTGCGGACGCGGGTTTCATCGACCACCACGCGGCCCAGGGCGCGCAGCTCTCCGCTCACCATCCCTTCCGCCACCTTCTCGGTCCGGAGGCCAATGAGCTGCTGGCGCTCGGGGTCGATGGTGATGGTGGCATGGTCCTCGACCCCGGACGCTGCGGTCCCGCTGCCATCCATGGGCACCAGGTCCATGCCGCAGATCGGGCAGGTACCGGCGTGATCCTGGATGATCTGCGGGTGCATGGGGCACTGGAACATCTGATTCTTGGGGGCAGTGGCGCTGGCAGTTCCGTGATCATGCTCCGCCTTGGCGCCCGGGCGCAGCAGCCGCATGCCGCCAGCGCCGGCAACCAAGCCCAGGGCCACGAAGGCGATGGAGCGGAAGGGAAAACCTTGGCGGGACGGCGGATCGAAGGAAGGGTGTTCGCTGGACATTGGGAAACTCCTACATCTTGTTCATGGCGGGGCCGCTGTCCTGGGCGGTGCCCGGGGCCTTGGCGGTGGCTTTGGAAGCGGTCGGCGCGGCGGCTCCGGAAGAGATGCTGGCGGAACCCAGGGAGCCGCCGCTGATGGGCGCCGTGGGCCCGAGGGCCGCCTCGCGCAGGGCGATGTGCTGGGCCTGGAGCTGGGCCAGGGTCTGCAGGTAGGCACCCTGGTCGCCGACCCAGCCGTTGAGGGCCTCCAGGGCGCCGAGGAAGGAACCGCGGCCTGCTTCGTACTGGGCGAGGGCGGCCTTGAAGCTGGCTTCGCTCTGGACCAGCAGGCCCTCGCGATAGAGGTTCCGGATGCCACGCAGGGCCTGGATCTGGAAGGTGCGCTCCTCTGTGCGCTGCCACAGCAGGGTGTGCACCGAGTCCACTTCGGCCTTCTGGCCGAGACGGTGGTGATCGTGCTCGGCCACCGCGCGCTGCTGCTTGCTGCGGCCGTAGATGGGCAGCGAGATGCTCACCCCCACCTGCCACATGGGATCCAGGCCGCCCCGAGGCATGAGGCCCGCGGTCACGGCGAAATCGGGCCGCCGGTCCAGCTTCGCCAGATCCATCTGCCGCTCCGACTGCTTCACGGAAGTCCAGGCCGCCGCCAGCTCGGGGCTGCGGACTTCCACCGCCTCCAGCATCAGCAGCTCGGGTTCCGGAAGCTCGCGCAGAGAAGCTGTGGTTTCGATGGGATCTTCCGGATGGTGCTGGCGCAATCGGTTGAGGCCGGCCAACGCGGCCTTCTCCTCCGCATCCAGGGACAGGACCGCCTGCTTGAGCCGCGTGCGTTCCAGCTGGGCTCGCAGCAGGTCCACCTGGCCGCCCAGGCCCACTTCGTAGCGGGACCGGGCCAGCTGCTCGGCCTGCACCAGGAAGATTCCCTGCTGAGCCTGGAGGGTCCTCTGCTCCCGGAGCAGCAGCAGGGCTGCGTAACCCCGCCGCACCTCAGCCTCCAGGCCAAGGCTCACGCGGCTTCTCGCGGCCTCGGAGAGCTTCACCCCCAGGGCCGCGACCTCCTTGCGCAGCCCCCGCTTGCCGGGCCAGGGAAACGGCTGGGTGAAGGCCACGCTGTAGAAGCTGGTCTCCATCTTCCCGACCTGGATCCCTTTGAATCCGTCGTTCTGAAGGCCCAGGGAGAGCGAAGGATCCGGCAGAACGCCAGCCTGGGGCACCCGCTCCTGGTCGATGCTGACTGCGTGATCCGCCTTCAGGAAATCCGGGTGGTCCTGCAGGGTTTCCCGCAGAAGTTCGGCCAGGACTGGATCGGTCGATGGGGGTTCAGCAGGGGGAACCTGGGCATGACCTGGCGCGAGCAGCACCAGGGCTGGGACCAGGCGCAGAGGTGCGCGCATGGAGGACTCCGGAAAGGGAACGTGGCGTGAGTCCGCTCGTACCGGCGGACACGGCTTCGCTCAGTTCCCGGTCAGATCCGGAAGGTGTTCAGTCGCGCGAGGTGCCGTCCCAGGTCCGGGTCGCGGCCACGCGCAGGGGCGGGAGATCCGGACAGCCCATAGACCTCGGGCGCCTGGGCCCAGGTGGCGGGCTCGGGACGGGGCTCGGACTTGCGCGGGGCCTGGGTCCGGCGGGCCGCCACAGCAGCCACGGAGATCGTGCGATTCACGCAGAGGGAACCCGATGGGGTTCGATTGCCTTCAGGCTTGGGGCAAGGGCAGCTGTCCTCGGCACCGGCAGGGGTACCGCAGCAGCAGGACTCGTGGGCCGGCATCCCCGCCTGGCCTGCCAACGGCGCCCAGTCCGCGGCCCCGCTGCCCAGGAGCAGCACAACGGCCAGGATGGTGCGCAGAAGCATCCGCACGGAGAAACCTCCGGTGATTCTTCAAGCATACGCCTTCCACCCATGTGGCGACATGGAATCCTTGACCGAGGTCACAGCGGACGCGACTTGATGGCCCTTGGAAGCAGGCGTGGCGGGCAT
>Ga0302321_100002750_pt1 | contig 15111 bp, 15 predicted proteins | sample Fen_T0_1_FD_202505 | JGI IMG/M metagenome (GOLD analysis project Ga0302321, IMG submission 202505) | Peat permafrost microbial communities from Stordalen Mire near Abisko, Sweden - Fen_T0_1 | ecosystem: Environmental > Terrestrial > Soil > Wetlands > Permafrost | place: Sweden: Abisko...
CGCTATCCGTGCTGAACACCGAATAGCGCTCGCCAGCGCGCAAGGCCATGCCCTTGGGGTAGCGCAAGTACGCCTGATCCGCCGTGGAGAGCATCAACTTCTCCTCGCGCGAGCCCGTGATGGTGGCTGCCTGGTCGAGATCCTTGGCCTCGATGAAACCCATCTCACGAATCAGGAACGCGCTGCCACCCAGGGCACCTGTCCGATTGACCGAGGTCAGACCTTGGCGGGCCTGTGCTGCCGACGGGTTGGGCGCGGGAACGCCCGTGGAAGCATTGCCCCCACCAAGCCGAATGATGTCGCCGGGGAAAATCCAGTGCGGATTGGTGATGACGGGATTGGCCGCCCACAGCCGCGGCCAACGCCACGGATCGTTGAAATACTTCGAGCACAGCGACCACAACGTGTCGCCCTTCTGAACCACGTGAAGTTCTGGGGTCGGCCCGCTGGCCGTTGCGGCCGTGACCCTGTCTTGGCTGTCCGCTGTCGAAGCTCCTGGATCAGGGCCGAGGAGGCTGCCCGGTGCGCTCAACCCGTTGGCGGTGTTTTCGATTCGGCGCTCGATGGCATCCTTGGGGCCGCTATTCAGGGTCTTGGAACCAGTCACTCTACCGGTGGGAGGTGGCTGCGTGACACCCGTGTCGGAGTCGAGGGCCCCGGGATCCGCTTGGCCGGCAGGGCCGCCGCGCGCAGCCTCGACCTGCGGTGGAATCCGCGTGGCGCCCATGTTGTCCGACCAAGCCAGGCTGGGCAGCAGCGATAGCGTGGCGATTGCGAGCACGAATGGGAGACGGTGGGGTCTCACGGGGCCTCCTCGGGAATTTGCGCGGCCTTGGCGGTTGAAACCCCTGCCGCGGTCGAGCCGCCCGCAGCACGCACAGGGGTGGAGCGATCGAGCTCGGACAGGCGGGCTCCAGCCAGAACAGCGGCCTCGTGCCGCGGATAGGAACGTTGCAGTTGGCTCAGGGTCTGTCGGCCCGCCTCGGTACTGCCCAAGGAAAGGTAACTGAAGCCAACCTTGAGCAAGGCGTCCGGAACCTTGTTGCCATTCGGATAGCGTTCGATGACCCGGCGGAACTCGCGCACCGCTTGGCCGAAATCCTTGCGGTCGTAGTAGCACTCGCCAAGCCAGTACTGGGAGTTGTCCGCGAGATCCGAGGCGGGATAGGCGCGCAGGAATTCCCTGAACCCCTGCGCGGCTTCTTCGTGCTTGCCCGCGCGCAACGCCTCGTAGGATTTGCGATAGAGCCCAATGGCTTCGGCGCTGTCATCCCGCGATTCCCGGGACGGGCGCGGCGCTCCTTCACGGGCGACACGAACCATGGGCGGCGCGGCCTGCGGCTCGCGGATGATGGTCACCTCGGCGGAATCGCCGCGCAGGCGCAGGATGGGCCTGTGGACGTTCGACTTGGCGGCCTCGCCAGCGTACTCGACTTCGGGCTCGGACGCGGTTTCGGTGCCTGGTGGAGCCATGTTGGTGGCCATGTTGGACGATGGCGTCGGAGCCGGGTGCAAGGCCACGGTTGGCAGCTTGGGCGCTTCGGCTTTCTCGTCGTTCACCTTCCGGCTATCGAGCTGGTCACTGAGGATGAAAAGGCGGTTCTCCAGCTCCTCGACCTGCTTGGAATAGGTTGCGTTCTGCGCACGCAAACCTTCGATCGACCGGTGGAGCTGGTCAATCTCAGCCTGGTTCGCCTGCCGATGGGCACACGAGGCCATCAGTGCAATGCTTGATATTCCTATCGCGCGGACGGGTAGCCGCATGGTGCCTCAGAATCGATCATAGGCTCCTTCGGCAGGAAAGCGCAAAAACTGTGTATTGTGATGCCCGCGCTTTGGCTACAGCTGGCGAAGCCAGCCTCCGCCTACGCGATACGCAATCACAAACACTCGGCGAGAATCGTACCGGCCCCGCGGGCCAGCAGGGCGTCCGCCAGCTTGACGCCAAGCTCGGCGGCTTCGCTAGAAACTCCGCTGATTTTGTCGGCGATAAGCTCGGACCCATCTGGGCGACCAACCAGTCCCAGCATGACCACTTGGCCATCGACAAGTTGGGCGTAGCCCGCCACCGGAGTCCGACAAGTCGCGCCCAGGCGCGTGAGGAAGGTCCGCTCAGCGGTCACGGCCAGCGCCGTTCCCGCGTCGTTCAAGACCTGGACAAGCCCGCGCACCCGCTGGTCATCCGCGCGCGCCTCGATGGCCAGCGCGCCCTGGCCCACCGCTGGCAGCATGCGCTCGATGGGCAAGCGTTCGGTGATGCGCGCGGAAAATTCCAACCTATCGAGCCCCGCGCAGGCCAAAATGGCCGCGTCGACCACGCCGTCCGCGACCTTGCGCAGGCGGGTATCGAGGTTACCGCGCAGGATTTCGATCTCAAAGTCCGGGCGGATGGCCTTGAGCTGGCAAGCCCGGCGCAAGCTGGTGGTGCCAATGCGCGCGGCCTTGGGCAGACCGTCCAGCCCCTTGCCCGAGCGGCTGACCACGGCGTCGCGAACATCGGCGCGCGGCGGAATCGCCACCAGCGCCAGCCCCGGGGCCAGCTCCCCGGGCACGTCCTTCATGCTGTGCACCGCGATGTCGATCTCACGCGCCAGGAGCGCGGCCTCGATTTCCTTGACCCACAGCCCTTTGCCACCTGCATTCCACAGCGGTCCCGTGGACAGGCGATCGCCCTCGGTCACGATGATCTTCTCTTCAACCACCCAATCCGCGTGCGCTGCGCGCAGCGAGCGGGCGACGAAGGCCGCTTGCCAGCGCGCCAGCAGACTGCCTCGGGTACCGATAACGATGTGATTCATTGGGCTCACGGAAAAGAAACAGAGAAAGAAGGCGCGCGCGGCACGTTGGGGTTGCGAATGGAGCTCAAACGCCGGCCTGGGACATGGCCGCGACCAGTGCGGCCCGGGTGCAGGCCGAGTCGAGCGGCTTGGCCACGAAGCCTGCCTCCACCTCGTAGGCGGTCTCGCCAAGAATCACCGAGTTCATGTAGACCTCGGCGCCCATGGCAGCGATGGCGGCCTTGACTTTGGCCCGGCCGAGCAGTTTGTGCCCTTCGTCCGATCCCCCGGCGACCTGGTCGAAGTAGTAGCCAGGGACCATGCGCACCGCCAGTCCAGACACGCGAAAGGTCATGACCTCGCCGGACAGTTCGACCTTGTCGGCGGTGACCCACGAATCGACGACATCTTGTGGAATGAAGACCTTGACCGACATTTCCGCCTAAAAAGCTGGCGCGTTTGTCAACAGGCTAGCATCGCAGAGCCATGGGCACAAACTCGGATATTCCGTGCTAAGACTTTTGCATGGCAAGTCCCAATACCTTCGAGGTCACAGACGCAAACTTCCAGACCGAGGTCTCCCAATCCACCGTCCCCGTGCTGGTGGATTTTTGGGCCACCTGGTGCGGTCCCTGTAAGGCCATTGCGCCGCACCTCGATGCCCTGGCCCAGGCCTATGCCGGCAAGATTCGCGTGGGCAAATGCGATATCGACCACAACCCCGGCGTTCCCACGCAATTCGAGATCCGCAGCGTCCCGACCTTGCTCTTGTTCAAGAACGGCCAGGTCACGGGCCAGCTGGTGGGCGCCGTGCCGCGCACGCGCATCGAAGACTTGATCAAAAAAGCCGTCGATTAAGATGGAAACCCTGAAAGGGTTTCCAAACCCGCGGCACCTGCCACCCGCCCTCCACACCCTCGCTCCCGCTCGGCCGCGCGCGATAGTTCGCCGCTAGCAAAGCTAGCGGGCTTCCCACGCGACTAGCCCGCGCGCCGAACTTCGGCGTCGAGCGTGTTGGCGACGTAGATGATCACGCAGGTGATGTTGTCGTCGCCGCCGCGTTCGTTGGCGATCTCGACCAGGGCTTGGCCGGCCTCGCTGTAGAACTGACTGGCCAGGATGCGGCCGATTTCGTCCACGGAAAAGTAGTTGGAAAGCCCATCCGAACACAGCAGGTAGCAATCCCCGGGTTCGACCGGCATGGTGAAAAGGTCGGGCGCGACGGTCGGTTCGAACCCCACCGAGCGCGTGATGATGTTGCGAAAGCGCGACACCATGGCGTCGCCTGGAGAAAGCAGTCCAGCGCGCACTTGCTCTTGAATCCACGAGTGATCTTCGGTGAGCTGGCGGGCCCGTCCGTCGCGCATGAGGTAGGCGCGCGAATCGCCCACGTGGCACAAGGTCAGGCTTTGGCCGTGGAAGCACAGGCCGGTGAGCGTGGTGCCCATGCCAGCCAGATCGGGCGTGGCCTGCGCGCTGTCGAAGATGGACTGCGAGGCCATCGCGGTCGCCTCGCGCAGGGCAGCAGCGACCGTACCGGGACTGGCCTTTTCCGTCGGGGGAGCCAGCCGCTCGAGCATCTCCTTCTCGAGCACGTCGACCGCCATGCGGCTGGCCCGCTCACCGCCGAGGTGGCCACCCATGCCGTCGGCCACGGCGTAAAGCCCGAGGACGTCGTTGCACAGATAGCTGTCTTCATTGTGGTCGCGTTTTAGACCGACATCGGTCGCGCTCCAGCCGCGAGGCTTCATTGCATACACGCTAGCGCGACTTGTGAATCCGCGCTAGCGGGCCTCCTCGGCGGGGACCGCGGCAGGCAGCTGGCCTGTGGGCGCCACGGCAGGGGACGTGCCTGATGCGCCATCGGCAGGCGCAGGTGCAGCCCCTGGCATGGGGACAAGGTAGCGCCGGGGCTTGGCCCGGCTTTCGATGATGAACTCCACGCGATTTGGGCCAGGCCCGAGCCCCGCGACCTTGAGTCGCTGTGCATCGATGCCGTTCCTGACCAGTGCCTCCAGGACGACTTGGCCGCGCTCCTCGGTGGCTTCCTTGGTGACATCCTTGCCACGCACGTCGATGCGAACCTTGGCCACCTCGACGTGGCCCTTGAGCACGCGCGCCACCAAACCAACCAACATGTGGCTGTTGGTGGTCAGCGAAGGCTTTCCGCCCGGACCCGGGAAGAAATTGATGTGTTCGACCATGGCGACCTTGTCGTCGGTCTCGCCCAGCGAGACCAGGGGCGGACCGTCGGGACAGCCGTCGTCATCCTTGAAGTTGTTCAAGGTCTCGGGCTGATTCGGGCACTTGTCCTTCTTGTCGGGAATGCCGTCGTGATCGTTGTCCGGATCCGGGCAGCCGTCGCTGTCTTCGAAGCCATCCATATCCTCGGGCTCGTTGGGGCAGGCATCGTAGGCATCGGGAATGCCGTCTCCGTCGTTGTCGTAATCGGGGCAGCCGTCGTCGTCCTGGAAGCCATCCTTGTCCTCGGGCTCGTCGGGGCACTTGTCCTTCACGTCGGGAATGCCGTCGCCGTCGCTGTCCTCGGAGGTGCTGGGGCAACCATCGGTCGGTCGCTTGCCCTTGCCGTCTTCCTTTTCGTTGGGGCAGGCGTCCTTGAGGTCCGGGATGCCGTCGCCGTCGTTGTCCAGATCGGGACAGCCGTCGTCGTCCTGGAAGCCATCGAAGTCCTCAGGCTCGTTCGGGCACTTGTCGAGCCCGTCGGGAATGCCGTCACCGTCGTTGTCGGGATCGGGACAACCATCGTCGTCCTGGAAGCCGTCGCGGTCCTCGGGTTCGTCGGGGCAGCGATCGGAGACATCGGGAACGCCGTCATGGTCGCGGTCGCGGTAGTCAGGTGCCCAGCCGAGACCGACGTAGGCGCGCACCAGCGGACTGCCGACGCCGTGGTTGAGCCCGAAGCCGGCGCCCATGAGCAGGTTGAGCATAGACGGCAGGTAGAAACGCATGGCCGCGTCGAATTCCGCCGGGTTGGTGTCGTAGTACTTCGAGGCCACCCGGCCCGTCACCTCGGCGAGCACACCGATCTCGTCGGTGGGCTTGAGCTCGGCAGCCAGCCCGTAGAGAGCGCTGTGTGACTCTGGCGTGCCCATAAACACTGATTTTTCGCGCAACAACCCGCCCACCATGGCCACCGCGCGCAGGTTCTCGCCGCGCTGGTATTCGAGCAGCGCACGCGCGCGGCCGGTGAAGGTTTTCTCACCGAGAAACGCCGACGCGTCGCCGGTGGGCACGGTCCCGCCGGCGGACAAGCTGAGCAGAAACGCGCGATCGGTGCCAAACCCCACGACCTCGGCCTTGCCTTCCACGCGCAAGTCGCCCACCCCGGTGACCGATGCAGCCGACGCGCCAGTAGACCGGCCGTAGGGATCGAAAGCGTCACCGCCCCAGGAATAGGCCACGGGCAAGGCCGCGCCGACCTCGAAGCGGTTGAAGAGGCCGACCGCCGCCACCAGCTCGGCCATGGCAAGGTTGCCCACCGGCACCACCGTGGTCGGGCTGGCCGTGGCATCGAGGCTGCCGAGTTTGTACGAGAAGGGTTGCCTCTCGTAGCTCGCCACCAGGCCGAAGTGCCAGAGGCGGTGTTCAAGCACCTCGGCGCTGTCGAGGGTGATGAAACTGTGCCCGCCCACAGCGGGATGGAAGAGCTGAAGATCGAACGACCGATCCGTTCTTGAGGTGCCCTGGGCATGGACGCGCGTCCCGACGCCCAGGAGCGAGAGAAAAACCACAAGACCGACCCATCGAACGACACGCATGGCGTTTGCGGGCGATCATAGCCGCGCTTGTCGATCCTGTCTAATCGGGCCTGTCTAATCGGGAACTTCGGTCCGAGCTACTGCGCCGTGCTTTCGAAGGAAAAACTATACGTGATGACGAAGTCGACTGCTTCTCCATCGGCGCGCCGGGCTGGCTTGAACCTGTAGTGCCACGCTATTTTTTCCGCCTCTTCGTCCATTCCGTAGCCGGCCTTCTTGAGCACGCGAACGGATTTGACGAATCCCTTGCGGTCTATTCCAAGTTTCACGAGAACCTTGCCCTCGATTCCCATGCGCCTTGCCATTTCTGGGTACTCGGGCTTGGGCTTGATGTAGGCCTCGGGAAATTCGGCCACCGATTCCTCGTCCACGGGCGCGAAGGCCGGCGGTGGTGGTGGCGCTGGCGGCAAGGGCGGGGGCGGGGCCTTGGCCAGCGTGCGGTCTTTGGTCATGAGCGTGTTGCCGACAGGAACGGCGACTGGGCTGTCACCAGCCACGACCGAATCCTGGGTCACACCGAACACGGGCGCAGCGGGCTCTTCGGTGGCCGGCGCTGGCTTCACCTCTTGGTTGGGCATAGGCGGCGGCGGCTTGATGGTCGGGACATGCTTGCGCACCACCGGTTGAGGGGTTGGATCGGGCGGCGGCGGGGGGGGATCGGGCGGCGGGGGAAGTGGCTCCGGCGGCGGTGGTAGGACGTCGACCTCGACAGGCAACGCCCGCTCATCGTGCAGGCGCTGGGGGACGAGCGAAAGTCCGAGCGCTACAAGCCCGTGCAACGAGATGGCCACCGCGGCTCCCCAGAATGTCGCGTGCATGCCAGTGCCTTGGCGCGTGGGCTTTGCCCCCTTCGCGTGTTTGCCAGCCGATGAAGCGCCGCCTGCCACTCAAACGCTCCTTGACCGCCGGAGCCGAGTCTACCTCGCGGGAGCCGCGCCGGTTTCCGCAGCGGCAGCCGGCAACGCCGCCGACGCCGCGCTGTCCACGTTGATGGCGAACTTGCGCACGCCCGCGCGTTTTACGAAATCGATGATGTGAACCACACTGCCGTGGGACACGACCTTGTCGGCGGCGATGATGGCCTGCAAATCCGGATTCTTGGGCAGCTCGGCCGCGATCTGCTTGGCCACCTGGGCTTCGTCGGATCTGTCGCCGTTGAGGTAGAGCTGGCCGTCTTTCGTCAAGGTGAGCGCCAAGGTGGTGCGCGTTTGGTCGCTGCCGGATACCGCCTTGGGCAGATCCACCTTGATGGACGGATTCACGATGTAGGTCGTGGTCACCATGAAGATGATGAGCAACACAAGCGTGATGTCGACCAGCGGGGTGACGTTGATCTCGGTGATCATGCGCCCCGAATCGTCGTCTTCGAACTGGCTTGCCGCGCCCGCCATGCGACTAGCCTCCTTTTGCCTTTTCGGCCTTGCCTACCTCGTCGCGCGTGCCGGTCAGGATCATGTGCGCCAGCGCGTCCGCGCGGCCCATGGTGCGGCGGATGCGTCCCTGAAAAATATTGAACGCCACCACCGCGGGCAGCGCGACCATGAGGCCGACCGCCGTCGCCACCAGGGCCTCGGCGATACCTGACATGACCACGGCAGCGCCGCCGCCCTGGTTTTTGGCCAGATCCGCGAAGGCCTTGATGATGCCGAGCACGGTGCCGAACAGACCGATGAAGGGCGCGTTGTTGCCGAGAGTGCCCAGGATGCCGAGGTGCTTTTCCAGCGCCAGGCGCTCGCGTGAACGCGCGCTGGCCATGGCCTCGACCGCGGCGGTGGTGCCGCGGGGAAGCTCGTCGAGTCCGGTAAGCGCCACGCGAACCTCGGGGCAGCTTGGTTTGCCAAGAAGATCCCGGGCGGCCTTGCTGTCCCCCGCGCTCAGGGCCTTGTGCAGCTTCTCGCTCAGGGTCTCGAAATCTGCCAGCCGGCCCGACATGGCGATGGCACGCTCGACCATGACCGCGACGGAAAGAATGGACAGCAGCACGAGCAGCCACAGAACCCATTCCGATCCAAGAAGGGTGAACGCGAGGATGTGTTCGGTAATGCGCATGAATTTCTCCGACTAACTTGCCGGCTCCGCGTCGGAAGCTAGCATAGGTTCGCCTTGTCTACCCTGCTCGACGCCAAGCGCTTCGAGCACCACTGTGGCGTAGCTCCCAGGTGGCAGCGAGAAGCGCAGGCGCAGACCGCCCGCCTCCTCGGTGACGGCTGGTTCTCCTAGCGTGACCTTCACCACCACCGGCCGGCGCGTACCTGGCAGCGAACGCCCGACCTGGCCAAGTTCTTCCGGCCCAAGGCCGAGGTCGGCCAGCGCGCGATCCTCGAGCGCACGCGCGGCACTGCCTGGTTCGGGCGTGCGCACACGGCCGCCGGGCAGGGGCGCGGTAGGAACAACCTCACCCGCGTCCACGCGCGCCTGATCGGTGGCAGGATCGGTCGAGGGGAACTGCCCGCCTGATTCGACTTTCTCCAAAATGTCCCCGCTGCGCACAACCAGCAACCCGCCTTCTTGGGCGCGCAGATCGAGCACACGATTGAACACAGCGGACTGCACCGCCGAGAGCAAGAGCTTGCGCCGGCGGCCATCGGACTCGCGCCGGGTGCCGCGTAGCACGGCCAGGCCGACCTCGACGTTGTCGCCCGCGCTGCCGAAACGCTGGTGGCCGTAGCGGTTGGGTACGCCCTTGGCGGCCAAGTCCGCCAGCGCGCCCGCGATAGCGGCGCCTTCTCCAGCGGCTAGATCGGTGAGGAGGATCTCGAAGCGATTGCCGTGCAGGTGCCCGACGCGCAGCTTGTTTCTGTGCCGCCCGGTGGCCAGGATGCGCACGCCTTCCACGGTCGCTTCCTCGGCGCGCGCCGGATCCACACCGGACAAACTCAACCATTGCCGCGTGGTGGCCCGGCGATCCTTCATGCCCGCGTAGCCGATGTCCCGCGCGTCGATGCCCAGTACGCGGGCCAGTTTGCCTACCACATCCAGGGTAGTGAGATTCCTCTTCTCGATCCACAGGTAGGTGTGCTCGCCATCGCCAACCGGCAGGTAGGCGGGGATTTCTTCGACGAAGAAGGATTCAGGACTGGAAACGAACCGGGCCATCCACTACCCGCTGGCTGACTTGTCGGTGGGATTGTCACCGAAGCGTCGCTTGATGAAATCCAGGAAGAGTGTGGCGCGCTTCTTCTGCAGATCATCGCCGAATTCGCCTACCACGCGCTCGAACACCTGCTTGGCGCGCGCGGGATTGCCGAGTTCGAGATTGGTTTCGCCAAGCGCGATCATAAGCTCGCCTTCCTGGCCGGAATCGGGGTAACGCTTGAGCGCTCCCTCGATACGAAGAATGGCCGCCTTGGGATGACCGCGCTCCAGGTAGAAGCGGGCCACGTAGACCTCGTGTTCGATGAGCCGGCGCAGAACCTCGTGGCGATAGGCGGTGGCTTGCTTGAGATAGGGCGAATCCGGGTACTTGGCGCGCGCGCTGTCGATCTCGCGAAGGGCATCGCGCACCGAGGATTGATCCTTCTCGTAGGCGGGCGGCAGGATGAACCAATCGTCCGGCATTTCCTTGACGTAGCACTCGGCGATACGAAACGCGGCGTAGCCGTCCTCGACCTTTTCGTGCGTGGGATGCAGGCGTGCGAAGCTCTTGTAGGAGTCGATCGCCTCTTGGTAGTTGTTGCGGGCGAATTCCGTATCGGCGAGCGCGAGCTCGGCCAGACCGGCGTACTTCGAGAAGGGGAACTTTTGCTTCACGTAGGTGAAGTAGTGCGCGGCCTCGATGTAGTTCTCTTTCTTGAGCTCGTCGAGACCGCGGTCGTAGTTCTGCTTCGCGGTCAGCGAATAGGTGACTTGCTTGCTGTCCTCGCTGGAAGCGCACGCGGCTGTACCCACGGCAAGAGCGATCAACAGCGGGAAGAGAATCTTGTGAGTTGTCTGGAGCACGGGCGTAGTATCCTACGTTCGCGATGGCTGCTCGTCCATGGTATCTCCCACTTGCGTTCGCGCTTGTTGCGTCTGCGTGCACGGCCTGGAAGGTGGAGTACCGCCGCAAGCAGGCGCAGGGCACCCACGAGCGGGGCCCCTCTGCCATGTTGGCCGGGAAACGCTGCACAGAAGGCGCCTGCCGATGCCGCGATCCCCGCGACCCGGTCGAAAATCCACCCCCCCCAGCTGGAAAAAAGCGTGTCGAAATCCGCATGTCCGCGGCCAACGGCCAGATCGCATTGGATTCGCCATCGGCCGGGCACTTCGACCATAGCGGTCCGGATGAAGTCTGTTTCTACGTGGACTTGGAAGTGGGCTTGATTCACGACTTCCACATGGACAGCCGCGAGGTCCGGGAAGGCGGCGGGGTCACGCCCCACCTTCACATCGCCGAATATGGCCCCGCGGGGTCGCATTGGTACGATGTGGTGGACGTCGCGTGTGGCGCTGGCGTGCGCGGCTGCGACCTTCCCCTGGCGCGCGATTGGGGACAAAGTTGGGTCGCCAACCGCAAGCGCGGACGGCTCGATCCTTGCGGCTCCATGGTGGTCAGCGGGCTGAAGTGGGGCACCTCGGGTGGCGACGACGCGGAAAAGGGCGGCCTTTTGCGCGACTTTGAGTCTACGTTTTCCCTCGACGTGAAAAGATTCGCGACCCAGTTCCCACCCGGCTCGGCCGAGTGTCAGTTCAAGCAATAGGCGTTTCATGAAACTGCATCTGATAGGTATCGCCGGAACTGGAATGGGCTCGCTCGCGGGTCTTTTGCGCGCGGCCGGCCACGAGGTCAAGGGCTCGGACCAGCACGTGTACCCACCCATGTCGACCCAGCTGGCCGAGCTTGGCATTCCGGTTTTGATTGGCTTTTCCGCCGACAACCTTGCCTGGGAACCGGATCGCGTGGTGGTCGGCAATGTGTGCCGCCGCGACCATGTGGAGGTCTTGGCCGCCCAAGCACGCGGCATCCCGCTGGTGTCCTTTCCAGCCCTGCTTTCCGAGCTGTTCTTGACCGACAGCAATTCCATCGTGGTAGCGGGCACGCATGGCAAGACCACCACGTCCTCGCTCATGTCCTTTGTGCTCTCCGAGGCCGGGCGCGATCCGTCGTTCCTGGTGGGCGGCGTACCGGTGAATTTCTGGCGTTCATGGCGGCTTGGCCACGGGGCCGATTTCGTCGTCGAGGGCGACGAGTACGACACGGCTTTCTTCGACAAGAAATCCAAGTTCCTTCACTACCAACCAAAACTTGTAATCCTCACCTCGGTCGAATTCGACCACGCCGATATTTTCGCGGACGAGGCGGCGGTCAAGCGGGCCTTTCGCGAGTTCGTCGCGCTTATCCCTCCCGACGGAAATCTGGTGGTTTGCGCGGCTTCTCCCGGCGCCCTCGACGTGGCGCAAGCGGCCCGGTGCAAAGTCACAACCTATGGCCGGCCGGGCACGGACGCGCAATGGACCTTCGAGGTGACAGGCCGAAAGCTGGGCGGGCGTTCCATTCTGCGCATGGCTTTCGAAGGCAAGGGCATGCTCACCCTCGATACCGGCATGGCGGGCATCTTCAACATGGAGAACCTGGCGGGCGTGATCGCCGCGGCCCACTGCCTCGGCATCGAGATGCCCAAGATCGCGCGCGCTTCGCGGCGGTTCCTCGGTGTCAAACGCAGGCAGGAAGTCTGTGGTATCGCCTACGGTGTGACCGTGGTCGACGATTTCGCCCACCACCCAACCGCCATCCGCGAGACCCTGGGCGCCCTCAAGGGCCGCCACGGTCCGGGCAAACTCATCGTGGCCTTTGAGCCGCGTTCGGCGACCAGCCGGCGGTCGATCTTTCAGCACGACTTCGTGCAGGCCTTGGCCCTTGCCGACGAGGTCGTGCTCGCGCCGCTCTACGCGCCCGAGAAGGTTCCGGAAGGCGAGCGCCTGGATGTCGAAAGACTTGCCTCTGATCTGCGTGGCCAGGAGATCCCGGCGCGCGTGATCGCGGGCGCCGAAGCGACCGCAGAGCATTTGGCCCGCCGCTCGGCGCCTGGCGACACCGTCGTCATCATGAGCTCTGGCGACTACGGTGGTCTGCATGACTTGCTTTTGGCCCGACTCGGGGATCCGGTAAGGCCAGCCCGACCAGGCGACAAGGCGCAGGTCGGCCAGCTTCTCGATCGCGCTGGCATCACGCATGCCGCCCTGGACAAGGTGTGGAGCGAATTCTTGGTGATGCCCTCCCCGCAAGGCAACGACATGGCCGCGTGCGTGGCGGTTGAGCATGTGGAAGACGATGCCCTGCTGCGCATGTTGGCCGTGACGCCAGATCGGCGGGGCGAGGGCCTTGGCTACCTTCTTGTCGATGCGGCCATGAAGAAGGCGCGCATGGACGGCGCCCTTCATCTCTACCTGGTCACCGACGGTGCACAGGGATTTGTGGGCGAAAAGATGGGCTTCGACATCATCGACCAAAAGAGCATCGCCCCGGCCATCGCTGCCACCGTGGAATACCAGATGGCCAGATCCAAGACCGCAACTTGGATGCGCAAAGAGCTGTAGGAAGAAACCACAGAGAACACAGAGGACACAGAGACGGAAGAAGAGGAAGAAGGGTTCGGATCCAGGTTCCGGAAACTCCTTCCTCTCCGGCTCTGTGTTCTCTGTGTCCTCTGTGGTTAATCCCTAGCCCACGATGATGCGCCGGACGTGCTTTTTGCCGGCGTAGAGGAGGGTTCCGTCGGCGGCGATTTCTTCCGCTCGTACGAGATCGTCGACAGAAGCGACCTTCCGCTCGCCCAGGCGCACCCCGCCTTGCTCGACCAGCCGGCGGGCGGCGCTCTTCGACACCGCAAGTCCGGCGGCGGCCAGCAGATCTACGGCCTTGATACCCGCGGCAAGATTGGTCGCAGACACCACGTGTGTGGGAACGAGATCACCGCCAGCCCCGCCAAAAGCCGCGCGGGCTGCGTTTTGAGCCACTTCCGCGGCCTCTTTGCCGTGAACAATGGCGGTCGTCTCGTATGCCAACCTCTGTTTGGCGGTTCGCAATTCCGCGCCCTCCAGCGCTTGCAAGCGGATGATTTCGTCCATGGGCACGAAAGTCAGCAACTTGAGGAAGCGTCCGACGTCGCGATCGTCGACGTTGACGAAATATTGGTAGAAATCGAAGGGACTGGTTCGCTGCGCGGAAAGCCAGACCGCGCCCGCCGCCGTCTTTCCCATCTTGGCCCCGGCCGCTGTCGTGATGAGCGGGAAGGTCAGCGCGTAAGTTTCGGCCTGGTGCAGGCGCCGAATCAGGTCGGTCCCAGCCAAAATATTGCCCCATTGGTCGTCTCCGCCCACCTGCAAGGCACAGCCGTAGGTGCGATAGAGGACCAGATAGTCGTAGGCTTGCAGAATTTGGTAGTTGAATTCGATGAAAGACAGGCCCTTTTCCATGCGCTGCCGATAGGCCTCGGCCGCCAGCATGCGATTGACGCTGAAATGTCGGCCGATGTCGCGAAGAAATGTCAGGTAGTTCAGTGGCGCTAGCCAGTCTGCGTTGTCGACCACGATGGCGTTTTCACCAGCGTCGGCGACAAATCGTCGCACCTGGGGCTCGATGGCGCGCCGGTTTTCCTGGATCGTCTCCGCGGTCAGCATCTGACGCAATTCCGTCCTGCCGCTTGGATCGCCAACCATGGCCGTACCGCCGCCCAGGACCGCGACTGGCCGGTGACCGGCCCTCGCCAAATGCGCCATGGCCATGAGCGGAATCATGCTTCCCACGTGCAGACTTGAAGCGGTCGGGTCGAATCCTGCGTAGAAGGTGACCGTACCACTGGCAAGCAAGCTCGCTAAGGCGGCCTCGTCGCTGATCTGCTGGACAAAGCCGCGCTCCCTGAGCGCGTGAAGAACATCGTTCGGGGCTGACATGCTTCGCAGTATAGACGGAGGAAGCGTATTTCGTCCCTACCGACGAGGCATTTCCTCTTCGTTCAGAAATTCAGGTACGCTGCATCTCATGGCCGGCAAGCAGGATCCATCTATTGGCTGTTCGTGTGGCAAGCGCTCGGACTGGGCCACTATCGAAGACGATTCCGTGATGCGCTGGCAGGCCGTCGACATTGCGGAATGGGAAGAGCTTCGCCAGTGTCCGGACTGCGGCACCATGTGGCTCGCGGTTTGGCCCGAGGAGAGCGAATCACCGCCCATCCTTTGTCGGCCACGCCCTGTTAGCGCCCGCAAGCTTCGGGACATCGATCACGCCGCCACCATGCGTTCTTTCTGCATGGCGCGCATCGAAGAGCAGCTTGGCGAAATCAAGGAGCGCAAGGCGAGCTGCCGCAAGGTCAACTGCAAAGGCAATCGCCTGGCCGGGACGACCTATTGCCTAGAGCACTTGATTGCCGAGAAGTTCGGCCGGCACCTGGCTCGGCTATCCGGCGCAGATGCCGACTGACGCTGCACAAAAGGAAACGCGGGAAGAAGTTAGCACTTCTTCCCGCGTATAAATTAATCCCGGCGGCGACCTACTCTCCCACAGAGTTTCCCCTGCAGTACCATGGGCCCTGGAGGACTTAACTTCCGAGTTCGAGATGGGATCGGGTGTGGCCCCT
>Ga0302321_100002752_pt1 | contig 15105 bp, 15 predicted proteins | sample Fen_T0_1_FD_202505 | JGI IMG/M metagenome (GOLD analysis project Ga0302321, IMG submission 202505) | Peat permafrost microbial communities from Stordalen Mire near Abisko, Sweden - Fen_T0_1 | ecosystem: Environmental > Terrestrial > Soil > Wetlands > Permafrost | place: Sweden: Abisko...
TCTCGAGAGCGTCTACCGCTGGAAGGGCGCCGTGAAGAGCTCGAACGAGGTGCTGTTGCTCGTGAAGACTGCGGCGGCGAGGCTGCCGGCGCTCGAGAGCTTCCTCGAGTCCGAGCATCCCTACGATGTGCCCGAGTGCATCGCGCTGCAGCCCGAACGCGTCGAGCGCGCCTACCTCGACTGGCTGCTGGCCGAGTCGCAGCCATGAGGCGCAGCCCGTACGCACTCGTTCTCGCGCTCGCGCTGCTGGCCAGCGCCTGTGCGCACAAGCGCCCGGGCCTGCCGGCGCGGCACCTCGTGCTCGTGACCTTCGACGGGCTGCGCGCCGATCATCTCTCCTGCTACATGCACGCGCGGCCGACGAGCGCCTTGCCGGGCGACGAGCAGGAGCGCGCCGAGGGCCGCGCCTTCGCCTTCGACGATCTCGCCGCGAGCGGTGTGACCTTCGCTTGCGCGCAGTCGCCCTCGGCCTTGACGCTGCCCGCGCTGGCGACGCTCTTCACCGGTCTCCCGCCGGTCTCGACCGGCGTGCTCGACGAGCACTCGCGCCTGCCGCTCGACCAGCCCACGCTGGCCGAGCTCGCGCGCGCGGCCGGCTGGCACACGGCGGCCTTCGTCTCGCAGCCGCGCATCGACGTGCTCGCGAGCGTCGGTCGCGGTTTCGAAACCGCGCGCTGGTGCGCGAGCGATGCCGACGCGCTCGCTTTCGCGCGCGACTGGCTCGAGCGCGACTTCGGCGATGGGGGACAGGTCTTCCTGTGGATCCACCTCTCGGGCCTCGAGCCGCCCTGGCCGCCGATCCCCGAGCGCGAGGTCACGCGCCCGGAGCTCGCGCCGCGGCGCTTCCTCGATCCGGGCTACAAGGGGCTCGCGGACGGCTCGCCGGAGTTCCTCGCGCGCGTGCGGAGCGGCAAGCCGCCGCTCGAGCCGGCCGAGCGCGCGCAGCTCTCCGCGCTCTACGACGGGCGCATCGCCAACGTCGCGGGAAAGCTCTCGGACTTCCTGCAGGACGCCTTCGACTTCAACCGCCGCGGCGCGGAGGTGACCGAATTCTGGTCGCGCACGCTGCTCGTCGTGACCGCGACGCACGGCTTCGACCTCGGCCTGCGCGACGGTCGCGTCGCCGCGGAGCCGCGCGACGACTTCCTGCACGTGCCGCTCTTCCTGCACCACCCCGACAGCTTCACGGGCGAGCGCGTCCTCGCGCCGGTCGTCGAGCTCGGCGACCTGCTGCCGACGCTGGTCGAGCTCTTCGCGCTGCCGCGGCCGCGCCTGCTGCCGGGCCGTTCGCTGCTCGGGCTCACCGACAGCGAGCCGGCGCAGCGCTTCGAGGAGCGCAGCGCGATCACGCAGAGCGCCGAGCGCGTGATCAGCGCGCGCGACCGGCGTTGGCGCATGGTCTGGAACCCGTACCGCTCGCGCATGCCGGAGAGCGATCCGCGGCGCGAACTGCCGGTCGTCGCGCTCTACGACACCTGCGTGTCGGGGAGCAACGAGAACCTGGCCCTGGCGCAGCCGGAGGTGGCGGCGCGCCTGCAGCAGGAGATCAAGGACTGGAGCACGCGCCAGAGCTTCCGCGCCAGCCTGCCGCTCGTCTCCGAGCGCAGCCCGGAGACGCACGGGAACTGAGCCGCGGGCCGGCGGAAGAGGCTCAAGCCGCGCGGCTTTCGGGCCGATTCCGATGGGGATCATGCTCGGCTCCCTCCTCGCCCTGGCACTGCTTCAGGCCCCGGCCGCGCCGGCGCTGCCGCCCTTGCGGCGCGAGTGCTTCGTGCTCGAGCCGCCCGCGAGCGCGAAGTCGCGCGATCCGATCGGCTGGGCCGAGTTCCTGCGCCGCGAGAGTCCGGGCGGGATGGTGCTCGAGTGCGAGTACGTCTTCGTGCGCCCGGGCCGCGACGAGCACTGGCGCGTGCGGCACGTCGAGCAGCTCGATGACAAGGGGCCGCGCCTGGTCTGGCGCGAGGTCGGCACGGCCGCCGGACGCACGCTGACGCTCGAGCGCGCGCGCGAAGGCGAGGAATGGCGCTGCCAGGCCTTCGAGCGCGACGAGTCCGTGCGCTGCGCGATCGACACCAGCCACGGCGCCGTGTTCCCGCTCTACCTGCTCGAACTCGCGCGCAAGGGCCAGATCGGCGCGGCGCAGATGTACCTCTTCGATCCGCTCGAGACGGCGCTCGTCCCGCGCCACATCTCGACCGTCTACGAACCTGCGAGCGGCAAGCGCGAGCGCACGCTCGAGCTCGAGCGGCCCGATGGCACGCTCGCCGGACGCTACGTCTTCGCCGGCACCGAGCTCACGGCCTTCCAGCTGCAGGCGGGCGGCTGGCGCGCGCGGCGCATCGAACCCGAGGAGTACGTACGCGCGATGGGCGGAGCGGTCGATCTGGCCGGACCGCGAGGACTGCCGGCAACGTGTTCGGATTCGGCAAAGTAGGCCGCACGGATCCACTCGGCCTGCGAGCTGTCGCGGCGCGGTCTGCTACCCTGGAGGCTCGGCCCCCATGCCCCCCCGCGCATCCGTACCTCACCTGCGGACTCTCTCCGCGGGCCTCGGACTCTTGTCCCTGGCCGTATTCGTTGTTCCGAGCTGCAAGTCCGCTGCCGAGCAGCGCGCCGAGGCCGACAGGGACGCCTATGAGCTCGTCGCCTCGCGCCGCGCGAAGCTGGGCCTCTCCGGCGACACGTTCACGATCGACCCGCCGGCGGACAGCCTGCGCGCGCGCATCCTGAAGGGCGAGCTGACGCGCAGCGACGCGCTGCGCCTGCCGCAGGTGCTCGAGATCGCCGCCGAGAACAGCCGCGACTACCAGACGCAGCGCGAGCAGCTGTTCCTCTCGGCGCTCGACCTGACGCTCGAGCGCTGGAACTTCCATCTGCAGAAGACGGCTACGGTCGAGGCAGGCATCGACGGCCGGCCGGGTCCCAACGGTGAAACGGTCTCGGAGACCAGCGCCGGCGGCACGCTGGGCTTCTCCAAGCTGTTCAGCACGGGCGCCAACGTGGCGCTCGACATCGGTGCGGGCATCGCGCGCCAGCTGACCTTCGAGGACGGCTGGCACCCGACCACCAACCTCGGGCTCTCGATCACGCAGCCGCTCTTGCGCGGCTTCGGCGAGCGCATCGTGCTCGAGCCGCTGACGCAGGCCGAGCGCAACCTGGTCTATGCGACGCGCGCCTACGAGCGCTACCGGCGCACGTATGCGGTCGACGCGGCCACGCGCTACTGGCGCCTCCTGGGCACGATGAACGCGGTCGAGAACCAGGAGACCAACTTCGAAAGCCTGAAGAAGCTGACCGCGCGCAACGTGGAGCTCTCCAAGGCCGGCCGGCTCTCCGTGCTCGAGGTCGGGCAGGCGCGCCAGGACGAACTCTCCTCGCACAACGACCTGATCGACGCGCAATCGCGCCTCGCGGCGCAGCTCGACCAGTTCAAGCTCTTCCTCGGCCTGCCGATCGAGTTCGACCTGCAGCTCGACAAGAGCACGCTCGAGGAGCTCGCGAAGGAACACATCGACGAGGAGCTCCCCGAGGAGCTGGCCTTGCCCTTCGCGCTCGCGAACCGGCTCGACTACCTGACCGTGCTCGACCAGTACGACGACCGGCGGCGCAAGGTGATCGTGGCCGAGGACCAGCTGCGCTCGGGCCTGACGCTGGCGATCAATGCCAACCTGACGGGCTCCGATCCCAAGCCGATCGACTACGACTTCCGCGACACGACCTGGAGCACGACGCTCACCTGGAAGCTGCCGATCGACCTCTTGCCCGAGCGCAACAGCTACCGCGAGTCGCTGATCAACCTGCAGTCCTCCGCGCGCAGCTGCGAGCAGAGCCACGACACGATCGAGGCCAATTTGCGCGACGAGCTGCGCACGATGCGCACGCAGCAGGAGGGCTACCAGATCCAGCTCAAGGCCGTGACCCTGGCCGAGCAGCGCAGCCAGAGCGCGCACCTCAACCAGGACGCCGGCCGGGCCGACACGCGCACGCTGCTCGAATCCGAGCGCTCGCTGCTGCAGGCGCGCAACGCGGCCACCACGGCGCTGATCGACTACAATCTGGCGCGCCTCGCGGTGTGGCGCGACCTGGAGATCCTGCGCGTCGACAAGGACGGCATCCACGCCGACGAGGAACTGCTCCGGCACCCCCCTGAGGGCGGAGCGCAGGCCGGCGAAAAGCCGGCCGGAGGCTGAGCGATGGCGAAGAAGAAGGGTGTCAATCTCTGGCTCTGGACGGCTGTGCTCGTGGTCGCGGGCGGCCTCTACTGGGGCGGGCGCGCGGCGGGTCTCTATGGCCAGGCGGTCGTGGTCGAGATGCGCGGCGCACGCGTCAAGAAGGGCCCGCTCTCGATCAGCGTGCTCGTGCGCGGCAACCTCTCGGCCAAGGACGCGGCCAGCGTCAAGAGCGAGATCGAGGGCCAGACCACGATCATCTCGCTGATCAAGGAGGGCGCGCAGGTCAAGCCCGGCGACCTGCTCTGCGAGCTCGACTCCTCCTCGCTGATCGAGAAGAAGGTCGCGCAGGAGATCAGCCAGCAGTCGGCCGACGCCGCCTACACCAAGTCCGTGGCGCAGTACGACATCCAGAAGAGCCAGAACCAGAGCGACACCGAGGCCGCCGATCGCAAGCTGACCTTCGCGAAGCTGGACCTCACGAAGTACGACGAGGGCGACAGCAAGCAGCAGCTCAGCGACGCCGACAACAAGATCACGATCGCCGAGTCGCAGCAGAAACTCTCGTTCACCACGGCCGAGTGGTCGGGCAAGCTCGCCGATGCGGGATTCCTGACCACCTCCGAGCTCGACAGCGACAAGCTCAAGCTGCTCAGCTCGCAAGTCTCGCTGGACTCGGCCAAGCGGGCGAAGGACCTGCTCGTCAAGTACGACGACCCGCGCAAGCGCACCGAGCTCCTGGCCAACGTCGAGGAGGCCGAGCGCGGCCTCGAGCGCGTCAAGCTCAAGGCCGATGCGATGCTGGCCGACTGCAAGTCGAGCAAGTTCTCGAGCGAGGCCAAGCTCAAGCTCGAGACGGAGAAGCTGCAGAAGTACGTCGACCAGCTGGCCAAGACCAAGATCGTCGCGCCCGCGGCCGGCATGGTCGTCTACGCGCGCGTCGAGAGCGGCCGCATGGGCAACGACGCGCCGATCGCCGAGGGCACGACCGTGCGCGAGCGCCAGGAGATCATGCAGATCCCGCGCACGGGCGGCATGGTTTGCGAGGGCAGCGTGCACGAAAGCGTGCTCAAGCTCGTCGTGCCCGGAATGGGCTGTCGCGTGACGATCGACGCGATCCCGGGCATGGAGTTCCCCGGCGAAGTGCAGTCGGTGGCCGTGCTGCCCGACAAGGGCAGCTGGTGGTCGAACCCCAACACGCGCCTCTATCCCTGCACGATCGGCATCAAGGCGCTCGACAGCCCGACGCCCGAACAGGTCAAGGCCTACACGGACATGCGCCCGGGCATGTCCTGCAAGCTCGAGATCCTCTCGGCGCAGATCGAGAGCTGCCTGTACGTGCCCGTGCAGTGCGTCGTGCTCGACAAGGGCGACACCACGGCGTTCATCCACGAGGGCAGCGGCGCGCGCCAGGTGAAGGTCAAGGTCGGGCGCTCGAACGAGAAGTTCGTCGAGGTGCTCGAGGGACTCGTCGAGGACCAGGAGGTGCTGCTCGCACCGCCGGCCGGCTTCGTGCCGGCGCAGTCCGACGACAAGCCGCTCGAAGTGCCCAAGGCGGCCGCGAACCAGCCCGGCGACGCCACGCAAAAGCCGATGGCGGCCGAGGGCGGAGCTCCCGCGATGCAGACGGGCGACGGCGCGAATCGACAGCGCCCGAACTTCGATCCCGCGAACTTCGACCCGAGCAAGCTCACGGGGCACATGAAGGAGCGCTACGACGCGATGAGCGAGGAAGAGCGCGCCAAGTGGCTCGAGAACATGAAGTCGGGCAACTTCGGTGGCGGCGGTGGCGGTGGGGGCCGGCGCGGCAACGGCGGCGGCGAGAAGAAACCCGGCGAGGGCGGCGGGGGCGGCAAGTAGCCGATGGCCGCAGGCGCCCTTGACCAGGCCCGCGATCGCGCGGGCGAGCCCGTCGTCGAATTGACCGACGTGCGGCGTCTGTACCGCATGGGCACGAACGAGGTGCGCGCGCTCGACGGGCTCACGTTCACGTTCCGCGCCGGCGAATACTGGTCGATCATGGGCAGCTCGGGCTCGGGCAAGTCGACGCTGCTCAACCTGCTCGGCTGCATCGACCGGCCCTCGAGCGGCTCGTACCGGATCCGCGGCACCGAGGTCGCGACGCTCGACGACGACGAGCTCTCCGAGATCCGCGGCCAGCACATCGGCTTCGTGTTTCAGTCCTACAACCTGATCGCGCAGCTCAACGTGCTCGAGAACATCCTCGTGCCGCTGTTCTACTGGGACGAGCCGCCGCCGGATGCCGAGGAGCGCGCGCGCAAGCTCGCCGACCGCGTCGGACTCGGAGCGCGCCTCGACCACAAGCCCAACGAACTCTCGGGCGGCCAGCAGCAACGCGTCGCGATCGCGCGCGCGCTGGTCAACGATCCCGCGATCCTGCTCGCCGACGAGGCGACGGGCAACCTCGACAGCAAGACCGCGCAGGAGATCCTGGCGCTCTTCGACGAGCTGCACGCCGAGGGCAAGACGATCCTGCTCGTGACGCACGAGCCGAGCGTCGCGCGGCGCGCCGAGCACACGCTGCGCCTCTCCGACGGCAAGATCGCCGAAGTGCTGCACAACCGCGAAGGGGCCAAGGCATGAAGAGCGGACTGATGCGCACGGTGCGCCTGGGCGTCTCGAGCCTCCTGCTGCACAAGCTGCGCAGCATCCTCACGACGCTGGGCGTGCTCTTCGGCGTCTCGAGCGTGATCGCCATGCTCGCGATCGGCGAGGGCGCCTCCAAGCACGCGCAGGAACTGATCCGCGAGCTCGGCAGCCAGAACGTGATCCTGCGCAGCGTCAAGCCGCCCGAGGACCTCGTCACCGGCGGCCAGCAGTCGCGCATCTCCTCCTACGGCCTGACCGACGAGGACTTCGGCCGCGTGCGCGACTCCTTCCCGGGCGTCGTGCGCGCCGTGCCCGTGCGCATCCTGCAGCAGGAAGTGCGCTACGAGACGCGCGCGCTCAACCCGCGCGTGATCGCCACGACCTACCAGTACCGCGACGTCACCGGCCGGCCGATCTGCGAGGGCCGCTTCCTCTCGCCCGACGACGAGCGCACGGTGGCCAACGTGTGCGTGCTCGGCTTCGAGGTCGCGCGCTACCTCGTGCCCTTCGAGACCGCCGTGGGCAAGGACATCAAGGTCGGCTCGGAGTACTTCACCTGCGTCGGCGTGATGCTGCCGCGCGTGCCGCTCTCGGCCGACCCGCCGCAGGCCGGCGCCGACGTCACGGGCGAGGTCTTCGTGCCGATGGAGACCGGTTCGAAGTGGTTCGGCGACATCCAGGTCAAGATCCGCAGCGGCTCGCGCGACATGGAGCAGGTCGAGCTGCACGAGATCTATGCCGCGGTCGACGCCTCGGAGCACGTCGAGCTCGTCGCGACCGCCGCCAAGGCGATGCTCGCGCGCAACCACAACCAGCGCGACTACGAGGTGGTCGTGCCGCTCGAGCTGATGATGAAGGAGGAGGAGACCAAGAGGACCTTCAACATCGTCTTGGGCTCGATCGCCGGCATCTCGCTGCTCGTGGGCGGCATCGGCATCATGAACGTGATGCTCGCGACGGTCACGGAGCGCACGCGCGAGATCGGCATTCGCCGCGCGCTGGGTGCCAAGCGCAAGCACATCGTGACGCAGTTCCTGGTCGAGACCGTGGTGCTCTCGGTCGGCGGCGGATTGCTCGGCATCGCGCTTGGTCTCTTGATCCCGGTGATCGTCGAGCGCACGGCCAACATGCCCACGATCGTGACGCCGAGCGCGCCGATTTTGGCGTTCGGCATCTCGGCTTTGATCGGTGTCGTGTTCGGGCTCTATCCGGCGTGGCGCGCCGCGAACATGGACCCGGTCGAGGCGTTGCGGCACGAGTAGCCTTGGCGATAGGGGGTGGTCGCAGTGGGCCTCCGTTGCTCGACTCGGCGTACTCTGATGGAATCTTCTGGTGGGACTCCCTGGTAGGCACGCCATCGAGCTGTTCGCGACGGCGGACGACCTGCGTCTCTTGGTGCAGGAGGTCGAGGCCGCTCGAGCCATCCACTTCGGCCGCTCAGGCCTCCTCGATGTCGAGGCGGTACCCTTGCGACAAACTCTGGTGAGCTCCGACGCGCCGCTCGAGGGGGAGATGTACCTCGTGCAGGATCGTGAGAGTCCCTTCACCTCGTCAGCAGTCCCGCAACGCGGCGGCGGCATGAAGTACAGCGTGAGCCAACTCGAGAACCCGCGCTCGGTGAGCATCCGCTGTGGGCGAAGGATCGGAGAGGAGTACCTCTCCCCCGGTCACATCGGCACGATCTCGAGCGATCCTGCATCCCTCGATTTGTTCGACCTCTTTCGCAGAGCGGCGGCGAAACACTTCACCAGGGTGAACTCCTACTGGCTCGGACCGGATGCGGAGCGGATGCTGGATGCCGGAGCGAAGCTGGCGGTGTCGCCCAAGACGCCGGCGGAGTACGACCTGCGGCGCTGAGGTACGAATGGGGCCGCGCGCGCCACTCATTCCTTCGGCAGCGGCAACACGCGGATTCCGCCGCCCGCGCGGCCGTGGACCGTGACGCTCATGTGGCCTTCGCCCTCGCCCTTGTGCGTGACGATGATCGTGCGCAGACCTTCGAGCGCGACGCTCCAGGCGAGGCCCTCGGCGATCTTGACCATCTGCGGCGGGCCTTTTTCGCGCTGCAGTTCGAAGACGAGGTCGCCCGGACCCTGGTTGAGCAGCTGGACCTGTTCGCCCGAGAGGCCGTCGATGCGCATGCGATCCTTGACCGCGGTCTGGATCGTGGCGTGGGGGAGCGTCGAGCAGGCGGCGAGGAAGCAGAGGATCGTGGTGAGCAGGGTTCTCATGCGCGGGACACTAGTCGGGGGGCATCCGCGATGCCAGCGCAGGTGATAGTCTCGTTGGCGAGGCATCGGACATGCGCACGCCCAAGACGCGGATCATGTACATCGAGGACAAGGGCGATGGGCTCACAGGGCCCGCGCGCATCGGTCGCGTGAGCTTCAACCGGACCGGTCGCACACTCACCTACGCGGGGCGCACGTTTCGTCGCGACCCTGAGGGCTACAAGCACAATCACTACGAGGTCGGGACCGGCCGGCTCTTCTGGTTCTCGGGCCCGAAGAAGAAGGGTGGCGATCGCCTCTACGGATCGCAACCCGTCGAGATCGACGAGGACGTGCGCGAGGAATACTGGACCGAGATCCGTGGCGAGCCCGAGCGCAAGCACAAGAGTTGCGTGCGCGACCTGGGCAAGTACGCCGGATAGCGTCGTGAGCCGGGAATTCGGAGCTGCCGTGCGCTCGAGTCAGGGGCGCGGAATTTCTGTGCCAGGCACGCTCTTACCGCGTCCGATGGAGGAACAAGGGAAACGAACGAACAAGGGCGGACGCGGGAAGAGCGAGCCAGGCACAGAAGTTCCGCGCCTCGTGCGCATTGCGTGGAACTTTGGACTCAGGCACTAGAAGAGACGCGCGCGCAGCGCCAGCGCCTGCGCGAGGTGTTCGGGGCGCGCTTCCTCGCTGCCTTCGAGGTCGGCGACGCTGCGGGCGACGCGGCGCAGGGATTGGACGGCGCGCGCGGAGAGGCTGCGCGCGCGTGTGGCGCGCTCGAGCAGGCTACGCGCGGGGCCGACGAGCGGGGCGTAGCGGTCGAGCTCGTCGGCGTCGAGCATCGCGTTGACGACTCCGCCCTGCCGCTCGCGCGCGAGCTCGCGCGCGGAGCGCACGCGCGCACGCAACCGCGCCTCGCTCGCCTCTCCGAGCGGCAGCTCGACGCGCGGCACGCCCGGCATGGCCGCGAGTTCGTCGACCTCGGCCGGCTGCACCTCGAGCACGAGATCGATGCGGTCGAGCAGCGGGCCCGAGATGCGCCGGCGGTAGCGCTGCACGAAGCTAGGTGGACATCTGCAGGCGACTCTGCGGTGTCCGAGATAGCCGCACGGACACGGGTTCATCGCGGCCACGAGTTGGAAGCGCGAGGGCAGCTCGACCTGGCGTGCCGAGCGGCTCACGAGCACCGTGCCCGACTCGAGCGGCTGGCGCAGCGCCTCGAGCACTTCCCTGCGGAACTCGGGCAGCTCATCGAGGAACAAGACGCCGCGGTGTGCGAGTGTGATCTCGCCCGGGCTCGCGAGCACGCCGCCGCCGATCATCGCGGCGTAGCTCGCGGTGTGGTGCGGCGCGCGGAAGGGGCGCGCGCTCGCGAGGCCTCCAGGCCAGCGACCCGCGGCGGAGAGCGCCTGCGTGATCTCGAGGCGCTCCTCGAAGTCGGGCGAGGGCAGCAGTCGCTGCAATCGGCGCGCGAGCATGCTCTTGCCCGCACCCGGCGGACCGACGAGCAGCAGTCCATGCGAACCCGCTGCCGCGACCGCGAGCGCAAGCTTGGCTTGTTCGAGCCCGCGGATCTCGTCGAGCGAAGGGCCCGTGAGCTCCTCGGGCAGCTCGTCGAGCCGCGCGATGAGGCGGGGGATGCCGGCACCGTTGCCGGTGATGTGCGCGAGCACCTGCGCGAGATGCCGCGCGGGATAGACCTCGAGCTCCGCGACCGCCGCGGCCTCACCCGCGGTCGTGTGCGGCGCGAAGAGCTTGCGCACGCCACGGCCGCGCGCCGCGAGTGCCGCCGCGAGGCCTCCCGGAACTCCGTGCAAGCGCCCGTCGATGCCGAGCTCGCCGAGGAACAGCGCGCCGCGCAGGAGCCGCGCCTCGAAATGGCCGATCGCGGCCGCGGCCGAGAGCGCCAGCGGCAGATCGAGGCTCTCGCCCGACTTGCGCCGCGCGGCGGGCACGAGGTTCAGGTACAGGCGCCCGCCGCCGATCTCGAGGCCGTTCTCGCGCAGCGCGCTCTCGAGCTTGCCCTTGGATTCGCGCAGCACCGGATCGGGCAGGCCGGTGAGCAGGATCTCGGTACGGCTGCCCTGGTGCTCCTCGAAGCGCGCCTCGACCGTGACGAGCTCGGCCGAGGTGCCGACCAGCGAGGCTCCGAGGACGCGTGCGATCTTCATCCATGAAGAGGACGCGCGAGGTCGCTTCAGGTTGCGCGTCGCGGCGGGAAAAACCTGGTCCCAGACCCGCAGGCGCCCCGTATGCTCGAACGCCCCCATGGACAACTACTACCACCGCCACGACCTGTCGAAGTTCCCCGAGATGGGCGCCAACGCGCCGGAGCTGGCGAAGAAGTTCTTCGACTGGTACGGGGCCGTGTTCGCCGAGGGCGCGTTGACGGCGCGCGAGAAGGCGCTCGTCGCGCTGGGTGTGGCGCAGGCGGTGCAGTGTCCGTACTGCATCGATGCCTACACGCAGGACCTGCTCGGCAAGGGCTGCGACCTCGACCAGCTGACCGAGGTCGTGCACGTCGCGGCGGCGATCCGCGGCGGCGCCTCGCTGGTGCACGGGGTGCAGATGCGCAACACGGCCCAGAAGCTCTCGATGTGAAGACGCTGCCGACATTGGAAGAGGCGCGTTCGCCGCTCGTTTCCGGGGCCGAACAGCTGCGCCGTCTCGACGCCGTCGAGTTGCGCGACGAGCGCGGAGGGAACTTCGATCTGCATCTGGAGCGCGCGGGCCTCGCTCCGCTGCGCGCCACGGGCATCGAAGTGCTGCAGATCAACGTCGGCAAGGTCTGCAACCAGACCTGCGGCCACTGCCACGTCGACGCGGGGCCGACGCGCACGGAGAGCATGAGCCGCGCGACGGCGGAGCTCGCGATGCGGGTGCTCGCTGCGAGCTCCATCCCGAGCGTGGACATCACCGGCGGCGCGCCCGAGCTGAACGAGAACTTCGAGTACCTCGTGCGCGAGTCGCGACGCCTCGGGCGCAAGGTGATCGACCGCTGCAACCTGACCGTGCTGCTCGCACCGCGCTACGCGCACCTGCCGCGCTTCCTCGCCGAGCACCAGGTTCAGGTCGTCGCCTCGCTGCCGCACTACCGCGCCGACGCGACCGATCGCCAGCGCGGCGCGGGTGTCTTCGCGGACTCGATCGAGGCGCTGCGCAAGCTCAACGCCGTCGGCTACGGCCGCGCGGGCACGCGGCTCGAGCTCGTGCTGGTGACGAATCCAGTCGGCGCCTTCCTGCCGGGCCAAAGCCAGGCGGCGCTCGAGGCCGAGTGGAAGCGCGAGCTCGCGCGCTTGCACGGGATCGAGTTCAGCTCGCTCTACACGATCACCAACATGCCGATCGCGCGCTACCTCGACTGGCTCGAGCGCTCGGGCAACCTCGCCTCCTACCTGCAGAAGCTCGTCGACGCGTTCAACCCGGCCGCGGCCGCGGGTGTCATGTGCCGCACGATGCTCAGCGTGGGCTGGGACGGGAAGCTCTACGACTGCGACTTCAACCAGATGCTCGGCCTCGAGACCGGCTTCGGAGCGCCGAGGCACCTCGCGGATTTCGATCCGGCGCGCCTGGATTCGCGCCGCATCGTCACCGCGAGGCACTGTTTCGGATGCACGGCCGGCGCGGGATCGTCCTGCGGCGGCTCACTCGCGTAGAAATCTACGGGCAGAACGTGACGCTCAAGGCGTCGGTCAGGTTCGAGCCGCTGTGGCCGGCCGCAACGTCGCGGTACCAGAACTGGAAGTTCCAGGTCGAGCCGCCGAGGATCGGCGCGCCCGCGGGCAGCGCCTGCAGGTCGAGTTGCCGGTTCGTCGCCCCGTTCGCATCGAGCAGCGAAGCCGGACCGGCGCGGTACAGCCCCGGATAGAACGGGCTGATGCACAGGTAGCCGTCGGCGAAGGGGATCTGCGTCGGGTAGGCGCCGTAGAGGAACAGGCCCGGCCGCGTGGGCGGGCACTGGAAGGCGAGCAAGTGCACGTCGTTGGTCGCGACCGAGAGGCTGCCCGCGACGCTGATCGTGGCCGGCATGCCGGTCGAATTGGGCGTGCTCGTGCAGTAGCGCGTGACCGAGCCACAGGTGAGCAGCGAGAGATCGACCTCGTACCAGTCGGCTCCGCCGTTCCCGACGTCGTTGAACTCGAGCACCACGCGGTAGCCGTTCGTTGCGTCGGGATACTCGACGATCGCGACCGAGCCGCGCGCCTGCAGCACGTTCAAGACGACCTGGTAGTCGCTGTTCGGGAGCACCGGCGCGATGCCGGTCAACACGTCGGAAGTGCAGCCGCCGCAGTCGCGGTTCTCGCACGTGACGAGGTCGGGCCAGTTCGGCCACCAGTCGGCGCCGTTGACCTGCGTGGGCTGGATGGGGAAGCCGGTATCGCAGTCGATGCGGCCGGGGGCGGCGAAGTCGTAGTGCTGCCACTGCACCGTGTCGCCGGCGAGGATCAGCCGGCTGCGGCCATCGATCTGTGCCAGGACGTGGATCGAGTTCTGCGCCGCGAGGGGAACGGAGAGCGCGCCGAGGGCGAGCAGACCGCTGAAGAAGCTTGTCGTGTTCATGGGGGTCTCCAGAAAACGCGGCTGCGGAAAGCCCGCACTCGCGTCCTCTGCCCATCGGAACCCCGCCCGGCAAATCGCAGCATGGGCTGCAGGGGGTAGGCGCGGGCCGCGAACGGCGCGCAGGGCCCCCCTCGACAGGCGCATGCCGTCCGGCGATGCTCGCGGCATGGACGATGCCGGAAGTTACACCTGTCCCGAGTGCGGCGAGGAGGTCGTCGTGCCGGTCGACCCGAGCGCGGGCGAGGAGCAGGAATACGTCGAGGACTGCCCCGTGTGCTGTTCGCCCGTGCTGCTGCGCGTGCACGTCGAGCCCGACGGCGAGGTCTCGATCAGCGCGAGCGCGGAGTGAGCGTGCGCACGACATCCGCCGCGAACTCGTCCACGTCACTCGCGGGCGTGCACCACGAGCACATCCAGCGCACGAGACCGCGCGGCTCGTCCCAGACGAGGAAGCGGTAGCGCTGCTGCAGTTCGGCGATCGCCGCGCGAGGGATGCGCGCGAAGACCGCGTTGGCCTGCACCGGGTGGGAAATCTCCAGGCCCGGCGCCTTCGCGACTGCGGCCGCGAGGCGTGCCGCCATGCGGTTCGCGTGGTTCGCGTTCTCGCGCCAGAGCTCGCCCTCGAGCAGCGCCACGAGCTGCGCCGAGAGGTAGCGCTGCTTGCTGGCGAGCTGCATGCCCTGCTTGCGCAGCCAGAGGAAATCGGGCGCGAGGCCTTCGCGCAGGAACACGACCGCCTCGGCGCCCACGAGGCCGTTCTTCGTGCCGCCGAAGGAGAGCACGTCCACGCCGACCTTGGTGGTGATCTCGGAGAGCGCGAGGCCGAGCGAGGCGGCCGCGTTGCAGATGCGCGCGCCGTCGACGTGCAGCAGCATCCCGCGCGCGTGCGCCGTCTCGGCGATGCGCGCGATCTGTGCGGGTTCGTAGACCGTGCCGAGCTCGGTGGCGTTCGAGAGCGTCAGCGCGCGCGGCTGCACGCGATGCGCGTCGCCGACGTAGCCGAGCTGCGGAGCGAGCGCCTCGGCCGCGAACTTGCCGTGCTCGGTCTCGAGCGCCACGAGCTTGAACCCGCCGAAGCGCTCCGGCGCGCCGCCCTCGTCCACGTCCACGTGCGCGTCGCGCGCGCACAGCACGGCGTCCTGCGCGCGCAAGAGCGACGAGAGCGCCAGCACATTGGCGCCGGTGCCGTTGAATACCGGGAAGGCGCGCGCTTCAGGGCCGAAGTGAGTGCGGAACAAGTCCTGGGCGCGCGCCGTCCACGGGTCGTCTCCGTACGAGATCGTGTTGCCTGTGTTGGCCTTGTTCAGCGCTTCGAGGATCGCGGGATGCGCGGGCGCCTGATTGTCGCTGCCGAAGAACTTGGGTTGGGACATGCGCGCACAGCCTAGCGCGCGCGGGCGCTTCAGAGCACGCTGCAGTCCAGGGTGCTCACGACGCGCACACTGGGCAGCGTCTCGGCCGGACCTTGCGGCAGGTACTGGATGTCCCTGCGCTGGCCGTCGACTTGCACCGTCACCGTCACCGGCCGGTCGGCGCGCTGCTCGCCGCTG
>Ga0302321_100002753_pt1 | contig 15098 bp, 15 predicted proteins | sample Fen_T0_1_FD_202505 | JGI IMG/M metagenome (GOLD analysis project Ga0302321, IMG submission 202505) | Peat permafrost microbial communities from Stordalen Mire near Abisko, Sweden - Fen_T0_1 | ecosystem: Environmental > Terrestrial > Soil > Wetlands > Permafrost | place: Sweden: Abisko...
CCAGGCCACGGTCATCCGGAGGCAGAGGGGCACGGGTCGTGCCCCTTGAAGGTGAGACCGGCGCCTTACTCCGCTGGTGCAGGGTGACCCAGCGGAGCGAGGAGGCGCCGGCCATCGTAAGACGACGACGTCCGTCACTCACTCCACGAGGTCGAAACCCTTTGCGAAGTCGGACACAGCCGGGCACGTGCCCTGCACGAGGGGCGTGGAGTCTGCGGTGGCCTGGTTCTTAACCAGCAAGCAGAGGTTGCTGTGCTTGAAGCGGATGATGCGCGGAATAGGGCCCAAGCCGCTCCAGAGCGTGTCGAGAGTGAGCTTCTGGCTGTTGCTCCCGCTGTTGCAGGTCAGCTGCACGGCGGCGGCGCCGCTTTGGGTTGAGCCGTTCTGAATGTCCAGGCACTTCCCGCTATGCTTGAACTTCAGGTTGTAGTAGCCGCCGCCGGCTGAGACCAGCGAGAGGCGTTGATTGGCGTTGCCACTGCAGCCGTAAATCACCGCGGCGGCATTGTCGTTCGTGGTGTTGCCGAAGGAGTCCATGCACTTGTTCGCATTTCTGAACCGCACCACGTAGTTGTTGGCGAACACCGGCAACATGACCGGCGAGCCGTTCACGAGAGCCACGAGATCGTTTTCACGCCGAAACATCTCATTGAAGGATCGACTGGAACCCGTAATGGGGTCCGGCACATCGACCGAGCCCAAGAGGAAGTCCGACAGGTGCGGCTCCGCCCCCGGCTCGTTGGCGCGAATGTGGTTGAAGGCAGTTCCCGTGTCAGAGCCATGGCATCCTCGACAGGTCCCGACGGAAAAGCGAAACCTCGCGTCAGACCAGTCGCCTTCCGAACCGGCGGGCAACCCTGTGGGCTGAGGTCCGCTCCAGTACTCAGTGCCCGAGCTGGCGACGTGGTTGATGCTCCCTCGAAACCAGGTCTGCGTCCCAGGAAATTTGTCTGGCACGCTGTAGTTGGCAATCGGCAGCATGGTCACGCTGCGAACGCCAATCCGGCCTATTTCGTAGTCGAAAGCGTTGGCGTAAAGAGCGTCGCGCTGGCCCCAGATCCAGTCCGACAGCTGCTGAGAGTTGTTGCCGGCGAGATCCATGGTCGGAGTTTGCTTGATGGTTGTCCGCTGGAGCAGCTTCGTCGATGGATTGGGCTCGAACTCAGCCAGATCCCAGCCCGTCGAGCCGGTGGCGGGCGGGCCTTGCTTGCCCGTCTCCGGGCCTTCGTTCGTTCGGATGCGGAGGAGCTTTCCGCTGTTGATCACTTCCTCGGTCAGGTTCTGGAGCGCCGTCAGGTAGGCGGAGCCGCTGAGGTTCGAGAGGTCGAGCCAGCGGCGTGCGTAGTCGCGCACCTGGTTCTCATCGGCCTTCGCGGGGGAGTACTCGAAGATGACCGTCGTGACGGGCGAGTACATCACGGTCGGGCAGGCTGGGTTATTTTGCGCAGCGCCTAGCGTCGCGAACACGAAATGGACCTCGCCTCCGAGGGGCTCTCCCCCGGCGCGGTGCGCTCGAAGATCGAAGCGGCTGGTCATGGCGATGAGAAAAAACGGAGCCTTGTGGAGCGGGAAGGTGGTGTTGCCTCCGGCGAACATCGTCCACCATCCCGCGACGACCGGTCCCAAGAGGGGCGGAACGGACTGGCCATTGATTGTGGCCGTGCCGCGCCAGGCATTCATCAGTGCGCTGGTATAGGTCGACGGCGCGATCCCGTTCTTCTCGGCCTCTCGCTTGATCATGTGGCCGAAGCTCCACACGCGGTTTTCGTCGCCAGGAACCGCGCCGCAGGGGTCCTTCGTTCGGGAGGGATCCTGGGTGATGGTAGGGGACGTGATGAGAAGAGACTTCGTGGCGATCGTCGTCAAGGCCGAGCTTCGTTGCTCGACACCGATGTCACCAGGCTGGTCGAGGTTCCCTCCGCAGCCGATCAGCAAGATCGCTGCCCAAAGGCCGAGAATCGTACGTTTCGTAGCAATCACAAGAGTGTCCTTCCGCAGGGTCAGATAAAATACGGCCCGGAGAGTACAGCCGGACTGAGATTTACACCAAGTACATCAGCAACGCGCAATTACGCCTTGAACTGCAACGGCTCTGCTTGCCACAATCCCGGCAAGCAAAAGGGCAATGACTGCTCGACGCAAGCGAAAGGCTACACAAGCTCGAATACGTCGCAGTTCGTCTCGGTCTTGTCGAGCGATTCGATGCCGCAAGGCAAGATGAATCTGCCAGCAGCCGATCCTGCAATCATCAAAACGTGGGTTGCGGCGGGTGCAATAGACAACTGAGGCGCGACAATTCGCGAGCAGGCGCGCCGTCGCACGTGTGGTGCCTCAGTGTGGGCCCACTCGCGCTGCGCCCGCCCGCGCCGGGGCCGGTTGAAGTCACAAGGTCGGCGCACCGGACTGCGGCGGTGCGACCGCATCGGCAAGCAGGCGAACTTGGTCTTGCTTCAGGAGCGGGACGATGCCAGCAATCAAGCGGACCTGTTGCTCGAGTCCGCCCACCGGATCGTCGGCGATCGGCGCGAGATTGACCTTCGTCGAGTCGAACACCGGACTTTCGAAGGCTGCTAGGAGGTCGTGCATTTGTGCTTTTGCAGCTTCGTCTCGCAAGGCGGCCTGGCTGGGCGGATTGAGGAGCTTCATGCCCGCCAGGAGCAGCGCAACTTGCTTCTCCTGCTCAGCATCTAACGTGAGCTGCGCCTTCATTTGTTGGAGCCGCCGGGCGAGCTTGGCGGCCGTGTCGGGCTTCTGCTCGCCGCTGCGTTGTTGACGAAACTGGCCGGTGGCCTGTTCGGATCGATTCATGGAAGCTCGAATGCTGCTTGCCACGCTCCCGCGTTGCTCATCGGATAAGACGTCATGGAGCACACGGAAGACATCGCCCTGAGTCTCCGTCAGCGCGGTTAGCGATCGGGCGAAGCGGTCTTCGTCTGCAACCAGTTTGGCGGTGTTCATCGAGCGGCCTCGAATTGAAAACGCGAGGTCCGACTGGAAAGCGCGAGCGGCCGTATTCGGGAGCTCGTACGCTTTCTCGAGTTGTCCCTCCAAGCTGACGATGGTCGCTTCTGCCGAACCGTTGAGACCGGTCGCGCGCGCCGCGCGAAAGAAGAGACCTGCCAGGCCCAGAGGGGCATGCGCCCGACGAGCTCCCGAGGCGACCGCAGACGTAGCGGACGCCACCGTCAGAGGGGCGTGCGCGTGCGACTCAGCCGCTGAGGTGGTGCGCTGGGTGCGGGCCGCCCGAGTGCCACTGCGCTGACAACCGCTGACCCCGACGGTCGCCACGCCCGCAATCAGCAACAGATGAGCGACTTTGATGCTCATGGTCTCGGCCCCGGCCCCCAGCTCGCTTCGGTGCTCACGAGCCCTGCGAAGTGGAGGCATCATCGGATGCATCGTTGTGGTTCGGTTGTTCGACGCCCGAAACACAGGCGTTCGCGCGATTCGACCAAGCCTCCTGCACGACAAACCCGCCGATGATGTCGGTCTGGAAGCTGCAGATGTCGGCTACTTCTCCATAGTTCGGATCATACCAAGCCACGGGCGGCTGCAGACCGTCGGCCAAAGCGACGTCAGGATCGGTGATCGTCTCGATCACCTCGTGCGACGCTACGGAGAATGCGTCGTCGCGTGCCGAGAGACCACCGCAACGCCCCGCACAAGTCGTCAGATCCGGAACGACCGTGTAGCGCACCGGAGAGCCCTCGACGAGAAAAGAGCTGTGATAGCCGCAGAAATTGAAGCACGAGCGGCGCGTGCCTCGAGTAACGGTTACGCCTGGTGGAAAGTGAATGGCAAAGACGCTGTTGACGTTGGTTTGCCCACACCGACGACTGCGCAAGAAATGCAATAGCTCCGCTCGGATGTCTTCATCGCTGATCGTGTCCCCGGTCGGGGCGTCCTCATCGACGAAGTGACCGACGAACTCAGCGGGGTGAATGCGCTGCGTGTCCGTGGAGTACTCCCGCAACCAACGAAAGTACCCACTATGGGTCAACGTAGAATAGAATCTAGGCAAGAGCGCGCGCGAGGTAACCTCTTTCGTCCAACTGACTGCTACTATTTCTGCTCGCGAGACGACCGGGCCTCCGTAATAGATCGGGTGGGGACCGCTGGGATCGGGTGGTGGTTCGGAATCGTCGGTGTCGAGCGGAGCGGCTGGATGATCCGTGTCGACCAGCCTGGAGGCGAGTGATGAAACCTGTTCCGCCGAATCGCGGTTGCCATCACTGGAGCCATTCAAGCTTTCAATCGGCGCAGAACACCCCAACCAGGAAACGGCCACTACGCACGCCATGAAACCGGTTGGCCTTAGGCCCAATCGCTCACCACAGATCATGTGATATGTCCTTTCGACCGCACAATATAATGCCCTGGCGCCTGGCCGGCGCTGCCGCCACTGACAGATATGGGATACAAAGACTCAGTGCCAGCGACACGAGCCACGTGCACTCTCGCTATCGAAAGCGCAGGTCAATAAAGTATTCAATCGCACCTAACGGAGCCGCAACGCATTTCGTTCCGCCTTCTGCGCCCGGGCTTTTTCTGCAGACGATTTGCGTTGCAGCCCCGCGTGCCAATCGCGATCCTGCGGCCTCGGCGGTCAGGTGTCGAAGCTCGCCTCAACTCACGAGCGACGATCAGGGACCGTAACAGATGATCGAAGAAACCTTATCGTTCCACTGCGACCCGATCCAGGGAATGTTACTGTCGCCGCTCGCGCTTTGATTGTAGTTCAGAAAGCTGCCCAAGAAATTGGCGTCCCAGTAGACGGTGCAGTTGCAGCCGCTGTAGGTGACCATCGAAGACATCTTGTCGTTGAACCAGCCCAAATTCCACCACTCGTAGTTGGACTGAGTCGTAAACTGAGACCCTCCGTAGTTGGCGTCCCAATACATGATGTTGCAGAGCGCCGGGGCGTCCGAGGTTGCCTCCAGGCCGGGCACTCGGCGCCCGCTGGCCGGGTCCGACTTGGCAGCATCGGGCGCAGCGCCAGCTGCACCAGCCACCGAAAGGACGAGGGAAGTTGCAGCCAAAACCATGACAACGCGCAAATTGGTCTTCATTGTTCCTCTCCTGTGAATTGAACACGCGCAATCGATCGACAGCAGCGCTCCAGGCAAGCCGAATGACGACGCCCCTGCCGACCGCGCGAGCATAACTATCGAAAAGGGATACTCGTCACCATGGTTATTTTCCTCGGAGAGAACGCACAGTATTAGTGGCCGCTCGTAGCGCACTACGCGCTCTGATCGGGGGCAGCTTTCTGCTTGAGCGAGTCCAGCTTTCTGCGCGCGCGGGTGAGCAAAGCGCCGACCGCGCTCGTGCTGCAGCCAAGATCCGATGCAATTGCTTTGTCCGCACAGCCCTCGGAAACAAGCAGCAAAACCTTTCTCTCCCGCGACGTCAGCGCACCTGCGCGTTGACCGTCGCCTGCTTCGGCGCGTGCTCTTGCGGCCAGCTCTCGCCTTGATCGCACGCCCAGCTTCTTGAACATCGTCGCGATCTGGTTGGCGACTGTGCGCCTGGAGCTGGCACGCTCCGATGCAATTTCCCGATTCGAACGGCCAGCCAGCACTCGTTGTAGGATGTCGATTTCCGCCTCCGTCAGTGTGGTATTCCCCGCACCCTTGAGACCCTTCACATGAGTTTTTTCCGACGTACGCATCGCGAATTCCCCTTCTTGATGAAGTGAGCGAGCCGCGGCGGTTTGGGCGGCTGCTTGGATTGGTGATTCCGTCAGCGCACCGCGCGAGCCCCCATACCAGTCGAAACCCGGTCCCGCATTTGACATGCGAGTGAAGAATCGATGTCTAAACAGCAGTCTAGTGCGCAGCTGAAAGGGCGAATCACACTGGGGATATTTGGGTCGACCGAATTTGCCCTAATTCCGGAGCTCTTGCGAATACTCCGACGTTCAGCCGCGCAACACCCTCGTCGCGCAGGCACACTCCCTCGTGCACGAAAAAAATGCCATGCCGAAGCAGAACCTGTCAACCCCTTGCAAGAGTCATATCCTAGAGCGAACCGCGTCGCCCACCTAGTCAATCTGGCGTAAGGCGAGTTCGCGCCGTTTCGGGCGAACTCGCTCGAGAGCACGATCTGGCAGCGCTACTCACTTCATGGTGTGGGCTTTGATTCGCGAAGTTAAAACCGCCTTCAGCAATTGGCAATTTGCTCTAGCGAGCGCGTCTTGCGGCGGAATACGGCAGCCCGCGCGAGTACCGCTAGCGAGATTCGCCAGTTCAATCGTCACGCGCCTGGACGGCAAAGAGCGTTGCGACGCCAACGATTCGAGAAACGCAATTTCCAATCAAAGGCGGCGCGCTCGAACACCGTCCAATGACGCAGTCGTCACACACGATCATCGGTCGGTCCCTGGCATTGTCGTTGCAAAGGGCGTTTAGTTCTTTGGCCGAACCACCCGGCCGCACGGGGCGACGCCGCTTTGCTCGTCCTTAGCCCCTTGGCGCCCTGTCCCGCGTAGCGTGGATTTCTCCCAGAGCCAGGCTGGGGCGGGCGCGTGACCCAGGCAATCGTCTGGCCACTCGCCGGGCTCACGCAGCTGACGAGCCTGAGTCTCGGTGTCAACCGCATCACGACACCACTCGGCGCGTTCGCGGCGCTCACGAATTTGCAGTCCCTCAATCTCTCCAATATGCCCGTGCCGAAAACGTTTTGATCGGGGGCGCGGAGTGGCGGAGCAGGGAGTGCCGTGCATCCCCCCTGTGCGACGAGGCGTCGTCATGCCGGCTAGCGTCGTCGCCGCGCGCATAGGTGCAACGAAGTACTCAGCGAGCCGTGAATCCGCCGTCGATGAGCAGAGTCGCGCCGGTGATCAACGCGGCGGCAGGCGATGCGAGAAACACCACGGCACCCGAAACGTCCGCGGGCTCGCCCACCCGTCCCAGGGGCAGCTTTCCGAGCAGGTCGTTTCGAAAGTCCTCGTCTTGGAGCCACTTCTCCGTGCCGGGCGTGCGAATGAAGGTGGGCGCTACCGCGTTGACGTTGATGCCGTGTTTGCCCCATTCGACGGCCAGGCACTTGGTCAAGTGTGCGATCGCGGCTTTCGTCATGCAATACACCGATTCGGTCGGCAGTCCCACGAAGCCCGCCTGAGAGCTCAGGTTGATGATCCGTCCGCCGCCGCTCTTGATCATCGACCGTCCGACGGCCTGACTCACGAAGAACGTTCCCTTCAGATTGACCGCCAACGTGGCATCGAAGTCTTCCTCGGTCACGTCTACGGCGGCGTTTGCGGGTCCAATGCCGGCGTTGTTGACCAGGATATCGATGCGACCGAAAGCCTGCTCCACCGCGTGAACCGCGCTTTCGATTTCGGGCTTGAGCGTGACGTCCATTTGCAACGGCAGCGCACGCCGACCCTTGGCGACAATGGCGGCGCCAAGCCCACCGTCTTCGTCGACCTTGCGCAATCCCAAGGCAACGTCCGCGCCGGCGTCCGCGAGCGAAAGCGCGATGTCGCGACCGAGTCCGCGGGCAGCGCCCGTCACCAAAGCGATTTTTCCGACGAGAGAAAAGCGGTTACGAGCTGCTAGGGGTTCGTTCGCCATCCGGCCGTTGTACCTCCACATTCGACGCGGGCGCCATCACCGAGCCAACGCCTCGAGCAGGTGTTGCGCCTCGGCCTATCGGTACGTGGTGCCGTAATCGCCTCGTGCAAATGGCTGAAGCACCGCGGCCGCCTCTGCCGTGCGGCCCAACTGGGTCAAATCGATCGCGCGATTGCCCACGGGGCGACGGAGGCGGCAACTTCACCAAGTTAGGGACTTCTGGCGCATCGAATCCCAATCAGCGGGGTGTAATCCGCTTCAGGGCCTGAACTTTGAGACGACGCTGGGAGACCATTCGGATCGGTGTAGCTACCCCCGCGAGTTCGGCGCCCGCCAGGGAGCGTGGATGCGAAGCAGTCATCACAGTTCGAGGGATAGATGCCGCCGGAGTAGTCGAGCGCCCACTCGCTGAGATTGCCAGCGAGATCCGCCTGGCCGTACTTACCGTCGCCCAGCGGCGACTCGCTGCCTACGATGTTGGGTTTACCGACGCACGGGATGCCCGCTAGAGAATTCACATGCAGGCAATCCAGGGTTGTGGAGCTGGGCGGATTTGACCAGGGGTAAACGCGTTGCTCGGCGCCGCCAGTCGCGGCGTAGTTCCACTCGCTTTCGCTAGGCAGGAAGCCGCCGTCCCAGATGCAGAAAGCCATGGCCGCCGTCCAAGCGGTCCAAGATAACGGCAGATTTTCGTTCGCGCCGGGCGCGCTGGTCCAGGTGCTGACCAAATCGTTCAGCTGGTGGTCGGTCCAAAGCTTTGCGTCCCAGTTGCTCGCGGTCACGGGGAGACTCGCGGCCCAGCTCGCATTCCAACCGGATTCGTAGCCGCCCGCGCTTGCCGCAAGGCCCTGACCGCCGTTCAAATGGCTGTGCTTGCCGGCGCCCACGGACGGGCGAAAGCCGCTGTCCCACGCCGCAGTGAACTTTCGGAATCGGCCGACGGTGACCTCGAAGCGATCCAAACGGAAATTGCTCACGGTCGCTGGATGCGACTTATCCGTGTAGTTGACCCCGTCGTAACTCCGAAAGTACGCGCCCCCGCTCACCAGCGGGCTAGCGCAGCAGTCCTCGTTCTGGGCCGGGCCACAGTTCGGCGCGAGACCAATGCAGCTCGCAGGACGCGCGCCTGCTCCAGCATTGCCGCCCCCGCCTGAGCCAGGCGAACCACCGACGTTGCCGACACCCGCCGCCCCACTCGAGGCACTCCCGCCGCCGGTCCCCCCGTTCCCGCCGGCTCCGAGGGCGCCGCTGCCACCAATCGTGCCGCTGCCGCCGATCGCGCCACTGCCGCCGATCGCGCCACTGCCGCCGATCGCGCCACTGCCGCCGATCGCGCCGCTGTCTGCTCCCGCCTCTTCGACTCCGCTCATGCCGGCATCCGCGTTCGTCCCGCCGGCAGAGCCGGGGGCACCCGCGTCAAGCTTCGTGTCCAGCACGCAGACCGATGACAGACAGGCGAGCCCTGCGTCGCAAGTCCCGTTGCCGTAGCAAGGAGCCCGCTCCGAACCCACGGGCGGGGTCAGATTGGGGCTGTTCCCCTGATTGTTCCCGCAGCTCCATAACCACGCAAGGACGAGCACGACACGCTGATGAGCCCAGAAACCCTTCACTCGAATTACCTCTCTCCCAACCTGAAATTCAAAAGTATCGCCCCTCTTTCTACGCGTCAAACCTTTACTCGGTGCTCGCCCGATTGCCGGAGGTGGTAAGCACCCAGCGGGGCTTGGATCGCCAAGGTTAAGCGGGGTTACGCCACTGCTCCAGCTACTGCGTGAGCTCTCAGAGCGGCCTGACGCGAGGGCGGCGCGGGTTGAATCCCGCGTCCTCAGGGTCCTTCTACTGGCGCTGCTGCTCGCACCGATGCGCGCTCACGCGGGCGATTTGGCGGCGGCCGTTGCCAACGGCTTCGGCGGATTTGGGCGCCTTCGCAGCCAACGACCGAGAGCCACACGCATCAGCGGATAAGCCGTGCGAGACCCGTGGCGTCCGACCGCAAAGCGCACCGCCAGCCAGAGGGCGAGCGCAAAAGACACCGAGATGTTGACCGCGCCGATCACGCCGATGCCAGCGGCAGCCAGCCAAACCGTGCTCGCAGCACCGCCATGGCCGGCGACTCCCAGCGCGAACGAGGCGGCGCTCACCGTCACGTGACGAATGTCGATCGGGAGGCGCAAGATCGCGAACGCGGCAGGGACTGCCCCGAGTAAGAAGCCGAGCGAAAGGTTACCCGCCAGCCCTCCAAAACGGGCCACGAACGCAGCGGCCGTGGCTCTGGCGCGCCCGCCCCCGACCGTTCCCATGATCTTGACGTTGGTGGCCAGCCGATTTTCCAACCCCACCACGCGCGCCCAATTGTTGGCGGCCGCAGCCAGCAAGCTACTGATCCACAAAAAGAAGCCAGTGAGCGCGGCGTATAGCGCCGAAGGGCCCAGCAGGGAGTTCGACGACAACACGTGCTGCGCGGTGTGCACATCCAGCAGGTGCCGATGGGCGAATCGAACCCAAAGCGCGTCCAATGCGAGCGCCGTAGGGCCCGCAGCAATCAGGTTCCCGAACAGCCCCGCGATTTGCAGCCGCACGGTGGCGCGCCAGAGCGAGAGAAAAGCACCGAGTCGAGCGCGATGCCCGATCGCCTCGCGCGCCGTCTTGGCCAACGCTGCCGCTGTGTGCGCGGGCAACTTGGTGGCGATGGTGAAGTGCAGCAGGTACGCCGCGCAAAATGCTGCCCCGTAGTTCAACGAAAAGATTACTCCTTGATAGAACTCCGGCAGCTCTTGGCTGATGAAAAGGTACTTCACGACCGTGGCCACCGCCATGATCACCCCGCCGCCCGCGCCGGCCACGAATGCGGCGCGCCAAGAGGAGTGTTCGTCGTCGAGATACTTGCGTCCGACCGTGGCCGCGCCTTCGACCAAATTCTGCAAAACCAGATCCGAGCTGCGACTAAAGAGCCGACGACCACTGGCATTGCGCGAAACGGCCCGTAGCAGGTCAGCCAGGCACTCGCCGATCACCGCGTCGTCGCCCTGACAGCTCAGCAAGGCAAGTAGGCGGAGTCGATACAACTGCTGCGTGAGCCGAGACAATTGAAAGGTCGTATTGAGATCCGCACCACGCTCGACCAGCCCCGCCCGATGGGACTCCAACGTCAGTAAGCACTGCTTGACGCGCCCTGACACGGATTGCGCCTCCCGCTCCGCAATAGGCGTGCGCACGAACTCGCGCAGAGCTTCGCTCAAGCCACGAAACGGCGAGCGGCCGCCAGCCGCGAGCGCGCGGATCGTTCGCGACTGAGCTTGGGCGACGATCTGATGGCCCAGAGCTTCGATGCCTTCGCCAAGCGCAACTTCGAGCTCTGGAAACAACGAGTCATCGAGAAGCTCACGTAGCAACTGTACGGTCGTGGGATCGCGCAACCAGCCAATGTCCGCTTCCTCGAACGCGAGCGCCAGGACCTCCGCTCCACTGGTAGTCCCACACGCGCTCGGCAGCACACGAAATTCAAGCCACTCACGCATGGCCCCCATGAAATGGAAGTCTCGCCAAATCCCACCATGAACGAACAGCTGTTCGGCATCGCAATTGGCAATCAACTGCGTGAGCGCGGCGCCCACACGCACGCGCCATTCAGGATGAGCGACCAGCTGCCCGCGCAGAAAGGCGATGCGCGGGCTCCTGCCGCTCGCCGAGCGCGTGGCGCGGACCCACTTCGCCAGCTGGACCAGCCAGAAAACGAGCTCCTCCTGCCGACCCCCAGCCGGCGCAAACTCACAAAGCTCGTCGAGCCGCCGCGATGTTCTATCTGCCCCGGTCCGACGCGCACGCATTTGTTAGTGCAGCGCAGTGCAAACACCGGGCCATTCAGCAGGGCGCAAGTTTGTCGCATAAATCCAGGTCTCAATTCTTGGCGATGGGACGGTTCGCTACAGGTTTCGTTGCGATGGCCTTTGAGCGACGGTCTTGGTCGTCGCATTTGCGGACAGCTCTGGCACTTGACCTGCCGGCGAAGAACGCGGCGTTCCGGTGCTGATTTCTCAATCGGTCGGGGAACGCACGGCCCGCCCTCGGGTCGTCGGCGAACTGCCAAGTCGCGGCTGAGCAAGCTAGCCCGCAGGTACAACTTGCTGATCACGTTGAAGTACTAGCGAGCTGAACTCGTTCTGTACACCATGCGCGCTCGTCGGGGCGGAGACTCGTGTGCGTTTTAGGCATGAGAGTGCAGCAAGCACTATTCACGACGCCCCCAGATCGCTGTACGACATGCACGACTCAACGCTCGCCGTACTCGGAGCGCACGGTCGCCTCAGACGCGGCTGCCCGTCTCTTCATTTGCTTCCGCAAGTATCCGCGAATCATTTCGGCTGGACGCAGTTGATTTGATATTGATGGTCACTAGAGAACGTCACGCGGCGTCGGAGCCTTCGGCGTCGTGGTTCGTGCCAGTCAAGAGCATTAGCTCGAGCTTTGAGCAGGTCCAGGTGGTGTCCTGCGCGCGCTTCCAATCGATCGAGTTACCCGTGGTGCTCAATATTCTTTCCCTAGTCGAACATCTCGAAGCAGATCTTTCGGTTGCCTGCCTGATGTTGGGCGGCGTGGGGCACTCATAGCCTGCAGACCCGTCAGGATCGAATAGAAGTGCCCCACGCAAGTCTCGAGTCGGCACCAAGCCGCACTGCAAATTGCCCATCTTTCTGGCCGCGGATCGCGCGAGACCTTTCGCTCGCTGCGCGGGCGAGCCGCTCTAGATTTTCAGTTCCGCAATCAAGTCGACTGTTCCCAGAGCTCGACACCAAAACCCTTCAGTCCCCGAACTCGGAGCCCCCGTATCAATGTCGCGTCAACTAAACGTTCCCGGGCAATCTTGGCTTTCAGTCCTGTTCGTTAGCTTCGCTTTCACCGCAGCCTGTGGCGGTGCTTCCGATGCGCTCGACGTAGCGGGCGCAGGAAGCTCGTTCGGAGGCAGCGCTTCGAGCCCAGCGGCAGCGGGCAGTCCGGCGGTGGCCGGTAGCGGTTCAGTCGCTGGCAGTGGCCCGTTCGGGGGCTCCGGGGGTTGGGGCAACACGGCTGGAGCCGGCGGAATTTTCCAATTTGCCGGTGCCGGCAACCAGCTAGGCGGCAGCGGTGGGGCGATCGCCACTGGAGGCGCCGGCGGAGCAAAGTCAGGCCCGGGTGGCTCGGGTGGCTCGGGTGGCGCAAAGTCCGGCTCGGGTGGCTCGGGTGGCTCGGGTGGCTCGAGGTCCGGCTCGGGCGGCTCGGCTGGCCATGCCGGTCAAGCCACCGGTACCGGTGGCTCGGGCGGAGCGGCACCCACTTGGACTACGATTTACACCAAGTTTATCTCGAACGCGCAATACGCGTCGAACTGCAACGGCTCCAATTGCCACAATCCTGGCAAGCAAAAGGGCTATGATTTTTCGACTCAGGCCAACGGCTACGCGAGCGTGAAGTCGAACACCTCGCAGTTCGTCTCGGTCTTGTCGAGCGGTTCGATGCCACAGGGCAAGACGAAAATGCCCGCCGCCGATCTTGCAATCGTCAAAGCGTGGGTCGCAGCGGGCGCACAGAACAACTGATCGTGGAAAATCGCACGCGGAAAAACCTGGCCAGCGGACGTGCGCTGGCCGCCAGTGTAGGCCGAAGGGCGTGAGCGAGGCCGAGTTGGTTCGACGATGCACCACCTCTCATGGACCGAATGGCTGTGGCGCGCTTTACGTGCAAACGCAGCTCAGCGAGAGCTGATTGACACCAGACGCAGCTCAGCGAGAGCTGATTGACACCAGATAAGCGGTGATCCGTCGCTCCTCGTCGTCGGACAAGTGAACGCCCTTCTTCGAACGCATTTCGTGGACTTCTACGCGCCAGGCGTCGGGTGTTTCGGTCGCGGGCGCCCGCAGCGCATGACAGCTGCCGCAGCGCGACGAATACAGCGTTCGTCCCTGCTCCAAGTCGGCAACGCTGCTGCCGGCGAAATTCCCACCGAGGCGCGCCGCATCGGAGGCGACTGGTCGAGGCAGGCTGGCTTCGCACGCGCTCAGGGCGAGCACGAGCACGCTCCAACGGATACCGGCCCGAGCGCGCTTTCCTTGCTTACAACTCAAGACCGAGCACGCTGCGGAACCAGACTGGTCCGTAAGCGTCTCCTTCATTCGGTCGGCTCATGCTGTTCAAGTTGAAGTAGAGCCCCGCTGTCCACCAGAACCGACCGAAGTTCAAATGCGAGGTCGGCCCGAGAAAGTGGTGCACGCGTGAATTCTCGCGCTCATGCTCGGTTTCACCGCTAGCGGCGAGCTGCCCCCGGGCCCAGTACTCGACGCCCGGATGGAACGTAGGAGTCACTTCGAACGATGCACCAGCGGTCGGATTGATCACGAACTCTGCCTCCCGACCGTGATCCTTCGTGTCGAGCGGGCGCGCCCATACTTCTTCAGCCCACAAGTTCGAAAGCAATCGCAGCCGGCCGAAACGACGCTGCAGGTTGACCTTTGCTTCGATCGCCAGCTCGTCGTGCATGGTCTCGAGCTCCAGGTACACGCTGAGGTCGACCGGCAGTTGTCCCGCCTCCGCGATGCGCGTTCGCACCCGCCACTTCAGACCATCGAACAGCATGGCGTTGTCGCCGCCCGGTTGCGGGGATGCCTTGAACACCTGATAGAAGCCGAGTTCGATGCGATCGTTCAGACCGTATTCGAACTCACTCTGCAGGGTGTACTCCGGACTCCACAGGTTGCCTGCCGTGCTGTCCGAAGGGTCAGCAGCGACGCGCAACGGGTTCACGTCCGTGTACACTTCGAGCTCGAGCTCGCCCTTCGGGAGCGTCTCGTACGGGTAGCTGAATGGAAGCGTGCGCGGGGTGGCCAGGGCCAAATTCGTCAAAGAAAGCCAAAAGAAGCAAACGCTGCTGATGATGAAGTTGGTTTTCACTTTCAATAAGGGGTTTATTGCCGCCTCTGGCCCCAGAAGTCAAGGCGGAACGAAGCCAGGTAGCATGAACCCGTCGACGGCTTCGTCGCGCTGTCGCTGCGGGACAGTCGCCCGCAGGCACCTCAGTGCGTTTCACAAGCAGGCTCGGCGCGGGACATGCCGTTCATGGTACCGGTCGCACTCCTTTACCGTGTAGATGCGCAAGGTCGGGGAACGGCGTAGAGTGCCTGCGGTCGTGTCGGCCTGCGGTGTAAGAGGAGCGCGGCGCGCAAGTCAGGCGGCAAATTTGGGGCGTTGAGGAACGAGAGGGATGCAGATGCAATTCACACCGAAGGAGGCAAACCTTGGCTTCGAAGCTGGCACCGCGGGATCGATGCCCTGGCAGATGGTGCCAGCCGGAGGCGCACGCGGACTGAAGCTGTCTCAAGCGCAAAATCTGGAGATCAAGATCGACCCGGCCCCCGGTGGCGGCGCGCGCGGTGGCCTTGGTTTCAGCGAGACCAGACTCAACTCGACCACGCAACGTGAGATTTGGATTCAAGGGAGCGTGCGCGGCCGATACTTGGTCAGCGCGGCCAAGGCCGGTGTGCCGGTTGTTCC
>Ga0302321_100002754_pt1 | contig 15093 bp, 10 predicted proteins | sample Fen_T0_1_FD_202505 | JGI IMG/M metagenome (GOLD analysis project Ga0302321, IMG submission 202505) | Peat permafrost microbial communities from Stordalen Mire near Abisko, Sweden - Fen_T0_1 | ecosystem: Environmental > Terrestrial > Soil > Wetlands > Permafrost | place: Sweden: Abisko...
GAGCATCAGGCATAGTTCGTCGTAAAATAAATACTCCTAAAGATGTAGCTCCATAGAATATGAATACTGCAAAAATTATCATATCTGTTAACTGATCGAATGTGCCTGATAGTACAAGTACACAAGCCCAGATACCCTGCCAGAACAATGAATTTGCAGGAACATTGGCTTTATTGAGCTTCCCGATACCTGAGAAAAAAAGCTTTTCCTTCGCCATTGCATAGTAAGGGCGTGCTCCGGTAAGTATGCTTGCATTGGTGCAACCCAGGGTAGTTATAAGTATCAGCAATGAGATAAATATTACGCCACCAAGTCCCCAGAAGCTCCTCACTGCTTCAACTGCAGCTATTTGATTGCCAGAAGAATGAATTGTTACTAATTCGGGAATGGAGAGTAGAGACAAGTATGTAAAGTTTACCAGCAGATAAATGATTATTACCAGAATTACTCCTACAATAATACCTTTTGGAATTGTTCTGGTAGGATTCTTTACTTCCCCTCCTATATAACCAACTGAGACCCATCCCTGGTATGCCCAGAATGCAGCCAGCATAGCCGTATAAAATGAGGAAACTGTAATTGAACCGTTTAATAAGTCGTCCGTTCTCATAAAATTTACCGGTTTAGCGATACCGCTGAATAAACCGAATAAAACAATTACCAGAAGACCCGTAAATACAAGTATTACTATAGCCCTGCTTACCCATGCACCGCTTTTCAGTCCAGAAATATTCAGATATGTCAGGCTAATAATAAGAAGGATTGCAGTTAACTTTATTCCGAAATCCTGAAATGGGAAAAATACACCTCCAATAGTCAGATTCTTAAGGGATTCAAAAACATGAGGAATGGGAATTATACTATTAAGTGACTGTGCAAATACATAAGCCAGTGATGAAATAGTTGCAGTCTGAATAACCGTAAAGAGGGACCACCCATAGATGAAGGCAAAAAACCGGTTATAGATTTTTTTCAGATAGACAAAATCACCACCCGTATCGGCAAGCATTCCTGCAACTTCGGCATTACCTAATGTTCCGAACAGGGTAATAATCCCTCCCACTATCCAGGCAAGAAGGATCCAGATTGATGAATGCAGCTCACTGGCCATCGGAGCAATCTTTTTATATACACCTGATCCGATGATATTTGCTACGACAAACATTACCACATAACCCATTCCCAGGGTTCGTACGAGCTTACGTTGTTTATCCATCGAGGGTTTTAATGAATAAATGAAGATCCCAAATTAAGAAAATTAAGATGATTTATTGATACTAAAGCTAGTTGTTCAATGCCTTTATCTTAGAGACCATCAGCGATATGCCGAATCCAAAGATCCCAATTACGGCAAATGAATATTTCAATCCCGCTGCCTGCGATATATATCCTATCATCGGGGGCCCCATGAGGAAGCCGAGGAAACTCACGCTTGAAACGGTGGCCAGGGCAATTCCGGGAGGGATTTTGGTATGTCTCCCGGCTGCACTGTATACGGAAGGAACTATGCTCGAAACACCAAGCCCCACTATCATAAATGCAATTGTAGATGTAATAAGATAAGGAAATAAAACTGCCATATACAATCCGGTTGAGATCATTATCCCACAAATTTGCATTAATTTTTTCCGTCCGATTTTAGCAATGACATAGTCTGCCAGAAATCGTCCTGAGGCCATCATTATCATAAATGAAGTGTAACCAAGTATTACCAGCGAAGCAGGTGCCCTGACCACATCCTTAAAGTATACCCCGCTCCAGTCAAACATTGCCCCTTCACTGGCCATGCTGCAGAATCCTATAACGCCCAGCTGAACGAGAGTCTTGTCGGGTTTATTGAAGAATTTCCGTTTCGGCTCATCCGGGTGTGCCGCCGGTTTCCCCTTTATTAAATGATTTTGATTCAACAAGATAATAACCCCGACGATTGCGACTACCGTAACGAAATGCCAGTATGGAACTACTTTCAGGTTTATCATGGTCAGACCAATCAATGCTCCGGTAAAGCCGGCAAGGCTCCATCCTCCATGAAATGAAGACATTATAGGGCGTTGATACAACCGCTCTGCGGAAACACCCTGAGTATTGATCGAAATATTGCAAAGATTACCTGCCAATCCAAACGAAAATAAACCTAAAGCCAGTTGCCATCCGGCTCTGGCCAATCCCAGATTGGTAAGACAAAAAGCATATAACGGAAGCGCAAAAAGCAGAACGTTGCGACTGCCAAAATGTGTAACAAGCTTTCCTGAAAATGTCATCATAAGGAATTGCGCCACAGGCAATGCAAAAAGAATGCTTCCGAATAATGCATCGTTCAGGTGAAGTGAAGTTTTAATATCCGGGATGCGGCTGGCCCAGGATGCAAAAACCAATCCCATACTGAAATAGGTCAGTGCAACTGCTATCCTTATCCGGGTTTTGTCAGTTACCGCTTTAGCTTTTCCCGGGAATAAGTTTTTAGTTTCTGTCATTGGTATTTTAAAGTCAGAATGACCGGTCGCAAAATTATCAAATTCCTCTCAGGAATGATTATTCCGGTCAGGATTTTATATGGTGGCTGCCTTAAGAGCTCACTACTTACCACTTGTTTAAGTCAAAAAGTTGCATAATTTTGATTTATGAACACAGTAACAAATATTGATATCTTATCAGTGTTTATATTTGTCGGGGTATTTCTGGGCCTGATTCTTTCATTTTTCTTCATTTTCAAACCATCACCAAATTTACAGGCCAACAGGTATCAGGGGCTTTTGCTTCTTTCTTTGTCACTTTGCATTCTTGAATTGCTTCTCAATCTGACCGGATATATTGTTAAGTTGCTTCCTCTCACTTTTACCTCGGCTTCTCTTAATTTTCTGATTGGTCCATTTCTTTACCTCTTTGTAAAACGGAGTATTGACCAGCATGGATCGAAAAGGGAGTGGATCCATTTTATTCTGCCGGCACTTTATCTGATTTATTTAATTTTCGATTTGTTACAGTCAAATGAGTTTAAGTACAATGTCTATATTTCTAATTATCATCATGACTGGCCAGTAATCAATGCACCCACAACTATTTCCAACGACCCTTTGAAGATTAACAGGTATCTTACTCCGCTGCAGGGAATCCAGATACTATTATATATTTTATTATCATTTTTAAAACTAATAAAGAAGGCTCAACTGGATAAGACGAATATACTCCGGACAGATGACCTGATTATTAAATCATTAAGATATGTTATTTTACATTTCCTGGTGATAATGGTTATTTTCACAATTGTAAAAGTGCATTTCCATAGTAATGCAGGGGATTATTTTATTGGTATTTATATAGCAATATTCACACTGTTAACCACTCTGAGGGTAATGGGTGACTCGTCTTATTTTGATCAGACTGGTTCTTTTCTGGATATTTCAATAGGAAAATACAGTAAATCGTCTTTGACTGAAGGAGGGAAACAAAAAATCCTGAATAATATTATTCTCGAGTTCGAGACCAGACAGTATTATTCAGAAAATCTTGCATCTCTGTCAGATCTGGCGAAAAAAATTGGCGAGAGCCCGCACCATGTATCACAGGTTATAAATGAAAAATTGAATAAAAACTTTTTTGAATTACTGGCATCATACAGAGTGGAAAAAGCAAAAAAGATTCTGAGTGAGGATACAGGAAATAAACTCATAATTGAGGAGATCTCTGAAATGGTAGGGTACAATTCCAAGACTGCCTTTAATAATGCCTTTAAAAAACTGACCAGACAGACTCCATCCGAATTCCGTAAATCTGTAAACTCTTGATAATATATCAATTGAATATGAGGAGGAAAATTGATTTTATAACTTAACCCACCGATAAGAAATGAAAACCTACAAAGCTGGGATACTTTCAACATCATTTATAATTATGCTTTTATTCAGTGCAGCAACTGAGGAGCCAGCCTGGGTACCATTACTCGATAAAAACCTGTCCAAATGGGAAATGTATCTGAGTTATCATCATAAAAATGATTATAAAGGAGATAAACCCGTTGATGAATCAGGCCGGACTGTGGAACCCATAGGATATAATCAGAACGTAAACAATGTTTTTACTGTAATTGATTTGGAAGGGACACCTGTGCTGAAAATAAGCGGTGAAATTTACGGTTGTGTATACACCAAACAGGAGTATGAAAATTATGATTTAAAATTAAAAGTTAAATGGGGCGGCAAAAAATGGGAGCCCCGCATCGATAAATTGATGGATTCGGGAATTCTTTATGACTCACAGGGGAAATGTGGTGTTGACTACTGGCGTTCCTGGATGCTGGGACAGGAATTCCAGGTTATGGAGGGTCATATGGGTGATTACTGGAACATTGCCACGTCAGCAATTGATATAAGAGCTTTTATTCCTGAAGGTGAAATGAATAGTGTCGCAAGTCCAAAACAGGAATTTTTGGCACTGGGAGCCGGAACTGACAATCCGGGTTTCTGCATGCGCTCAGCCGATTATGAAAGTCCAAAAGGGGAATGGACCGAACTTGAACTTATCTGCTTTGGCGATAAAAGTCTTCATATTGTGAACGGACATGTAGTCATGATACTTAGAAACAGCCGTTATATTGATAACGGACATTCAGTTACTCTGAATAAAGGCAGGATTCAGCTTCAGAGCGAAGCTGCAGAGGTTTTTTACAAGGATATCATGATAAGAAATATTACTTCAATACCTAAAGAGTATTCTTCCTGGTTTGAAACAAAATAGGGTCCCTTGTTGTTTAACTTATGCAAACAGGTAAATGAGGCAGTAATGAATGATTTTTTGTGTCCAAAATGCAGAGAACACCTCAGGGTTGGAGATAATATCATTTTCAAGGTTAAAAACAGCAGGAAACAGTCTGCACTACTTTTATTAAATCCCCAGATAGGCAATTATACAAGTCATAAACATCATACCTTTGAGATCAAAACAGGTGAATCACTGGAATATTATTGCCCTCTCTGCAATGCTTCACTCCTATCTGAAATCCATAAAAACCTTGCTCATGTAATTCTTATAGATGAGACTGGAATCGGTCATGATGTATACTTTTCACAGGTAGTGGGCGAACATAGCACCTTTGAAACAGACGGCGAATCAGTACATGTCGCAGGTGAAGATGCAGGAAGATACACCTATTTCAAAATCGGTGATAAATTCAGGAAATACTTTTAGCTGCTTATTTATCACATTTTTATATATTTACATATAGTCGATTCTTCAAACCAAATTATTTAAACATGAAATCAAAATCAATAATCCTGATCGTATTACTTTTTATTCTCTTACCGGCATCATATGTAAAGGCTCAGACTTCTGATTTTTCAGGTGAATGGAAATTGAATAAGGAAAAAAGTGATCTGAAAGATGCGCAGCTATTTCTTTCCAAAATTAAAATTGAGCTTAAGTCTGATAGTCTGATAACAACAAGGACTTATGAAAACGGGAATGGTGACGAATATCCTTTCGATGAAAAACTTTCGCTGGATGGGAAGGACTGCAAAATAGTTATATTCGAAATGCCCAGAACATCTAAGGCAACACGCTCGGAAGCCGATGGAACAATTGCGATTGCCTCAGTAACCACGTTAAATAATGGCAATGGGCAGGAAGATATGACCTCAGAGGAAAACTGGAAGGTTGAAAATGAAGGAAAGGTTTTAACTCTTGTCTTTAAAAACAAAATGTCCGGGAATGAATTTGAGGGGACTTACCATTACGATAAGGTTCAGTAGAAAACAATCCTCATTACTAAAAATTGGATCAATGGAGGCTGTTGAAATCTCCGCCTGATGTTAACTTTTTCAAATTTAATAATAGGCAAGAATGAAACCAATTAAGTACTATTTATTTCCTCTGATCCTTGTTTGTGTTATTATTTCAGGGTTTTGCATCAGGAATAAATCAGACCAGTTAAGCATCACAGCCGACAATGGTGGCCTTACATTACCCGATGGTTTTTCTGCACTGATCGTAGCGGATAAGCTTGGTTCAGGCAGACATATAGTCGTAAATGGGAACGGAGATATCTACCTTGCATTGCGCAGTCTCCACAAGGGAAGCGGAATTGTTGCCCTGCGTGATGTCGATGGAGACGGAAGAGCTGACAGCATCAGGTATTTTGGAAAAACCATTTCAACAGGAATTGATATTTCTGGTGGATACCTTTATTACAGCAATTTCGATGAAGTTCTAAGGGTCCCACTCTCAGGCAAGGAACTCGTCCCGGCGGGAGAACCTGTTGTAATTGCTACCGGATTTGAAGCACAGAACCAGCATCAGGATAAAACCTTTGCACTCGATGGATCGGGAAATTTGTATGTGAATGTTGGAGCGCCATCCAATGCCTGTCAGGAAGTTGACAGAACCCCCGGATCGAAAGGTATTGACCCATGTCCACAGCTTGACCGGCATGCCGGCATCTGGAAATTCGCAGGTGACAAACCAAATCAGGGTCAGATGACCGAAGGACATCATTACGCCTCAGGTATCAGAAATTCAATAGCACTGGCATGGAATAATACAAATAATAAATTATATGTCGTTCAGCATGGACGTGATCAATTAGGCCAATTTTATCCTAACCTGTATACTGACCAGGAGTCTGCAGAATTGCCTGCTGAGGAATTTTTCATTGTTGAGGACGGTGATTTTTTCGGCTGGCCATATTGTTATTATGATCAGTTTAAAAAACAAAAAATTTTAGCTCCTGAATATGGAGGTGACGCCAAAGCCACAGGCCGCTGCGACAAAGCCAAATCACCTATTATGGCTTTCCCCGGCCATCTCGCTCCAAATGATCTTATGTTTTATACGGGTAACATGTTTCCTGACAGATACAGGAATGGTGCATTCATTGCATTTCATGGTTCGTGGAACCGATCTCCCATGGAACAAAAAGGATATTTTGTTGCCTTTGTTCCATTTGAGAATGGCTTGCCATCAGGAGAAATGGAAACATTCGCCGATGGTTTTGCTGGCGTAAAAGTAATAAAAAGCCCTAATGATGCTAAATACAGGCCAATGGGACTCGCTCAGGGGCCCGATGGATCTATTTATGTATCTGACTCCGAAGAAGGGCGCATCTGGCGGATAATATATAAAAAGAAATAATGAAAAGAAAGGTTATAATTATTTTTGTTGCACCATTATTATTGATCGCCGGCTACTCCTTCCGTTTTAATTCCGATTCAGTACTTATTCAGGAGAATCCGTTATCAGGAAGTCAGTTATATATAAAATATTGTCAGACCTGTCACCAGGCAGATGGCGGAGGTGTGAGGGGAATGTTCCCCCCTCTTGCCGGGAACAGCAAAATTACGGGGTCAGCAGATGAACTGGTCAGAATAGTTTTATTCGGAATGCAGGGTTCAATTATTGTAAATGAAAGGGATTACAACCAGGTAATGCCTCCTCAGGGTTATCTTTCGGATAAACAGATTGCCGGTATCCTGAGTCATGTCCGAAACAACTGGGGCAATAAAGCTCCTGATATTAAGCCCGAGGAAGTTGCTAAGATCAGAAAATTGGGTAAACCAAAGGAGTAGATTATATAGTTTATTCTTAGAAGAGACGCCTGATTTGGGCGTCTCTACATCAATGAGGCAATCTTATGCTATACTATTTAATACTAATTTCCTGTTTATCAATATTCCATCCTGATATTACAATATCCGGTTGTGCACCGTTGAGCTTTAGATTTGGACAACTAACTGTAACTGTTGTAGTTTCTGAAGGAGCCAGCGTAAAATAATTGGATGTCCAGAAGCAAGGCAATATCTCTTCATCCTTATTCATTAACTGAGGCCTGATAAAAAAGGCTATCTTATCAGATGCATTGCTGATACGCAATGTCCAGCTTCTCTCATTCTTACCTTTCACTGTATTGACCACTTTTGCATCAAGTTTTGTTTTGGGCATTTCAGCAAGCGGTTTATAATCGCCGTCATTTGCCAGCCAGTAAACGTTATGAGATATTACTGTTCCACTGCTATTATTCAGATTCAGCACAACAAAATTAATGCCTTTGGAATCCTTAATGGCTGTCGCCAAAGAAAACATCTCTTTTACTTCTGTTGCCTGGAAACTTAAATTCTTCTCTTCATGATATATTGATTTGGAATTTAAGTTAAATATTTCAACCCTGGCCACAATCCCGGTAACATTTTTATATGTCCGGTTAATGGCAGCAACTTTAAAGTCACTCATGTTAAGTTGAATATGAACCTGCTCACAGGCATTCTGCATATAATAATAACCCGCATTGGGCATCAGAAACCAGTCGTAAACCTGCCATACAACACTTGGGAACGCAGCATTCAATTTCCATAACATCACACCGCCAATATCATTGAGTCTGTGTCCGGCAGCCTCAAAAATTCCCTGATAACCTATTGCATTCATTAACTGCATTTTATTGCAAAAGTCTTCCATGCTCTGTGGCTCACCATATCTTTTAACCATTTCCTTATAATATAGGTCATACCTTCCGCCACCCGTTGCTGCATCATGATAGCCCCATGTATTATTCAGAGGGAAGGGAAGTGTTTTATCCCATACAAGGTCAGGTATTATCTTTGGCATTATATTATATGGCGGCTGTGAAGGAAGACCCGTCTCATCCTTAAAGACCCAGTCTTTGCCGGCAATAGCTTTTTTATAATAAACCAGCGGATCCTGCCAGGCATATGGGCCCCCACTATAAACACCAGAAGGAAGATTATCAGGCCATGCACCATTCCATCCGGCAGGAAGCTTCGCAAATCCTGAAGAACTTGGAATAAATGGTCTGGTTCCGTCGAGTGAGATAATACTTTCTCTCATCACATCGTACAGCTCCTTCCTGGCATGCCCCTCGTTTCCTCCCGTCCAGACAAGCAGGCTTGGATGGTTGCGTATTCTGAGAATTGTGCTCTTTACATTTTTCACAAACACATTTGTTTCGAGAGGCCAGTCAGGTGAACCTTTAAATTCACCCTGGGTATCACCTGTAATCCAAAAATCGGACCACACCAGCAAACCATACCTGTCAGCAGCTTCAAAAAACTCATCGCACGGTGTGACTCCCCCGCCCCAGATCCTTACAAGATTAATGTTTGAGTTCCTGCACAGGTGCATTTCATAATCATACCTTACTGAATCTCTGTTAAGCATCATATCGGGAACCCATGCTCCTCCTGTTAAATGAACGCGTCTTTCATTCACATAAAAATCCCGCCTGTATGACCCGTTTACATCAATCGCCTTGGAAGCTACGGTCCTGATTCCAAATACAAAAGATGTATCATCGGACATTCCGGTATTGTTTGCATATTGAAGTCTTATCCTGTAGAGGTTTGGTTTCCCATATCCATTTGGCCACCAAAGGACCGGATTATTTATACTTAGCTCCTTAGTATTTTCACCGTTCAGATCAACAATGGTAACGGCCAATGGAGCCAATGTGAGGTCCTTTGAGAATTGCAGAACAGCGCCTTTGAAATTTTCAGGTGTGATACTGACGGTCAATTTCCCTTTTTCGCTCGTCTGGCTATGATTTCTAAGCTTAAGATTCAATTCTATCTTTGCAAGAGTGGTATCAGGAAGTTTAGGAAGAGTTGTAACAATCTTCGGATCCGCTATGGTTATTCCTCCGGAGGTCCTTAAATAAACCGGCAGCCATATTCCCATATTACGGTCTCTTACCGGAGGAATCCAGTCCCATCCTATCGAACATAACATAGTTACATTTTTTCCTATATCGCCTGTAGGACCTCCATTCTCGAAAAAATCACCCATGGCTTTTAACTGCTCAGTGGCTGGCAAACCAGGATAATCAAGAGGGAAGATCTTAACTGCCAGTACATTTTCAGCTCCCGCATTAATTTGTTTACTAATATCAAGACTGTACTGTGCAAACATCCCGGCCATCTGTGTGGAGTCGGCAATCTCCTTACCGTTTAGCCATACATCTGCACGGTAGTTAATACCCTTAAATATCAGCTGAAAACAACGACCCTTGTCATTAAGAGGAACATTAAAAGATGTGCGGTACCAATAAGGTTTTTTCCAGGGGTTAGATATACCCGGCAGATGGCTGTATTGTTCAAGATTATACTTTTTGTTGAATTCATCCGAAGCATCAGGAATCATCATGTTGTTGAGTCCTGAATATGGATCAGGATAAATGTTATTGGCTACCAGACCGGTCAGGACAGTGGAGGGCACCTTTACCGGGAACCAGTATACTTTTGATTTATATTCTGTAGTCGATATCTCCTTACCGGAGGACGATATCAAGGCAGAAGACTGCAATTCAAAACTTGTGAGTTTTTTCTGTTTTACAGTTCCATTCTGGGAATTGGCACTGACAGAAAAGACAAATACACTTATTGCTATGAGTATAAATGAATTATAAAATCTTTTCATATAATAATTATTAAAAAAATAGCAAACAATGATGATTTATAGAGTAGAATAACAAATGAAATGACAGAATAACTAAAATACTCAATGTTTCTTTATTACTATTATTTCTGGTCTATCCACCTCCGAAAATCTCACAATATAAATACCGCCCCGAAGTTTTTTAAGGTCTTCCTCGACAGTAAATGCTCCGGTTTTTTTAATACTCCGGGTGAATACTTTTTCCCCCATAGTATTGAAAATATCCAGCGTTGTCGGAGAAGTTGTCACGCCAACAAACTGCAGTTGTGTCTTACCATCTGTGGGATTCGGGTAAATCAAAAGGCCGGTCTGTGCCGGCTTTTCACTTTTATAATTATCATTTGGTCCTACGATGGTTGCTCTCCATTTCTTTATTTTCTGACTGTCGCTTGAGACAATATCATAAAAAACAGGACGTGAAAAGTCTGTAAAATTTAAATCGCTTAGCTGTTCCTTTTTCCCGATCCAGGCCTTTGCCTTATCTGATAATTCAAATGTCGGTTTTAAGGAATCTATCGAACGGCTGGTCTCAATCTCCGCAATTATTGAATTACCAATAGTGTCTATTATTGCTGGCCCTATCATTCCAGGAACAGAAAATGAAACGAAGTTTGCCTGGCTTTTCAAAATATGAATTTCGACAGTCCAGTTTCTTTGAATACTCCTGTTTTCAGCAAATACCTTATAAATTACCGGCTCGTTGAAGTTATTCTGAGTGCCTCTGTTAATCTGAAGTTTTCCCGACACTTTTACATACGCTCCAGGAGAGAGCGAATAGGATGCTATAAGTGAACTCTTATTCGTACCGGCAGGCATGTCAACAATTATTTTCGATTTTATCGAGTCAATTGTGCACGATTTTTGTCCCGGGATACTGAAAGACTCAATATTGGCATGAACTGATCCCTTATGCCAGTGCGTTGGATGAAGAAGGATAATGGCACGATCGCCGGGAATTAGCTGACTGAGATCAAGCATCCCAATATTCCATCTTATTCCGTTTGTAATTGTTGCATCGGAGTATGCTTTATTATTATTAAGAAAATAAGCTTCATACTGAAGATTAAAATCACTTAGTTTTCCCTTAATCAACGTAATTACCTTCCCATCTTTCGGAACTGAAATATTATTCTCTCTTCCCGGAAGAGCAGGGAAGGTGCATTCCTCGAAAAAATAAAAATTCACATAATGATATGTCTTGGCATTATTTGAACCATGCGCTGCTGTCCCGTATATATTCAGTCCGTTTGATCTCAGCCAGTCAAGTTCCTTATGAAAGTAATTGACAGGATTGATATTATAAATTACCTGAAGTGTAACAAGATCATTATGCCAACCAATTTCAAAATGCTTTTCATCCTGCATTGATTTCAGTATAGGTATAATCTCCTCATTATGAACTTCCATATTATTCGCATTCTTAAGATAATATGGTGCTGAGTGAAGGATAAAATAAGTAGAACGAAAACCAAGATCAGACTCTATGGAAGAAAACTTATAAGCCAGATTCAAGTCAAGATCCACATCATGCCTCAGTCCGATAACAATCTTATTATTATTAAATGTTTTCCGGAACTCATTTACAGGAAGGACAATATATTTACTGGTATCAGAAACAATCTTCAGGAATCCGGCATATTTTTCCCAGGTAAAATTGGTATCGGGTTCAGCCATCTGAACAACTCTTTTTTTGGATTGGTTGATACTGTCCTGTCTGAGACCGAATTTCTTTGAAATTTTATTTAGCTCCTCCTGATTTTTCCTTTGAGCATATAGTGAGCCGTTGAAGCAGAAAATCATTATACCAACAAGAAATAAAGTGCAGATCCTCTCTTGTCTAAAACTCATCGCCCCGAATTCATTAATAATTTCATAAAGATAATTTCTGCACAAATATATAATTGAATATTATTTAAGCAACTTTTTTATATTATAAAGTTTATTCAATGCTTCAACAGGTGTAAGATTGTCGATATCGATCTCAAGAATCTCATCACGTATCTGTTTGAGGACAGGGTCATCTAACTGAAATATGCTCAGTTGCATTCCTTCTCTGTGTCCGGCAAGATCAGCAATTGGCTTCGCCAGTTCTTTTTTATCATGACTCTGTTCAAGTTCCTTTAAAATTTCATCAGCACGGCTTACAACGCTTCTTGGCATCCCGGCCATTCTTGCAACATGAATCCCGAAACTATGTTCACTTCCTCCCCTCTTGAGTTTTCTTAAAAAGATGACTTTATTGTTTAATTCCTTAATTGAAACACTATAGTTTTTAACTCGTGTGAATGAGTTTTCCATCTCATTAAGCTCGTGATAATGAGTGGCAAACAATGTCTTTGCTCTCAGTTTGTTCTCATGCAGATACTCAACCATTGCCCATGCTATTGAAATGCCGTCATAAGTACTTGTACCTCTCCCGATTTCATCGAGAAGCACCAGGCTGCGATCCGAAAGATTATTAAGAATGCTGGCAGTTTCATTCATTTCAACCATGAAAGTGGATTCTCCGAGACTAATATTATCTGATGCTCCTACCCGTGTAAATATTTTGTCTACTATACCTATACTGGCTTCCTTTGCAGGTACAAAACAACCAGTTTGTGCCATAAGTACAATTAGTGCAGTTTGCCGTAAAAGTGCCGATTTACCTGACATATTCGGACCGGTCAGAATGATTATCTGCTGATCTTCAGTATCAAGAATTGTATCATTAGGTACATAAGATTCTCCTGCAGACAATTGTTTTTCAATCACAGGATGTCTGCCTTCTGTTATAGCAAGGATCCTGGAATCATTCAGCACAGGTCTTACATAATCATTTTCCATGGATACAACCGCGAATGATTGTAAACAATCGAGTCGGGCAATCAATGAAGAATTAAGCTGAATGGGCGGTATATATTCAAGGATTGCCAATACCAGATCTGTGAACAGTTTAGTCTCAAGGGAGATGATCTTTTCTTCTGCTCCCAGTATTTTGCTTTCATATTCCTTTAGTTCTTCAGTAATATATCTTTCAGCGCTGACAAGGGTCTGTTTTCTTATCCATTCTGCAGGAACCTTGTCTTTATGGGTATTCCTGACTTCTATATAATATCCGAATACATTATTAAAACTAACTTTGAGTGAAGAGATTCCTGTTCTTTCGCTCTCCCGGTTTTGAAGATCTACCAGGTAATCCTTTCCGCTATAAAGTATTTTGCGCAAATCGTCGAGTTCTTCAGATATCCCGGAGGCGATCACATTTCCTTTATTAAGCTGGACAGGTGGATCATTATTTATCTCGTTTTCAATTTTTTCCGCGATGGTTTTGCATGGATTTAATTGTTCAGCGATTTTTATCAGCGGCATACATCCGCTATTATTGCATAAATCTTTTAGTGGATCAATGGCTTTCAATGCTCTTTTTAGCTGAACTACCTCCCTCGGGTTTATTCTGCTGACCGCGACTTTTGATATTAATCTTTCGAGATCACCAACCTGGCGTATCAAACCTGAGATTTCATTCTTAATTTCTGTGTTGTCAACGAAATACTCAACAACATCGAGCCTTTCATCGACAGGTTGAATATCCTTTAGCGGCAATGACAGCCAACGTTTCAACAACCGGCCTCCCATTGGAGAAATAGTGCGGTCCATTACGTCGATCAATGTTTTTGCTCCCTCGTATGGGGAGTGAAACAACTCGAGGTTTTTAATTGTAAATTTATCGAGCCAGACATACCTGTTCTCTTCAATCCGTGACAGGCTGGTTATGTGACCAAGTTGTTCGTGCCGGGTAATATCGAGATAATAAAGTATTGCGCCTGCAGCTATAATGCCAAAATTCAGATTCTGGACACCGAATCCCTTTAAAGAACTTGTCTCAAACTGCTTTAGTAACCTGTCATTTGCAGCATCCTGAGTGAATATCCAGTCATCAAGTTTAAATGTATAAAACTTTGGACCAAAATATTCGATGAAATAATCCTTCTTACCTTTTTCAAACAACACTTCCTTCGGCTGGAAGTTATTAAGCATCTGATCGATATATTCAATTGTGCCCTCTGAAATAAGAAACTCCCCGGTTGAAATATCCAGAAATGCCACTCCTGCGATTTTCTTATCTATATGAACTGCTGCCAGGAAGTTATTCTCCTTATGATTCAGCACATTTTCATTAAGAGATACTCCGGGTGTTACCAGTTCTATGATGCCTCTCTTAACTATCTTCTTTGTGAGTTTGGGGTCTTCAAGCTGTTCGCATATAGCAACTCTCTGTCCGGCTCTTACAAGGCGGGGGAGATAAGTATCAAGAGCATGATAAGGGAATCCGGCTAGCTCGACAAACTGTGCTGAACCATTTGCCCTTCGGGTGAGAGTAATCCCAAGTATCTCTGAGGTCCTGATTGCATCTTCTCCGAATGTCTCATAAAAATCACCCACTCTGAATAATAGTATCGCATCAGGATGTTTAGTCTTGATAGCATAATACTGCTTCATCAGCGGTGTTTCTACATACTTCTGAAAATCAGACATCGGGAATGCAGCGATTTAATTTTTTTCTCTACTCCGGGCTTGTTTCTGACAAAGATACATAGCCGGTAATATTAATGAAATAGTTTTTGAAAATATTATCACGAACATAAGAAATCAACCAAATTTTATTCTCTGTGTATC
>Ga0302321_100002755_pt1 | contig 15092 bp, 15 predicted proteins | sample Fen_T0_1_FD_202505 | JGI IMG/M metagenome (GOLD analysis project Ga0302321, IMG submission 202505) | Peat permafrost microbial communities from Stordalen Mire near Abisko, Sweden - Fen_T0_1 | ecosystem: Environmental > Terrestrial > Soil > Wetlands > Permafrost | place: Sweden: Abisko...
CCCTATGTATCGCCTGAGCTACTTAGATGGAGACGCGCCGCAGGAGTACACCTTTGCCACCGGCGAGGTGGTAATCGGGCGGTCTCCTGACTGTCAGATCGTGCTCGACGATTTCGGCATCTCCCGCAGCCACGCCAAGATCATCGCCGACGAAAAAGGCCCGCGCATCGTCGACCTCAAATCGAAGAATGGTACGTTGGTCAACGGCGTGCCGATCATCGAGGCACCACTCAAGGATGGCGACCGCATCCTGCTCGGCAAGCTGCAGTTCACGTTCGCGAAGGCCTTGGACGCCCACGTCGTACTCGACGAGGCCAAGCCGCTCTCGGAGGAGGCTGGCACGATCATCCGGAGTGTTGGCGAGATCTCCCAGCTCCTGCAGACACAGCCCCCCATCCCGCCTGGCAGCCAGGGCGCGGCCGACGCGCGCCGCAAAGTGCCTTCCGAGCTGCAGGAGATCGAGCGCACCAATCGCATTCTGAGAGCGCTCACGCAAATCTCGCAGGAGTTGCTCACCCTGCGGCCGGTTGATGAGCTGCTCGAGCAGGTCATGGGAATCGTTTTCGAACACGTGCCGGCCGACCGCGGGTTTCTCATGCTCTACGACGGTAGTTCCGAGAAGCTCGTTCCCAAGGTGGTCAAGTACCGCGATCCGAAGCCAGGTGTGGATCAGGCGCAGATCTCGATTTCGAAGACGATCGCGGACCGCGTGTTCAAGGACAAGGTCGCCATACTGACTTCTGACGCCCAGGTGGATCCGCGCTTTGGCGCTGGCGACTCGATCCGCTTCCACGGCATCAGGAGCGCCATGTGCGCGCCGCTCTGGAACAACGATCAGGCCATCGGCATCATCCACGTCGACTCGCCGATGCTGACCAACTGTTTCACTCCTAACGACCTGGATCTCTTGTGCGCCCTCGCAAACCACGCCGCCGTTGCGGTTGAGCACGCTCGGCTGAATCAGACCATCCGGGCCGAAGAAAAGAAGCGCGAGCGGCTTTCGCGCTTCCTCTCGCCGCAGGTCACGCAACGCGTCTTGGCCGCGTCCGATGCGCAGAGCGCGGTCTTGGGTCCGCCCGAGGTGCGCGAGGTTTCGGTGCTCTTTGCGGACCTCGTTGGCTTCACGACCATGTCGGAGAAGATGAGCCCGGCCGCCGTGGCACTGCTGCTCAACGACTACCTCTCGCGCATGACCGACGCGGTGTTCAAGTACGAGGGCACGCTCGACAAATACATCGGCGACGCTGTCATGGCCGTGTTCGGTGCTCCGCTCGACATGCCTGATCACGCGGAACGCTCCGTGCGCTGCGCAATCGAGATGCATGAGCGGCTGGAGGAGCTCAACAAGGAGAGACGCGACAGCCCTAAGCTCAGCATCCGCATCGGGGTGAACACGGGCCGCGCAGTGGCAGGCGAGATCGGCAGCATCGTCAAGACCGAGTACACCGTGCTCGGCGACACCGTGAACACCGCCAGCCGACTGCAGAGTTCCGTGGCGCTGCCGGGCACGATTGCGATCGGCTCGAACACCTACGACGCCGTGAAAGACATCGCACAGTGTCGCTGTCTGGGCGAGCAGGCGCTCAAAGGCAAAGAAAAGGTCGTCACGGCCTATCTGGTCGAGAAGCTGATCGCCAAGAGCCTACCCGGCGAGGAGGCCTGAGGCGTGCAGCTTCGAACCAGCGGGGGACCACGCTGGACCATCCTGGCGTCGCTGCTGCTACTGCTGTTCGCCGTGGGCATCGTCCCGTTGCTGTGGACTTCTTACACCCTGGTCGCAGACACGCGCGATCGACTGGAGCTGGAGCAAAAGACCCTGCAGCAGGCCACCGCGCGCAGTCTCTCCGAGCAGATTGCACTCTATCTCCGCAGCCTCAGCTCCCAAGTGCGTACGATCACGCAGACGCTCGAAGGTGACGCCAGCGCCGGTGGGCTGACCAGCCGCATCGCCGAGATCAAGAGAACGCAAGCGTTGAAGCGCTTCGTCGATCCGGACGGGCCGGTGCCGATCTACTACTTGAGCGCCGTGGACACTTCGTGCGTGGGCACGGGCTCAGGCGTACTGTTGCCTGAACCAGCTATCGAGCAGCTGCTACAAGAGGGTTGCGTTCGCAGCCGCGAGAACCGGCCCATGATCAGCCGCCCGATCATGGCGGCCTCCGTGCGGGAGCCGATCCTGGTCGTCGCTGTGCCAATCGTGCTGCGCGATAACAGCGTCGCCGGGGCCACGTTGGCTGTGGCGAGCCTGAGGCCTTTGTGGGCCATGACGCGGCAGATGGGCGCGAGCGGGACGAGCGGCGTCGAAGTGTATGTGGTCGACGATCGCGGCTGGCTCGTAGCGCACTCGGATCCAAAGCGTGTGGAGCATGATCGCGATCTGTCGAATGTCGGGATCGTGCGTCAGTTCCTCGACGCGCACGGGCGCGCCTCATCCACCGAACCGTTCACCGTAGCAGGTCCAGATGGTCGGCCGGTCAAGATGCTCGGCACCTACAAGAGCGTGCCCGACGACTCGGGTTGGGGCGTGATCGTGCAGGTGAGCGAAGAGCAGGCCTACTATGGTGCCTACGAAGCGCGGCGTCAGTCCATGAAGTTCGTGGCCCTGGTCACGCTGATCGCCGTCCTGCTCGGTCTTGTCTTCGCGAGACAGATCAGCCAGCCGGTGCGCCTACTCGCACGCGGTGCCTTTCAGCTTGCTTCGGGAGACTACGGCACGCGCGTGCAAGTGCGCAGTCGCAACGAGATGGGCGTGCTGGCCGCGGCCTTCAACCACATGGGCGAGCAGATCCAGAAGGCGATCGAAGAGATCCGCCGTGTGGCCGCCATGAACAAGGAGCTGTTCGTCGGCTCGATCCGCATGCTGGCGAACGCCATCGACGAGAAGGACCCGTACACGCGCGGCCACTCCGACCGCGTTGCCTACTACGCCAGGGCCATCGCGCGGCACCTGGGTATGTCCGAGGAAGAGGTGGAACGCGTCTACCTCTCCGGCATCCTGCACGACGTGGGCAAGATCGGCATCGAGGACAAGATTCTCCGCAAGGCCGAAGCGCTCACCGACGAGGAATACGCCATCATGAAGCAGCACCCCAAGAAAGGCGAGCACATCTTGGACGCCGTGCCGATGCTCAAAGCCATGACCGGCGACGGCCTCAAGCACCACGAGAGCGTCGACGGCAGCGGCTATCCTGAGCACCTGAAGGGCGAGGAGATTCCTCTTCTTGGGCGCATCGTCTGTGTTGCGGACGCCTTCGACGCCATGACCACCGACCGGCCCTATTCGAAGGCCTGGACGTGTGAGCGAGCGCTGGAGCGCCTGCGCGAGCTGGCTTCGCGGAAGTTCGATGCCGCCTGCGTGGAGGCCATGGAGAAGGCCTACGCTGCCGGCGATTTGGCGAAGGAAAAAGTCCAAGCGGCCGCGCGGCCCGGTGGCGTCGCGACAGTTGAAGCGAGCGTGTGAGAATGGACGCGACATCGTGCGGAGGTGAGTGAGATGCGAGCTGAGCGACACGAAAAGACCCTGCGAGCCAAGTTCTGGCTGCAGCTTGGGGCGGCGCTGTGCCTCGCGATGTGTGCCTCCTTCGTCCGTGCCCAAGGCGGCGAAGCCGACATGGCCTTCAACGCCGGTTTGGAGCATCTCAGGCAGGGGCACCCAGCCCAGGCGTTGGAAGAGATGCGGCGCGCCATCAAGAAGGAGCCCAAGAACGCGTATTTCCAGAAGGGCCTGGGCCTGGCGCACCTGGCGCTGAACCAGAACTCGGAGGCCATCAGCGCCTTTCGCAGGGCGCTCGAGATCAATCCGAGCTACGTCGACGTGCGCAACGACCTGGGCGCGGCTCTGCTGCTGGCCGGCCAACGCGAGGAAGGCAAGCGCGAGCTCTTGCGGGTCTACAGCGAGCCTTTCAATCCGCGGCCCGACATCACGGCGCGCAACGTCGGGCGCGCGTACTATGACGAGAAGGACTACGCCAACGCGCTCACCTGGTTTCAGACGAGTGCGCAGAAGAACAAGCGTCTGCCGGACGCGTACGTCGGCATGGGCATGACTCTGGTCGCTCTCGGTCGCACCGATGAGGCCATCGGGCGTCTCGAAGAAGGTCTGTCCGCAACGTCGGAGAACGTCGACGTTCTGCTCGCTCTGGGCGAGACGTACTATCGCGCCGGTCGCTTTGTCGACGCGCGCCCACGCCTGGAACGCGTCGTGCAAAAGGACGCCAACAGCCAGGCGGGCCAGCGCGCGGCCGAGCTTCTCAAGAACTTCCCGAGGTGAGCGCATGGACTGCCGGTTGCTGCTGAACGACTTGTGCCGCGCGATCAGCGGCGCGCACGGCGCACTCATGCTCGACGCTGGCGGCGAGGTCGTCGCGGGATCAGACGCCTGCGATGAGCGCCTGCGCCTGATTGGCGCCTACCAGGGTATTGCCCTCGCCACGGCCCACAGGACCGCGGAGCACTACGCTGGTGGGGCCATCGACTGTCTGGTGGCCCGTCACGCGGCGGGCACGGTTGTCGCACGGCCCCTCAAGGATGGCTACTACCTCATCGTTGCGCTGGCGCCGGAGGCGTCGGTGGCGCTCGCCGAATACCGCTCGACACAGGTGCGTGAGCTCCTGAACGCCGAGATCTAGCTCGCCATAAAGACAAAGATCGGCATGGACAAGGACACCCCGCTCGCGAGGCTGCGCCGCGGCCTCACCCGCACCCGGCAATTGTTGGAGATGCCGATCGGCGACTTGTTGCGGGGTCAGCGGCCGCTCGCGGCCGAGGACCTTGAGCGCGTGGAAGAAGCGCTGCTGGGCGCCGACCTCGGAGTCGACGCGGTGCAGGCGATTCTGGACACGCTGAAGCAGCGCTCGGGCGAGGTCGCGCGCGGCGGGCTGCCTGCCATGCGAGCGTTACTGTGCGCCGAGATCCGCCGATTGCTCGCGCCGGCTGATGTTCGTCCACAACTGCGCGGCCATCCCCACGTGGTGCTGGTCGTCGGTGTCAACGGTGTGGGGAAGACGACCACCATCGGCAAGCTCGCCGCGCGCGGCCGGCGCGAAGGCCGTCGGGTTCTGCTGTGCGCGGCCGACACGTTCCGCGCTGCTGCGGCCGAGCAGCTGGGCATTTGGGCAGAGCGCACAGCGTCGGGCTTTCACCAGGGCCAGGCCGGCGGTGATCCTTCGGCGGTGCTGACCGATGCCCTGCGGCACGCGCGTGCCCATGGCCATGATGAGGTCCTCGTGGACACGGCGGGACGCCTGCACACCAAAGGCAACCTCATGGCCGAGCTCTCGAAGATGGCACGTGTCGCGGCCAAGGAGGTGCCGAATGCGCCGCACGAAACGCTGCTGGTCTTGGACGCGACGGTTGGTTCGAATGGGCTGGCGCAGGCCCGCGAGTTTGCCCAGGCAGTACCGCTGACAGGCCTTGTATTGAGCAAGCTGGACGGCACAGCCAAAGGCGGAATCGTCGTAGCCACCGTGCAGGCGCTGCGCATACCTGTGGAGTATGTCGGCGTGGGGGAGTCGGTGGACGACCTCCTGCCGTTCGACGCCGACGCCTTCGCCGCCTCTCTGATTGGTGACTGACGTGCGCGCGCGCGACACCGTACGAGACGAGGACGAGCGCTGGATGCGGCGGGCCTTGGCCTTGGCTGCGCGGGCGGCGGGTGAGACCAATCCCAACCCGCTCGTCGGCTGCGTGATCGTCAAGTCGGGCCGCGTCGTCGCCCAGGGTTTTCACGCGCGCGCCGGCTCGCCGCACGCCGAGCTGATCGCGCTCGAGCGCGCCGGTGAGCGCGCTCGCGGCGCCACGCTCTACGTCAACCTCGAGCCCTGCACGCACCAGGGCCGCACGCCGCCTTGTGCGCCGCGTGTCGCGGCGGCCGGTCTGCGTCGTGTCGTTGTGGCCCTACGCGACCCCAATCCGCTTGTCGGCGGTCGCGGGCTGGCGCTCCTGCGTCGGAACGGGCTCGCGCTTACCATCGGCGTCCTGGCGGCGGAAGCGGCGCAGCTCAACGAGCGCTTTCTGTTGCCGTTTAGTCGCCGCCGCCCGTTTGTGCTTCTCAAGGCGGCGCTCACCCTTGACGGCAAGATCGCCACAGCAAGCGGCGACTCGAAGTGGATCACTGGCCCAGCCGCGCGCGCTCAGGCCAGAGGCTTGCGCCGGTTGCAGGACGCCGTTCTCGTTGGTATTGGGACCGTGCTTGCGGACGATCCGCTGCTGCTGCCGCAGCCCGGGCTCAGGCGGCCCTTCTACCGCGTGGTGCTTGACTCGCGTTTCCGAATCCCGCTCGCAAGCCGCCTCGTCCAGAGCGCGCGACGTACGCCGCTGATCGTCGTGGGGCGCAACGTCAACGCCGCCAAGCGCCGGGCGCTTCTGGCCGCGGGCGTCAGCGTACTGGTCCAGGGCGGCGCGTCACGACGGGTGCGCCTGCCGTGGCTGATGCGTGCGCTGTTGCGGCAGGGAATCCGCAGTCTGATGGTCGAAGGTGGTTCCGAAGTGCTGGGGGCGTTCCTGGCGGCCCGCCTCTTTGACCAGGTCGCGCTCTTCCGCGCGCCGCTGCTGTTGGGTGGCCAGGACGCCCGTTCCGCCTTCGGCGGCAAGAGCCCTGGCCAGATCGGCGCGGCCCTCGCGCTTTCGCGTCTGCCGTCGTCGTTTGCTCCAGCTCGGCCCGGACGAAGCGAGGAACAGGTCGAGCTCTGGCGTCCCTGCTTCTTGCCGGGCACGAGGCTGGGGCGGCGGCGTAGCGCACGCTCCCGGCGCCTGTCATAATCAATTGCTGGCCGGTCGCGCCCCGACTTAGAGGCGCGCTGCTGCAGCCGATCGTAACGGCATCATGTTCACTGGCATCATCGAAGAGACCGGTAGTGTCGTCCGCGCCAGCCAGCGCAACGACATTTTGACGGTACGTATCGCCGCCGAGACGACGCTGGCCGGGCTGGCGATCGGCGGCTCGATTGCTGTCAACGGCTGTTGCCTGACCGTCGTGCGCTGCGATTCCGAGGGTTTCGAGTGCGACATGATGGGCGAGACTTTGGCGCGCACGGGCTTTCGAGAGCGACTGCAGCCAGGCGCCAAGGTCAATCTTGAGCGGCCGATGCGCGCGGACGGCCGCTTCGACGGTCACATCGTGCAGGGGCACGTCGACGGCGTCGGCCGTGTGAGTGCGATTCGGCGCCTGACGGAGTCGGCCGAGATCGACGTCGAGGTCCCCAGCGCGCTTGAGCGCTATTTGGTCGAGAAGGGCTCGGTCGCGGTGGACGGCATTTCGCTCACGATCGCCCGTCTCGAACCCGGCTACTTCACCGTGGCACTCATTCCGCACACCCTCGACGTCACGAACCTGGGCACGGCGCAGGTCGGCGACAGAGTGAACCTCGAAGCCGACGTGGTGGCCAAGCACGTCGAGCGCCTGCTCAACTGGCGGGAGCCGTGAGCGGCCGAGTTATGCCTTTCAGCACCATCCCAGAGGCCATCACAGAGCTCCGCGCCGGGCGGATGATCGTCGTTGTCGACGACGAGGATCGCGAGAACGAAGGCGACCTGACGATCGCTGCTGAGAAGGTCACGCCCGAGACAATCAACTTCATGGCGCGCTTCGGCCGCGGGCTGATCTGCCTGCCGATGACGGGCGAGCGACTCGACGAGCTGCGCGTGCCGCTCATGGTGCATGACGACGAGAACAGCGCGCGCTTCGGCACCGCCTTCTGCGTGCCGATCGAGGCCAAACAGGGCACGACCACGGGCATCTCGGCGGCCGACCGGGCACGAACGGTCTTGGCGGCCATCGACCCCAAGACGCGGCCCGGGGATCTGGCGCGGCCCGGACACATGTTCCCGTTGCGGGCGGTCCCTGGCGGCGTCCTCGTGCGTGCAGGGCAGACAGAAGCGGCCGTTGACCTGGCACGCATGGCAGGTCTGACACCTGCCGGAGTCATCTGCGAAGTCATGGACGACGACGGCACCATGGCCCGGCTGCCGCGTCTCGAGCGCTTTTGCCGCGAGCACGGCCTCAAGCTGATCACCATCCGCGACCTGATCCAGCACCGCATGCGCCACGAGCGGCTGGTGCGCAGGATCGCGGAGGCCAACCTGCCGACACGCTACGGCGACTTCCGCATCCACGCCTTTGAAAGCCTGATCGACCACGACCACCACGTCGCGCTGGTCATGGGTCAGCTCGATCCGGAGGAGCCGGTGCTGGTTAGGGTCCATTCGCAGTGCTTGACCGGGGACATCTTCGGATCGACGCGCTGCGATTGTGGGGAACAACTCGATCATGCCCTGGAGCGCATCCGGCGCGAGGGCCGTGGCGTGCTGCTCTACCTGCGCCAAGAAGGTCGCGGTATCGGCCTCGGTCACAAGATCATGGCCTATCAGCTCCAGGATCAGGGCAAGGACACCGTTGAAGCCAACGAGGCCTTGGGCTTCAAGGCCGACCAGCGCGACTACGGCATCGGCGCGCAAATCCTGGCCGAGCTGGGGGTGCGCCAGATCCGCCTGATGACGAACAACCCAAGGAAGTTCGTCGGCCTCGAAGGGTACGGCCTGCGCCTCGTCGAGATGATCCCGATCGAGATGCCGGTCTCCGATAGCAATCGGCGCTATCTGAGAACAAAGAAAGAGAAGCTCGGCCACCTGCTGCGCAAGGTCTAGCAGCGGCGCACGGAGGCGACGCCTTGATCCAGCAGTTCCTGAAGCAGCTCGCGCTGTTCAAGGACCTCGAAGACGACGACCTTGCACAGCTTCTGATGGTTGGGCTGGTGAGGCGCTACCGCGAAGGCAGCATGATCCTGACCGAGGGCGTGCCTGGTCTGCGCCTGCACGTGATCCGCCGCGGCCAGGTGCGCATCAGCAAGATGATTCCGAAGGTCGGCGAGGAGGCCCTACTGATCCTTGGCCCGGGCGATTTCTTCGGTGAGGTCGAGTTCCTGGACGGCGCGCCGGCCTCTGCCAACGCAATCGCGCACACGGCGTGCGAGGTCTTCTCCATACCGCATGCAGAGCTCAAGGCGATGATGCACAGCCGACCCGAGCTGACCGCCCGGTTCTTGTGGGCTTTCGGCACCACGCTGGCCATGCGCCTGAGGGAGACCAATCGCAAGCTGGCGACATTTCTGGCCCTGGCGCACGAAGACTGACGAGTGGGTTGGGGCACGGAAACCGGCTAACTCCCGGGTTCGTCAAGGGTTAGGTTTGACAACCGCGCACTGCACGGCGTAACATTCAGAGTTTCGCCGCTCCGCCGTTGGAGTGGGCTTAGCCGTGTGTCGCCACGGCGCAAGAGGCAGGTCCAGGTGTTCGAGGCGCTCAGCGAAAAGCTGCAGCAGGTCTTCCACTCGCTCCGGAGTCACGGCACGCTCTCGGAACAGGAAGTCGAGAGCGGTCTGCGCGAGGTGCGCCTGGCTCTGTTGGAGGCCGACGTCCACTTCCAGGTCGTCAAGGACTTCCTCGAGCGCGTCCGAGCGCGAGCAACCGGACAGGACATCCTGCGCAGCCTGACGCCGGCTCAGGGCGTGCTGCGCGTCGTGCGCGACGAGATGGTGGCGATGCTCGGAGGCGGAGCGCCTGCGCGACTGAACAGCGCCTCGCGTCCGCCATGCGTGGTGTTTCTCGTTGGGCTGCAGGGCTCAGGCAAGACCACGACTGCGGCCAAGCTTGGTGCGTGGCTGGCGCGCGGCGGGCACCATCCCTTGTTGGTGTCGACCGACACACGACGCCCGGCGGCGCGGGAACAGCTGCTGCAGCTGGGCGCCAAGGCGCAGCTCAAGGTGCACCATCCGCAGGATGCGACCACGCCTCAGGAGCTACTACGCTCGGCGCTGGCTGAGGCCCACGCGACTGGCCACGACCATCTGCTCGTGGACACCGCAGGTCGACTGCACGTCGACGACGAGCTGATGGCCGAGCTGGAAGATCTGCGCGCGATCGCCCAGCCACAAGAGACACTGTTCGTCGGCGACGCGATGACCGGCCAGGACGCTGTGCGCAGCGCCACCGAGTTTCGCCGCCGGACGCAGGTCAGCGGCATCGTACTCACCAAGCTAGATGGCGACGCGCGTGGTGGCGCAGCGCTCTCGATCGCCGCCGTGGCCGGCGTGCCCATCAAGTTCGCCGGCGTCGGTGAGCGCATCGAGGACCTCGAGCCGTTCCAGGCCGAGCGCATGATCTCGCGCATCCTCGGCATGGGCGACGTGCTCTCGCTGATCGAGCACGCCGAGGCGACCTTCGACCGCGAAAAGGCCGAGGATCTGGCGCGGAAGCTCAGGCGCAGCGAGTTCTCGCTGGAGGATTACCGCGAGCAACTGGCACAGATCAAGCGCATGGGCCCGCTCGACAAGGTGCTGTCGATGATTCCAGGCCTGGGCGCCGCAAAGGGCCTCGATGCCGACGCCGGCGAGCGCGAGCTCCGGCGCGCCGCGGCCATTCTGGACTCGATGACCGTGGCGGAGCGACGCGATCCGGCGCTCCTAAACGGCAGCCGCCGCAAGCGCATCGCGCGCGGCAGCGGGACGCGAGTCGAAGACGTGAATCGGTTACTCAAGCAGTTCGTGCAGACCCGCCAGCTAATGAAGGGCATGGGTGGCGGCGCGCAAGCCATGCGGCGCATGGCGGCGCGCCTTCGCCCGTTTCACTGAGGTAGAGAGCATGTTGTCCATTCGATTGCGACGTGTGGGGTCGACCAAGAAGCCCCACTACCGTGTGGTCGTGGCCGATTCGCGCTTCAGTCGCGATGGCCGCTTTGTCGAGGTGCTCGGCCACTATCATCCGCGCTCGTCACCGGCGATGGTGAAGATCGACAGCGAACGCGCCCGCCACTGGATCGAAAAGGGCGCGCGGCCGACGGATACAGTGCGCAGCCTGCTCGCAAAAGCCCAGACCCAGTAGCGCTCGTCGAGGCGACCGATGCAACAGATCACGGACGTACTGGCGGCGCTGATGCGCGGTCTGGTGGACCGGCCGGAGGCCGTCCGTGTGCACGAACGCCGCAGCGCCGACGAAACGATCCTGGAGCTGGACGTGGATCCGCGGGATCGTGGTCGTGTCATTGGCCGCGGCGGCGAGACGATCCAGGCCGTACGCCGGCTGCTCGGGGCTTTGGCGCGCAAGCGCGGGGAGCGCTGCCGTGTCGAGGTGAGCGAGTGATGGCCGCTTTGGCCTTCAGCGACCTGATGGTCATCGGCCGCTTCGCGCGACCTCAGGGTCGGCACGGCGAGCTCGTCACAGAGCCGCTCTCCGATCGTCCGGAACGTTTTACGACGCTCGGACGCGTCTTCGTCGAGTCTCCGGACGGCGCAGCTCACGAGGAGCGCGTCACGGCTGCATGGCCACACAAGGGCCGCTACGTGCTCAAGCTCGCTGGCGTGGACTCCATCGAAGCGGCCGAACGCCTGCGCGGGCTGAGAATCGCCCTCTCCGAGGCCGAGATTCCGCCGCTGCCCTCAGGTTCCTACTATCACCACCAGCTTCGCGGGCTGCATGTGTTCAACGAAGGCGGGGCCGAGCTGGGAGTGGTCGCAGACCTCTTGGAGACCGGCGCCGCATTGGTCTTGGTCGTGCGCGGAACGGACGGCGAGACAGAGCGGTTAGTGCCGTTCGCCGAGCCGTTCATCGTGGCCGTAGAGCCAGAGCAAGGTCGTTTGGTCGTGCACATGCTGGAGACCGTCAATGCTGGCAGTTGATGTGATCACGATCTTCCCGGCCATGGTGCATGCGGCGGTGTCCGACGGCATCGTGGCGCGCGCAGTGGAGAAAGGCCTGGCAAGGATCGACGTCCACGACCTACGCGACCACACGGACGACCGCCACCGCAGCGTCGACGACGCGCCATTTGGCGGCGGTCCGGGCATGGTCATGAAGGCCGAGCCGTTCTTGCGTGCCGTCGAGGGTTTGCTCCCCAATGGCAGAGGACCACGTGACGCGGTGGTGCTGCTTTCGCCGAGAGGCCGCGCCTTTCGACAGAGCGTCGCGGAGGAGTTCACGACGCTCGAGCACCTGGTGCTGCTGTGCGGCCGCTACGAGGGCGTTGACGAGCGCGTGCGCCTGGCGCTAGACGCGGACGAGGTGAGCGTGGGCGATTTCGTTCTCACGGGAGGCGAGGCCGCGGCCCTCTGCGTGATCGAGGCCACGCTCAGGCTCATGCCGGGCGCTCTGGGCGACAGCGAGTCCGCGCTTGAGGACTCCTTCGTTCACGGCCTGCTGGACTTTCCTCATTTCACACGACCGGCGCTGCTGCGTGGCCTGGCAGTGCCCGAGGTGCTGCTCTCGGGCGATCACGGCCGCGTGCGGCGCTGGCGGCGCAAGGCCGCGCTGGCAGCGACGCGCGTGCGAAGGCCCGACCTGCTGGCGCGGGCGCCTTTGGGACCTGAGGATCAAGCGCTGCTCCGAGAGATCGAGACAGAACAGGACACGACGGTATCTACTGCGACGCAGGCTCCGCGCGACGCCCTCGACCGACAGGCGGCGGTCCCAGGCAGCGTGGTGGCGCAGCAGCGCAGATAAGCGGACGAGGATGCAACGATGAATGCGATTGACCGAGTCGAAGCTCAGCATACAAAGGCCCAGCTCCCGCAGTTGACGGCGGGGGACACCGTGCGCGTTCATGTGCGCGTCAAGGAGACGAGCATCAAGGAAGACCCGCGCGCCGGCAAGACCAAGATCAAGGAGACCGAGCGCGAGCGCGTGCAGGTCTTCGAAGGCGTCGTCATCGCGCTGCGCGGCTCAGGCACGCGCAGCACCATCACCGTCAGAAAGGTGACGTTCGGCGAGGGCGTCGAGCGTATCTTCCCGGTGCATGCGCGCACGGTCGAGAAGATCGAAGTCGTGCGCCGGGCGCGCGTTCGTCGCGCGAAGCTGTACTATCTACGCGACCTGAAGGGCCGCGCCGGCCGCATGCGCGAGAGGCGCGAGGACGGTCGCGAGTAGCTGTGTCGGGCGTGGGCCGCTGCAGGTGAGTCCCATCTGCGCGGCTCACCGCGTGCCGGGGGAGCCCTGCGCGTGAACCTGAGGCTGAGTGTGTCGCGGTCGCATGCCGGCAGCCAGACCCGAGCACCGCTACGGGTGCCCAACGGGACTGCGTTGGCTTGTACACTCGCGCTCGAGGCCGAGGCGCAGCAGGCGGGCTACCGAACCATCGCCGGCATCGACGAGGTGGGGCGCGGCGCTCTGTGCGGCCCGGTCTTGGCGGCGGCTGTCGTGCTGGCCGAAGCCACCGACGTCGACGGAGTCAACGACTCCAAACAGTTGACGGCCAAGCGACGCGAGCTGCTTTCCGAAAGAATCCGCCGCACGAGTCGGGCTTGGGCCGTTGGCTCGGCCGATGCTCGGGAGGTCGACCTGCTCGGCATCGTCGCAGCCACCCATGAGGCCATGCGGCGAGCCGTGGCCGGCCTGGGCCTGTCGCCGGATCTGCTTCTGGTGGACGGCTTTGCCGTCGCCGGGCTTCCCCTTCCCCAGTGGCCGATCATAAAGGGCGATGCCCGCTCATGCTCGATCGCAGCCGCCTCGATCGTGGCCAAGGTCAGCCGTGACGCACTCATGCGCGACCTCGACGCCACATATCCCGGTTATGGGCTAGCGCGCAACAAGGGCTACGGTAGCCAGATGCACCGTGATGCGCTTGGGCGACTAGGCCTGAGTCCGATTCATCGAAGGTCCTTCTGCCGGCAGCTACCGCTCTTCGCCGCCGAACGCGCGCCAAGAGACGCCTGCCCTCCGCCGAAGGACGAGTTGCGCTAGATTAGTAGTCGAGCGACACTCGACCCGCAGGCAGAGGCGCGACCACAGTGGCCAGGATCAACCCGGTCAAAACGAAGCAGGAAGCTGAGAAGCTCGAGAAGTCTGGCCGGATCGAGCAGGCCATCGCGCTCTATCGTCAGATCACGGACGATAACCCGCTGGACTGGAACACCGTCAACAAGATTGGCGACCTCTACGCCAAGCTCAATCGTAACCGCGAGGCAGCCGCCGAGTACGCCAAGGTCGCGGATTACTACGCCAAGGACGGGTTCCTCCTCAAAGCGATCGCGATCTGGAAGAAGATCAACAAACTAGACGGCACGGCCATCGAGCCCTACGTCAACCTGGCCGAGCTGTACGCCAAGCAGGGCCTCATGATGGAGGCCAAGGGCCAGTACCAGATCATCGTCGACGAGTACGTGCGCCGGGGCCGGCTGCGCGACGCGGGCGAGATCTTGCGGCGCATGGCGGACATCGATCCGGGCGATCTGAAGATACGGAGCAAGCTGGCCGATCTCTACACACGCGAGGGCAACTCAGCCAAGGCGGTCGAGGAGCACATCGCCATCGCGGACGAGCTGAACAAGAAGGGTCACTTGGCCGAGGCGCTGCAGGTCCTCGAAAAGGGCCTCAAGCTCGGGCCGCAGAATCCGCGGCTCAGGGCCGAGCTCGCTCGTATCCACCTGCTGCAAAAGAACTACGACAAGGCCGTTCATCTCCTCGAGGAGGCGATCCAGGGCTCGCCCAACGACGTGCCGCTGCTCAGCCGCCTGGGGGAAGCGTATCTGGGCGCCAAGAAGATCGACGAGGCGCAGACCATCTTCCGCCGCCTGATCGCGCTCAATCCTTCGGATCAGGAAGCGCGCGTCCAAATGGGGCGGCTGCATCTGGTCCAGGGGCAGTTCGACCAGGCGTTTGATGAGCTTCAGTACGTCGTCGAAAACCTGCTCGCGCAGCGCGAAGGCGATCGCGCCGTGGCCCTGCTCCAGCAGATCGTCCAGCGCAACCCCAACCATATCAAGACGCTCGTCAGACTGGCCGAGGTCTACCGGGCGATCGGCAAGGACGGCCTGGTTCCGACGGCCCTTTCACAACTCACCGAGGCGTACATAAAGGAAGGGCAGCTCGATCAGGCCGCGACGATACTCGAGACCCTGACGTCGCTGGAACCGCAGAACCAGCAGCACCGCAACAAGCTTGCTTTCGTGCGGGAGAGATTGGCGAGCGGCCGCGCGCCCGCACGCCCAGCCGCGACAGCAGCGCCTGCCAAGCCCTCCTTCGAGATCGAGGAAGAGGAGGAGTTCGACCTCGACCAGCCGGTACCGTTCGGCACCACCGTGCTGCATTCCCCTGCCGCACCGGGCGCG
>Ga0302321_100002757_pt1 | contig 15090 bp, 15 predicted proteins | sample Fen_T0_1_FD_202505 | JGI IMG/M metagenome (GOLD analysis project Ga0302321, IMG submission 202505) | Peat permafrost microbial communities from Stordalen Mire near Abisko, Sweden - Fen_T0_1 | ecosystem: Environmental > Terrestrial > Soil > Wetlands > Permafrost | place: Sweden: Abisko...
GCCCGAGCCAATCACCAGCCAGAAGAGCAGCGGAGATGCGACGACGCCTACCACGCGGCTGCGCTGGCGGTAGAAGCGAACGATCTCGCGCCACCACAGGGAAACTGAGGGCAGAAGGATGCCCACGCGTGCGGGGGCGTGAAGTGCAGTTGCCGGTAGCGTTGCAGTTCTAGTCGCCATTACTTCTCGACCTCTTCTTGTACCGTCCAGAAGCGATGTCCAGTGCGCCTGATGAAGACGTCTTCGAGGCTCGGCTTGTGGACCGACACGCCTTCGATTTCGCCGGGGAAGGCCTCGACCACATCGGTAACGAAGCGGTGTCCGTTCTCGATTTCGAGGCGGACTTTGTTGTCGATTACCGCTGCCTGCAATCCAAAGCGCTGCTCAATGTGCTGTGCCAGCGCGTCCGGTTCGCCCGCTTCCAGCAGGATGACGTCGCCGCCAATTTCGCTCTTCAACTCCGCGGGAGTGCCCAGCGCGACCACGTTGCCCTCGGCGTAGATTGCCAGGCGGTCGCAGCGCGCAGCCTCTTCCATAAGGTGCGTCGTCACCAGCACCGAGACGTGCTCTTCGTCGCGGAGAATCTGGAGGTACTGCCACAAATCTCGGCGGGCGCCAGGATCGAGACCGGTGGTCGGCTCGTCCAGCAGCAAAACGGACGGGTGATGAAGCAGACCCTTCGCGAGTTCCAGCCGGCGCTTCATTCCGCCGGAAAAAGTCTCGACCTTTTCCTTGGTACGGTCGGCGAGGCCGACGCGCGCGAGCATTTCCGCAACACGCGCCTTCAGCGATGCGCCGTGCAAGCCATACACGTGCCCGACGAGCATCAGGTTCTCTTCCGCTGTGAGCTTGATGTCGATGCTCTGCTCCTGGAAGACGACGCCGATCTGGCTGCGAACTTTGCCGGGTTCTTTGGCGACATCGTGTCCCATGATGAGCGCGCGGCCGCCGGAGGGAACCATCAGTGTCGAGAGGATGCGAAAGGTCGTAGTCTTGCCGCTTCCGTTGGGGCCGAGCAGTCCAAAGATCTCCGCCGCGCGAACCTCAAACGAAACGCCTGCCAGCGCTGTGCGCTCGCCGTACTGATGGCGCAAGTCCTGCAATTGAATGACAGGGGATGCCGACGTGTGCGGCTGTTCGACCGTTGTGGATGCGTTTGACACAGGTATGGCTGTAGTTGAATTCACTCTGTTTCTATTCTATGCCGCGCGGTTGAGCATCATGAGGGCAAACAGCAGCGGCAGATAAATTACGGTGGCTTGCAGTAGGTTACGGGCACGCACTTTTGAAGCAGGTGCAATCGGGGCCAGCTTCATGGTCCACATGCGCAGGCTTACCCACAAGAGGCCGAGGCCGAGCAGCAGCGCTCCGGCAAAGTAGGTCCATCCGGCCATGCCCATAAGCGTGGGGGCCAGAGTCACCGGCACCAGTGCGACTGCATAGAGCACGATGGCGCGCACGGTAGAACGGCCGTCGCTGTGCACAACCGGCAACATGCGCACGCCTGCATTTTCGTAGTCTTCGCGGTACAGCCACGCGATGGAGTGGAAATGCGGGAACTGCCAGAAGAACATGATGGCGAAAAGCACAATCGCTTCCGGATCGATGCGTCCGCGCACTGCCACCCATCCCAGAAGCGGAGGCATCGCCCCGGGAAACGCGCCCAGGAACGTGCAGATGGGATGCACCTGCTTCATCGGTGTATAGACGAGCAGGTAGCTCGCGGAAGTGAGCGCGGTCAGCAGGGCCGTCTGCCAATTCGTCGCAAACCAGAGGTAAGCAAGGCCACCGATAGTCATGCCGAAGGCGATCACGGAGGCATGCAACACGCTCAGGCTCTTGGTTACGAGCGGACGCAGCGCGGTGCGCCGCATGTGTGCGTCGAGATCACGTTCCATTACCTCGTTGATGGCGGCGGTGCCGGCGCTCACCAGGCCGACGCCAATGAGTGCATTGAAAACTGCCCATGACAACCCTGGGATACCGGACTTCACCGCCGCGAGATACGCGCCGCACCAGGTGGTGAGAATGATGAGCGTGGTGACCCGAGATTTCACCAGCACGGAATAATCACGCAGCAAGGCTGACAGACCCTCGCGAGGAATTACTAACGGCTGAACGGCTGTACTCATGCCGCCACGGCCTTTCGCGAAGTAGCTGTCCTAACGCTTTCTTTTCCGCCGGCGTGAATCATGCGGTGGCTCTGGATGGCGAGAATGACGGAGGTCGCCAGTACAATCGCCCCCCCGGCCACGTGCGCGACTGTGCTGATCACAATATAGGTTGCAGGCGCGGGAGCATTGAGCATCCAGATGAGGCGGCTGGTGTAGGCGGCGAATCCGAGGCCAAGTTGAACCATCAGCATCGCCAGGATCAACTGCGCCGGACGCCGCAACTGTGCTGCGTTGTTGTAGCGCGTCAGAATGCGGACCACCGTCCAGCAGAGCATTGCGGTCACCACGCAGGCGCCGATGACATGTGGCAGCAGGCGAATCCCGGTGTGCCGGAAGGCCGCGCCCAAAATGAGTTGCACCCAGACACAAGCCGCAGCCAGCGCCGTGAGGGCAGGGGTGCTTGGGGTCAGTCCGAGTTCCTCGATAGGCTCAGAATCTTGCAACCAGCTTCTGCTGGTGAAAAGCGCCATTGCGGTTACGACACAGAAAATCGTCTGCGCGAGTGTGGCGTGGGCTGTCGAGATGAGCCACGGCAGGCCGAACAGTACGGTCAGACCACCCAGGACGCCCTGCCCAACGACCGCGCCGAGGGCAATCCAGCTAAGGGCCTTCATCCATTTGCGGCTTTCGACGCGTTGCGTCCACATGGCCATCATGATGATCAGCAGACCGACGAACTCGGCGAACATGCGGTGGCCGTGTTCGTACTTCACGCCACCAACCATCGGCGGAATCTTGTAGAACGAGCCGAACGACGTTGGCCAGTCCGGCACGGAAAGCCCGGCGTCGTGGCTTGTCACCATCGCCCCCAGGACAATCAACAGCAGCGTCATGCTCGCGAGAAAGACCGCGAAGCGGTGGTGCGCCTGGTTATATGGAATCGTCCGAGGGGTCAGAACAAGCTCCTAATCACCGCTGGCATCGCGCAAAGTCGTCTTGCGACACCTGCTTTAGTTGGCTGATTTCGTAGGGGTTGCGATCCAAATCAGTGCTTAATATTGCGCTGAAACACTCTAAGTGCAACAACAGCCGTAGCGACATTGTATCAAACGAGTTAGGACGAATTAGGAGGGAATCCGGACGTTACAGTTCCACTTCGCGCGTGACCGGCGGCGGAACGGGAATTGTGTGCAGCGCCTCGATGACAGCATCGGCGAATTCATTGGTTCCAGCCGTACCGCCTACGTCGCGGGTGACATGTTCCTTGGCGGTGTATACATGCGCCAGTGCGGCGTTGATGTGGTTCGCGGCGCTATGTTCGCCCAGGTGGTGCAGCATCAGCACACCCGATCGCAGAACGGCTGTCGGGTTCGCCATGTCTTTGCCTGCGATGTCAGGGGCGGAGCCGTGTACTGCTTCGAAGATGGCGCAGTCGGTGCCGAAGTTCGCGCCCGCCACTAGTCCGAGGCCGCCGACGAACGCCGCGCACAAATCAGAGATGATGTCGCCGTACAGGTTCTCCAGCAGCAGCACGTCGTACTGGTAAGGATTCATCACCAACTGCATGCAGGTGTTGTCCACAATGTGCTCGCCGTAGGTGATCTCCGGATAGCCGCGCGAGACCGTTCGCGAGCACTTGATGAAGAGACCGTCTGACATCTTCATGATGTTGGCTTTGTGAATGGCGTGGATCTTCTTGCGTTTGAATTTGCGTGCATATTCAAAAGCGAACTTGGAGATGCGCGTCGAAGCCTTTTCGGTGATGATCTTCAGGCTCTCCACCACCCCGGGTACTACTTCGTGCTCGATGCCCGAGTAGAGGCCTTCCGTGTTTTCGCGAACCACAATCAAATCGACATCGGGATACTTCGTGGGGACTCCCGGCAAGTTGATGATCGGCCGGAAGTTGGCAAACAGCTCGAACTTCTTGCGCAGCGCCACATTGATGCTGGAGAAGCCTCCGCCCACAGGAGTGGTGACCGGTCCCTTGAGCCCGATGTGCGTGCGCTCGATCGACTCGGTCAGTTCTTTGGGAATGTACTCCTGGTATTTCGCGAAGGCCTCGGCCCCGGCGGCAAAACTCTCCCATTCAAACTTTACGCCGGTGGCTTCCAGGATACGAACGCTTGCCTGTACAACTTCCGGCCCGATACCATCGCCGGGAATCAACGTAACTATATATGCCATGTGCTCTCGTGATGCTAATTGATAGACTTTGATTTAGTAGCTGCGTTCTCTTTGGTATCGAGCAATTCCTTTAACTCTTCCATGAACTCTCGAACGTCCTTGAAATCGAGATACACCGACGCGAAACGCACGTAGGCGACCTTGTCGATTCGCTTCAGGCGATTCATGATTAGCTCGCCGACTTCGCTGGCCGTGCGCTCGCGCTCGGGAGAATCCACTACCAGGCCTTCGGCGTCGTTCACGATCTGCTCCAACTTCGACATGGATACGGGGCGCTTTTCGCAAGCCCGCAGCAGCCCGTTCAGAACTTTCTGGCGCTCGAACTTCTCCCGGCGGCCATCTTTCTTGATGACCATGTACGGAATCTCGTCGATCCGTTCGTAGGTGGTGAATCGCTTTTCGCATTGGAGGCACTCGCGCCTGCGGCGAATGGATTCGCCTTCCTTGCTCTCGCGGGAGTCGACGACTTTATCGTTTTCAAAACTGCAGAAAGGACACTTCATGGATGAAGGAAATCACGGGCGGAACTGCCCTACGAACTCGATTGTAGCAGGGGGGAACTAGAGGTTCGGAAGTGGATGATTGTGCTCCCCATGTATGCCGAGAGGGTTTTCATTTTGGGATGAGTGTCTGCTGCGTGCCCCATGATCAGGGGAAGTTTCCTATCCAAAAGGTGCAAAGTCCTGCACTTCGTCTCTGAACCGACAACGCCGACAGTGGACTCGCCGAGAGTGATGGGTAGTTACTAATTGGCTTATTCCCAAAAGCGGAACTAGTAACCCACTTCTTACCACCATCTTAGTGGTGATTGGGCAGCGGAAGGTTTGTATCGTGTCGTTTCACGTGACAAGGCCGCTCGATTGGCAGTTGGAGTGCACTTTTCCTACGTGAGAACGGTTGCACTCTATTCCCAGATCGGGACGTTCTCCAGTCGTGGCTGAACCGGGAACAAAGCCTCGACCGATTGCGGCATTGCTCCCTGCTGCCGTTACGAGGTCATGATTTGAACGCAACATCATTCATGCGCATGGAGGTCTAATTATGAAGCTGACTCTCAGGGCTGGTTTAGTCCTGGTTTGCTGTTTGGCCATAGGAGTACCGGCATTCGCTGGAACATTCGTGAATGGCGGTTTCGAGGATGGAAACTTCAACGGCTGGACCCAGGGCGCGGGCTACTGGAATGGGTATTGGCCCATCAATCCCAGCGATTTCTTGCCGGGTGGTATTTACTACAACATAGGGTACAACGCCTCGGCGATCGTTACGCCCGGTCCGGACCCGATTGTGGGGAACCTTCTCAACCAGGTTTACAACGGCTCGTACGCGGCTCGTGCGAACGATTGGAACATGAACAATAGCGTTTCGGTCATCAGTCAGACCGTGACGAACTACACTGATCCCTTCATTTACTTCGCGTGGGCGGCGGTGCTGGAGTCGTCACACGGTTCTACCGACTCCGACAACTTCACGCTGCAACTCATCGACGAGACAACCCACACAGCGTTGATCAACCTCACCTACGATTCCTACAACAACGGCTCGATTTTCAATTACTACAACGGCTGGTATTACACAGCTTGGCAGATCGAGCAGCTCGACGTCAGCGGCCTGCAGGGCCATGATTTCACACTGACATTGCTTGGTTCTGACTGCCCCTACGGCGGCCATGCCGGCTATGTCTATCTCGATGGATTTGGAGGCACGCCACCACCACCAGGCGTTCCAGAGCCGGGCACGCTAGCCATGCTGGGATCGGGAGCGCTGTTTGCAGCCAACTGGCTTCGCAGGCGGTTCTAGCCTAGCCAACATAAGTGCTCGCAGGTTGGGGGGAAGTGGACTCCACAGATAGCGCGGGCATTGGGGACCCTTGGTTGGTAAGACCCTCCCCGAGGGTCCCCAAAAAACGAGCAGGCCAAATTGTCGGATGCGTTTCAGGCGCGGGAGTTACTTTTCGAGTGCTGCTTGTTCGTCGTGTTCCGCAGATGCCACCGCCCGCAGCGAGAGCCGTTCGCGGTGCGCAAGAAACAATCCCATCGGGATTACCGACATAAAGGTCGCCAACCAGATCAGCATGCCGCAGCTAACGGCGACTTCGCTCTCCACGCCGAAGATTCCGCTAAGCACGGCGATAGTGGCCAACTGCGAGCCGCCACCGACACCCGGCAACTGAAGTAGAGAGCCGAACATGGCTGCGACCATCAGCACCGCGATGCTGGCTGGACCAAGCTCGGCAAGACGGCCTCCGTAGGCATGCACGATCAGCCAGTATGAGACTCCCACCAACGCCCACATCACCATCGAGAGCGCGAATAACTGCACGAACGAGGATGCGTCGCTGATAACCTGCAAGCCATCGGTGAAGGCGTCAATTTTGGTGCGCACGCCGTGGGCGAACCCCTGGCTTCGACGCGCCAACCTTTGTTCAAGCCGTTCGGCGATGGCATGGCCTGACCGGCGCAAAACTACCGCGGCCGACGTGAGCACCAAGATCCCGGCCAGAAATGCAAGCGCCGACCAGCGTACCTCAGCCTGCAAATGAGTGTTGGGCAGCGTCTTCCACAACGGGTCTCCGAGGAAGACCACAACCACGAACATAAATGCGACCGATCCCATGTCGAAGATGCGCTCGACCGTCCACACTCCCAACTGCGAGGTCAGAGTGAGGTTCTCTTTTTTGGCGATGACGTAGGGCCGAACGACCTCTCCGGCACGGCCCAGCAGCGCCAGCCCGGCAAATCCGATGAACTGTGGAGCGATCAACCGGCCCGTGGTGGTCTCACACATTGGCTTCAGGAAAATACGCCAGCGCACTGCTCGCAGGACGTACAGGAAATAAATGATTGCCACCGATCCCGCCACGTACGCCCAGTTCACGTGCTGGGTGTTGCTCCAGAACGTTGCCCAATCGAACTTCTTCCAGGCGTGCACCTGCAAATACACCAGCAGACAGAGCACTGCCACGACAGCCACGGTCACCAAAGTTCTTTTCTTGTTCATGAGGGAATCACAGCCTTGCGATCGTCGGCCGCTATGGGTGTCTAAACTCAAAAGGTAAACGAGCCGGTGGGCGGGGTCAATTAGCGGCTACTTACCGCCCTGGACAGGGGCAGGCATCATTTCTGCCTTCTGTGTGGCGACAGCGTGCGCACCGACTCTCTTTGCGGTGGCCTGCTTGGCCGCAGCAGTTTTCTTGCGATTGTAGTCGCTGATCACTTTTGCCACGTAGGCGCGCGTCTCACGATACGGAGGCACGCCACTATATTGCTGCACCCGGCGTGGCCCCGCGTTGTAGGCTGCCAGTGCCTTGGCGGCGTCCCCGTTGTACTGCAAGAGTAATTCGCGCAAATAACGCACGCCACCGTCAACATTCTCGGCGGGGTCGAAACTGTTTTTCACTCCCAGTGCGTTCGCCGTTTGGGGCATGAGCTGCATCAGCCCCTGCGCCCCTTTTGCAGAGACGGCTCGCGGATCGCCGCTGCTTTCCGCGCGAATCACACTGGCGATAAAGTCGGCATCGATACGACTGCGCGCGCTGGCGTCGCCGATGATGGCTGGCAGGTCGGCCTTGGAATGAACCGGCTCAGGCTTGGCGGGGTCTAGCGGCGCAGCCTCGAAGCTCTCAATCTGTGTGGTGGCGACGTCAACAAATCCGCCGCTGTCGAGGTATAGCCGCGTGGTTTCGCCTACCGTTTCATGTCGTTCGTGACGGATGCCGAACCCATTGCTCAGGTTGGCGATCTCCGCCGCCGGCAGTTGGCTCAGCGCCGCCAGCATTACAAGTCCGACTTGTAGCACTCTACGCATTCAAAATCGCCGCGTTCGACTCCAGAACCTGCTCGATGGTCGCCGCCACGCCATGCTCATCGTGGTGCAAAGTTTCCGTCCAGCCGTTCTGTTTCAGTTCGTCGCAGGCATTGCCCATAATGACCGGATGCCCGGCGAAGGTCAACATCTCCACATCATTGTAATTGTCGCCGATGGCCATGACCTCACGACGGTCGAAGCCGCGGTGCTGGGCCCAGCGCTCCAAAGCATGTCCTTTGGAACATCTTGCGTTCAGCAGGTCCACGATGCACAAGTCGCGGAAGTCGTATTGTGTGCGCAGCGCGGTGAAATCGTCGCGAAAATCCAGCGCCGCGAGCTCTTCCTGTGCGCGGTCCATCAGTTCTACAGGACCGCAAATCATGGCCTGGATAGGGTCTTCAGTCAGAGCGCCCTCAATGGGGCTGACATACTCGATGAAAGGTGCATTCTTTTCCATCCAGCGCCGGATCACTCCGTAAAGCTGATCGTGATTCTCGCAAACGATGGCACCCATGGCCGGGCGGTCGAACGTCAGCACCATGTAATCACGGTATTTATCCAGAGCTTGGGCGAGGCGGAGCGCCGTCCCTTTCGGCAGCAAGTCGCGGTGGAAGGTCACGCCTCGCGTCGAACGCGTCACCGCACCGTTCGAGCTGAACAGCCACAGGTCGAACCCGAGCGACTCCGCAATGGGCATTGCGAAATCATGCCTGCGGCCGGTACCCAGAACGATTTCCACCCCATCCTCATGAGCGCGCCTGAGCGCATTGCGGTTTTCCTGTGAAAGTTCGACCCTGGAGTTCAGCAACGTGCCATCAATATCAATGGCGATCAGGCGGATGGGGTGCTTCACGGTCTTATTCTAACAATGACGAAGCGCCAGCCGCGGAAACCGCAACGCAGACCTTTCCTGCTAAGACAGACCAGGGCTCCGCAAAATACGAATAGGAACAAGCTGAAAAGCAGTTTGCCCCGCTCCCTGCGCGCAGCTTAAAGTAACAACACCATGGAGTTGCGCAAAGACCCCATCACGCGTTCTTGGGTGATCACTGGAGACGACCAGGAAGCGGACCGCGGCGGCAGCCATCTGTGTCCGTTTTGTCCGGAGTCGGGCCAGCAATTGCATATCCTAACGTCCATGCCCACAGTGAACGGCAACCCATGGTCGGCGCTTGCTGTCGTCCATCCCAAGCCCATTTATCATGTCGAGGGCGACCCCGGCCGCGCGGGCAACGGACTCTACGACACCATGCAGTCGGTTGGCGCGCATGAAGTCATCGTCGAGAATGCCCGCCACGACCGCCAGCTCTGGAACTCTGACGACCGCGAGATCGAGCAATACCTCGCGCTCTGTGCGCAGCGAATCCAAGACTTGAAGAAAGATGCCCGCTTCAAGTACGTGAGCGTGTTCAAGAACTTCGGACTTCACTCTGGACAGGAGTTTGATCACCCTACGTCCGAGATCGTGGCCACCACGTTCGTCCCTCGCCGGGTGCTGTACGAACTGCGTTCGGCGCGCGAGCACTATCGCATGAAAGAACGCTGCGTCTTTTGCGACATCTTCGACCAGGAACGCAAGCAGGACAAGCGAATCATCGAGGTGCGTGGTGACTACATGGTGTCGTGTCCGTACGCGTCACGCACTCCGTATGAAACCTGGATCGCCCCTCGTGTCCACGACGCGTATTTCGAGCGTCTTGCCACACGTCCAGGCGCTCTGCGCGATCTCGCTGCGCTGCTGCGGCGCACGCTGTACCGCATTCGCTCCATAGCCGACGGATTTCACCTGGTGCTCCACACGTCCCCCAATACCTTGCACCGTTCCGAGACGCTGGGCTACTGGAAGACCATTGAGGACGACTATCACTGGCACATCGAGATACTGCCGATTCTCGGACCGAAGGTAAAGTCGTATTCGTTCAAAGAGGTCTATGCTTCGCAGGTGAGTCCTGAGTCGGCGGCGGCGCGGTTGCGTGAACGTCCGACGGAACCTTGATGAACGCAGCCACAGCATCGCCAGTAAGGGGCCGCGCATGACCGTTCGTCGCGTCAAAACCTACGTCGCCCAGACCGGCTACGTATACGAGTATTACTTTGTCGGCAGCCGGGCCGCGCTCGATGGCGACCCGTTCGCTCCCTCGACGGAATTCATCTTTGACGTCAGTCCCGACCGAAAGTCAGTGTTCGCCGTCAGCGTGTTTCTCCAGCCGTGCGCCTTGGAATCGTTTGCCGCGGAACGTGGGCGCACGCTCAGCGATCCTGAGCAATATGCTGCCGCCAAGTTGCGGTTGCTGCAAGGCTTCGACGAAATTTCCAACATGCTCCTCGATGGCCGCCGCCTGCTGGTGGATGCCGGTCCGCTCACGGCACTGCTGGAATCGGTCGGAATTGACTAACGTTCCCATCGTGCCCTGGTGGCACGTTCCAGCCATCGCTTCCGCTCACTTCCTGCGGTAGAGTGTGTCTAACGTCCTTATGGGTGAGGGAATCGGTGTTTAACGAACTGAAGCCGACCGGACGCAAACGCTGGGACCTGGCGCTTCTGTATTCGTTCCTTGCCCATTGCGTGGTTGTGTTCCTGCTCAGCCACCGTTCCGCGCCGCTATTCATCATGCCCTCCGACGTTGCGCTCGGCACTCCCGGATCGTCGGGGAGCATCACCTATCTGGCTCCTGTCGGAGCCGAGCGAGAAGTCGTGGTTCCGGAAAAGCCGAGTCTGACCCTTCATGCAGTCGTGTTGAAGACGCCCGCCGTTCCCAAACCTTCGCCGATAATTCATGAGAACGACAACGCTACGGCAGGCGCCACGCTAGACACCACAGCCAAGGGCGGGTCTTTGTACGGGGCTCGTGTACCCGGCGCGCCGCTTACCGGTCACGAAGTTATTCCCGCGCTGCCGCAGGTGTTTCCTGATCCGGCCGTATCGCGCGCAGATTTGCCTCCGGGCGTGGAGGGTGACGTAATCGTTGAGGTCACCATCGACGAGCATGGGAAGGTGATTGAGTTGAAGCTGGTTCGCGGCATTGGCTACGGCATCGAGGACCGCGTGCTGGCTACACTGCGCCAGTGGCGCTTTAGTCCAGCCTCCAAAGATGGCGTGACCATCGCGTCGCAGCATATCGTCACGTTTCACTACCCCGGCTAATCGGGCACGCTCCGTGTGACGGATGTCACACCCTCTTGTGATACGCATACTCGGCCCTGCTGCCGTCCCGTTTATACTGGCTCTTACACGAACGTTCACGACCTATCCATAAGGGTCTTTGGGGTTTATGCCTCTAGTCTGGTTGCGAGTCGCGGTGGCGTTTTATGCGGTTGGCCTGCTCTACTCCCTGCTTTTGCTGGGGAAGAGGGGGAATTTTTTGGCCAGGGTGGTCGAACCCGCCGTCGGCTTCGGATTAATCTTCCACTTCGTCTCGCTGGTTGAATACACGGTTCTCATCGGGCGGCTCTCCTGGGCCTCCGTTCATTACTCCGAGTCGCTGCTGGCGTTCGTCGCCATGGTGGTGTTCTTCATCTTCTTTGTGGGATACCGAACCACGTCGCTCGGTGTAGTGATCTTTCCCATCGTGTTCGTCCTCACATTTGCCTCGGCAATTGGCCAGCAGCCGGTCACGTTTACGTCGCCTGCGCTCCGCAGCAGTTGGATCTTCGTCCACGTGCTAATGATATTCACCGGCTACGGCGGCTTGTTCCTGAGTTTTGGCGCGAGCCTGCTTTACCTGATGGAAGAAAAGGCGTTGAAGTCGAAGAGCACCTTCGGTGTGCTGTCGAAGCTGCCGCCGCTCCAGACCATTGACGACATCGGCTACAACTCGCTTCTGTTCGGCTTTCCGTTCATGACGTTCGGCCTGATTGCCGGCTCGGTGCTGGCCATTGCCAAGTACGGGCCGCTGTTCTTTACCGATCCCAAGATTTTGCTCTCGTTCATCATGTGGCTGGTGTACCTGCTGTTGCTGTACACGCGCTGGAGCGCGGGCTGGCGTGGACGCCGCGCAGCCTTGCTGGCTACGTTTGCCTTCGTCATCGCGCTGGGCGTGTGGGCCGCTAACAGCCTCAGCAGCGTGCATAGGTTCCCGCCCGTATGAACCTCATCGTCATTGGCGTGAACCACCAGACCGCGCCTGTTGAGGTGCGTGAGCAATTCGCCATTTCCGAGGCGCGTCTGCCCGAGGCGGTGAAGTTGCTGGCATCACAGCCTGGCATCGAGGAGGCAATGATTGTCTCCACTTGCAACCGGGTAGAACTAGTAGCGCGCGCCACTCACGCAAACGCCGATCTGCACAGTTGCCTCGGCGAATTGTATGGCTTCGACACGCAGGCCTATCGCAAATATCTCTACGAGTATCGCGAGCGTGATGCCGTGCGCCACGTGTTTCGGGTTGCTTCCAGCCTGGACTCGATGGTCGTGGGCGAGCCGCAGATTCTCGGCCAGGTGAAGGAAGCTTACGCCACCGCGCGTGCGGTCGGCGCGGTGAACTCGCAGCTCGATGCGCTGTACTCGCGCGCGTTTGCCGTCGCCAAGAGAGTGCGGACAGAGACTGCGATTGCCTCATCCGCCGTTTCCATCGCCTCGGTCGCGGTCGAGCTGGCCAAGAAGATCTTCGGCAACCTCGAAGGCAAGAGCGTTTACCTGGTTGGCGCTGGCAAGATGTGCGAACTGGCTGCTCGTCACCTGCTGGCTCATGGCGCCAGCAAGATTTACGTTGGCAATCGCACCTTCGAGCGCGCTGCCGCGCTAGCTAAGAAGTTCAACGGGGAACCCATCGCCTTCGAGCAACTCTACGACACCGTTGACCGTGCGGATATCGTCATTACGTCAACCGGCGCACCGCATACCATCTTCCGCAAAGAGCACGGCGAAAAGTTCCTCAGCCGCCGCAAGAACCGCCCGATGTTCTTCATCGACATCGCGGTGCCGCGCGACGTCGATCCGGAGATGAACAAGCTCGACGGCATCTTCGTGTACGACATCGACGACCTGCAGCAGGTTGTCTCGTCGCACATGTCGGATCGCCGTGTCGAAGCCGATCGCGCCGAAGCCATTGTGCAGCTAGAGGTGGACAAGTTCCAGGCGCGGTTGCAGACGCTCGATGTTGTGCCGACGATTGTCTCGTTGCAGGAACACCTCGAGACTGTGCGACAGGCTGAGATTGATCGCGTGCGCGGACGCCTGGGCACGCTGACTCCCGAGCAGGAGATGGCCGTCGAAGCACTCTCCCGAGGAATCATCAACAAGATCATGCATACACCGATTACTACCCTCAAGAGCGCGGCGCGCGAGTCGACGGAGTCCACGACCATCGTTGACATCGTCCGCAAGCTCTTCAATCTGCGCAATACCAATGCCGACGAAGATGCGGCGGTGCACGAGAAGACGGGAGCGCCACGTTAATGGCACGGTTACGAATTGGCTCCCGTGGCTCCATGCTTGCCTTGTGGCAGGCCAAACACATTACCGCCTTGCTGGTCGAACAAGGGCACGAAGTCGAGCTGGAGATTATCAAGACCACGGGCGACAAGATTCTCGACGTCGCGCTCGCGCAGGTCGGAACCAAGGGCATGTTCACCAAGGAGATCGAGGACGCGCTGGCGGAAGGGCGCGTCGATCTGGCGGTGCATAGCCTGAAAGACCTTCCGACCGAATTACCTCCTGGATTCGAGCTGGTCGCAATCACCCAGCGAGTAAACCCGCGCGATGTCTTCCTGTCGGTCAACTACGACTGCGTGGATGCGCTGCCCAAGGGCGCGAAGGTTGGCACAAGCAGCTTGCGGCGACAGGCGCAACTTAAGGCGTTCCGGTCTGACCTGGTGATTCATCCTCTGCGCGGCAACGTCGATACGCGCGTACGCAAGCTGGAAGAGGGCGAGTACGACGGAATCATCCTCGCGGCGGCTGGACTTACGCGATTGGGGAAGACGCAACTGGTGAAGGAATATCTGGCTCCTGAGTTCATGTGTCCGGCAGCAGGACAAGGCGCTTTGGGCATTGAGATACGCGAAGACGATGTAGAGATGCGCAAGCATCTGGCGTTCCTCAATGATCCTGATTCTCGCGCGGCAACTGTGTGCGAGAGGGCGCTGCTCAACAAGCTTGGCGGAGGTTGCCAAGTTCCGATTGGAGCGTTTGCCGAGGTGGAGAACGGCAAGCTGCATCTGACAGGCATCGTTGCTCGTCCGGATGGCTCAGAGGTGTTGCGCGAGCAGCAGGTCGGAAACGACCCGGTCACGCTCGGCGAACTTGTGGGCGAGACATTGCTTCGGCGTGGCGGCGACAAGATCCTCGAAGCGGTGTACGGCGAGAACGCAGTAGTTCCGCAACAGCCATAAACCTATGACTACCGACAAACCACTTGCGGGATGCAGAGTGCTGGTGTCGCGTGCCAAGAAGCAGGCAGGCGTGCTGTCGGCTACGCTGAAGCAGATGGGTTGCGAGGTCATCGAGATTCCGTTCATCGAGATCCGCAAGCCCTCGTCTTTTGTCCCACTTGATACGGTGCTACACAATCTCGCCAACTACGACTGGCTCATTCTCACCAGCGTGAACGGCGTGGAAGCGATGTTCGAGCGGATGGCGAAGCGCCAGGTCGACAAGTCTGCACTCGCGCACCTGAAGATTGCGGCGATTGGTCCGGCGACGAAGTCAGCAATCGAGAAGCATGGATTGTCGGTGACTGCGACTCCGAAGGAGTATGTCGCGGAATCGGTGGTGAACATGCTGCAGACTCGCGTGAAAGGGAAGCGCGTGCTGTTGGTTCGGGCGAAGGTCGCGCGTGACGTGATTCCACGCGAGTTGCGTAAGGCTGGAGCGACAGTCGATGTAGTCGAGGCGTATGAGACCGTTGTACCGAAGGCATCCGAGCGGCGTTTGCGCGCGGCGCTCCAGAGCAAGCGGAAGCCGCATGCGATTACGTTTACCAGTTCTTCGACAGTGAAGAATTTCGTCGGCTTGCTTGGGCTGCGAAGCGCAAGAGCGGCGCTGAAG
>Ga0302321_100002758_pt1 | contig 15090 bp, 9 predicted proteins | sample Fen_T0_1_FD_202505 | JGI IMG/M metagenome (GOLD analysis project Ga0302321, IMG submission 202505) | Peat permafrost microbial communities from Stordalen Mire near Abisko, Sweden - Fen_T0_1 | ecosystem: Environmental > Terrestrial > Soil > Wetlands > Permafrost | place: Sweden: Abisko...
AATTATAATTTCAGGCTTATCGGGTAACAATTTTTTAAACATCAGCGGATTCCTGATATCGCCTAAAATCCCATAAGCTCCCAATTTTGAGATTTTAGCAAGTTTGCTCTCATCTCTTGTCAGTGCGTAAACTTCATGCCCTTTTTCAATTAATCTGGGGAGTAAATAGCTTCCAATAAGGCCTGTTCCACCAATCAAAAAAACTTTCATGATCTTTTAGTTATCTATAAACGTTTTTCTTTCCCACTATGTCCTATAATCATGAAAGATAATATTAAAGCTATAATTAGAGATAGAAAACAAGTTACCTTTTTATTACATTTTGATATAATAGAAATATTTCTACATCATGTCTTCAGTATAAATAGAACCAAAATAAATCAAGTGCCCTGAAGCTTATGATTTTCAGAATTAATTTTCTGAAAATCTGCCACACATATGCGAAAAAGTCCGCCCAGCAAACCCACTCTAAAGAATAACCAATACGCTTCAAAGTGTAATATTTTATTAACTATAAATTAATCTGAACTGTTAATGAGGTATCTGCTAATAAGGTGATCTTTATTTCAAAATAAATAAGGAAACGACTAAAAACTCTGTTGTTAACCACAGCAAATTAAAGTTGATAATTATCAGGGAAACAAAATGGACAAACATTATATACCAAAAGAGATCAGTTGGCTTTCATTTAACGAACGTGTGCTCCAGGAAGCTGATAACAAAGAAGTTCCGCTTCTTGAGAGGCTAAAGTTTATGGGTATATATTCAAATAACCTTGATGAATATTTTCGTGTCAGGGTCGCATCCTTAAAAAGACTTTCAGTTTTAGAGGCTAAATCTAAAAATATTCTCGGATACAGCCCAAAGGGCACGCTGAAAAAAATACATGAAAAAGTATTGGTCCAGAATCTGAAGTTTGAAAAGAATTACGCTGATCTTCTGCATGAGCTTGGCAATAATAATATATGTATAATCAACGAAAAACAATTAAATTCTGATCAGGCTGATTTTGTTCAGATGTACTTTAATAAAGAAGTAAAGACAAGACTGATGCCTTTCCTTATCGAAAAAGATTCTAAATTACCAAACCTGACTGATGATACCATCTACCTGGCTATCTATCTTTCAGACAGTCCAACAGAAAAGAACAGATATGCACTTCTGGAGGTTCCAACAAATATTCTTCCCCGATTTATTGTTCTTCCAAATAATGGAAAACAAAAATTTATAATATTTCTGGATGATATTATCAGATATGGCTTAAAGGACATCTTTTTTATCTTCGATTTCAATGAAATTTCGGCATATACAATTAAACTGACAAAAGATGCCGAGCTTGAAATGGCCGATGATATCTCTGAAAGTTATATAAACAAACTCACCAGAAGCTTGCGGCAGAGGGGAAAAAGCAGCCCGTTACGATTCATTTATGACAGGACTATGCATACAGACCTGCTAAAGATCGTAACAAAGAAGTTGCACTTAGGTCATGATGATGTCTTAATCCCCAGCAACAGGTACCATAATTTCAAAGATTTCATACAGTTTCCTCACCTTGGACAAAACAAGTTATATTATCAACCACTTGTCCCTATTCCACATCATGAATTACGATATAGAGAGAGCATTTTGTCGGCCATAAAGAAGAAAGATATTATGCTCCACTTCCCATTTAATTCATTTGATTATATCATCAATCTTTTGCAGGAAGCTTCTATCGATCCTAATGTTACCTCTATTCAAATTACTTTATACAGACTTGCAAGAAATTCCAGTGTGATCAATGCTCTGCTTAATGCTGTAAGGAACGGTAAAAGTGTAACAACAGTTGTTGAATTACAGGCCAGGTTTGACGAGGAGGCTAATATACTCTGGGGTAACAAGCTTTTAGAGGAAGGAGTAAAAGTAATTTATGGTGTACCCGGATTAAAGGTACATGCAAAACTGTGTCTTATAACCTGTGTAATAAACAATATAACCCAGCGCTATGCAGCAGTAGGAACCGGTAATTTCAATGAAGATACAGCCAAGATTTATACTGATCATTTACTTCTTACTAGTAATAAAAAAATCACCAATGAAGTCTTCAAAGTATTCTCTTTTCTGAGCATGAATTATAAGAAGGATAATTATTACCATCTTGTCCTATCTCCTTTCTTCCTGAGAAATAAGATCATTTCATTAATAGAAAATGAGATTAAGAATGCCAAATCCGGCAATAAAGCATATATCTATCTTAAAATGAATCATCTAACTGATATTGAGATTATAGAATACCTTTATAAAGCAAGTAATGCCGGGGTTAAAATCAGGTTAATAATAAGAGGTATGCTTTCGCTGATTCCGGGAGTAACAAATGTAAGCGAGAATATCAAAGCAATAGGGATAGTCGACAGATTTCTTGAGCATTCCAGATTTCTGATATTCTGTGACGGTGGCAATGAGAAAGTTTATATAACATCAGCAGACCTGATGCCCAGAGATCTTGATTACCGTGTTGAAGTTACCTGCCCGATTTTTGATAAAAATATTAAAAATGTAATAAGAAGAATATTCGATATTCAATGGAGTGATAATGTTAAGGCAAGGATTTATGATGAAAAGCAATCTAATACATTTATCAGTGATGGTAAACAGCCTGTTCGTTCACAAGATGAGGTCTATAACTATCTCAAACAGTTAAACGAAAAGCATATTGAATAAGCTCATATTCGATATCTATTTTTTGAATAAGATCCAGAAGCAGAAAAAAATAAGTGATCCCACGTATAATGAAGCTACAACCTCAAGGAAAATATTTTCAAATATATTCCTTATTTCTTCTTTACTGTGCCGGATTTTTGTATTCACAAAATTTGATTTTTTCGTTAGTAAAAATAAGGCTGATTTGTTACTCCTTTAATTCGGAATTATTAATATTATATTAAGTAAATTTTTTCCGGTTACTTAATCTTAAAAAACTGCCTATCCCCCTAATTGACAATTAAATACCATGAATAAACCACAAAAAACAACCTTAATCATTTTGGTATCACCAATAATTATTATCTTTTTTGGTAATCTTTCAGCCAGATTTTTCCTGCATATATTGGGTACGTGGGCCTGGATAGGGTATTTCCCTGTTTACTGGAGTATGCTTTTTATATCCACATTATATTGTGGAAAAAGAGAAAATCAACTTGTATGGTTCCGGAAATCAATGGGTAGTCGCTGGTGGATAATTCTCGCACTAGGGGTTGGTCTTGTTTCATTCCCTGCACTACTGTTGCCGAATATTCATGTCATAAATTCTGCATTTCTGGCTTTTTGCTGGTTCTGCTTTGCATTAATAAACGCTCCATTGGAAGAGGCATACTGGCGTGGATTTTTGATAGACGGAACTGCTCACCTTCCCAGAGCCTGCGGTGTAATTTATTCAACAATTTTATTTACCATAATTCATCCTCTCAATCTTGGTGTATTTTCAAAGATTCAGGCATTTGACCGAGCCAGACCCATGGTTCTTATCCCATTTCTTCTTATTCTTGTAATACTTTCACTTTCATGGAGTTTACTCTATCTTAAAACAAAAAGTCTCAGGTTGTCAATTCTATCACATATCTTAACCGACCTGGGAAACCTTTCAATATTTCTGTTTATGAATATGGTTCAAATCTGATCCATGTATATACCCATCTTCAACCCAAGTTCAATCAAAATTCATTAAAGTCATACCAGACAGCTTATTAGTGGAGGGGAAACGGATTAGTAGTTCCGGCCAGGAACCGGATTCACAATAATTTAATCCTAATTCAGTCTATTCCAACAGTAATTTTAACAGTATTGTATTAAAAATGGCACAGCTTTCTCGACTTCACCTATTAGTTTTGGGAGAGCAAATAAATTTGAAAACACAAAATAATATAATAATCCAGGAATTATGAAAAGGCTTACATTTTCCGTCCTTTTATCAGGACTGTTGTTTCTCATTCTTACCGAGGATGCAGTTTCCCAACCCCCAGGCATTAAAAAACAAAGTTCGGTTGTATCAACACGCTATGCAGACTCTCTCAGAATAGCAGCAGCTGCAAAATCTGAAGCAGATTATACCATTCCCTCATTTACCACATTGAGAAAAGCAATAATAGCTGCAGGCACAGGTGCTGAGCCTGCAAAAATCAATATCCTGGAAGAGGCATTAAAAAATCTACAACCAAAAGAGACACCTTTTAGCATTGTAGTAAATATAAAAGGAGATCCATCCACCATGATGGCATTTAACTGGTTCACAAATGAAGGAGTGAAAGGTGGCAAAGTCGAGATAATACGGGGAGTATCCGCAAACCCTGATAAATTTGCCAGACCGTGGAAGAGTGTCTCTTCAAAAGTTGATCAGGTCAAAAGCCTGAATTATAGTGTACAATCAAACAATCTTTCAACACTTGCAGGCATTCTGGACAGCACTAAAAAAAATTATGCAGGTAACAAAGCTGTCGTAACCGATCTCAAGCCAAATACCTCCTACTCCTACCGCGTTGGAAGTAACGGAACCTGGAGCAAAATTGGAACTTTCAGAACAGCAGCCAGTAACCAATCTGATTTTTCTTTTATATACACAACTGATCCACAGGCTAATAATGATGAGATGTTCAACATCTCTCAAAAAACTACACATACTGCCCTGCATATGTTCCCTGATGCAAATTTCTGGCTCACCTGCGGAGATCTTGTTCAATCATCGGGCAACTTAAATTCCGAATGGGAATGGGAACAGTTCTTTCTCACTCAGCAGGATTTATTCCTGAATATCCCATTTGCTACTGTTCTGGGTAATCATGACAAATCAATCAACAAGAACTTCACATATCATTTCAATACTGAATCCACAGATTTTGATTTAGCACAATCAACTTCCCCGGGAAGCGTATACTCTTATGTTTATGATAAAACACTTTTCCTTGCATTCAGCTTTGAGGATTATGATAAACCTGGCTATCTGGAAGCCCTTGCAAAATGGATGAGGAAACAAGTAAATGAGCACCCTGAAGTAAACTGGAGAATAGCCTATTATCATAAAACGATATACACCGGTTCGCACAGTCACCAGGATGATCCGGACGGCAGAATAGTGCGAGAAAGAATCGCACCTCTTTTTGACAGTTTGAAAATAAATCTTGCTCTTCAGGGTCACGATCATCTCTATGAAGTTATCGGACCGGTAAAAGGGAGACAAATTGTTCCCGGATCTGTAACAAATCAGCAGAAGGTTCAGGTGAACGCACGCGAAAATGCGACCGGAAAGCTAAACGGACTATTTAATGTAAAGGAAGGTACCCTCTATTTTCTTAATAATTCAGCAGGAAAAAAGAAGTATGAACCAAAAACCCGGGAAGGGATGGATTCTACAGTGGTAAAAACAGGAGTAACAGACTATTTTGGATTATTTACAGGCAGATTCGGACAGACAGGCCGGCCAACTTTCAGCAATATTAAAGTATCTAAGGATACGATAGCTATTTCTACTTACGAGGTATTTGATGAAGGTCGTGCTTCGCTTTTTGATAAAATATATCTGGTAAAATAAACAGTTTCCTGATTGCTGAAATGTAATAATATCCAGAGAGTCCTGTTCAACAATTAAGCATTTTTAAATTCTTTAGCGCCGGAGTTTCTTCATTCATGGTTAATACCGATTTTATTGCAACCGATAAGAAAAATTCTTACCAGTGGGAAGAGCAGTCATGGTATTGTTCAAACTCCTTAAATCTTATTATAAGGAGTGAATACCATCTTTCGTCTATGGGCAGTTTCTTCATGAGGGTAACACTGCCTTTGTTCAGTCTGACAGCACGTCCGGGAAACGGACATACATTCAATGAGGATAACATAAAAGTTATTGACAGTTCTTTTAAGGTGGAAGGCCAGGGAAAACCTGAGTTTTTCTGGAATAATCTTATAATAATCTTACATGCAGGGTACAGCCATAATGTAAATAATCATTTTATCTTAAGGTTGAACTATGCGTTTAACTGTATAAAATCAGATCGCCCTCTTCCGGTGAGGATGTACATGAATCAATTCAATACCGGAATTGAATTCTTGTTCTGATAGTGGAAACAAAAACATCCCTCGCTGATTCATGACCCAGACATTTTCCGACTCTGTTTTGACATACAGAAATTCAGGTTATTTTAATTGATTCGTAACATTACAGGAAATATCGAACTGGCTAACGTTAATCCTATTCAGTCTTTCAACAGCTTCTTAATTAATGACAATACTGTTTCAGCCAAAGTGCACATTCCTGGTTGAGCATTATAATTCATCGTACATAAAGATCAGTATTTGAGCTTTATACACACATTGTTACAAAAAAGTAGAAATTATTTCAGAATCGCACTTTGTTGTTTCAGAACTCAACAAATTTTTAACTATTCTGTATCAGACAAGTAATAATAGATACGAAACTTTGCGGTATAAAATATATAATCAGAAATTATGAAAAAGAAACTTACCCTGTTAATACTGATAACCACTCTGGTAATCAATATCTGTTCATCACAGGAATTACTTTCATATATATCAGAAGGTTCACGTGTTGGACGAGATAGTACAGTGAATTTGAAAAAGACTCCTTCTTTTGAGTTTAAGGCCTACCCGAAGGATTCCTACCTGAACAATATTTCGTCAGATATGGCAGGCAATCATCCGCTGGGAGATCTTGTCGCAAAAAAGATTTATTTGTTCAATAAATTTTACACTTCTGAAGAGAATCTGTTTCCCGGAAACCCTGCAACAAAAACAATTATAAAGAAACCTGTCATTTATGACGCAGTCAAACGTATTGAGCGTGACTTAAAAAAATCCGTCAGAAAAGGAGAGATTTCTGAAGCAGAGGCTTCATCAATATTAAATACAGTATTGGATGTAGCTCTGAACGTTCAGACAGAGGATACCAGGGACTTTGAAAAAGCCATTGTGAATGCAACTGACACCAAATCAAAAATTGAGTTGTTCACAAAAATTGTACGGTTGAATTACTGAATCAGGTAATTCCAAATAGTTGTTATATCATATTGAATTTAAATCAATTACCATAAAACTAATCTAAATTTCATTAACATGAGAAAACTTTACTCATTGCTATTGCTGTTCTTTCTTTTTGGAGTATCAGTATACTCGCAGAAAGCAAACATTGTCGGTACTGTTAAAACCTCAAAGGGAGAAAGTTTGCCAGGATCCACAGTTCTGGTTAAAGGATCTTCCGTCGGAGTGTCGACCGACATGAATGGAAAATTTGCCATACAGGCTTTGCCAAACGACAAACTTGTAGTTTCTTTTATCGGGTTTGAAAGTCAGGAGATCCCTGTTGGCAGACAGACTCAATTTGATATTGTTTTATTGGAATCAGCTACTCAGTTAAAGGAGGTTGTCGTTACAGCCCTGGGTATTGAAAAACAAAAATCAAATCTTGGTTACTCTATAAGTGATGTCAAGGGTAATGATCTGACAATGGCAAGGGATCAAAATCCTATTACAGGACTGACCGGAAAAGTTGCCGGTCTTTCAGTGGGACAATCATCAGAAATGCTTCGTAAACCAACAGTCTTATTACGTGGTAATGAGGTAACTTTATATGTTGTTGATGGTGTTCCTATTTCGACTGATACCTGGAATATAAGTCCGGATGACATTCAATCCTACACTGTATTAAAAGGGCCCACTGCTTCCGCATTATATGGTTCCAGGGGCCAATACGGAGCAATATTGATAACAACTAAAAAAGGTGCTGATAAAAAAGGTGTTGTTGTTGAGTTTAATTCTTCTAATGTATGGGACAAAGGCTTTCTGGCTTTTCCAAGGACACAAAACGAATATGGTGGAGGAGAAAACTGTCTTTATGCTTTTGGTGATGGCAAGGGTGGGGGATTAAACGATAATGATTATGATGTCTGGGGTCCTAAATTCCGTGGCCAATTACTACCTCAGTATGATGGTGTTTATCATCCTGATCAAACATTCACTACCACATTCCCTGGTGGCTTAAAATATGTAGGTAATATAGAACCAACACCCTACATAGCAAGGGGAAAGAATAATCTAAAGAATTTTTTGCAAACAGGTTTTCAGACTACGGATAATATTTCAGTCAGCTCTACTGGTGACAACTACAATTTACGTATGTCACTATCTAATTCATATCAAAAAAGTATAATCCCGAATATGAAGCTTAATATTACCAACTTCAATCTTTACGGATCGTACAATGTTAGTCAGAAATTAAAAATTGAAGGTAATATTAATCTGAACATTCAGAATTCAGAAAATTTTCCTGATGTTGATTATGGTCCAAATAGTATCTTATATAATGTTGCGATCTGGACAGGCGCTGACTGGGATGTTAATGATCCAAAAATAAGGGCTATATGGCAGGATGGAAAAGTGGGCACTCAATCGCTCTTTGCAGAATACCAGCGCTACCATAATCCATGGTTTATGTCATATGAATGGCTGCGCGGACATCACAAAACGGATGTAGATGCCTATACAGCAGCAAATTATAAAATAGATGATCATGTTAATGTTAAACTCAGGACTCAGATTTCCACCTACAGTTTACTGAGGACTGAAAAGATGCCTTTTTCTGCTCACCCATACGGTCGTGAGGAAAATTCAGGTGATTACCGCGAAGACAGACGTAATTTATTCGACAACAATACCGACATTCAACTTAATTTCAATTACGCTTTAGGCAATTTTTTCAATATTTCAGGGTTGATTGGTGGAAACATACGCGCATTTAATTACAATTCAAGTTTCACATCAACAGATTACCTGAACATTCCAAATGTATACACTTTTGCCAATTCCAAAAATCCTATACAGTCCAGCAACTTCAGCTCAACAATGGCTGTTTACAGCGGCTATGCAGCCATTGATCTGGGTATTGGGAAATTTGCAACTCTGTCTCTGACTACCCGTGCTGATAAATCAACTGCACTTTTACCAAGTGCGAATACGACATTTGTATACCCAAGTGTTTCATTTTCAACAGTTGTAAACCAATATTTAAAACTTCCTGATGTTATATCTTATTTCAAAATAAGGGGATCATTTGCCGCTGTAAGGGGAGCTTCCACTTCTGAAACGATTGGCGCTGCACCATTTAATACAATTACCGCGCTTGGCGGAAGCACCTCAAATTCAATTTACGGGTATCCGCTCGGTTATGGGAATAATTACTATTCACCCTATGGAGGACCCAGTTATAATCTTATTACACCATATAACACTGCAAAGGATTATAATAATGAGGCTGACGCAATGTATTCGAACAATCTTGTAGATCCTAAAATAAAAGCTTCAAACCGATTAAACTATGAAGTGGGATTTGATTCCAGATTTCTTAAAGACAGAATTGGTCTTGATTTTACAGCATTCGAATATATTGATGGCCCTTCTATTCTTGCTAATTCTATTTCGTCAACAACAGGATATGATACATACTATATAAATGCATTAAAAACCAAAAAAACTGGTTTTGAAATAAGCATGACCGGTTCACCTGTAAGAACACAGGATATCAGGTGGGATATTCTGGTTAACTGGGATACGTATAAAGAAGTTTTTGAAGAACTTCCTGCAGGTCAGGAGAGTTATCAGACATTTTTCCACAAAGGAGACCGGGTAGATAAGCTTTATGCAAGCGATTTCTGGAGAACGCCTGATGGAATAATCATAAATGATGCTAATGGTAAACCGATTGCAAATCCTGTTGCACAATATTTAGGTAATTTAAATGGTGACTTCCACTGGAGTCTTAATAACAAGATCTCTTATAAACATCTTGCATTGGGTTTTCAATTTGATGGTAATGTAGGAGGTGTAATGGTCGACTATATACATAACAAAACAATGCGCGGAGGCGCCAATATTGAAACAACACAGGGTGCATTGGGAATAGCCAGAGATCTGGATGATCAGAATGCAGGAAATCCTAATTATAAGGGAAGTTATGTCGGAGAAGGAGTAGTTGTTTCAAATGCAGTAGCGATTCAATACGACTCGCAAACCGGTAGGATAACAAATTATGGCGACCTTCAGTTCGCTCCTAATACAACTACAACACAAGTACAGGATTATGTAAGTAAGTATTATGGTATTGCCAAATCAAATCTGATGAGTAAGACTTTTTCAAAACTTCGTGAGGTAACTCTCAGTTACGATCTGCCGTCCAATTGGCTTAAAAGCATTAACATCAGCAAACTGACAGTCTCCTTAGTAGGCCGTAACCTGATATACTTCTATAAAAATAAAAACTTCAGGGATGTTGATCTTGACCAGTATAACTATGGCACAGGTTCGACAGGGCTTCAATCTCCAAGCACCAGGAGATATGGGTTCAACATTAATATTACGTTTTAATCTGTTAAATGGAATATTTAAAAACCATAAAAAGATATTATCATGAATAAATTAAAAATATATCCGGTATTGCTCTTATTTGCAATGCTTGTCCTGGCGTCGTGCCAAAAAACATTCAATGAACTTGGAGCTGATAATAACCGTCCAACCAGTGTTCCACCTTCTCTCATACTTAATGGCGTATTAAATGATCTTTATAACGGTCCATACGGAGACTATGAAAAATGGGATCAGTATTTTCTGCAGAACTATGACTATTACGGGAATAACCGTTACGACTTTGGCTCAGGGACAAATTTCTATGCCACACTCAAAAATGTGACGAAAATGGAAGAGGAAGCAAAAAGAATCCAGCTTCAGGCAGTGAACAGTTATTCTGCCCTTGCAAAATTTCTGAAGGCATATTTCTTTACACAGATGAGTCTTCAGACTGGTGACATCCCGATGAAAGATGCTCTGAAAGGTCTCGAAGTCCTCACTCCTGCTTATGATTCCCAGAAAGATATCTTTAAACAGGCATTTGACTGGCTTGAAGGAGCTAATACTGACCTGGCTTCCCTTCAGGGCTCAGCAAACGATCTCCAGGGAGACATATATTTAGGCAATGATCTGCTGAAATGGCAAAAAGTTGTAAATGCATATCGTCTGAGATTGCTCATTCATCTGAGCAAAAAGGCTGATGCAGCTGACGCATCTGATTTACAAATCAAAAAACAGTTTAGCGACATTGTAACCAACCCTTCAAAATATCCCCTGATGGAAGGAACCGGAGATAATATGGCTTATCAGTACATTTATCCCACAAACAAATATCCGAAAAATCCCAGCAGTTTCGGTTTTGATGCCCTGCGTGAAAATACATCTTCTATTTATGTTGGCTTACTCACCTCCCTCAACGATCCCCGCGTTTATATTACCTGTGAGCCGGCATCAGCGTTGTTCAGTACCACAAACCCTGGGGATTTCAATGCATTTGTCGGTGCAAATCCTGGAGAGGATCAGGGAATAATGTATGTAAAAGCAAATTCCGGACAGTACTCGCTTCTTAACCGTTACCATTATTACCGGACATATATGGCTGAAAACTGCATACAGATTGGTTATCCCGAGATGTGTTTCAACATTGCCGAAGGTATAAACAGGGGATGGGCTCCATCACTTACAGCAACAGATGCTGAAAATTATTATAAAAAAGGCATAACGGCATCGATGGCTTTCTATGGAATTCCTACCTCCGGACCTATGCAGGTGTATTTCTTTAAACAAGGTTACAGTATTGATGATCCTTCAGCTTTCAGCACATATAATATTAATATTGATTTCAATACTTATTACGCTCAGGCTAGTGTAAAGTACAATGGGAATAATGTAACAGGATTAACGCAGATTCTTCAGCAAAGATACCTGGCACTTTACAGTCACTCAGGATTGGAATCATATTTTACTTACCGGCGTACTGGTATACCGGTATTCGGGACCGGCCCTGGTACCGGTAATAGCGGCAGAATAGCTTTAAGATTTCAGTATCTGTCATCCGAAAGATCTACCAATACTGATAATTATAATGCCGCTCTTACAAATCAGTTTGGCGGTAATGATGATATCAACGGAATTATGTGGCTTTTAAAATAATATTGGTTAAGGTTGGTTGAATTTAGTTTTTAGGGTGAACATGCCAGTCGATGACTGGCATGTTTTAAAATCATTTATTCAAATTTTAATTCTCATAAAATGAAAAAAATATGTTTCGGGTTACTCATTATCATGGGCATTACAGCAAATGCACAGTCATATAAAACAAAAAATGTAATCCTGATAACTCTGGATGGTTTTCGCTGGCAGGAAGTGTTTAATGGGCCCGATTCATCCTTGTTGGGTAGAAAAGAACTAGCTGATGTAAAAATTTTGTTCTGGACTAATTCTCCCGTTGAAAGCAGAAAGAAGCTCCTCCCCTTTTTCTGGACAGAAATTGCCTCTCAAGGTCAATTATATGGTAACAGGGATAAACAGAATTTGGTTAATGTAACCAATAAATACTGGTTTTCTTATCCCGGTTACAGTGAGCTTTTTACAGGTTTTGCCGATGATTCTGTAGACTCAAATGATAAAAAGAATAATCCTAATATTTCTGTTTTTGAAACTGCCAATAAATCGGAGACACTAAAGGATAAAGTTGCCGCGGTAACATCCTGGGATTGTTTTCCATATATCCTGAATACCAGTAGGAGTGGCATCTATGTAAATTCAGGTAATCAATTGGTGGAAAACAGTAATAACAGTCCGGAATTAACCTTATTAAATGACCTTGTAGGTGAAACAGCTCATTTTGAAGATGGAGTACGCTATGACATTTATACTTTTCACTATGCAATGGAATACATTAAAGCCAATCATCCAAGACTAATGTTCATTGGATTTGATGAAACTGATGATTACAGCCATGAAGGAAAATACGACCGGTATCTGCTAACGGCGCATCAATCCGATAAAGTAATTGGCGAACTATGGAATTGGCTTCAATCACATGATCAGTACAAGGATCAGACAACTCTAATCCTTACCTGCGATCATGGCCGCGGACAAAGTGAAAATGACATGTGGCATAGCCATGGAGAAAAGATAAAAGGTTCGGATCAAACATGGCTCGCTATTATCGGACCCGATACAAAAGCTTTTGGTGAAATAAATGTCCCGGGTCAGATCTATAATAACCAAGTTGCGATGACAATCGCTCAACTACTTAAAATTGATTACAAAAACCCGAAAGCAGGTAAAGCAGTACTCTCAGCAATTACAAAATAAATCAGTTATCTGCATTATTTGAAACTTACAAAATAATTCCCGATTAATGGATACCAGCGCACTAGTGACCGAAGGAGATATTAACTTATCTGAAGAACGCTACAAATGGAATGATAAGATAAACGATATACTTACAAGGGAACTCCTCACCGATGATGCAAGATACTTTCTTCATCAATCAATGTCGACGCCATGCCTCGATGTACTTGAAAGTTGCGCAGGCAGCGGCATAACTACCATTTCTGGCAAACATTTACTTGATTTCCACGGTAATAATGTTCATCAGGTGGGCCATGGAAACAGATATGTGATAAGGCAGTTAATCAGACAATTAAACATTTTGTCGTTTTCCCCGCGCAGGTATACAAACCGTCCGGCTATTGAACTGGCAAAAAAGCTAGCCGGATTGCTGCCTGGCGATCTGAACAGAAGCCTTTATGCCCCGGGAGGAACCCTGGCAATTGGGATGGCGCTTAAACTGGCAAGGGTTGTAACCGGGAGGTATAAAATCATTGCTCTCCGGGACTCATTTCATGGCGCATCTTTGGATTCAATATCCGCCGGCGGTGAAGAAGTTTTCAGAAAATACATGGGACCCTTAATGCCTGGTGTGATACACATTCCCCAACCTGAAACTTATCGCGGAATTTATGGCAATTCAGAAGAGAATCAGATTCATTATGCTGAAAATCTGGAAGAAACTATAAAAAAAGAGGGCAATATCGGAGCATTTCTGGCGGAGACTTTAAGGAACACGGATGTACAGATCCCATCAGTGGCTTATTGGATAAAAGTACGTGAAATATGTACCAAATATAATGTTTTATTGATACTCGATGAGATTCCTATAGCTCTTGGCAGGACAGGAGAAATGTTTGCTTTTCAACATTTTGGTATTGAACCTGATATACTTTGTATTGGGAAGGGTCTTGGTGGAGGAATGATCCCGTTCGCTGCAATGGTAACTCGCGACAGGTATAATTTAGCACAAGATATCTCTCTCGGTCATTATACTCATGAAAAATCTCCATTAGGAAGTATCGCTGCCATAGCAACAATAGATTTTATCCAGAAAAAAAATATTCTTGAGAAGGTCAAAGCAGATGGGATATGGATGAAAGAAGAGTTGTCCCGGCTGAAAAAACGGTATCCATTGATCCAGGACATTCGTGGCGTAGGACTCTTGTGGGGGATTGAACTGGTAAAGGACCCGGTCACTAAAATGAAAGCAACAGAAGAAGCAGAGAAAATCATGTATCACTGTTTGAAGAACGGATTGAACTTTAAGGTATCAGGTGGGAATGTCATACAACTCTCGCCTTCTCTTACTATTAATCGTAAAGAAATGTCCATAGCGTTATCAATTTTAGAGGATGCATTTAATAAATTTAGTTGATTAACAGGATGGTTGAAGAGAACAGAATCACTTCCTGGCTATCGAACAGGAACAAAGTTGTTTCAACTTTCTACATTAGTATGGTTGCTTTTCTAACCTATGCTTGTATGTATGGAATAAGAAAACCATTTACCGTAGCTGAATTTCATGGACTGACTTTTTGGGGAATGGATTATAAAGCTCTTTTGATTATTTCGCAGGTAGTTGGATACGCGCTCTCAAAATTCATCGGTATCAAAGTTATTTCGGAAATGAAACGTTCATCAAGGGCCATCTCCATAGTTTTGCTGACCGGGAGCGCAGAGTGTGCATTGATTCTTTTTAGTGTTGTCAGGCCCCCTTTCAATATAATCCTGTTATTTCTTAATGGTCTTCCTTTAGGTATGATATGGGGTCTGGTTTTTTCATATCTTGAAGGAAGAAGAACTACAGAAATTCTTGGTACAGTTTTGAGCATAAGCTTTATAGTGTCATCAGGATTCGTAAAA
>Ga0302321_100002759_pt1 | contig 15088 bp, 10 predicted proteins | sample Fen_T0_1_FD_202505 | JGI IMG/M metagenome (GOLD analysis project Ga0302321, IMG submission 202505) | Peat permafrost microbial communities from Stordalen Mire near Abisko, Sweden - Fen_T0_1 | ecosystem: Environmental > Terrestrial > Soil > Wetlands > Permafrost | place: Sweden: Abisko...
AAAGCGCGTCAGCCTGGCCACTTCATTGAGGCGGCGTGCGAACTCGAAGGTGCCTTCCACGTTGATCGGCCACAGCGAGGGGTGGTTGGCAAAGGTGGCGATGGCCGCGCTGTTGATCACGTGAGTGACCTGGGCCAGCAGCGGATCGTTGAAGATTGCCGCCGCCTGCTTGAAGTCGCCCAGGATGATCTGTTCCTCGCGAACCCGTTCGAGCAGGTCCGCGGCCAGCTCGAACTTGGCCAGGGCGGCAACCATGCGCTCGCGGCCCGCGCTCTTTGTCGGGGCGCGCACCAGCAGCAAGGTGTGTTCCCACGCCGGGGTGCCGATCAATTCGGCGGCGATGGCGCCGCCCAGAAAGCCGGTGCCGCCGGTCAGCAACAGGCGACCGTCAAAAGTAGTCATTTATTTCTGATGTCAACGCGAAAAAGTCTGTCCCGGCGCGCTTCGCCACTACCGCGTGCGCGTCCCCCTGGACCAAGGGTCGATTGTAACAAGCCGGCATCTCCTGCGCCGTCTGCGGAACTGCAAATTTGTGTGTCCCGTCAGCTGGTTGCGCCGCGAGGCGAAAAAAGTGGGAAAATCCAGCGCTGGCCGGAATTGTCATCCGCGCCGGGGTTTCCTGAACGGTGAGTCGCCGCCTGTGCCAAATTGGCGGGCCGGGCAGGGCGGACCTGCCAGTTACGACCGCCGCTACAGCCGCCCAAATCCGCAAGTTTGTTCAGCCCCAGGTTCCCAGTGCAGTTTCGCAAAGCCCAGCGCCTCCTGTTTCGCAACCGCGAAGTGCCCAATCGGCCCGGGCGGGGCGCCACTGAGCTCAAGAACGCCGAAAAGGAACTCTCCGCGTTCCGCTTGCGCCTGGGGTTCGCGGCGGTGATGATCGTCGCCTGCTTCGGAGTGCTGGTCACGCGCTTCGTGATACTGCAAGTGGCCAAGTACGACGAGTACCAGTCCGCCGCCGAGGACAACCGCATCTCGATCCTGCCGATCGCGCCGAATCGCGGCCTGATCTACGACCGCAACGGCGTAGTGCTGGCGCGCAACTATTCCGCCTATACGCTGGAAATCACCCCGTCCAAGGTGGCTGACCTGGAGGAGACCATCAACGACCTGGCCAAGCTGGTCGACGTCAGTCCGAAGGACCGCAAGCGCTTTTCCAAGCTTCTGTCCGAATCGAAGAATTTCGATTCCCTGCCGATCCGCACCCGCCTGACAGACGACGAGGTGGCGCGCTTTGCGGCCAACCGCTATCGCTTCAAAGGTGTGGAAATCAAGGCGCGCCTGTTTCGCCAGTACCCGAACGGCGAGGCCGCCGCGCACGTGCTCGGCTACATCGGCCGGATCAGCGAAAAGGACCAGCAGGACCTCGAGGACGCCGGCCTGGAGGCGAACTACAAGGGCAGCGAGCACATCGGCAAGATCGGCATCGAGCAAAGCTACGAGAAGGAACTGCACGGCCAGACCGGCTTCGAGCAGGTCGAGGTCGACGCCGGCGGGCGCGCGGTGCGCACCCTGTCGCGCAGCGCGCCGGTATCGGGCAACAATCTGGTCCTGACCATCGACATCGAGCTGCAAAAGATCGCCGAGGCGGCCCTGGGGGATCGCAAGGGCGCGGTGGTCGCCATCGAGCCGGCCACCGGCGAGGTGCTGGCCTTTGCCAGCCGGCCGGCCTTCGATCCCAACCTGTTCGTCGACGGTATCGACAGCGCCAACTGGGACCAACTCAACAATTCCCCCGACAAGCCGCTTCTGAACCGTCCCTTGCGCGGCGCCTACCCGCCAGGCTCGACCTTCAAGCCCTTCATGGCCCTGGCCGGCCTGGCGACCGGCAAACGCAATCCCGAGCAGACCATCAACGACCCCGGATTTTTCAACTTCGGCGGGCACCGCTTCCGCGACGACAAGGCGGGCGGCCATGGCGTGGTCGACATGTACAAGTCCATCGTGGTCTCCTGCGATACCTACTATTACATGCTCGCCAATGACCTGGGCATCGACGTGATAGCCAAGCAGATGGCGCAGTTCGGCTTCGGCTCGCTGACCGGCATCGACATCGACGGCGAACTGCCGGGCGTGCTGCCGTCGCCGGCCTGGAAGCAGGCGCGTTTCAAGAACAAGGACCAGCAGAAATGGTTTGCCGGCGAGACCATTTCGGTGGGTATCGGCCAGGGCTACAACGCCTATACGCCGCTGCAGATGGCGCATGCCACCGCGATCCTGGCCGACGATGGCGTGGTGAAAATTCCCCACCTGGTGCGCGTCATCGAGGATGCCCGCACCCATGCCAGGCGCACCCTGGACCCGCCGATCCCGCGCGATGCCAACGGCGTGCCGACCCGGCCGGCGCGCATCGACGCCAAACCCGAGCACATCGCCTTTGTCAAGAACGCCCTGGCCGGTGTGGTGCGCGAAGGCACCTCGTCGCGTGCCTTTGCCGGCGCCGCGTACACCAGCGCCGGCAAGACCGGCACCGCCCAGGTGTTTACGGTGCGGCAGAACGAGCGCTACGACGAAAAGCGCCTCGCCCAGAACCTGCGCGACCATGCCTGGTACACCGCATTTGCGCCGGTCGAGCAGCCCAAGATCGCATTGGCCGTACTGGTCGAGAACGGTGGCTTCGGCGCGCAGTCGGCTGCTCCGATCGCGCGCCTGATGTTCGATTATGTGGTCGCCGGCAAGCGCCCCGCGCAACTGGGCCCGGCGCCGGTGGTCGGAGGCGCGTCCAGTGCCGGGGCGGACGTCGAGGCCGAAGGTGATTAACGCGGCCCAGGTCAGGCGCGCCTGGCGCGCGGTATTCGGACGCCTGGACGGCATGCTGCTGGCGACCATCGTCCTGTTGCTTGGCTTCGGCCTGACGGTCCTGTTCTCGGCCACCTACGACACGCCGGCGCGTTTCTACGACCAGTTGCGCAATATCGCCGTCGCCACCCTGGTGATGTGGGTCGCCGCCCAGGTGCCGCCGCAGACCCTGATGCGCATCGCGCTGCCGATCTACACCGTCGGGGTGGCGCTGCTGATCGCGGTGGCGATGTTCGGCGCGGTGCGCAAGGGTGCGCGGCGCTGGCTCGACCTGGGGGTGACCAGCATCCAGCCCTCCGAGATCATGAAAATCGCCATGCCGCTCACCCTGGCCTGGTATTTCCACAAGCGCGAGGCCCTGCTGCGCAGCCGCGATTACGTGGTAGCGACCCTGCTTTTGTTGGTGCCGGTGGCGCTGATCGCCAAGCAGCCGGACCTGGGCACCGCGATCCTGGTGTTCGCCGCCGGCTTGTACGTGATCTTTTTCGCCGGCCTGTCCTGGAAATTGATCCTGCCGGTGCTTTTTGTCGGTCTGGCCGGAATCGCCGGGGTGCTGTTCTTTGGCGACCGCATCTGCCAGCCCGAGGTGCAGTGGCCGGGTTTGCACGACTACCAGAAACAGCGCATCTGCACCCTGCTTGATCCCACCACCGACCCGCTGGGCAAGGGATTCCACACCATCCAGTCGACCATCGCGGTGGGCTCGGGGGGCCTGACCGGCAAGGGCTGGCTCAAGGGTACCCAGACCCACCTGGAGTTCATCCCCGAGCGCCACACCGACTTCATTTTCGCCGTCTATTCCGAAGAGTTCGGGCTGATCGGCAATGCGCTGCTGCTGCTGCTCTACCTGTGCCTGGTCGGGCGTGGGCTGGTGATAGCCGCCAACGCGCCGACCATGTTCGCGCGTCTGCTGGCCGGCTCGATCAGCATGATTTTCTTTACCTATGTATTCGTCAACATGGGCATGGTGTCCGGCATCCTGCCGGTGGTGGGCGTGCCGCTGCCGCTGGTGAGCTATGGCGGCACTGCCCTGGTGACCCTGTTTTTGGGGATAGGCATCCTGATGAGCGTGCAAAACCACCGCAAACTGGTGCAAACTTGAGCATCCACCCCGCTCCAGGCCATGGATTACGGGTCGCTGCTCGGGGCTTTTCCCGGACCCGCCATCGAAGTACGCGCATTTCAAGGACACCATGAACCCGGCCGCCATTTTCGTCAATCACGTGCTCGCCCAGCAGCCCTGGGCGCGCGAGGCGCTGGCGCGCCACGCCGGGCGTTCCCTGCGCCTGGCGGCGCCGCCGTTCACGCTGGCCTTTTCGATCACCGAAGCCGGTGATGTGCTCGCCCTGCCGTTCGGCAGCAGCGCGCCGGCCGACGTCACCCTGAGCGTGGCCGCCACCCGGGTGCCGCTGCTGATCATCGACCCCGATACCGCGATGAAGGACGTGCGCATCGAGGGCGACGCCGAGTTCGCCCAGACCCTGGCGCGCCTGGCCCGCGAAGTGCGCTGGGACGTGGAGGAGGACCTGAGCCGCGTGGTGGGCGACATCCCGGCGCACCAGTTCATGCGTTTTACGCGCGCCTTTGCCGCCTGGGGGCGCGAAGCCGGCAAGCGCTTTGCCGAGACCACCAGCGCTTACCTGATCGACGAAGACCCGACCCTGGCGCGCAAGGCCGCGGTCGAGCAGTTCGCCAGTGACGTGGCGAACCTGCGCGACGACTGCGCGCGCCTGGAGAAGCGCTTGCAACTGCTGGAGGGGCAGGTCCCGCTTTAGCCCGGGCCGCGGGCGGCCAGAAACGCCTCGACGTCGGTGCGCGCAGGCATGCTGCGTGCGCCCAGGCGCCCCACTTTGACTGCCGCTGCCGCTGCGGCATAGCGCAGCGCCGCGGGCAGATCCAGGCCCTCCGCAATCATCAGGGTGAATGCGCCGTGAAAGCTGTCGCCGGCGCCGGTGGTGTCGACCGCCTGGGTTGCGAACGCCGGCAGGTGGCGCAGGGCCCCGGGCGCATCGGCGCTGAGCCACTCGCAGCCGCGTTCGCCGCGGGTCACCACTGCCACCCTGGCGCCCAGGGCAAGCGCGCTGCCCAGCGCCGCGAGCGCAGGCCCATCATGAAAGCACGTCAGCCCCGGCTCGGAGAACACCGCATAGTCGGTGTGTGCCAGCAGCGCGCGCATGGCTGCGCGCTCGCCGACGTCGCCGTCCAGCACGGTGGGCAGGTGCCGGGCGCGCGCCGCCGCCAGGGCCTTCAGGCAGCCCGGCACCCAGCGCACATCAGCGAGCAGGGCGTCGGCCTGGCGCAAGTCGTCCAGCGGCAGCCAGTCGCCGCTATCCTGGAGGGCGCTGCTGCGCACGTTAATGATCAAGCGCTCGCCGCCGGCCTCCACCAGGATCGCCGAATGCGAGGAGTTGTGCCCGGGGATGCGCCGCATGTTGCTGGCGTCCACCCCATGGCGCGCGAAGTCGGCCGCCATCGCGTCGGCGATGCTGTCGTCGCCCGCCACGCCCCAGAACACGGCTTGCGCACCCAGGTGGGCCAGGGCCACCGCGCCGTTGCCGGCCATCCCGCCGCCCAGCTCAAAGTAGCCGGTGGCAGGGGTCTTGGCGGGAGCGGGCACTATCCTGGGCACCTGGTAAACGCGGTCAAAGGCGGTGTGGCCGACGCAAATGATGCGTTTCGGGAGGGGCATCCGGGTTCTCGGTGGGCGGGGATTGATTATTGTCCGGCGGGCCCGGCGACCGCAAGTCCGGGTGGCCCGCGCCCACATCGGTTAAAGTGCCGCCTGTTCCCTCCGCTTGTTCCGGTTCTCCCGGCTTCACTTGCCCCTGCCCGTGCGCGCTTTCCGTCTCGCCAAAATCCTCGCCATCGCCTTTCGCTTCGGGCTGGATGAATTTTTCATGGCCGCCGCCCGCGAAGGCTGGGCCAAGGACCTGTACGCCCGTTTGTTCAGCTGGCGGCACTTCGACGCGCCGCGCGGCGAGCGGGTGCGCCTGGCGCTGGAGGCCCTGGGGCCGATTTTTGTCAAGTTCGGGCAGTTGATGTCCACGCGCCGCGACCTGCTGCCGCCGGACATTGCCGATGAACTGGCGCGCCTGCAGGACCAGGTGCCGCCCTACGCGGGCGACGTCGCGGTGCGCGAGATCGAGCGCGGCCTGGGCAAGCCGCTGGAAGCGGTCTACGCCAGTTTCGACCGCACCCCGATCGCCTCGGCCTCGATCGCCCAGGTCCACTTCGCGGTGCTGCACGGCGGCCGCGAGGTGGCGGTCAAGGTGCTGCGCCCGAACATGCTGCGCGCCATCGAGAGCGACATTGCGCTGATGCGGATTGCCGCCGGGCTGGTGGAGTCGATCTGGGCCGATGGCAAGCGCCTGCGGCCCCGCGAGGTGGTGGCTGAGTTCGACATGCACCTGCACGACGAGCTCGACCTGGTGCGCGAGGGCGCCAATGCCAGCCAGTTGCGGCGCAATTTCGCCCCCGACGGCGCGCGCGGTCACCTGTTGATCGTGCCGGAGATCGTCTGGGACCACACCTGCGCCAATGTGCTGACCATGGAGCGCATGAAGGGCATCCCGATCAGCCAGATCGACAAGCTCAGGGCGGCCAACGTCGACCTGAAAAAGCTGTCGCGCGACGGTGTCGAGATCTTTTTCAGCCAGGTGTTCGCCGACGGTTTTTTCCACGCCGACATGCACCCCGGCAATATCTACGTCAGCGATGCGCCGGCGACGCTGGGGCGCTACATCGCCCTGGACTTCGGCATCGTCGGCACCTTGTCGGATTTCGACAAGGACTACCTGGCGAAAAACTTCCTGGCCTTTTTCAACCGCGATTACCACCGCGTAGCCGTCCTGCACGTCGAATCCGGCTGGGTGCCCGAAGATACCAATGTCGAGGCGCTCGAAGGAGCGGTACGCGCGGTCTGCGAGCCCTACTTCAACCGGCCGCTCAAGGAGCTCTCGCTAGGCCAGGTGCTGCTGCGCCTGTTCCAGACCTCGCGGCGCTTCAATGTCGAAATCCAGCCCCAGCTGGTGCTGCTGCAAAAGACCCTGCTCAACATCGAGGGCCTGGGCCGCGAACTCGATCCCGACCTCGATCTGTGGACCACCGCCAAGCCTTATCTGGAAAACTGGATGCACAAGCAGATCGGCTGGGAGGGTTTTGTGGAGAACGTGAAGCACGAGGCGCCCTATTTCGCCAAGCTGCTGCCGCAGTGGCCGCGCCTGATTTCGCGCGCACTGGAAAACGCCGCCCACAAGCGCGAGGATAGCGAGGCCATGAAACTGCTGCTGCAGGCGGCTGACCGCCAGGGCCGCTGGATCAAGGCCCTGATCCTGGCGGTGCTGGTGATGGCGGCGGCCTGGGGCGCGGAACTGGTCTGGCTGCTCAAGCGCTAGCAGGCAGTGCTGCCGGTCCCTGGCGGCCAGGCTCACGCCCGCGTTTCTGTCAGGCCGTCTGTTGCGGCGTCCCGCCCACTGGGCGCGGGGCCGCTTCGTGGGTGGCTGCCGCGGCAGTAACGAGATGCGCGCCGGAACGCAGATGCTCGTGGATGCCCGGGATGTGCGGCATATGCTGCTTCATCAGCGAGCCCACCACCATTCCCGCAATCGCCGCCAGCAGGCCGGCCAGTTGCGCCGGCACCAGCGGGTCGGCCGGCCCGAAGGTGAGCATGCCCAGCCAGACGGCCAGGCCCGCGACGGTCGCAAACAGGGCGCCCTGGTTGGTCGAGCGGCGCCAGTACAGGCCCGCCACCAGAGGCACGAAGGCGGAGACCAAGGTCACCTGGTAGGCGTTTTCGACCATCTTGAATATGCTCGCCTTCGAATTGAGGGCGTAAAGCGTTACCGCGATGGTAAAGCACACGGTGACGATGCGCATGGTCATCAGCAGCTTGCGGTCGGTCAGGTGCGGCCCGAGCATCGGCTTGATCAGGTTTTCGGTGAAGGTGACCGAAGGCGCCAGCAGGGTCGCCGAGGCGCAGCTCTTGATCGCCGAGAGGAGGGCGCCGAAGAACATGATCTGCGCGAACAGCGGCGTGTGGGTGCGCACCAGGGTCGGCAGGATGTACTGCGGGTCGGTGTCGATCAAACGCTTGACCATCTCGGGGTCGATCAGCGTGGCCGAGTAGACCAGGAACATCGGCACGAAGGCGAACATGAAATACAGGCAGCCGCCCAGCACCGAGCCCCACACCGCGATCTTTTCCGTCTTTGACGACTGCACGCGCTGGAATACGTCCTGCTGCGGGATCGAGCCGAGCATCATGGTGATCCACGCCGCCGTAAAGCCGAGCATTTCCTTCAGGTCCAGGGCCGGCCAGAAATTGAACTTGCCGGCCGCTTGTGCGTGGGCCACCACCGTGCCCACCCCGCCCACCACCCCGCTTACCGAGTTGCCGATCCACAGCATGCCGATGACAATGATGATCATCTGTATGAAATCGGTCACCGCCACCGCCCACATGCCGCCGAAGAAGGTGTAGATCAGGATGGTGCCCGAGCCTATGCACATGCCGGCTTCCTTGCTGATGGCGCCGTCCGACACCAGGTTGAACACCAAGCCCAGCGCGGTGATCTGCGCACCCACCCAGCCGAGATAGGAAAGCACGATCGCCACCGTGGTGATCACCTCCACCGAACGGCCGAAACGGCGCCGGTAGAAATCGCCGATGGTCAGCAGGTTCATCCGGTACAGCGGCGCCGCGAAGAACAGGCCGACCAGGATCAGGCATAGCGAAGAGCCGAACGGATCGGCCACCACGCCCTTGAAGCCGTCCTTGAGGAAGGTGGCCGGAATGCCCAGCACGGTTTCCGAGCCGAACCAGGTCGCGAACACTGTCGCTGTGACCATGTAGAACGGCAGGTGCCGGCCCGCCACCGCGAAGTCCTTGGTGTTGTGCACCCGGGTCGCGGCCCACAGGCCGATTCCCACCGAAATCACCCAATAGGCAATCACAAACCAGAACAGCTCTGTCATGAATCTCCCCTGCCGCTCCCAGTCATCAAACTCCGCCGTCGTTTCAAGTCCGCCCCACGGCCCATCCCTGAAGCTTATTTTATGCCAAGGTGCCCGGGAAGGGTGAATTGCGCCCGCAGCCGGTGCTCGCCACCCAAGTGGGGTCCCGAGGGCTGCAAATTCAAGCGCCGGGAGGCGGAAAATGGCAGAAAAAAGCCCGCTCAACAAGCGGGCCTGGACTGCCGGTCCCGACCCTTACGGTTCCACGTAACCGGTGATCACCACCCACTTGCCGTCCTTGATCTGCGACAGGCGCGACTTGTTCGAGCCCAGGTGCCTGGTCGGGGTAAAGCTCATGGTGTCGCTACCGAACATGTCGGGTGCGAAGGTGCTGGAATCGAGCGCCTTGATGAAGCTGTCGGTGGTCAGGTTCTTGCCGGCCTTGGAAATAGTGGCGGCTACCTGGTCCATGATGGAGTAGCCGTAAGCCGAGAACACGTCCGGGTCTTCGCCGAACTTGGTCTTGTACTTGGAAGCCCAGAAGCGCACGTTTTGCGCGGCGTCGTCCAGGTAGGGGTGGGCCACCGTATGGGCAGCGATGAAGCCGTTCATCGCTGCCCCGCCCAGGCGCGGAATCAGGTGCGTATAGGCGGCCGAACTGCCGATGAAATCGGGATTGAAGCCGGTCTTGCGTGCTTCGGTGATGGTGCCCACGGTCTCGCGGATGATGGTGCCCATCACGACGCTGTCGCAGCCCGCCCCCTTCATCTTGGCGACCTGGGAGGAAAAGTCGGTGGCGCCGCGCTTGTAGCTGGTCTTCTCGATCAGGGTCTTGCCGACGTCTTTCAAACCCGCTTCCGCGCCGGCGAGTATCTCGGCACCGAAATCGTCATCCTGGTAGATGATGCACCACTTGCGGTCGGGCTTCTGCTTGACCAGGTATTTGATGCCGGAGCGGATCTGGTCGTGGTAGGTGGCGGCGAACGAGTACTTGAGCTTGTGCAGCGGTTCGTACATCTGGCGCGCCGCCGTCAGTGGAAACAGGTGCGGAATGTTCTTCTGGAAAAAAATGTCCATGGTCGCCATCGCAATCGGCGTGCCGATGTTGCCCGCCGTGACGAAAATCCGGTCTTTCTGCGCGAGCTTTTGCGCCGCCAGCACCCCCTTTTTCGGATCGTAACCGGAGTCCTCGACGATCAGGCGGATTTTGCGGCCGTTGATCCCGCCCTGCTCGTTGAGCTCGTCGGCGCGCAACTGCATGCCGTTGCGCGCCGACTTGCCAAAGGCGGCGATCGGCCCGGACAGGTCCTGGATCGTGCCGACCAGCACCTCCTTTTCGGTCACCCCCTGGGTCTGGGCGCCTGCGCCAGCGCCAACCAGCGCCAGGGCAGCGGCCAGCAATGCGTACTTGAAGTTCATCTCGTCTCCTTGGGTTATGTGTCCCGGCGCCGTCTGCGCGGCTTATGCGGCCTTGGTGTACATCGATTCAATCAGATCACTGTATTTCTGGTTCACCAGCTTGCGCTTGAGTTTCATGGTGGGTGTCAGTTCCTCGTCCTCGGCGGTGAGTTTGGTCTCGATCAGGCGGAACTGCTTGATCTGCTCGACGCGCGCGAAGGCCTTGTTCACCTTCTCGATCTCCGCGCCGATCAGGTTCACTACCTCGGGGCGGCGGGTCAGGCTCTTGTAGTCGGAGAAGGGGATGGAACGCTCCTGCGCCCACTGCTCGATGTTCTCGTGGTCCACCATCACCAGGCAGCTGAGGTACGCGCGCTTGTCGCCGATCACCACCGCGTCGGTGATGTAAGGCGAGAACTTGAGCTGGTTTTCCAGCTCCGAAGGGGTGATGTTCTTGCCGCCGGCGGTGATGATGATGTCCTTGATGCGGTCGGTGATGTAGACGTAACCCTCTTCGTCTATGCGCCCCACGTCGCCGGTGTACAGCCAGCCTTCACGTATCGTTTCGGCGGTCTTCTCCGGCTGGTTCAGGTAGCCCATGAACACGCAGTCACCCTTAATGAGCAGTTCGCCTTCCGGAGACACCCTCACCTGGGCATGCACCTGCGCCTTGCCTATGCTGCCCGGCTTGACCGCATTGGCCGGGTTGGCGGTGACCCCGCCGCAGGACTCGGTCTGCCCCCACACTTCGATCATGGTCAGGCCCAGCGCCATGTACCAGCGCACCAGGTCGGGCGAGATTGGCGCTGCCCCGGTGACCAGGAAGCGCGCCCGGTGCACCCCCATCATGCGGCGGATGTTGTTCAGGACCAGCTTGCGTGCCAGCCAGAATTTCGCTGCCAGCAGGGCGGGTAGCGGCTGGCGCGCCTCGCGCGCTGCCGCTTGCGCAAAGCCGACGCCGATTGCGCAGGCATAGGCGGCTTGCTGCAGGCGGGTGGACTCTTTCAGGCGGATCATTACCCCCGAATAGAACTTCTCCCACACCCGCGGCACCGCGGTGAAGGTGGTGGGCTGGATCTCGCGCACGTTCTCCGGCACGGTTTCCGGATTCTCGACAAAATTGATGATGGAGCCGGTGAGCAGCGGAAAATATTCCCCGCCGATGCGCTCGGCCACATGGCACAGGGGCAGGAAGGCCATCCGCTCGTCGCGTTCGTCCTGCGGCACGAACTCGTTGTAGGCGTGGCAGGTGACGATGATATTGTGGTGCGAGAGCATCGCCCCCTTTGGCCGTCCGGTGGTCCCGGAAGTGTAGATCAGCACCGCCAGGTCCTGCGGCTTGCGGCAGAAAATGCGTTGCTCCAGCAGGGTGGGGTGGGCGGCGTCGTGGATGCGTCCCAGGTCGCGCAGGGCCCCCAGCGAGATCACCTGCGGATCGTCCAGGCCGCGCAGGCCTTCCATGTCGAACACGATGATCCTGCGCAGCAGCGGCAGGCGCTCGCGCACCTCCAGCGCCTTGTCGAGCTGTTCCTCGTCTTCCACGAACAGGTAGGTGGTGGCCGAATCGGCGCACAGGAACTCCACCTGGAGCGGTGCGTCGGTCGGGTAGATACCGTTCACCACGCCGCCGGCCGACAGGGCGCCGAGGTCGGCCTGCACCCATTCGCGGTTGGTGTTGGAGAGGATGGAGGCGACTTCGCCCGGCCGGTAGCCCAGCGCGACCAGTCCCATGCCGATTTCGCGCGCCGCCAGCCCCAGCTCGGTCCAGGTCATGGCTTTCCAGATGCCGAAGTCCTTCTGGCGCAGCGCCACCCGCCCGGCCCGGCGCCGCACGGCATCCCAGAACATCTTCGGCACGGTGTCGCCCTGCGCCAGGCCACCGGGGCCGGCGGGCGATTCAGGCGCAAAGCCCGCGCCGCGACCTGCCGCGGCGTAGCCCTGGCTCAGCAAGCTGTTGATGCGCATGTCTCCCGTGCCCTCTGGTCACTATGCATCCGGGTCTTGAGCCCGTGCGGCAGATTTTGGCGAGTAAATGCCGGCAACGCAAGGCAAGCATCATGGTGCGATGCGGCAAGCAGTTCCCTGGGGCCGGGCCGGGCGGCCTGGCGCATGGCAGGGCGGCGGCTGGTCGCCGAAACGCCGTCCCGCGGTACGCCACGCGCCACCTGCGCAGGCCAGGAAGGGCGTCTGTGAGAACATCACCCCTGCAAATCCGCGCCAGAGAGGCACATGGAACTACGGCAGTTGCGCTACTTCGTCAGGGTGGTCGAGCTCGGCAGCATGGGGCGGGCGGCGCTGGACCTGGGGGTGGTCACCTCGGCGCTGAGCCAGCAGATCAGCCGCCTGGAGAGCGAGCTCTCGACCCGGCTGCTGAGCCGCTCCTCAGGCGGAGTGGTGCCCACCGACGCCGGCATCGCCTTCCTGCGCCAGGCCCAGCTGGCTCTGCGCCATGTGGATGCCGCCGCCAGTGCGGCCCAGCAGGCGCGTTTGTCCGGGCATGTCAGCGTCGGCCTGGCGCCGACCACCGCGGCGGTCCTCGGGCTGCCCTTCCTGCAGGCGATGCGCGAGCGCTACCCGGACGTGCGCCTGCACCTGGTGGAAAGCCTGTCCGGCCATCTGGCGACCATGCTGAGCAGCCGCCAGATCGACCTGGCCGTGCTGTTTCAGGACGAGGCGGCGCGGCGCGGCAATCTGCATCACCTGCTTGACGAACATCTGTTCGTGATCGGCGCCCGCGACCTGCCCGGCATGCCGCGTGGCGAGCGGGTGCGTCTGGCGCAGCTGGGCGACCTGCCGCTGATCCTGCCGAGCAGCTCGCACGGCCTGCGCGCCCTGCTCAATACCGCGTTCGCGCGTGCCAAGCGGTCGCCCAACGTGGTGGCCGAGATCGACGGCCTGGCACTGCTGATGGATGCGGTACGCGCCGGCCTGGGCGCCACCCTGCAGCCGGCCGCCGCGGTGGCGCGCCTCACCGATGCTCCGCTGGCCCGGGTGCGGGTGGCCGACAGCCATGCGCGGCGCGCCAATCTGCTCGCCAGCCTGTCGGACGACGAACTCGCGCCCGCCGCACTCGCCGCGCGGGGGGTGCTGGTCGACACCGCGCGCGCCCTGGTGCGCAGTGGCCGCTGGACCGGCGTCACCCTTCACAAAGCCTGAGCGCCCATCGCCGGCGCGGGGCTGGCGCCGGCGTCGGCCTGGGCATAAAGTGAGGGGAGCCGCACGCCTGCGCCCGCGCGGCCCACGAGCCATGCGCGCAAGTAAAATGGCGCGCAAGCCATCAAGCAAAACAGACCTCCGGAGACCTTCGATGCATATTCCCCTCTTCCATGCCGGGCGCATGGTGGCATTGTGCGCAGCCTTCCTGCTGTCCGCCGGCGCGCAAGCCCAGACCTGGCCGAGCAAGACCATCACCATGATCGTGCCCTTCGCCCCCGGCGGCACCACCGACATCGTGGCGCGGCCAATCGCGCAAAAGCTGTCCGAAGCGCTGGGCCAGCCGGTGGTGATCGACAACCGCGCCGGCGCCGGTGGCACCCTGGGCGCGTCCATCGCCGCCAAGGCCGCGCCGGACGGCTACACCATTTTCATGGCCACCGTCGCCCATGCGATCGCCACCAGCCTGTACAGCAAGAAGCTGTCCTACGATTTCGAGCGCGACATGGTGCCGATCACGGTGGTGGCCACAGTGCCCAACCTGTTGCTGGTCAACAACGCCATGCCGGTGAAAAACGAACAGGAACTGATTGCCTACCTGAAGGCCAATCCGGGCAAGGTCAGCTACGGCTCGGCCGGCAACGGCAGCATCGAGCATCTCTCCGGCGCGCTGTTCGCCTCGATGAGCGGCACCAGCATGGTCCACGTCCCCTACAAGGGCGGTGCGCCGATGATGACCGACCTGATCGGCGGGCAGATCCAGTTCGCCGTCGAGACCAGCGGCTCGGCCGCGCCGCAGGTGCGCTCCGGCAAGGTGCGCGCGCTCGCGGTCTCCACCGCGCAGCGCTCGCCCGCCTTCAGCGACCTGCCGACCATGGACGAAGCGGGCCTGAAAGGCTATGACGTAACCACCTGGTACGGCCTGCTCGCGCCCAAGGGCACGCCGCCGGAGATTGTCGAAAAACTGCATGCCCAGATTGCCGCCATCCTGAAGACGTCGGACATGAAAAAGCGCCTCGATGACATCGGCGCCGACCCCGGCGGCATGCCGCCGGCGCAGTTCGCCGCCTTCATCAAGACCGAGACGACGAAGTGGGCCAAGGTGGTCAAGGAATCCGGCGCGACGGTGGATTAGGCATACGCTTGCGCGGCTGGCGCATGGTCGCCGGCCGCATGCATTGCGGGCAGGTGCAGCAGCGCCTGCCCCATCCGGATTGGCGTGCCGGTCGAGATGCCCGGGCACAGGTCAAACCCCGGTGGCGCGAACACGATGATGGTCGAACCGTGCTCAAACCAGCCCATTTCCTGGCCCTTGCGGAACGGCGCGTGGCACACCATGCGGTTCGGGCCACGATATTTCAGATGTAGCAACACATCGATAAAGTGCAGACGGATGCTCGCCACCAGCACCGCCGCCACCGGCACCAGGGTGAGCACCTGCCCGCTGGGCAGGCGAGTGCGGATACTGGCGCGCTCGTTCTTGCAGAACAGGCGCTCGACGCGCGCAAGCGCGATCGGGTTGACGTTCCAGGTGTCGCCCGAGATGTAGTTCACCTCTTCGACCACCAGTTCACAGGGGGCGTGGAAGCGGTGGTACATGCCGGCCGTAAGTCGTAGCGTCACGTAGCGGCCGTTGCGGCAGGCGGCGATCGCCTCCGGGTCGGCGATCAGGTCCTCGATGCGGTAGGGAAAGCCCTTGGCTTGGTAGAGCCGGCCGTCCTCGACCTGGCCGCAGGCGCCGACTATAGCGTCGCAGGGGCTGGTGAGCAATGCCGGGTCGGGGTCCACG
>Ga0302321_100002760_pt1 | contig 15086 bp, 8 predicted proteins | sample Fen_T0_1_FD_202505 | JGI IMG/M metagenome (GOLD analysis project Ga0302321, IMG submission 202505) | Peat permafrost microbial communities from Stordalen Mire near Abisko, Sweden - Fen_T0_1 | ecosystem: Environmental > Terrestrial > Soil > Wetlands > Permafrost | place: Sweden: Abisko...
ACGTTGAAGAACAAAGCCCGTAGCGGGTGGCCGGTGTAGTACGGAAGCCACGGATCCTTGTCCGTGCCGAGGTTCTTGTGGTGCTCCCGGTGCACCGTGGCAAACACGCGTGTTCCGCCCCAGATGGGGTTGGACACGGGCACGAAGCGCGCCGCCCAACCAAACCGTCGCGACGAGTGCGCGTGACCGATATCGTGAATCCTGAGGTAGATCTCCGGGTACAGCACCAGGTTCGCAAGCAACAGGACCCAGATCGGGAGATAACCCAAGTGGCAGGCGAGCATCACGCCGAACGTCGCGACGCAGCGGATGACGATCGAGCGATGGTATCGCGCGATGTCTGCCGCAGTCGCGCGCAGATCCACTCGGCTTGGGGACGTGAGCTCGAACGTTGCCGCAGCAGGACCCGAGGCAGGACCTGCTTCGGCGCTCACGGAAATGGATTCTGTCTGCATCGGCTTGCCTCCGACCGACTCAGGAATCCCGCTCGAAATTTCCCTGCGGTCCGCTTGCGAGGTACTGCACCGAGGAAAGCGGCCAGTGCTCGTTGAAGCGCGTGTATCCTCCGTCATCCGACAACTCGACGTAGCGGTGAGACGGCTCCAGCATTTGCCCGAGCACGTGATGTCGATTGTGATACATCCCGGCCTCGGTCATGGCTTTGCCCCAGAACGCCTTGAAGAACCAAGCATAGGGGGCGATCTCCTTCTCGCGGTTGAAGGAACCAATCGCGGCATTCGCAGTCCAAGTCTCGCGGTGCGGCCAGAAGTTGAACAGAAACACGCCCAGGCCGTGACAGATTCGCTGGATCAACACGTGCGTGAGGTAGGCCCACTGGAAGAAGAAGATGTTCAGTCCGTGACGAAGCACGTCGAAAGCCAAGTTTTCAGCCAGCTTTCGATCGGCCCTGCCTTGCCTGACGTAGTTGTACAGGTTCACTTCGGGTTCGATCATGTTGAAGAACAAGGCTCGAAGCGGGTACCCTGCGTAGTACTGAAGCCACGGATCCTGGTTCGAGCCTAGGTATTGGTGATGTTGCACGTGGGTGGTGATGAACGCCGAAACGCCCCCCCAGACGGGGTTGGCAAACAATGCGGTTGGCACGAAGCGTACCACCCAGCCCTTGGTCGAGAACGCGTGACAGAGGTCGTGCATTCGCAAATAGGCTCGAATGTAAAACCAGCACGTTGGCGGCGATCAGGCCCCAGAGCGGCAGCACGTGGAAGGAATAGAGAACCATCGCCGCGTACGTCAGCGCCGAGAACGAGACCGATTTCAGCAGGAGACTGGTGCGCGCCGCTCGCCTCTCCTTTTGGCGCGTCCCGGTTCGCTCGAGCGCCGTGTCCCCGGCCGACTCCGGCTCGATTTCGAGAATTTCTCGTTCAATCGTCTGTTGCATCGTTCCTCCATTGCGACGAGTTGCTGGTGCACTTCGGTCATTCTGCAGCGACCGAGCTCAGCGCAAAGGCGCTGATGAGTTCGGCAATCCGCTCTGGCTGCCTCATGTTGCAATAATGGTCGCCATCCCATTGCACGATGTCGGCATGCTGCTTGGTATGCTGCTTCCACGAGTCCGTGCGCAACGGATAGCTCCACAGGTCGTGGCGCAGCGAGATCGCCGTAATCGGCGCATCCAAAAGCTCTCCCTCCACGTATTGGTAGCGCGACATCGCTGCCAGATCGGCGCGAATCATCTCGATCCTGGCCTGCCGAAAGGCGGGATCTCGCTTGAGCCGTTCCGCCGAGGGGTACTTCAGTACCCCCAGCAATTCCAGCAGCTTCTCAGTCGGCAGCTGGTGTGCGTCGGGGGCGACGTACAGATGGGGACCGACGACGCCGGCAACGATCAGGTGATCTGGGACCCGAAGTCCCTGCTGCTGAATGCGGAGTGCCAACTCGTAAGCGACGATGGCCCCGAGGCAATGACCATAGAAGACACTGCCATCGGCGAGGTGACTGCGTACGGCGTCGAATGCGATGCCGACCATTTCCTCGACCGTCCGCACGCTACCGAGTGGCTTTCGGCCGCGCCATTCGACTGTCTCGTAGATCAAGCCGGAATCACCGTGTTCGGGTCGCGGAAACTCGGCCCCTTGAACGCACGCCGGTGGAAAGCAAAAAACTCGCCTCACGGCACCTCGGTCCGGCGCATGGCGACCACGCGCCGGGACTTTCAACGGCCGGGGTGCCTGACCCAGCGCGTCGTTGTTTGGCTTGCGCCAGATGACGTCGGACAGCGCAGGCCGTGAAGCCGCGTCCGCCATGGCAATTCGAGCGCTGACGATCTCGATTACGGTTTCGCGGTCCGACTCTAGAAAGTAGTGATCACCTCTCAGCTGCGCGAGATCGTAGCCACGAGAAGTGTAACGACCCCATGCCTCCATGGCTTTTGGTGCGGCAAACAAGTCGTTGTCCGCGCAAAGGCCGGTGATGGGCGCGTTGAGCGGCGGCTGCACCGAGAATGACTCGCCGTACTGAACCACTGCACGAAAATCCGCGCGCAGCAACGGGAACATCGTCTTTCTCAAATCCGGGTCGTCAATCAGCGCGCGCGTGCCACTGAAGCTGATGAGACGCAGTACCTCCATGAACGCCTCGTCGTCTTGCTCGTGAACGATGGGCGAGTTGTACAGATGCGGCGCCATGCATCCCGAGGCAAAGACGTGGGCGGCGGTGCGTCCGTGATCCTGCTCCAAACGCTGCGCGACCTCGTACATCAGGATCGCTCCCATGCAATGACCGAAGAGGGCGAACGGACGATCGAGTAGGGGCAAGATCGCTGGGACCAAGGCGCGTGCGGCTTCGGCGATGCTGGACAGATTCTCTTCGTCGACACGCAGGCCCCGTCCCGGAAGGTTCACGGCCAGCACCTCCACCCAATCCGGGAGGGCCTCGGGCCAACGGTGGTAGACGGACGGACCGCCTCCGGCGTAGGGGAAGCAGAAGAGCCGCAACTTCGCGTCGTTTCGAGGAAGGCGGCGCACGAACCACGCCGAAAGTTCGTCCGCGGGCTTGCGCTCTTCGCCGGTCGTCTTTGCCACCGATGAACCGAACCCCAATGCCTCGAGGAGTGCCTGGGCCAGCGTGACGACCGAATTTCGGTTGAGCAGCTGCGTGACCGACAGGGCCAGACCGAACGCCTCGAGCCGGTTCTTGATCTCGATCGCCATGAGCGAATCCGCGCCCAGCGCCGTCAGTGATCGACTGGGGTCGATCTTGGCCACTGGCGTGCGAAGCACCTGTGCCAGGGCCTCTTTGACTTTTTCCTGGGCCAGGGTGGAGCGACTCGCGCCCTCGAGCAGTGCCAGCTGCGTGCGCAATTGAGCCTCCTCCGCCGCCTGCGGGCGCGAGTCGCTCTTGCGGGTAGCCGTCGCGAGCGGCTCGCTCAGCCGTGCCTCTTTGCCGGCGGGGTTGAATTTGAGCCAGGTATCGAAGTCGATTGGGCAGACAGTGGTCTGCACACGCTGCGCGTCCATCAATTGTCCGAGCAACTCGAGGCAGTGACGGGAGTGGATGGTCTGAAGTCCGTTGCGCTCCAGGTTCTGGCGATAAAAGTCTTCGTCAGCTGCCATACCCACGTCGGCGATGACCCCCCAGTTGACCGTCAAGGCGGCGAGCCCCCGCTGGTGGCGATGATGCGCAAGCGCGTCCACGAACGAATTCGCGGCGCAATAATTGGCCGACCCCTGGTTGCCGAGCACCGAAGCCATCGATGAAAAGCACATGAAGTGGTCGAGCTCGGAGTCCAAGGTCGACTGGTGCAGGTTCCACGCGCCCAGTGCCTTCGGGCCAAAGGTCTTGCGATAGCGCTCACTGTCCAGATTCTTGATCAACGCGTCGTCGAGCACGGCCGCGGCGTGAAACACGCCGCGCAGCGGCATCGAGACCGGTATCCGTGCGAGCACGCCCAGAACCTGGTCGGCGACGGCGACGTCACACGTCTCGATTTGCACGCGAGCGCCGAGCGCGCGCAAGCGCAAGGTCGCGTCGGCTGCGCCCGGCGTGTCTAGCCCGCGCCTTCCGAGCAAGACGAGGTTACCTGCGCCGCGAGCCGCCAGCCATTCGGCAAGCTGCAAGCCAAAGCCCCCCAACCCACCGCTAATGACGTACGAGGCGTCCTTCCGAAAGCTGGCGCCCAAGCGTCCCTGAACGATCACCGGGCTTTCGGCGAGCTCTACCACTAGCTTTCCGGTGTGTTTGGCGCCGGCCATCGCGTAGAAGGCGTCCACCGCATTCGCCGCGGAATAGACCGTGACGGGCAGTGCCCGGAGCCGCCCTTGCGTGATGCGCTCTTGGATGCGGCGCAACGTTCGTCCACACAGCTCCACCTTTTGCGCGAGCATGCGATCGAGATCGATGGCATGAAAGGAAAGACAGCGCGTGAACGGACGCAGGCCGAGGGCAAAGTCCTTGTCCAGGTCCATCTTTCCGAGTTCGACGAAGCGGCCATAGTCTGCGAGCACCGACAAGCTCTGGGTGATGGCATCGCCGGCCAAGGAATTGAGAACGACGTCCACGCCCTGGCCGGCAGTAACCTCACGGATCTGGTCCGCGAAGTTCAGCGAGCGCGAATCGAAAACGTGCTCGACGCCCAGATCCCGCACCAGCTGCCGCTTCTCCTCGCTACCTGCGGTCGCGAACACTTCCGCGCCAATATCCAGCGCGATCTGGATTGCTGCCTGACCGACGCCGCCGCTCGCCGCGTGAATCAGTACGCGCTCACCTGGCTGAAGTTGCGCGAGTTGCTCGAGCCCCACCGAAGCGGTCAAGAAAGCCACCGGGATGCCCGCGGCTTGCGTGGGCGTTAGACCGGGATTGGGCACGACCAACGCAGCGTGGGTCACGGTGTGCGAGGCGAACGTGCGCGGCGCAAGTGCCATCACCTCGTCGCCCGGGCGTACTTTTTTTACGGAGCGGCCCACGCGCAAGACGCGCCCCGAGCACTCCATGCCGAGCGTCTCGTGCGACCACAGATTGCCCTCGAGCAAACGCGCCGGGAAGAGCCCGGTGGCTTTCATCACGTCCTTGAAGTTCAACGCAGTTGCCCAGACTTCTAGCTCTACTTCTTCGTCGCGCAGATCCAGGGTCGGCAAGCGCACCCAAGCCATGGACTTGAGGTCGCCGGCATTGGCCACGCAGAGTTCCATGCGCTGCGGTTCCGCATTCGCACTCGAGGCGGGGCCGGAAGAGGAGGATTCGTGTTCCGGCACATAGCGTCGGAGTCGATGGACGAAGCGCCGTCCGTGACGGAAGGCGAGTTCGTCCTCGACGGATTGTCGAGCGAGTTCAGCGACGAGACTGATCGAACTGGCCGTATCGTCGTCCAAGTCGACGACTCGTACGTTCAGGTTCGGAAATTCGTTGGCGATCACGCGCCGAAGCCCCCAGACCGTGCTGTGCGCTAGCTTGACGGGGTCGGCGGCACTGACGGCCTCGGTGCGATCGGTCAGAATCCACAACGGGGGTGTGTCGACCGCTACTCCTAGAAGTGCGCGATCGTTCGCGTCACGCGCTCGCGCGATGGCCTGCACCAAGTGCATCACGGACATGGCCCCGAGCTCTTGGTCTTGCCAGCGCGCACCAGGCTCGGGCTCGCCGTCGTCCCCGAGGCACCAGGCGTGAATGATGCCTCGAATGCCGCCCTGGGCAGCGAGCAGTGCGCCGAATGCCTCGCTCGAAGCTGCCGGCACGGTGAAAGTCCGGTCGCGTTCGGAAAATACCTGACCGGGAACCGCTACGCGGTAATCGACGCCACGGCGACGCAGCGTGTCGAGCAACGGCAGCTCTTCGTTCGGCGCGAGTATCAACCAGGTTCCGTGAAGTGCGTCGCTTTGCTCCGCGGAAAGTGGCGCATCTTGCCAGTGGTATTCCAGCATCCACTCCCGTTCCCGCTTTCTTGCGACGGTAGCGGGGTGCTCGAGCGCTTGACAGCGCAGGTCGATCACCTCTGCGATCACCCGGCCGCTCTCGTCACAGACGCGGATATCTGCTTGAAAGTGCTGCGCCGTTCGGCTGTGCAGCCGTGCATGACTAAAGAGCTTGCCTGTCGGTCTGCCGTACAGTCGCAGCTGCCTGACGCTCACCGGCAAAAATACGTTGCCGCGTCGATCCGCGTCCTCGCCATTCAGGTTTAGCGCCCCGAAAAGCGTGTGTAGGCATGCGTCGAGCAGCGCCGGGTGAAACAAGAAGCCCGTCGGCTGCGATCCGTCCGTTTGGCACAGTGCAGAAGGCAGCTCGAGCAGCGCCAACGATTCTTGCGGTCCATACCAGAGCTCTCGAATGGCACGAAACGTCGGCCCGTACTCCAGGCCGACGTCTCGGAACAGCCGATACCCGTAATCCACTGCCAAAGCGTGCGTGCAACGCGCCCTGAGCGCGTCGAGATCCAGACCCCAAGGCCCGTCGGAAACCGTTTCGCGACGGCACCTGCCGGACGCGTGCCGAACCCAACCGCTATCCGTCCCGGTGCGCCCGTGGATGCTCCAACGCTCTCCGTTACGACTGGTTTCCAGGCGCGTTTCCTCGCCATCGGTCAGATACAACGCGCGACCGATTTCGACGTCGGCGAGCACCAAACAATCAGTGCCGAGTTCGCCGGGTGGGTCGCCGTCCGCATCGATTAGCGTTTGCAACGCCATTTCGAGGTAGCCGGTGCCAGGGAAGACCACCGAGCCCTGAACTCGATGATCTTGCAGCCAAGCGAAGTCGCGTGGATGCAACGTGTTCAGCCAGGTGGGCATCGGCAATTCCAGCTTCGAACCCAACAAGGCGTGCCTGGCGAGGCTGCTTCTCAACGTGGGTGCAGCGGTCAGCCCCTTGCGGTAGCGTTCCGCGTCTGCAGACTCGGACCAATGACGGCTGCGTTGCCAGGGATATGGGGGAAGCTGAAGCAGTCGCCCGGAGCCGACCACTCGATCCCAGGCAATGGTCGCACCAACGACGTGTAATTCCGCCAAAGCAGTGGCCAGCGAGTCGAAATCGGAGTGTCCACGTCGCAGCGAGGCTACGGAGGTACCCGGGGCCGAAAGCTTGGCCAGGCATTCCCGAATCGATGGCCGTAGCACGGGTTGCGGGCCCACCTCCAAGAAGCAGGTATTGCCAGCGCGGATTGCCAGCTCCATCGCGCGGGCGAACTGGACCGTCTGACGGACGTTGCGCCACCAATACGCGGCGTCCCCGATGGCGCTCTTCGGCACCTCTCCATCGATTGTCGAGTAATACGTGACCGAACCGACTGCTGGCGCCAGGTGTCGCAGTGACCGCAGTAACTCTTGCTCGATGCCGTCCATCTTTGGACTGTGGTAGGGAACCTCGACCTGAAGCATCCGCGCGAACGTGCCTTCGGCCTCCCAGCTTGCGTTGCAGCTCCAAGAGCACGCTCTCTTCACCTGATAGGGTCAAGGAGCTCGGGCTGTTCACCGCGCCGATGGCCACGCGCTCCTCGAGGCCTTCAATCAGCTCGGCGGCGCGCTCGGTTTCAACCCCGGCCGCCAACATGCTGCCAGTCCCGGCAGTGGTTCCTTGCAAGCGGCTACGGTGGTAGATCACGCTGACGGCGTCTTCCAAGGAAAGGATGCCAGCGGCATGCATGGCTGCCGCCTCCCCGACGCTGTGACCCAAAATTGCGCTCGGCTCGACGCCCCAATGCTTCCACAGCGCGGTCAGACCAACCTGGACGGCAAAGATCGCCGGCTGCGCAATTTCTGTCTGCTGAATCCGCGATTCTGTCTCGTCGGCGCGCAACTGGTCGAGGACCGACCAGCCTGCCAGGGCCTGAAGCGCTGCGTCCACGCGTTGCACTTCGCGCGTGAAGATCGATCTTCGCCCACTTCCGATCGTCTAATTGGAGTCGAACCATCGACTCCCCATGGAGCACACGCGCCATCCAATGGAAAGCAATTTTCCTCCTTCCGGGCACGGGCACGGGCACGGGCACGCTTACGGGAGGACCTGAATTCAGGGACAGACCCTAGCCCTCGTTCGGGCTGCGGCCTGCGGTAGCCGCGAGGTGTTGGGGCGTCCCAAGGTTCGTCAGCGCACCTCGCAGCCCACCGACTGCCTCGCGGCGCGGGTCTGGAGAGGCCGCAACTGGACGCCGAAGGCTGAGCCTGCCGCCGACGTGGCGCGTGACCATCGACCCGATCTCGCAATAGCTTTGGTTTGCTTTCTGCGCAGGCGGTGGGTTGGAAGCGGGGCTCGCGAGCGGCGCCGCAAGCCGAATGTCCCAACGGCGAGTCAGCGACTGCTAGCGGGGTCCGACGACGGAATGTTCGGGCCGTTCGGCTGCCGACACGCCGCGTGAGCGGCCGATTCGGAGTGCGTCGAGCCAGTCCACGAACACTTGGATGCCCTCACCCGTGGTGGCCGAGAGGCAGATGAAGCCCGCAGATGGCATCACCTGCATCAGGTTGTCGCGGATCGCGGCGACGGAAACCCCTTGCAGATACGGCAACAAGTCGACTTTGCTCAGCACCACGAGGTCCGCTTTGCGGAACATCACCGGATACTTGAGCGGCTTGTCCACGCCCTCGGTGACGGACAGCACGACGACGTTGGCGGCCTGCCCGAGATCGTAAATCGCGGGGCAGACCAGGTTACCCACGTTCTCGAGAAAGAACACGTCGGAGCCCTTTACGGCTGCGGCGAGCGGACCGTCGTGCAAGGCGTGGTGCACCATCGTCGCGTCGAGGTGACATGCCGAGCCGGTCGTGATCGCCGCCGACGGCACTCCCGCGCGCGCAAGTCGGTCCGCGTCGAGGGACGTTGCCAGGTCTGCACTCACCGCGGCCAAGCGCAAGCGCCCACCGAGCGCCTGCGCCGTGGCCTCGATGAGCGCGGTCTTGCCCGACCCGGGCGAGCCCATCACGTTCAGTGCCAGCACACCAGCCGCGACGAAGTGCTCGCGCAGATGCCGCGCCTCGCGGTCGTTGTCCGACAGCAGGGAAGCATGGACTTCAACCGAGATTTTCTTCGCATCGCCGCAGCCGCACACTTCACACATCGACTACCTCCAGCTCCACACGCAGAAGGATGATATCTCCACCAGCGAAGAGCCGCGCGAATCCGCTGCAGCGGGTGCACTGCAGCGGGGCACCGGTGGGGAACGTAGCGCCGCACTCCGCGCAGCGCCACTCGGCCGCTTCCGGCTCGATTTCCAGCATCGCAGCCTGGTAGCCGCGCTCGGCCTTGCAGCCAGCGAACGCCGTGCGAAAGAGCTCTGTTTCGACACCGGCAAGCTCACCGATGCGCACGGTCAGGAGCCGTGCCGCGCTGCTCGGGTGCGGCGCGATGGCGCGATCGACCTGATCGAACAGGGCATGGACCAGCGAAACCTCGTGCACTCGGCTGGCTCTAGCAGATTCTCGGGAGTGGATCTCCGTCCCGTTCCAGTAGCCTGCGTGTGCCGAAGCCGGTGTCCAGCATCAGCGTGCCCCTGACGCCCGCGCGGACCCGGCCGATGCAGGCCGCATCGCGGCCCAAGGGGTGCGCGCGCAGCGCCGCAAGCGTGGCGGAGGTGACGCTTGGATGAACTCCGAGCAGCGCCTTGCCCTCGTTCGCCACGGCGAGCGGATCGATTCCCAGGAGCTCGGCGGCGGCGCGGGCCGGGGCGCTGATGGGCAGGCTGGCCTGATCCAGCAGGATTGCGACACCCGCCTTGTCGGCCATCTCCGAGAGCGCGCTGATGACTCCGCCGCGAGTCGGGTCTTTCATCGCGTGCAGTGCGTCTCCCGCCGCGGTCAATGCAGCCCGGATGAGACTGTTGAGCGGCGCGACGTCGGAGCGAAGATCTCCATCGAGTCCGAGATCATTGCGCGCGCTGAGCACGGCGAGGCCATGATCGCCGATGGTGCCGGTGACGAGGATGTCGTCGCCGACGCAAAGCCCGGAGTCGCGCACGACGCGGTGCGTGAGGCCGACGCCGCTCGTGGAAAGGACCACGCCGTCGAGCTCACCGCGCCGCATCACCTTGGTGTCTCCGGTCACGATTCGTGTACCAGCCTCGCTGCAGGTTGCGACCATCGATGCCTGAATACGGCGCAATGAGTCGAGAGGAAACCCTTCTTCGACGATGACACTGGATGTCAGCGCCAATGGGTCGCAGGCGCCCATCATGGCCAGATCGTTGACCACGCCGGACACGGCGAGCCGTCCGATGTCACCGCCGGGGAAGAACACCGGCGCGACGACGTGCGCGTCCGTAGTCAGCACGAGCCAGCGATCGCCCAGCAGAATGGCCGCGCCGTCGCCCATCGCGAGCGCCTCGGCATCGTTCACGCCGGCCAGGAAGATGGATTCGATGAGCGAGCGCATCGCAGGGCCGCCAGCGCCATGAGCCAATTCCACGAGCCCGCCGTCACTTCGGCAAAGCGTCGGATCTTCGCCGTTCACCGCGAGATCCCGGCGGCCGCCGCCCCGTGGTCGTGCCAGATGCGGCATGCGCCTTCGGTGCTCACCATGCAGGCGCCGACGGGAGCTTCTGGACGGCATTGCTTGCCGAACAAAGGGCAGTCAGTGGGCGATTGTAGCCCCGTCATGATCGCTCCGCAGCGGCACTCCGCGAGGTTCGCGCGGAGTGCCGGGGGCGTGGCCGTGGCAAGTTCGTCGGCGAAACGCAGCGTCGCGTCGTGCGCCGCGAACTCGTCGCGTAGGCGCAGATCGCCACGGGCCACGTGTGCGATGCCCCGCCAGTCCCCATCAGTATGACGAAATACTCGGAACAGGGCGTCCTGCGCTCGGACGTTGCCGTCTCGACTCACACAGCGGGCAAAAGCGTTCACGACCGCGGCTTTTCCCTCGAGCACCTGCTTCACCAGCAGCACCAAGCCAGAGAGGATGTCGAGCGGCTCGAAGCCTGCCACGACTACGGGCTTGCCATGCTTGGCCACGAACGACTCGAAGATCCCGTACCCGGTGATCGTCGCAGCATGCCCGGCCGCGAGGTAGCCCTCGATCTTCGTATCGGGCGAGCTTGCCACTACTTCCATGGCCGCTGGGACCCACTTGTGGGCGGACAGTACGAACAGGTTCGCGGGCGGGTCCGACAGAAGCACCGACGCCGTGGCCACGGCGGTGGTCTCGAAGCCCGTGGCAAAGAACACGATCGGCTCGGTCGTAGCGCGCGCGATCTCGACGCACTGTGTGGCCGCATAAATCAGCTCCACGCGAGCCCCAGCCGCGCGCGCGTCGTCGAGGGACAGGGCGGAGCCCGGCACGCGCAGCATGTCCCCGTAAGTGAGCACTCGAACCCCACACTGTGCGAGCGCCACACAGGCGTCGATTTCCGGAGCATCGGTGACGCAGACCGGGCAGCCGGGCCCCATCTGTATCTGCAAATTGCCAGGAAACCGGCTGCGCAAGCCGTAGCGCGCGATGGCCTGCTCGTGGCTCCCGCAGACATGCATCAGCGTAATGGGCCGGGTGGCCCTGGACATCGCTCGTTCCAAACGCGCCTGCAGTGCACGACCGGCGGCCACATCGCGAAACTCCACGGGCGGCCTGGTCAAGGGGCTCCCTCGACTTTCCCGGTGCCAAGCGTCCGCGCATCGGGGGCAAGGCCTTCCAAGTCGGCGCTCGTCATCGCCTCGAAGAAGGCCAGCGTCTCGGCGAGATCTTCCGGAGTGATGCGTCGGATGGCGAAACCCACGTGCACGAGCACGTGATCTCCCACGGTCACTTCTTCGTCCACGATGTCGAGCGCAACCTTGCGGCGCACGCCCCAAAAGTCGACCAGGGCGGTGTTGCCAGTGATTTCTACGATCTGACCTGGGACCCCGAGACACATGCTGCAGTTCTACGACCAATCCGCGGCGAGCGCGAGGTGGCGACGCCAAGGCCTCGGATATCAGGTCGCATCCGCTCGCAACGCGAGCACCGCGGCCCACGCTTGCCCCAGCGCGAGCCCCCCGTCGTTGACCGGCACTTGCCGCGCAATGGATACGCGCGAGGCACCCAGTCGGTCGAGCAATCCGCGCTCCAGGATCCGATTTTGAAAACAGCCTCCGCTGAGTACCACGCGGCACAATCCGCTCGCGGCGAGCACCTGCGCCACGACGGAAGCGCTCGCCTCGACGATGGTCCGATGGAATCGCGCTGCGACCCAGGCGGCGGACGCGCCGCCCCGCAGATCGTTCACGAGCGCCCGAACCGTGGGTCGAAGATCGAGCTCGTGCGCTGGAGTCAGCGCCTCGCCGCTGCCGATCTGCGTGGGCAGCGTCACTGGGTACGCGGCGACGTCGTGCGCGACGGCAACGCCTTCGAAGGCCATGGCCACGTGGCCGTCAAAGCTGGCCTCGGGCATGGCAAGCGCGAGCGCGCCGACTGCGTCGAACCAGCGGCCGAGCCCGCGCGCCCTCACGGTACCGGCACCAGTGCGAACCATTCGCGCGATCGTGGCTAGCGACGAAGGTGGCACATCGCCGAACACCGGGAGGCGCTTTGCGAGTGCCCCCGCTTCGTCTTCGCCGAACGCGTCGATCAGCGCTCCGAGCGCCACGCGCCACACCTGTCGAATGGCTTGCTCACCCCCGGGCAATGGCAGCGGACGAAACGTGCTCACACGCGTCCAGCGGCCTGCGTCGACGATCAGGATCTCCGCACCCCAGGACGTGCCGTCAGGGCCCCAGCCAGAGCCGTCGTAGGCGACTCCGACGACCGGCTCATCGATGTGATGCTCGGCCATGGCCGCGAGCACATGCGCCGCGTGATGCTGCACGCCGATGCGGCGTTCTGCGGATCTGGCCTGGGCAAAGCGCGTGGTAGCGTAATCCGGATGAAGATCGTGCGCCAGGACGTCTGCGCGCACACCTAGGAGCTGCTCGAACGCCTCGACGTCTCGCTGCCAGGCGAGTTCGCTCGAAAGCAGGCTCAGGTCGCCCAAGTGCGGGGTCAGGTACGCGAGATCGCCCACGACCAGACAAGCAGTGTTCTTCATCTGGCCGCCTACGGCGAGCACCGGCTCCGGCGCAGGCAGCGGCAAGCGGATCGGAGTGGGCGCGAACCCACGAGCACGACGCAAGACGCGGCTGCGGCCGTCCGCAATGTCGACAACCGAGTCCTCGACGCGCCGGGCGATCGGTCGGTCGTGGACCAGGAACGCATCGACGAGGCCGCCGAGCACGGTCTGGGCCTCCGCGTGATCGATCACCGGCGGGCCTCCGCTGGGGTTTCCGGAGGTGATCACGAGCGGTCGCCCAAAGCGTCTCAGGAGCTCGTGGTGCAGGGGCGTGTACGGCAGCATCACTCCCGTGCGGTGCGAGGGGCCGCTCACTTCCGGAGCAATCTCGCTCGGGCGAGAGGTCAAAAGTACGATCGGCCGCGCGCTGCCGCACAGCGCGCGGGCTGCGGCGTCGTCGACGATCACGCAGCTTGCGGCGGCCGCTGAGTCCAGAACCATCACCGCGAAGGGCTGCGCGTCGCGCCGTTTCCGTCGGCGGAGCTCACGAACCGCCTCGCGGTTCGTCGCGTCGCACACCAGATGAAACGCGCCGATCCCCTGCACGCCGAGGATCTTGCCTTGCGCGAGCAGACGCGCCGCGATCTCGAGCGCGCAATCGGTGGGCATGTCCGCGCCATCCGGAGCGCGAAGCCAGACGCGAGGGCCGCACGCGGGGCAGGCAATGGTCTGGGCATGGAAGCGTCGCTCGTCGTCACGCCGGTACTCGGACTCGCACGCGGCGCAGGGAACGAATGGGCTCATGGTCGTGTTGCCGCGATCGAAGGGCACGGCGAGCGCAATCGAGTAGCGCGGCCCGCATGCGACGCAGCTCGTGAAAGCGTACCCGTAATGGCGGTCGCCTGAGCTGGCCACTTCCAGCAGACATTGCGTGCAGCTGCCCAGATCGGGGGGCAACGCCAGAGTGACGGGACCGTTACTCTCGCTCGCGGCAATTACGAATTCTTCCGGGGCTGCGCCGCTCAGAGGCTGGAAGCGCAGTGAACGGATGGAGTCGGCGCCGGGCGCTTCTAGCGGAACGCTCTGGGCGAGCGCGTCGAGGGCGCGCCGTTCGCCAAACGCTCGAATGCGTACGCCTTGCGAGGTGTTCCAGACGCTACCCGTGAGATGCAGCGAGCGCGCTCTGCGGCACACCCAAGGCCGAAAGCCGACCCCTTGTACGGTCCCTTCGACGTCGAACTGCAGGCCGGACGAGGTCGGCAGATCGCCGACATGGGACCGGAGGCGCTCGAGCAACGACGAGAGCGCAGCCTGCAGGTGTCCTTCGGCGCGTTCCGATAGCGGATCTCCGAGTTCGAAGCGCTCACCGCGGATGGCCAGCAGCCACGCTTCTGGCGGTACCCCGTACAATTGTCGATAGGTGTCGAGCACGGCGTTCGGAGTGATGGCATGCGTCGAGTGCGAGCGCTCGGCCTCGGGCACGGCGCGGGCAAGCTGGAACGGTGGCGCCGCAGTCAGGCTAGCATCCACGAAGAAAACGAGCCTGCGTCCTTGCAGATCCAGCGCGTGCTCGATCTGCAGCTGAAAATCCGTGAGCAGCTCCACGGCGCCGCCAGCGAGCTCGGGCTCGAGCCGCTCCGCGAGTCGCTCTAATAGCAGCGGACCGAGCGCGTCATCGCCACGGGACGGATTACCGATGCCGATGACGAGGATCGGCGGGGGCGTCATCCCAAGTGTTCGCCGTCACGCACGAGACGGGTCACGAGGTTGCCCGAAGCGTCCACGATCTCGACGGCCAAGGGCATCTTTCCGAGCGCATGGGTGGCGCAGGAGAGACAGGGGTCGAAGGCGCGAATCGCGACCTCGATGTGATTGAGCAGGCCCTCGCTGGGCTCGTGGCCATCGATGTAGGTGCGGGCTACCTGCCGGATGGCCTCGTTCATCGCCTGGTTGTTGTGCGTGGTGGACACGATCAGGTTGCACATCGTCACCAGATCGCGATCGTCTACCTCATAGTGGTGGATCAAAGTGCCCCGCGGCGCCTCGATGATGCCTACGCCTGACCGGCCGCGCGGGCCGCCCGCGATCAAGTCCGGGCTGAGCAGCTCGGGGTCCGCGAGCAGGCGCTGGATGACCTCGGCCGCGTGCAGGAGCTCGATCATGCGCGCCCAGTGGTAGGCGAGTGGCGCGTGGA
>Ga0302321_100002761_pt1 | contig 15085 bp, 10 predicted proteins | sample Fen_T0_1_FD_202505 | JGI IMG/M metagenome (GOLD analysis project Ga0302321, IMG submission 202505) | Peat permafrost microbial communities from Stordalen Mire near Abisko, Sweden - Fen_T0_1 | ecosystem: Environmental > Terrestrial > Soil > Wetlands > Permafrost | place: Sweden: Abisko...
GTGCGATCCTCGAAGGCCTGAAATTGATTGGCCAGTGTACCAGGAGCCAGCACTTCACGGGCGGCGTTTTTGTCGAAGATACGCGTAATATCGCCGTCTGCGTTGAATTCGATGCGGATATAGCTATTCTCCAGTAGCGTTGTGGTGGCGGTAAGTTCGGTTGTGGGCGGGGCGAGTTTGCCGGGCACGACGCGTAGAGGGGTGATGCTCAGTGGGGCATGGGGTCCGGCGGCGATCCAGGTGCCTTGCTCAGTTGATTGGGTATAGACTGGCTCGCCGCTCTGTACGGCTTCGAGGTGTGAGCCGGGTGAGATTTGGTTGGGCCAGAAGGCTAGATCGTTCTGCACAAACGAGGTTGCATTGGCGATCAACAGGTCGCCTGGATAGTGGCGGGCGATGGTGTCGAGGGCCGTCTGCGTGGCTTCTCTAGCGAGCGAGAAGACTTCGGCGTACTGCTGCTGCGATTCTTTGTAGACGGGATTGATGCTACTGCCTGGGATAATATCATGGAATTGGTTGAGGCAGACCAACTCCCAGGCGTAGTGCAGAGCCTCGTCCGGATAGGCATAGGCTGGATCGAGCAGCGATGCGAGCGTGGCTAGATATTCGGCGTTGTGTAGCGCGAATTCGCTGGCACGGTTGGCACGCTTGTTGCGGCCCTGCGTTGTGTAGGTGCCGCGATGCAGTTCAAGATAGAGCTCACCGTCCCAGGTTGGTAGGAGATCGCCAGAAGTCTCATCCAGCTTACGGAAGAAGTCGCCGACGCTCTGCTGATGCATCTGCGGCATGGCTGGTAGAGCCTCCAGAGCGCGAATATTCTCCAGCATCTCACGTGTGGGACCGCCACCGCCATCGCCGAAGCCATAGGCCATCAGGAGCGGCGGCACATGCTCGCCATGGCCAAGATCCTTTTGACGGAAATTTTTCCAGGTTCCTAGCAACTGCTCAGGCGTGGCGGACGCGTTGTAGGTGCTGGCATGCTCGCCTTGATCAGGGGTCGTGCTGAAATGGGTCAGGACGCGCGTGCCATCGATCCCTTGCCACCAGAAGCTATCGTAGGGCAAACGATTATACTGGCTCCAGCCGATCTTGATGGTAAAGAAATATTCCAGACCTGCTTGCTTGATCAGTTGAGGAAGCGCCCAGGCATAGCCAAAAACATCTGGTAGCCAGAGTACAGGAGTCTCGACGCCCGCGCCAAAGTGTTTCTCAAAGAACGTACGGCCAAGCAAAAACTGACGCGCCAACGATTCCGGGCCACTCAGGTTACAATCGGCCTCAACCCACATGCCGCCAATCGTCTCCCAGCGTCCATCGGCGACCCGCTGCTTGATATCTTCAAATAGGGCCGGGTAGTCCTGGCGGATGTAGTCATAGAGTTGGGGCTGGCTCTGTGTAAAACGATATTCTGGAAACTGCTCCATCAGGCGTATCACGGTATGGAAAGAACGTCCGGCCTTCTGGCGCGTCTGACCCAGCGTCCAGAGCCAGGCTACGTCGATATGGGCATGTCCGCTCGCGCCTACCTGCACATCTAAGGGTGCCCCGGCCTGCGCAATACCTGATTGTAACGCAGCGTGGGCGGCGGCAACGCTGGCATAGAACTCAGCGCCAAACGGCTCACGCGTGTCCAGCAGCTTAAAGGCCTGATCGAGCGCGTATAAAAGCTTGCCACGTGCCGGTACATTCTCGTCTAAAACCTTCGTGGCACCCAGCACCACACGCACAGTGGTCACAAAATCACGCGTCGGCTGATCGATCTGCACAATCTCGCACTGACGCATCAGCAGATTGAGCACGCGAGGCGGTGTCGGGGTATGCTTAAACTCGCCCATGTCGGTAGCATCATCGGGAAAACTCAAAAAGCCAGCCAGTCGGCTATCGCCCAGGCCGGTCCACCCGTGCAGAGCCAGCATATGCGTCGCCCCATCACGCCAATCGGCACGCAGCAATACCTCTTGATGATTACGGTCGCAGGCGGCATAAGCTGAACCATCAATATAGAGCAGAGCCTCAGGATGGCTGAAATCGCCTGGATCGCCAAGCGGTAGAAAGAAGGCCAGCGGAAGATCACGCGACCAATCTGCAGGGACCGCAAAGCTGCAGCGTAACGCAAAATCCGTATAGGACGGTCCCCAATATGTTTCAGGCTCAATCACCGACCAATCATCATCAGGCACATCGATACCAACCGGCGGCAGCTCAGCCGGACCCGACAGCGCCTGATAGCGAAAGGACGGCAGCGGCAGACGGTGCCGATAGACCAGCGGCTCAATCAAGCGTAGACGCTGCTCAATTTTGGGTATTGTCCAACGGATAGAATGGATCATGATGAATATAACTCCTAAGATCATTGTACACTGTTGAAATATGTCAATTTATCGTGCATCATACACATCAACGGAATAATGGATGAGATTATTGGGATGCGAGAGAGAAGGCAAGAAACGCGTGTTCCCTACATAAAAGACTCTGCGAAGCAGAGGTGCCGATTTATCGTGCACAGGCCGGATTTATCCGGAGGGCACCACAACATTCGCTGAAACACATGAATGTCCCTGTTCTCCTTTCTCCATAAAAACGAGGGAAAATGCCCTGATATCGCTGATAGCACGCACATGATGCACTGTATCACTACTCTCTTCACTTTTGTTTCGTTCTGCTCAATTGCGATACTTTTCTGATTTTTGGCGAATTTTGTGGTCGCCTCCGGATGAATCCGGCCTGTGCACGATAAATACGGCACCTCTGCTTCGCAGAGTCTTTTCCTCTTTTCTCTGTTTGTCTCGTTTTGCTTTCGCTTTTCAACACCCTTAACAGTTCTTCCGTTGATGTGTATTGTACATGGTCAACCAGCCCCTTCAAGGCCAAAAAGGTGGCATGGGGCACATAAACCGCGCTTAGCCTTTAAGGCCACCACTCACGCCGCGCACAAAGAAGCGCGAGACCAGCGTATAGAGCGCAATCGCAGGCAAGGCATAGAGCATCGCAAAGGCCGCCAGTTGTCCATAATTCACCTGCCCATACGCCCCAAAGAACGTATAGATGCTCACCGAAGCCGGCAACAGATTCTGGCTTTGCAGAATAATCAGCGGCACAAAGAAATTCGTCCAGGCCCCCAGAAAGCTCCACACGCCCACCACAGCCACACCCGGCGCAGCCAACGGCAACAGAATATAGCGTAACGTATCCACCGTCGAAGCCCCATCAATCCACGCCGCCTCCTCCATCTCAACCGGCACGCCATCAAGGAAATTCTTCATCAGCCAGGTACAAAAGGGTAGCGAACTTGCCACAAAAAAGAGAATACAACCAAAGAGCGTATCCTGCAGATTCAACGTCACATACATCGCATAGAGCGGCGTCACCAGCGCAAGCACCGGGAGCGCACTCGCGAAAAGAATAAAGTACATCAACAGCTTCTTAAAGCGAAACTGATAGCGCGAAAGAGGATAAGCCGCCAATCCCGCCAAAATGATTACCAGCACCATCGTCGAAACAGCCAGAATCAGACTATTGGCGAAAGGCTGAATCACCGTCCCATTCTCAATAATAGTAGTAAAATTTACCAGGCTAGGATTGGTCGGCAACTGCAACGACAGAGTCGCAGCAGGATTGAAGCTAGCAATCAGGGGCCAGAGCAGCGGCACCAGAAAGAACAGCCCAATCACAACCAGAATCACGTAGATTGGCGTAGCGGTCAAAGCGCGGCGCAGAGTCATACAAATTTCTCCTCACGAATAGAATCACAATTCGATGCGCAGAAGGCGGATATAGAGCAGGGAAAGCACAGCTCCCACCACAATAATCAGCAACGCAATCGCACTACCATAGCCGATCTGATAGAACTGGAAAGCCTGACGATATTGATAGATCGTCATCAATTCAGTACTGGCATTGCTGCCGCCAGTCAAGATAAAGACCAGCGTAAAATCTGATAACGTCGAAAGCGTAATCAGCAGCAGATCGGTAGCAATAGTGCCTTTGAGGAGAGGGAGAATCACCGACCACATCCGCACCCAGGGGCCAGCGCCATCAACAGCCGCAGCCTCAAGCAACTCATCCGGCACACTCTCCAGCCCTGAGGCATAGAGCATCATCGAAAACGCCGTACCGCGCCAGATATTCGCAATAATAATCATCACCGTCGGATAATCCTGCAACCATGCATGCAACGGCTGACCAAACACCTGCATAATCACATTCAGCGTACCAGGAGCCAGCACGCTCTGCGGCCCACCCGCCAGAAACGTACTCCAGAGAAAGCCAGCCACCACATCAGGAATCACCCAGGCCACAATAATAATACCGCCCAGGATCGCCTTAAAGACGCGGTTACGTTTCCGCATCAGCAGGGCCAGCAAGAAGCCCAGCACCGCCTGCCCAATCAACGCCGAAAAGACCAGATAGGTCAGAGACACACGTAGCGCACCCAGAAACTCGCCATCATGAAAAACCTGAATAAAGTTCTGCAGGCCAACCCACTGCGGAGTCGCCGCGCCCGCACCCGTCAACGACATATTTGTCAACGATATATATATCGACCATAGGGCCGGACCAATCATAAAGACAAATGTCACAATCATCGCAGGAGCCAAACACAGCAAGCCAATACGTATACGCTTATTCTGTCGATTTGAACTGCGCTTCAGAGGAGAGGTTGCTTCTATCGATATAGCTTGAGCTTTTGTCTGCATATTACTCACTCTTCTTTTTTCTCATAAATAGTAGAGAGATGCAACAATATCTAGAAAAAAGTTTTTTTCTAGATATTGTTGCATAATCGCCGACTACTATCTATGGACCCTTTTCGGTATTGGCCGCCCCGACGATACCTGTTACCGCCTGTTCATAAGCCGCCATAGCCTCAGTTGCAGATTTCCCTTGCATCACCTGTTGCATCGCAGAGTCGATCTGTACCGACACTTTTGGATAAGCAGGAAAAGCCGGACGGAACTGCGAGACAGCTACAAGAGAAGAAAAGAAAGTAGCACCGGGCTGGTTTTTGTATGCAGGCACATCTGAGATATCCTGACGAGGAGCAATATTTGCGACCGCAACGTCATAAGCAGCCAGCAAATCTTTGCTATTTGCGACTTGTAAGACCTTGAAGGCTGCATCTTTGTTCGGAGAGTGTGCGGCAATAGAATAGCTCCAGCCACCAGAAAGCGTCACATTCGTAGGAGCTTCGCCATTCTGGGTTGGCATCTTCGCCATACCCATCGTCTGTTGCCATGCAGGCCATGGCACCTGACCACCAGTCGCCCAGGTTCCCGGTAACCAGGACCCATCAATCGCAATTGCCAGCTTGCCTTGTGGCAACAATTGCTGAGAAACCGTATTCCCAGCCTGCGTACTTAAAGCAATATCATTCGAAGGCCCCAGCAACTTGTTAGGACTATAGACTTGTTTGACAAAGCTCAATGAATCCTCAAAACCTTTACTGGAAACGACCCATTTCTTCGATGTATAGTTGTACAACGGGTCCTTGGTACCATAAAGCAACATCTCGAAGCCCTGCATCGTCGAAGCCTCGTCCATAGGAATACCCGAATAGAGATTCATCGGAATAACACCTGGAACCTTGCTTTTGACCGCCTGAGCCGCTTGCAGAATATCATTCCAGGTCTTTGGCTGCCATTCAGTTGGCAGGCCCGCCTTTTTAAAGATATCTTTGTTATACCAGACCAGACGCACGTCGGTTCCATTCATGATCCCATAATTGTGACCATTGAAGGTCGTTATTTTCTGCATGCTGGGGAACCACTGCTGAGCGTATTCAGGCCAGGAGTTCAGATAACTATCCAGTGGCGCAAGATACCCGGCCGTCGCATCCGAGCCAATCAAAAAACTATCTTCGCGGACAAGATCGGGAGCGGTGTTAGGAGAACGAAGCATCAGGTCAAGCTTCGTGTAGTAATTGCCCTCGTCAGCAATAATCGGTTGAAGCTTCAATTGGATGTTGGAGTTGGAGGCATCTAACTTCTTCTGGACATTCTTCCACCACTCTTGATCCTGGTAAGGTGGCGGGCCAAATTGCTGGTAAACAACAGTGACCGTCGTCTTCCCGGTGCTGGGACTACTGCTTCCTCCACACGCAGTTAGAACGGTTGCAAGCAACGTGAAAACTGCCATGAGAGAAAAAAAATAGCGGTGCTTGAGTCGATCTCGCATAATGATATCTCCTTTGATAGAGACTGCTCAATGATATGTAATTTTTCCGTTAAACAGAACATCGATACAACGCTGTCAATGTTCCTGAAGAAACGCAGGCAAGAGCCCAGTTTCTCAACACACGTGGACGCGCAATCCCTCCCTTTCTTTTCTTTTCCTCATTGCAAGCCCAATCTCTTCCGTTAAATAGTAACGCGTTTAGAACAGCAGCGAAGAGACTGGTACGAACGAGCAAGCGATAATTGCTTGTGGATACAGTAAGTATGTGGTAAAAAATCGCGTTTGTCAATGAGTTCCGCTGAAATTTCAGAGGCATAATTTCCAATACATGAGTATAAATTGAGCCTTTTTATACTTTACCTCTTCGTAAAAACCGCGAATCTCAGCAAGGAAAAACGGAAATCAGCCAGTATATTGCGAGATAAGCGAAAAATATGTTAAGATTATGCGGTATCTCTGATCAGTTTTAGCACGGGACGGTCCTCCGTGAAAGGATAGCAACGTGGCGTTGAACAAAAAGGAACGAACGAAGATTCTTCACAAGCAGCTCATAGCTTCTCTGCGTGAACGCATTCTCGATGGCCGTCTGCCGCCCGGCACCCGCCTCCCCACCGACAACGAGCTAGCAGCCGAATACCAGATAAGCCGCGACAACGTACGTCAGGTACTCACACTACTCAGCGATGAAGGACTTATCGAACGCACGCAGGGCAGAGGCACATTTGTACGTCTGCTAGAGCACAATCTGGGGCAGCCGAAGCAAAAACAGATCGGCCTGCTGCTCAACCGCGTCGACACCTCACAAAGCTATCTAGACATCCTCGTCGGCGTCGAGCAAGCCGTAAAGCTACACGACTACAGCGTCAGCTTCAACTACACCGAACGAGACTCAGAGCAGCAGATGCGCGACATCCGCCGTATGTACATGAACCAGGTTGCCGGCATCATCATCTATCCCGTAGGAAACGCCACCTATACCGAAGAGATCCGCCAGCTGCAAGCAACCAACTTCCCACTTATTTTCATTGACCGTTATCTAGCAGGGCTCAGCACCGACTACGTCGGCACCGACAATCGCGGCGGCGGCTATCGCGCAACCGAGCACCTTATTATACTCGGCCATCGGCGCATCGGCTTCGTCTACCTGCACCAGGAGACGCCGGAAAACACATCTTCAGTGCAAGAACGCCTTCAGGGCTACAGCCAGGCGCTAGAAACATACAGCGTCCCCTATGATCCAGCCCTCGTCGTAGCAGATCAACGTCCAGAATACAGCAGCGTGCAACAAAGCCTGCGCGCATACCTGCAACAGCACGACCGGCCCACAGCCATCTTCGCCGTCAACGACCTCGCCGCACTAGACGTAATACAGGCGGCACACGCACTAGGATTAAAGATCCCGCAGGATCTGGCCATCATAGGTTTCGACGACGAACGCTTCGCCTCACGCGTAAATCCAGCACTCACCACCATCGCACAATCCCTCTTCGACATAGGCCTGCGTGCCGGCACGTTGTTGGTCAGCCGAATCGAAGGGCTCAGCGGTCCACCCCGCCATATCGAGCTGGCCGCAAATCTCATCATTCGCGAATCATGTGGAGCGCAACTCCACGTCCAAAAAGCGCAAGCCGTTCAATAGCCATCAACGTAAAAATTGCCAAGAATGCTCGTCACATACATAAATAACTCTGCTTCTCAGCGTATTTACCTGTAATATACGTATATCTCATTTTGATTTCACATACTAATAAATTTATATATTATTACATCGATGGCTATTGTGCGGGATGTGCCGTCAGCAACAACGTTTTCGTTGCCTCAAGGAGGCGTTGACCCGCTCACTCATCCCGACGAGCAAGTAGGACAAAATGTCACAGGAGAAGCTCAACAGTAACAAACTGATCACATTTCCTCTTGACAACGCTTTCGTCGCCCGGTATACTACTTCTATAAGTTAGTTACCACTAACTATTAAAAATAAGGCAAGCGATTTCATGGCAAGAGAAGAGCAACATCAACCGGAGAAACGTACACGGATGCGTGGTGAGGAGCGGCGTGCTTTAATGCTCCAGAGCGCGAAGCATGTCTTTGCCCGCCTAACATATGCGCAGGCGAGTACAGGTGAGCTGGCACGCGAGAGCGAGGTGACGGAACCGATGCTCTATAAACATTTTGGGAGCAAGAAGGGCCTCTTTCTGGCTGTACTTAGCGAACTGGGCACGCAGTTTTTTCAGATGTTTCAAGAACGTGTCTCGCAGCATGGGCAGATTCTTGATGTGCTCTCTCATATCCTCGATGATTATCGTGCAACGATTAAAGCCGATCCTGAGATGCAGCGTATTCTCTTTCAGTCTATAGCCGAATCGGGCGACCCTGAGATCGGGAGATATGTTGGTATCCATAATCGCGAGATCTACGGCTTCATTCGCCAGCTTGTCGAGCGTGGTCAGCAGGAGGGCTATCTGGATGCGGCGGTTGATCTGGATGCGGCGGCCTGGGGGTATATGAGCATGATCCTTGCCCTCCAGTATGGCATGATGCTTGATCTCTCGCGCGATGTCGCCCTGGCCCAAGGGGAAATGAGCCGTATCTGGCTGCGTGGCCTGCGCTCACATGAGGAATAGTCTTTTTGATCTTTCAAGTTAGTTACCGCTAACTAATTATTAATGTTTGCCTGATAGTGTAATAATCTGTGTTCTTACAAGCCGGTGTGCAGGTGCATTGACGGAGCAATACGGTTAAGAGAAAGGAAAATACCTATGAATGTCAGCAACGAGACGATGATGGGTGTACAGAAGCGCGTTGGTCATCAAGCTCTGGTAATTGGTGGTAGCATCGCTGGCTTGCTTGCGGCGCGGGTGCTGGCCGATTACTTCGATACGGTTACTATTGTGGATCGCGACGTTTTTCCACTGACACCTGATCATCGTAAGGGTGTGCCACAATCTCATCATGCACATGGCCTGCTGGCCACGGCCTATCCTATTCTTATGCGGCTCTTTCCTGATCTGATGAAGGACCTGCGTGCGGATGGAGCGACGGTCTCTAAAGCGAAGACGCCCCTTGCTATTGTCTCGCCAGCTGGGAAACTGCGGCTACCGCCATCCTCAAGAGAAGGAATCAGTTTCAGCCGCTACCTGCTGGAATGGCACATTCGCAATTATGTATCGCAGCGGCCAGAAGTAGAGATGATTACGAATACTGAGGTTACGGGGCTGCTGGCCACGGATGATCAGGCGCGTGTAACTGGCGTGCAACTGCGTGAGCGAGGGAAGGATGGTCGGACTTACACGTTGCATACTGATCTGGTTGTGGATGCCAGTGGGCGCCATTCGGAGAGTCCAAAGTGGCTGGTCGGGCTGGGCTATGAGGAGACTCCTATTGAGTCGATCAATTCCAATCTGCGCTACGCCTCACGTTTTTATGCGCGGCCCGAGCACTTCCCGGCGGAGTGGCAAAGTGTCATTGTGAACAGAAGCCCATCTCATCCTGCGGCCGGTCTGATTCTCTCCGTTGATCATGAGCGCTGGCATGTGACATTGGGCGGTATGGATGGTCAGGCTCCTCCGACCGATGAAGAAGGGTTTCTGCAATGGGCACGCAAGTTGTCCGATCCTGGCATCTACGAAGCCTTACGTGTTGCACAGCCATTGACGCCCATTCGTGCGTATAGTACACCGGAGAATCATCTGCGCCGTTTCGAACGTTTGCAGCGCTGGCCCGCTGGCTTTATTGTCACGGGCGATGCAGTCTGTGCCTTCAATCCCATCTATGGGCAAGGCATGACGGTTAGCGCTCTGGATGCAATGACTTTGAACCGTTGTTTACAGGAATTGCAGCATTCACCACGGCCAAACTTCGAGCATTACTTCCAACAACAACTTGCCGAAACCGTGGCCGATGCCTGGTTGCTCTCAACGAATCAGGATCAGCGTACGCCAGGCGTGATATTAAAGGGTGCACGCCCCGATCCTACCTTGCGTTTACTGCATGGCTATATCGATCTTGTCCTTTACAGTGCGGTTGTTGATTCCACGATTGCTGAGGCATACTTCAGTGTTATAATGCTTGCAAGTGATTCGCGTTCATTGGCCCGGCCCGCCCTAGTTGCTCGTGTCCTGGCCGTGGCGAGCAGGCGTGCACTGAGGCGTCTGTTCAAGGGAAAAGAAGAGCCGGACTTCGTCCTTTCGCCAGCCGCGCTTGCCACCTTGCGCGCCATGCCAGCGGCAGAACCAGTGCAAGTCTCATAGTTTTCGCACCTCCTGGAGGCACCACCTTGATCGTGCCCAGTTGGCTCAGCCGAAGGGCACGACGAGACCCACAGAAACATGACAATGCACCTGCAACCATATGTCAGATCAAACGATGATAGTGTAAAACAGATACAAAGAGAAAGAGGAAAAACGCATGCAGAATGCCACATCTTCCATTGTCCCTAACGATATTGATGCATATGTACAACATGGCTATGCTGACAGCAATGGTGTGAAGATCCACTATGCGAGTATCGGTGAGGGGCCGCTGATTGTTATGCTTCATGGCTTCCCCGATTTTTGGTATACCTGGCGCAATCAGATGGTTGCGTTGGCCCCTCATTTTCAGGTTGTTGCGCTTGATCTGCGTGGCTATAATTTGAGCGACAAGCCGCGTGAGGGCGAGCAGTACTCGATGCGCTACCTGATTGGTGATGTACAAGCCGTCATTCGCCATCTTGGTCGGGACAAGGCGATCATCGTTGGCCACGATTGGGGCGGCGCGATCTCCTGGCAGTTTGCGACGCACCTGCCAGCTTTGACGGAGCGCTTGATTATTCTGAACCTGCCACATCCTAGAGGTATGGGTCACGAATTGGCACATAATCCGCAGCAGCAGGAGAATAGCGCCTACGCCCGCAATTTCCAGCAGGAGGGTGCACACACAAAGCTGAGCGCCGAATCGCTGAGTGAGTGGGTAAAGGACCCGGTTGCACGCGAGCATTATATCGAGGCATTTAAGCGCTCGGACTTCGAGAGTATGCTGCACTATTATAAGCAGAACTATCCGCGCCCACCCTACGAGGAGACATCGTCCCCGGTCATCAAAGTGCAGGCACCAGTACTCCAGATCCATGGCTTAGCAGATAAAGCCCTGCTGGCTGGTGGCTTGAACAACACCTGGGAGTGGCTCGAAAGCGATTGGACCCTGTTGACCATTCCTCATGCAGGTCACTTTGTGCAGCAGGATGCCGCTGACCTTGTGACACGCACCATTGTGAGCTGGCTTAACCGCTAGCTCTGTCATATGCTCTATCCAGACGATCCCCCGTGTTTGGCGTAGCACGGGGGATCATTCATTGGTCTGTGGTGTATTGCAATCCTCTGCGCGCCGACCGGTGAGATATAATCAACTTCTATACTGGATTGATTCGAAAGGAAGAGCTATGGAACTCGATTTTCCCGCGCTGGATAAGCGCACACGTTACAAGATCCTCACCGGCACCGTTGTCCCGCGACCGATTGCCTGGGTTTCGACGATAGACAATGCAGGCATCACAAACCTTGCGCCATTCAGCTTTTTTAACGTGGTGTGTCAAGATCCCCCGACCGTAAGCATCTCAATATTGCGTCAAACAACCGGCACACGTGGGCACAAAGACACGCTGCAAAATATCCTTGCGTGCGGCGAGTTTGTCGTTAATATCGCGGACGAGACGCTCGTCCAGGCCATGAATGAGAGCGCAACAGATTATCCATCGTACGTCGATGAATTCGCCATAGCCGATCTCACAAGCGCGGCCAGCAGCAGAGTACGTCCCCCACGAGTAGCGGAGGCTGCGGTAAGTATGGAGTGCCGCCTCACCGGTCAGTTACCGGTTGGAAATGACGCAACACTCGTGCTCGGCGAAGTCGTCTTCATGCACATTCGCGACGAGATTATTGATGAGCGCTACCACATCGATATCCAGAAACTACGTCCCATCGGACGACTTGCAGGTTCGGACTATGCCTATGTGCATGAAACTTTCTCGATAGATCGGGGTCGTTATGATGCGGCAACTGGCAGCGTTCATCCCATCAAAGAGTCGTAGCATGAGCGCAAGTTCTTCATATTTCTCAGCAGGTCTCATTAGCAACGTTCTCTTCTCCATGTTGTATCGCCGTTCCCCTGAATATTATCTTGATGGTTCAGGTTAATAAGTGGTGAGGGCATCCGCTTACTACGGTGGGATGTTGACGCACAGGATAAGAAAGTCACTCTGCTTGCAGGTAGCTGGATGCTTTTGCCCAATTGCACACGGAAGGACGATCTTGTAGGGCAAGTCATATGTATGCACCTGAGTGGGAACGCACAAGCACTTTTGCCCCTGGGACATTGCGACATGACACTTCGCTACAACCTTACATACAAGACCAGAAATGGTTGAAATAGCCAGTCAAAGTCAAGGGTGAAGATCATCTTGCGACGGAAATCATGGCCAATCCTGCGGACAATGTGTCTTGCCCACGCAGGCCTGCAGAGCGGCTTGAGGCAATATGTCTTGTCCGTAACTTACTTCTTTCCAACGGACGAAGCGGGGCGGAACTCTTCGGTTGCATTGCAGCGTTCTGTATAATAAATAGCACAACAGAAATGTCGATTTTTACAACTTGCCATACACAGCTTTTGAGATTGCGAGACATGAACTTTATTGAAGTTGTGCACTCATATTGATGACATCCAGGACAGTGGCGATATCTTCCAACTGGCAGCACATCTATCATGGAGTTTACCACGACGCCCAGACTGCAACATTCAGATTGACAACAAGAATCCAATCACCAATAACTTGATGTCCAACCATCACAGTCCCGTCCCAAGATTACAGCTCCTCTTACTCGATCTTATGCCGCATACACATGTAGCTTCCATGTTGTATCCCTGGGATGCAACATAGCACTAACACGTCAACGTATCAACATGTCTGATTATCCTTTTCGTCTTCGCCCCTTTGTCCAGGAAGGATATCGATATCAAAGCTGTGGTTCAGAAGAGAAACACATGACAAGCGCATCTCCTCATCGCTGTTTATCTTTGTTTTTATTTTTCGTTGAAGCTTTTTTCTGCTTTTCCACACTATCAATGAAGTTCCCGTGGTCGGCTAGAGATTGCTGATTGGGCATCGGGCCATTAAGCTGCTCAAAGATCTCGCGTGTGAGCTGGGGCTGCTCTTTCAGCAGAGGTATCAGGAGAGCAGCAAACGTAGCCCGGCGTCCTTCGTCGGTGGGGCGCGCTGCCAGACCCAGTGCCAGACCTTGCACTTCCTCTATATCATCCTGCAAGTTACGCTCAAATGTTTGCCATACCGCCTGTGCCTTATCCCAGGCTGCCGGTCCCCCATGTTCAGCTATCACATCCGCTAGATTCTGGCTCCTGGACTTTTTTGTACGCAGAAGAAACGGAAGAAACGGAGCCAGGATAGCAACAGCAGACGCAGCTGTCCGTTCAGTGCTTACAAACATCTATCCCTCTTTCTTGCGGGTATCCTTGATTAAATGTATTTATGCAGCAGTGGCGAGCGAGTACGCCGCGTAAAGAATAATAATCTGCTACTACAAAATTAATTGCGGAATGTCGGTTATATTAGGGAAATGCTAGATAATTAAGCTTCACAGATGAGAGTATCTTATATATGAGGTATCTGTCAAGGAATAATTGAGTGGGTACCAGATCTTTCCACCTGTGGATAGCGATCAGTCCAAATAGCGCCCTACCTGCTATAATCATAAGAATAGCGCTAATGTACATAAGCAATGCGTTCGCTTGCTGATCAGAGTAGAAAGAAAGGTGTTATCAATGATTGATGTCACATCCCTGGGTGAAGCATTAATCGACATGTTTTCGGTTGAGGTGGGCATCCCCCTGGCCGAGGTTTCGGCATTTTATCCAATGCCGGGCGGGGCACCGGCTAACGTCGCCGTGGCGGTCGCTCGCCTGGGTGCGAGCAGCGCATTTATTGGGAAGGTGGGAGATGATCCCTTCGGCCAGCACCTCGCCACCACACTGGCGCAACAAGGTGTGGAGACACGCGGCATGCGCTTCGACAAAGAAGCGCGCACCGGCATTAATTTCCATGCACAGGTAGATGAAAATACAGCGACCCATCTCTTTTATCGCAATCCAAGTGCAGATATGCGCCTCACCAGCGCCGAACTGGATAGCGAACTACTGCGCTCGACACGCATCTATTATTTCGGCTCGATCAGCCTGATCCAGGAACCCTGCCGCGCAGCCACGCAGGAAGCCCTACGTATCGCGAAAGAGGCCGGGGCGCTTATCGCCTTTGACGTTAATTATCGCGAGAGCTTATGGGCCACGCCGGAGGATGCACGCACCCAGATGCTCGCAATGATGCCCTACGTGAATGTCCTGAAGCTGAACGAGGACGAGATCGTGCTACTCACAGGTACAAGCGACCTGACAACGGCACTCAAACAACTGGAGCGGTTGGGGCCAGAGCTCTGCGCCGTCACCCTGGGACCAAATGGCAGCGCCTATCAGTGCGCAGGCAAAAGCGAGCTTGTGCCCCCCTTCAAGGTACATGCCATCGAGCCCACGGGCAGCGGAGACGCATTCATGGCAACCCTACTTATACAACTGTTGGGCGACGACGGAGATTGGCGTAGCCGCATGCAACCTGACCAGATGTATGCTCTGTTACGCCGCGCCAATGCAGCCGGCGCAATTACTGCCACCAAAAAAGGCGCATTCGCCGGCTTCCCAAGTGCCGCCAGCGTCACAGAACTGGTACGGCTGCAAGGGTAGCTCTAGCATCTCTCAGTTCACCGCTTTCTTCACAAGCGCGCTGACCCTCGCCTCTTCTGCGGGGGTCAGCTCCGTCAATGCGAAAGAGGTCGGCCACATGGCACCTTCGTAAAGATTTGCCGTATCGCTG
>Ga0302321_100002762_pt1 | contig 15083 bp, 13 predicted proteins | sample Fen_T0_1_FD_202505 | JGI IMG/M metagenome (GOLD analysis project Ga0302321, IMG submission 202505) | Peat permafrost microbial communities from Stordalen Mire near Abisko, Sweden - Fen_T0_1 | ecosystem: Environmental > Terrestrial > Soil > Wetlands > Permafrost | place: Sweden: Abisko...
ATTCTCAGTCAGTCGGCAATGGAACACACCATTGATTCTGTCGCAAGCCTTCTTAATGAAGCCCAGATTCGTCATTTTCAAAAATGGAAGATACTGGGAATAAATACAGGTACACCTGAATCGGGTGCTCAACCGTCGACCTATAGTGGAGTAATAACTCAGTTTAAAGACTGGATAAAAACCCGTCTTACCTGGCTCGATGCAAATATGATCGGGTCAGCCACAGAAGTTGAAAAAATCGCATCTGATAGAGTAAAATGCAGGGTATTCCCTAATCCGGTCAGCGATATCCTGTATATTGAATCAGATATTGAGATTAATCATATTACCATATATAATATTAACGGTATCGTTGTTAAAGAGAAGAGGGATATCTGTGATTTCTCCGTCAGTGCAGATATGGCCGGTCTGAGTTCCGGAGTTTATATAGCCAGGATAGTCTTCATCGATGGTGAAATTGCAATAACCAGGGTGGTGAAAAGATAAGAGATTTAGTTATTTTAGAGAAAATTTAAAAAAAGCTTCAATATGAAAAGAACATCATTCTGTACATTATTTATGATTCTTGTAACAGTCTGTATCAGTAGCGCTTTACTGGCACAGGAGTCACCACGGTCGCGTGAATCATTCGACCTTGGATGGAAATTTATTAAGTATTTTAATGCTTTCAATGATGCCGTAACTACTGACAAAGAACCTGAAAACCTTCAGCTACCTTCAGTCAACGACAATGCATGGAGATCATTAGATCTGCCACACGACTGGGCAATAGAGGGTCCTTTCAGCGATACGCTGGAGAATAATACTGGCCTGCTACCCTGGAAAGGAATCGGATGGTACAGGAAACATTTTACCTTAACCGACAATGACAAAGGGAAACGTATATATGTCGATTTCGATGGAGCAATGGCCAATGCTAAAGTCTGGCTTAATGGGAAATACGTAGGAGAATGGCCATATGGGTACACTTCTTTCCGTCTCGATCTTACTCCTTATATCATTTTAGGAAAGGAAAACATTATTGCTGTCCGGCTCGACACAAAAAATTGGGATTCAAGGTGGTACCCTGGTGCTGGTATATATCGCAATGTATGGCTGGTAAAAACTTCACAGCTTCATATTGCAAATAATGGAATATTCTGCACTACTCCTGAGATTAAAAAAGAGAGAGGGATTCTGAGCGTTCAGGCTGAAGTTGAGAGTCACCTGGCTGATCCTTTGCCCGTTAGCGTTAAAGCTGTTGTTTATAAACTCAATGAAAAATTTGAACCCGCCGGTACTCCGGTTGCCGAATCAATTGTTGCAACTGCAACTATTGAAGGAATGAAAAATCATACTTTCAGATTGGATATTCCAGTTAAGAATCCTATTCTATGGGGCATATATAAACCTGAACTTTACAGAGTTATTGTGTCGGTATTGCAAGGCAATACTGTCAGTGATAAATATGAAACAAATTTCGGTTTCAGAACAGTAAATTTTACTCCACGCGATGGTATGCTGGTAAATGGCGAACGTTTTGAGATCAGAGGCGTATGCAATCACCACGATCTTGGAGCTCTGGGCGCTGCTTTCAACACCAGGGCAGCCGAAAGGCAACTCGAGATTCTTAAGGAAATGGGTTGTAATGCAATCAGGACCAGCCATAATCCTCCTGCGCCAGAGCTGGTTGACCTCTGCGACAAGATGGGCTTCCTTATGGAGGTAGAATTATCCGATACCTGGAGAATCGGAAAGAAACCAAAAGATTATAATGTTGATTTTAACGCCTGGCATGTTGAGGATCTCAAAGCAATGGTACGCCGCGACCGCAACCACCCTTCGGTATTCATCTGGAGTATTGGCAATGAAGTACCCGATCAGCATAATTTCTATATTGCATCATCACTTACCTCAATTATAAAATCTGAAGATAATACCCGGCCTGTCACTTCAGGTGCGAATGATGCTGAATCCGGAACAAACGGATTCCAGAAAACAGTTGACCTGTTTGGTATTAATTATCATCTTGGCGATTATAAAAGATTTTTTGATCTGAAAGATAATGTCAATAAACCTTTCCATTCGAGTGAATCGGCATCAACAGTCAGTTCAAGAGGGGAATACTTCTTTCCTGTAGTTCAGGGCGATCTGTTCAATAACCTGCCGGGAAAAGGCATTTTTCAGATAACCTCATATGATGTTGAATACCCAGGTTGGGCTTCAACTCCCGATCAGCAGTTTACATTGCTGGACAAATATCCGGCGGCTGTAGGCGAATTTGTATGGACCGGTTTTGATTATATCGGGGAACCAACTCCTTACTGGGGTGATATGACCGGACTTAAACCCAAAGACTGGGGCTATAATGAGACTCTTAAGATGCTCAAATTCCTTGGAGTAACTGAGGTTCCTTCACGCAGCAGCTATTTTGGGATACTCGATCTGGCAGGATTTAAAAAAGACCGCTTTTATCTATATCAGTCAAGATGGAGACAAGAATTGCCAATGGCACATATTCTCCCTCACTGGAACTGGCCTGAAAGAAAAGGACTTGTCACACCAGTGCATGTTTATACCTCAGGTGACGAAGCCGAGCTTTTCCTTAATGGAAAGTCGCTTGGGAAAAAGAAAAAGGGTGAATTTGAATACCGTTTGAAATGGGATAGTGTCCTTTACCAACCTGGCGAACTTAAAGTAATTGCCTACAAAAATGGTGTCAAATGGGCAGAGGATGTAATGCGCACTACCGATAAAGCATCACAGCTTTCAGCAACTGCCGACAGACCAGCTGTTCATCCTAATGGAACTGACCTCATCTTTGTAACTGTGAGAATTGAAGATAAAAACAAACTTCTCGTTCCGAGAAGCAGCAACCAGTTAAACTTCACTATTGAAGGTCCGGGAAAAATTGTTGCAACAGATAACGGCGATGCAGCCAGCCATGAACTGTTTCAGGCTAAATCAAAGAAAGCCTATAATGGTTTGTGTCTCGTAATTGTCGCTGCAGAAAAAGGTGCAACAGGATCATTTACAGTTAAAGCTGAATCAAAAGGATTGAAGGCCGCAGCTGTAAAAGTGGATATCGAATAGGCAGAGGGCATGGGGCATGGGGCATGGGGCATGGGGCATGGGGCAAACCGAGCTCCTTGCTCCTTGCTCCCTGCTCCATGCCATTTGCACTCACCCTATCCTCTTCGTATAAAATAGCTTATCGTCGCCGTCGGTATAGAAGTCCTTCAGTGTAGCTTCAAGATCGAACTTATTATTAATATAGAAAGCCCTGGTGGGTTCATAATGAGGCAAACCTGAAGTTTCCGCTATCAGTATTTTACATCCCATCGACCTGGCCTGATTACATGTCTCTTCAAGCAGTTTCTTGCCAACACCTTTCCCTCGGAAATCATTATGAGTAGCGATCCAGTAAAGATCGAAACAGGTTGTAGACATGCTTATCGGGCCAAAACAGGCATAGGCAGCTGTAATACCATCAACCTCAGCAAAAACGAAACAATAACCGGTAGATTCGCCCTGCGCAAGTCTTTCTGCGACCAGCTCAGCGGCTATTTCAACTTCGTGGTCGTAGAAGAATTTTGTTGATTCAACAATTTCCATGACTCGTTGTATATCACGTTTCTCCGGGATCGTTCTGAATGTAATGTTCATTTTTAATAGTTTTAAAAGTTGTAATAGTTATAAAAGCTGTAAAAATAATAATTCTTTTTAACCGCTATTTGTCTTCAAATTTGCCTTGTGCCATCGCGGCAGTCTGGTTCCTTCGCTAAAACAACCCACCGGGCTGTTTCTTAACGCTCTGCCCCTCCTTGGGTTGGGTTGGGGGGTCGCAACTAGGCAAAGGGCGCAATTTTAGGGGTTATAGTTATGGGGCAAACTCTCCTAAAATCCAATCTCTTTCAATGTTGCCATCCTGGCCACCGTCTCTATTGCAATAGCAGCAAAAGCTGCACCATAGTCAAGATCAATATTCTCAAGCGTATCTTTTGTGTCGTGATAACCGCTCCTGTTAATATCGTAATTTTCCATAAAAAGCACCACCGGAACTCCAGCATCGGAAAATATCTGACCATCGGTGTTGAAGATGGAGCTGTGAGGATTATATTGTGTCCGGACCTCCCCTTTTAATGCCAGATGCCTAGCGATATCAGGTATTTCCTGATTCTCTTTGATCCTCCGGCCTCGGTCAAGATTTAATCTTCCGGGCTGCCTGTTCCATTTATGCGCATGATCATTCCAGACCATATTCGCAATATGTGCCTGGTAAGCAAGAAACAGTGATTCAGCGCTTTTCCCGGGCGATATCTGGAATATATCCTGGTCGTTATCGCGGTTATGACCAATCATATCCATTACATAAACCCCGACTATTTCTGTTTCGGAGAGATCGATATCAGTATTTTTATCGACTCTCAGCTTCAGGTTTTTCTCAATTAGTGACTGACAGAAATTGCGGGCGCCCATGCAGTCTGATGGAAACTCTTCACCTGTGAGATGTATAAGCCATACATCCCGTTCGAGCTTACCCTCTTTTGACAGTTTTAAAAAAATCGGAGCGGCCTGTAAAAGGGTTGAGCTTGCCGAATAATTATCATCTGCTCCTTTTGCAGATAAATGTGCTCCGGAACCACCTCGTCCTTTATCATAGATATCTTCCATATAAGCGGTATCATAATGATCTCCCAGAACAACTGCCTGTTTCCGGTTCTTCCCTGGTATTACGACAAGAATATTCCTTTCGTAAATGCTTCCTTTCTGATTTCCAAGCCATCCTCCATATTGCACAAAATCAAAAAGCGTATTCCATTTAAAAGGAAGTTCTCCAGCTATTGCTTTTCCTTCCATGGCTTCGTCAGCTATCACTTTACGATACCTGCCAATAAAATAATCGCCCAGCTTTTCAAGATCACGATGTTGTTTCTGTACCTGCGAAAGGGTAGTATCATCCAGCATTATATCTGCATTATCCTTGTATACAAACTCACCCTGCGCAAGGAATTTAATATCATTCCACCAATTCTCTTCAAAGCTTCTGGTTGAAGTTTCTGAAAATGTCAGTGATTCTGGAAGTGTTGGATTATAATGCTCTTCAATTATATTCTCAAGTGATTTCCTCATCTTACCGGCTTTTTCAGGCAAAGTGATGTGAATGTCCAGCTCATCAAACCAGTTTTCGAGTGTTTTATGTTTTGCTATATTCAGCAGGTTTTGTGCGAATGATCTTTCTAGTGGTTTACTCTTCAGCAATACCCGGCTCTCAAGTAATGAGATTATGTTAAATGATGTCTGATGAGCATAGTGATCATTGGCTGTATTAAAATCGTGAAGGGCAGAAAGATAAAGATCGCGTTTCTGCATTCTCGGCCAGAGCTCAACAGGATCTGACATATTGAGGTCATTATCATTATAACCAGTGACATATCCGTAGAGAGATTCAGGCTTTATTTGAAAAGTATCAGATTCCTTCCTGACAAAAGCAACAAGAGGCCTGTGCAGATAAATTTCATAAGTACCGACACGCATCGGGGGATAAAAGAACCTGTAACCAAAAAGTCCACCTTTCAAAAGAGTCTTCTCTACCTCAGTGATTCTCCGCCTTTCTGCTTTCGGACCATTCAACAGTAGTTCAAATTTATTGTTCCATATCTGGCTGTTACAGGCCAAAGGCTTATCATATAAACCCATAGCATCAGGGTCAGTACTGAATAACGCTTTCACAATTCTTATCTGATGGGCTGCCTCATTAAGTTCATCCTGATACCTGTGGATTCTCTGCCAGCGATGGGTACGATGGTAAGTATCATGAATAAGATTTTCATTCATTTCCAGGTCCTTGTTACCGGGATGAGGCTCATGAATCCAACCCGACTGGGTCACGCGTAATGCGCCAATCCCTCTGTTGCGCGCAACAAGGTTAAGCAATGGGATCTGCGCCATAACAGGTAGTTCTTTTCTCAGACGGAGATAACCTGGCATGCCCCAGAATACAAGGCTTCCTGGAAACGGAATTAATGATAATGTTCCGGAAAGGTATTTGCTTCTGATCGTTTCAGGCATCTGGCTGAAGGGTCGGAATGTCAGCAGATATTTTATATCCGTGAATGAGGAATCGTTATTAATAACAAATTTATTCGTCCAGGCAGGCAGCACTGATCCATCTGAAGGCAAAATCCTGAATCCTGTATTGAAAAGTGATTCCGTACCTGACAGGTTTTCTCCATATGCTTCAGAAAGCAGATCTGAAAAAAAAGCTATTGACTCATTCTCAGATTTCTCGATACCGGGAGCCGTAAAAAAACTTTTCCAGAAGACCTTTTCAGGATCATGGATGCTATTTCCGAAAAAAGTCCAGATCACCCTTCCTTTGTCATCCTGGGTACGGGATAGCATTAATGGCAGCAGAGTTACAAATCTTTCGTGCAACAACGACCCGGCATGAGCAGCTAATTCAGCCGGCCAATAGGGATTATTCAATAAATTTTCACCGCCATGTCCGCTGATATAATGCTCCGGAAGACCTTTGCCTAATTTGAGTATATTGCTCATTATCTGATGGCCGATATGTTCAATCCCGGGTTTTAACTCGTTCTCCTCTTCCAATTCTGAGATATTCCACCCAAACGGATCTTCTTCCTGTAAAGTACGAAAATCGGGTTTTCCATAAGGTTTATATCCAAGCCTGGGTGGGGGCATAAATTCCGAATAAGCAGTTATCGGATAACCTCCAATGAATCTGAACCAGGGATATCCGGTCAGGAATTTTTGCCAGCCAATAGGGATATTATCTTCCATAGTGTTTTGTTTATTAAACGTGAAGTTAAGTATACTTGTTCAATCCTGTTCTGTTTAAGCGTCCACAAAATTTCCGAAATTTATTAACTTTATTGAAAACTTAAAGGGATCTGTAAGCATCTTATAAAAACCAGATCAGACAATTTCCAAATTATTTATATGCAGTTTCTGATTCAGCATATGAACCGGAGGATACAGTTGGGCAAATCCGGCGAATATCGAATATTCTTTTTTTTTCAGAATATCTGGTTAATTTTGAGCTGTAATTAACTCTATCCCATAATTGTGAAAAAACCCATAATTAAAAATAAATTTCTCATCGGTTTATTTTTATTTATTAGTGTAATTCTGATTCTGCAGTTTGTAGTCAATACAAAATATACCTTCCCCGAGCCGCATCCTTTTCTGGGTAAATATATTTATAATCCATATCGTAATATTAACAATCAAAAATGGGAAAGAGCTAATTTTCATGCGCATACAATGAAATTCCTCGACCCGGCAAAAAAGGTTGCACGATCCACTTTTGTTCTTGATAGTCTCTACAGATCATTCGGTTATGATATTATCGGTATTTCAGATTACCAGACGATTAACAATTATGAAATCAAAAATAAATGGTTTGTTCCCGAGTATGAGCATGGATATCAGTATTATAAAAATCACCAGCTTGTTTTAAATGCAAAAAAAATCAGCTGGCTGGATTATCCTTTTCGTCAGACACTGAGTAATAAACAATTTGTTATCGACAGGCTTAAAAAAGATACCAGTGCTTTTATTGCAATCGTACATCCGGCTTACAGAAAAGCTCTCTCAAATCACGATTTCAAGTACCTTTCCAATTATAATTGTCTGGAAATTGCAAATCATGAGCGCCTGTTTAATGAATTTTATGATTCCATTCTATCTAACGGTCACCCGGTTTTTGTTATGGCCGATGATGACTCTCATGATATGACAGATATTAAAGATATCTGCAGCGCCTATAATATGACCAATACTGACCCAATAAAGGATTCTGTTTTGAAAGCTCTGAGTACCGGCCGTTCAATCGCGGTAAAATTTAATATAAGTTCGTATAAAACCAATGAAGAGAAGAGATCGGCGTTAGCAAAATTGCCTGAGATCAACGCTATTATATTAAAGAATGATACTCTTTCAGTCAGATTGAACCAACTTGTAAAAACAATAACGTTCATTGGTCAGGATGGAGTTGAAAAAATCAGAATGACAGATAGTTCCGTAGGTTCTTGTTACTTCAGCAAAGAAGACACTTATTTACGAACCGAGATTAAATGCTACGATGGCACTATCTATTTTCTCAACCCTCTCATCAGGTGGGATGGCATCAGACTTACTTATTATACACCCTCAGTCAACGTATTAAAAACCTGGATTTGGAGGTCAGCATTAATAATCTTATTGCTAATTACTTTTATTATGACTATCCGTAATGATACGTACAAAAACCAAAAACGCTTGAAAATCAATTTATTTACCCCAGCCCCAAGGGGAGTAAATTGATTTTCTTCGCTCCCCTTGGGGACGGGGTGAACGAAGAAAATCAATGAGGGTATATGCATTATTCTTGATACTCATTATATTTATAATACGGACCACAAAATATGTATATCGGCAAAAAAGTAGTTGTTGTTCTGCCTGCATATAATGCAGCTTTGACACTTGAAAAAACCTATCAGGAAATTCCTTTTAATATCGTCGATGAAGTTATCCTTGTTGATGATCATAGCAAAGACAATACTGTTGAGTTAGGGAAACAGCTTGGGATAAAGTATATTATTCACCATGAGGAAAATAAAGGATATGGCGGGAATCAGAAGACGTGTTACAGAAAGGCACTCGAGCTGGGAGCTGATATAGTTGTTATGCTCCATCCCGATTACCAGTATACACCTTTGTTGATTCCGGCAATGGTCACTATTATTGGAAGTGGCCTATATCCTGTAGTATTTGGTTCGCGGATTTTGGGAAAAAGTGCTTTGACCGGTGGTATGCCGACATATAAATATTTCGCAAACCGGATACTTACTTTAATTCAGAATGTCTTAATGAATCAGAAGCTGACTGAATACCATACTGGTTACAGGGCATATTCTGCTGAAGTACTGAAAAAAATAAATTTCGATCTTAACTCAGATGATTTCATCTTCGACAATGAAATTATTGCTCAATTGTTTTACTGTGGTTTTAAAATCGCTGAGATAACCTGTCCCACAAAATATTTTGAAGAAGCATCCAGCATTAACTTCAAAAGGAGTATGAAGTACGGTTTAGGGGTGCTTGGTGTATCATTCCGATATTTTCTCGCTAAAGCAGGTATTTATAAATGGAGACTTCTTGCTAATTAGTAAATTATGAGCAGAAAGATTTATCCTATAATAATTATTATCTCAGCATTTTTCTTTTTTGTCCCTTTTCTGGGTTCAGTTCATCTTTTCGATTGGGATGAGATAAATTTTGCCGAATCGGCACGCGAGATGATAGTAACAGGTAATTTCAGCCGGGTTCAAATCGACTTTCATCCATTCTGGGAAAAACCACCACTCTTTTTCTGGATGCAGGCTATGAGTATGAAAGTATTCGGGATTAATGAATTTGCTGCCCGCTTCCCAAATGCCCTGATCGGCATCCTAACCCTTATGTTGTTATATTTTGTCGGGAAGAGGCTATATGATGAAAAATTCGGGTTGATATGGGCACTTGCTTACCTGGGTTCATTTCTGCCACACCTGTATTTTAAATCGGGAATAATTGATCCATTCTTTAATTTTTTTATTTTCCTGTCGGTTATCTTCCTGGCTAAAAGTATCAGCGCCAATGGCGAAGATAAAGGATTTAAATATGCTTTGTTTGCAGGAATTTCTATTGGCTTTGCGACACTTACAAAAGGACCTGTCGGGTTGCTTATAGCTGGTCTGACTGTCATTGTGTATTGGATATCAATGAGATTCAAAAGAATTTCAAACTGGAAAAATATTCTTATTTTTTCCATAGCCTGTCTGATTATCACCTCATTATGGTTTCTGCCTGAAATGATAAACAATGGTTTCTGGTTTATCAGGGAATTTCTGAAGTACCAGATTGACCTGTTTCTTAAACCAGTTGCAGGACATTCAGGACCAATCTATTATCATTTCCTGGTCGTTTTCCTGGGATGCTTTCCTATCTCCGTTCTGGCATTGCCAGTCTTATTCATGAAAAAAGATACAGGCTCTGGCGGTGAAGGCAAATACTTTCTCAAATGGATGCTAATACTCTTCTGGGTGGTAATGATATTATTTTCAATTGTTAAAACAAAAATTGTACACTATTCATCGCTAACATATTTACCGCTTTCATATTTTGCTGCTTACTATGTTTATGAACTTGTTAATGATAAAAAAACCTTCAGAAAATATCTGGTCGGGCTTATTCTGATCACAGGAACAATATTTTCAATAATACTTATCGGACTTCCCCTGGTAGCCAGGTTTAAAGATCTGCTAATACCTTACATAAAAGACGATTTTGCTGTTGCATGTCTCAATACACAAGTAAAATGGAGTGGCTTTGAATTCCTGATCGGAGTCGTTTATCTTTTAGCCATTATTGTTTCAATATTATTAATTAAAAGGAGGAAAGCTTTTATCGGCATCATCACATTGTTTTATGCAACAGCCTTCTGTATTTTCTTCTACCTAAAGGCTGTTGTTCCAAAAATTGAAGGATTTTCACAGGCTCCAGCGATCAATTTTTACGAAAGCATTTCAGGACAAGATGTTTATGTAACTACTGTCGGCTTCTACAGTTATGCCCCTTATTTTTACTTCCGGAAGATGCCGGGAGGAAACCCTGAAAGCAATAACAAGGATTGGCTACTTGATGGTGAGATTGACAAACCGGTTTATATAGTTGCCAAATCAACTTCAAGAAAAGAGATGGATAAACATCCCGATTGCCAGTTCATTAGACAGGAAGGCGGATTCATGTTTTATAGCCGGCTGCCCAGGCCCATAAAATGAAGCAGAGACAGGTCTGGGACCTGTTCACCTATTAAATTTTTGACTTATGAAAAAAACGGTAAAACGAATTCTTTGGGCAATCGTGACAATTATCGGGTTGCTTTTATTCGGAGCTTTGATCTTTCTTTTTGATTTCCTTCACGCTACCAGGGCGATGACACCTTCAGAGACAGGTGCATTGAATGATTCGGTATGGTGCATAAAGGACCATTACGTGAATGCATATATATTCAAAGGTAAAAACGGATACATTATGATAGATGCCGGTATCGCGAAGAAAAACTTTAATCTTGAGCTTATCAGAATAGGGATCAAGTCAAAAAAAATCTCTGCGATATTTCTTACTCATACCGATGGTGATCACATTGGTGCAATAGGGTTATTCAAAAATGTAAAAATTTATATGGATAAAGATGAAGAGCAGATGATCAATGGGACAACCGGAAAAACGAAATTTTCCAAGACAAAATGGAAATTCGGTCCCTATACTCTTCTCAATAATAATGATACTCTGACTATTGACGGACTTAAAATAAGAATTATTGAAACACCGGGCCATACTCCTGGCTCATCTTGTTATATTATAGGAAACGATTATCTGTGCTCAGGTGACAATCTTATTATGAAGGATGGTAAATATGAGCACTTCGTTGAGAAGTTTAATATGAATACTTCTAAACAGGTAGAATCCCTTAAATCACTCCCCGATCCTTCTTCGTTTAAATACATTCTTACCGGACATTACGGAGTAGTTAAACAATAAGTTTCGTGTTTATAGACATTACCACTGCATAATGCTGACGGGTAAAGTTTCCAAAATGCCTTCTTCCGGCTTACTCTATAAAAATTTCTTAACCTGATCCCAATACAGAATAGTATTCTTACCTGAACCATTCCATGTCTTTGCTATACGTTCAAAATTATAAGGACCAAATTCAGCAGCATAATACAGAAATATCTTTTCAGAAATTTTATAATTGAAAAGGTCATTCATTGTATAGTTGCATCCTGTTCTGGCATTATAATCAATAAGCCGTATCGGGCGGATCTGAAAATAGCCTACTGCTCCTTCAAGAGGATTATAGGCCAGAGTATCAAACTGGGTCTCAACCATGCCTATTGCATGAATAAGATTCTTAAACGGTTCAACGGGAGAAGTTCTCACCATGGTAATAGTTTCGCTGGCAGGAGCAAATACCTTAAAGGTAAATACCAGGATAAAGGCAACAGTAACTATTTTTTTTAAAATATTTTTCATATCAAAATAATAATAAAGTTGAATTAAGAAATATGCATGATACTTTTGCATTTTCAGCAAAAGATGAAGACGATATTTCTCCTTTCTGAGAGAAATTTCCGGTTAGGATCATATTTAATATCAAGTCAATCATTGCAGTAACAACAATGAAATGACTTAATTGTTTAAAAAAGTCTGTGATTAGGGGTTATGATTGATTAAAAACAGTCTTCCCTGGGTGTTTCGTACTGTCTGACCGAAATTCAACTTATGTTACGAAATTAGTCCCCTTTTGGGAGAAGTCCCGATAGATATCTGGAGCGAAGCGTCCAGGGGTATTATTCTTTAAACAACTTTACATTCAGAGCTGTAAGTCCCTTGGGACCTTTCCCTATTTCGAAACTAACAATATTGTTCTCTTTTATTGGTTCCTGAAGGTTATTGGCGTGAACGAAAACACTCTGTTTATTTTCCATATCACGTATAAATCCAAAACCCTTCGAATCATTGAAAAATGTCACCACTCCTTTTCGTATGTAACTGGCTTTCGCAGAAGGGATATTCTTTTTCGCACCTGTCTCAATGTTATCTGCTTCAACCTCAATCTTTTTGTTCGGATCCGGTGGGGTCGAAGAAATCTTTCCAAATTCATCAACATAGGCAATCATATCGGCATAGCTGCTCTTACCACTTTCTTTCCTGATAAGCCTCTTTTTCTCCTTATCTTTTCTCTTTTTATCCTTTTTATTCTTTACTTCTTTTTTGTTTGATGTTTCCTGCGATCTGCCCATAAACTGAAATTTGGTTCGTTAATAATAATACTGTTTGGCCGAATTTGCTCAAAGATAAGGTTTTATTTCCGGTATTACTATTAAGTTTATAGAACGGAACTTCAACAGTGTTCTTTAACTCTTCAGGTTTTAACAAATTCAATATATAATTGAATTTAACCGACATTTCTGTTAAACCTTTTTAGGTTTGAATAGTAATCTGCAATATATATTAATTGTATAAATGATAATTATTCAGCTTAAGATTCATCATATTCCGAGCAAAAAAAGAGGTTATCCATTGACTTTCAACCGAAACAAAAGTCATGATTTTTTGTTATATTCATTTTATACTGAAGATGAACAAATAAAGAAAACAAAAACGTCACAGTCATGAAAACAAAAAAAGGATTAAGTGCACTTATTTTCAGTACAGAAAATGACAATAGGGCAATCCTGATAAGGTTAACTGTTGGTCTGATATTTTTGACAGAAGGGATACAAAAATATTTATTTCCTGAACTTCTCGGAACAGGAAGATTTTTGACTATTGGATTCAGCCATCCTGCATTCTGGGCATATTTCACTGGCACTTTTGAGATTATTTGTGGTACGCTTATTATTTTGGGTTTACTTACCAGAGTGGCTTCTATACCACTTATTATCATAATGATTACTGCCTTTATATCAACAAAATTACCAATCCTGATGCATAAAGGATTGTGGCCATGGGCACATGAGTACCGTACCGATTTTGCCATGACCCTGCTGCTCATATATCTTTTAATTTATGGTTCTGGAAACTGGTCTTTTGATTTGAAGATCACCAAAGCATCTAAATAATGAAATATGAATCGCCTGAATAAGAAAAGACTTGCTGTTTCCTGCTTTCTGATTTTATTCATCGCACAAATTAATTTTGCGGGCCCTCCCTTTAATACAGACGATCCGGAACCTGTAGGATTTAAACACTGGGAATACTATGTTTCATCTATTAACAACTATCAGCAAAGTGTATGGTCAGGAACTGCACCTCATATGGAATTAAACTACGGATTGATTCCAAATGTACAAATGCATCTGTTGTTGCCAATGAATTATATATATTCGGTCCACAAAGGTGGTGATCTCGGTTTTGCAGATACGGAATTTGGAATAAAATTTCGCTTTGTACAGGAAACTGAAAATTCACCTCAGATAGGTACATTTCCTATAATTGAGATACCAACAATAAAAAACACCGAGTTCAGTGACGGGAAAACAAAAATCTTTATTCCGGTATGGCTGCAAAAATCGTGGGGCAAATTAACTACCTATGGAGGAGCTGGATACTGGATTAATCCTGGTGCAAATAATAAAAACTGGATATTTTCAGGTTGGGAGCTACAATACGACTTGTCTAAATTTTTAACTTTGGGAGGAGAGCTTTACTTTCATACCGCCGATACCAAAAGCTCGAAATCTGAAACCGGATTTAACCTGGGTGGTTCCTTCAATCCAACTGAGAAAGTACATTTCATTTTTTCTTTTGGCCGTACCTTAGCTAAGGATCAAACATTTACCTCCTATATGGGAATATTATTTACGATATGAAACAAAGTCTGTATTCAGAATTTCAAAGCTGCTGTAACCTGAATAATTCCATATGATGCTGGTTGTTTAACGTATGTTCTCAGTGATATTTCCAGCCTGGATATTTTAGCTCCCAGACCTGCCAGCATAAAAACTTTACCGTCGGGATTAAGGGAATCATTCATAACGCCAGAATCTCCTGTTTTAGATAGATAGGATCCCCCTAACTCAACAAACATAAATTTTTGCCAATAAGCCTTAAAAATTACCGACGGGATAAAATAGCTGATCGGATCTCCCCCGTACTGGTTTTCATTCATTGAGTATAATGCTTCTCCATAAAATCCAAAACTGGCGATCCTGATTCCGGCCTGTAAGCTAATATGGCAAATTGAGGCTTATTGGTGAGTATGCCAAATTTTATGATCTGCAATCGGTTAAAAAATATTTAGGTAATTAAAAATAATTGGAGGAGAATAGAGAAATAGTTAAACAATGCAAGCTATTGAGTGTTTATCTTTTAAATCTTATAATATGAAGGTGGAACAAATCTTCAATTTATCAAATCATTCAAAACTGGTATCAAGACCTTTTTTTTCAATTATTATTACCACATACAACAGGGCAAATATTCTGAAGAAAGCAATAAACTCTCTGATTTTGCAGACAGAACCTGACTGGGAAGCTATTATTATA
>Ga0302321_100002764_pt1 | contig 15081 bp, 14 predicted proteins | sample Fen_T0_1_FD_202505 | JGI IMG/M metagenome (GOLD analysis project Ga0302321, IMG submission 202505) | Peat permafrost microbial communities from Stordalen Mire near Abisko, Sweden - Fen_T0_1 | ecosystem: Environmental > Terrestrial > Soil > Wetlands > Permafrost | place: Sweden: Abisko...
TTCTCGACGCGGCGGAATTTCCAAAGGTGCAGCGAAACGGCAAGGAGCGGCCGTACGTGCGATTTCACGACTTGCGGCACTCGTTTGCGAGTCACTGGGTCACAAACGGCGGCGATCTCTTCAAGCTTCAGAAGATCCTGGGGCACCAGTCTGTTCAGATGACGCTGCGTTACGCGCACCTCGCTGCGAACGCATTCGCGGAAGACTACGACCGTTTGAAGTACGATGGCGCGAGCGTCGACGCGCAGACTGCTGCCGCCCTGGTCCAGGCGCCGTGTTTAAGCGACTGTCTCAACATCGTAGCCCAAAGCTCGAAGAGCGAGGTTGTTGCGATTATTCCGGGGAGGGTAGGCGTCGGGACGTGCCCAGCCAATGAGTTCACCGAGCGTGCTCTTCCCAAGGTGCGGTAGTCGCCATTTGTCGTCCCGGAGCGCGCTCCAAAGACGGAACTCGGCTTCTGCGGGGTCGCTGCCGTAGATCAAGAACTGCAACAGTTCAACAACGCTGTACCCGTCACGCGATCGCTGTGGCCAAATATACTCGCAAATGCGACGAAGTTTTTGATCCTCTGGCTCGGGCCCGTCTCCGGGCAGCCCCTCCTTTCTGTCGTAGTGGCGCGCATGTTCTCGAAACGCGTACGAATGGCTCATGACCTCGATATCATGTCCAAAGATGGCCTCACGAACTGGATGAGCACGGGGCTGGCCTACCAAGGCACACAGACACCGGTCAACGCCAACTCCAAGTGGCTGCGCTACACCGACGGCACCGTCAATCAGTGGCACAACATGGAGCGCGCGAGCGTGTACCAAGAGAATGGGCACGTCACGCATTTCACGTTCGCGGTCACGGATGTGGACAAGAACACGACTGCGGTAAACAGCGGGGGACCGGCCGAAGGCGAAGCTCGGACCCGGCTGGAGCGAGACCTGAGACGGCGGCCGCCGCCTGCTGCGCTAGCGCCGGGGCGCGCTCCACGAGCTCGTCAGAAACCGACGGCACGATCGGCGTCCGGGTCAACGGTGATGACTCGCTGACGCTTCAGGTAGCCGAGGCTCGTGGTTGAGGTGGCTGGCGCGTGTCACCGGACTGCTCGGCCGGATGCGCGCCGGGATGTGGCGCTGCGCGCATCTCGACGCAGTTGCCCGAGTCCATCGCGCCGCGCCTCGAGTTCAGCGAGGCGGGAGGGGATCGCGATACAAGTCATCGACGTTAAGAGCAACGCCAAGGTCGAGCTCCACGGCTTGACCCGCTGTCACCACACGGCGCAGCCACGGCGCGTCCGCTTCGGCGCGCGTCCAAATCTCAATCTCGTGCCGCACGTGGGACACGATGAGGTATTCGCTGAGCGACGAGATAAGGCGATAGTCGTCGAGCTTGACGCCGCGGTCGCGCTTTTCTGTATTCGGGCTCGTAACCTCGGCGATAAGTCGAGGGTTTACGACACCACCGTCTGGATCCCTGGAGTGCGTCTGCCCTTCGCGGCAAATGACGACCATGTCCGGATAGTAGGCGTTGAGCTTAGCGCCGCGTTCGACCACGATTCGCGTATCCGAATCCTCGACCCGACAAGGGGCGTGCTCCCCGAGCCCGATCGTTAGCCGAGCCGAAAGTCGGCTCTTCAGTACCGCGTGCCGTCGGGTACCACCCGCCATGGCGAAGATGTCGCCGTCGATAAACTCATGGCGTGAGTCCACGGAGTCCTCGAATTGAAGGTACTCTTCGTAGCTCAGGGGTGCGTCGGCCGGCAGCGCTGACATCAATTGCTCCAGGATAGCTCGTGGGCCGGGCGTCACCAAGTCTTCAGAACGGCGAACCGATCTCGAGCCGATGCCGATGCCGACGCTGGAGGCGAGCTGCTGCCACTGGCGAAGTCGCTCTTCCTGGACGGCTCTCGCTATCGCCCCTGGGGCGAGCTGCTCAGGCGCACCTTTGGCATCGATGTCGAAACTTGCCCGCGCTGCGACGGACGCATGCGCCAGTTGGCCGTCATCACTGACCTCGCTAGCGCCGCGCGCTTGCTTCGTCACCACGGCGAGCCGACCGAGCCGCCCCAGCGTGCTCCCGCTCGAGACCCGCCGTAGTGGCAGAACAGCGCGAACAATCCTCCGCCCTGCGGCGTGCGTTGGCGCCTTCGAACGACCCCAGCTGCGAGGACTCCTCGGATTGGCCGCGTCGTCGGCTGGCATGAACCTCCTTGACATGACAGGATAATCAAGTTAGCCTATGACTAACCTGGTTAGCCGTTTTGCAGGATTGATGACTGAACTCTTGAGAATCGGTACCAACGCCCTTGCCTATGAGCCCACCGGCGAGGGGTCCCCTTGTCGGCCTGGCGCACGGAATGGGCGACAGCCGGCACTCGTACCGATTCGTTGCCCCGGCTCTGGTCGCCGCGGGGTAACCGCGTCGCCAATGTCGATATCCGAGGATGCGGTGAATCGAGCCTCGGTTGGGCCGGCTATAGCCGTACCGACATCGCAGGGGACCTGGTCGCCCTCGTGCGGCACCTCGGCGGCCCGGCAGTCATCATGGGCCAGTCGATCGGCGGCGGACCCGCGGGTCGAAGGCGAAAAGATCATCGCCGGCATGAGCCCCGGCCTCGGCGAGCTGGTCGTCCTCGAAGGTGCAGGCCACTATCCGCACGCCCAAACGCCAAACGAGCTCCTCGCCCTGACGTTGCCATTCTTGAAGAGGACCGCCCGTGCGTAGGGGAGGACTGAGCGCCTCGGCCGTCACGGAGGCGGGAGCAGCGCTGGCCGACGAGCTGGGCTTCGAGAAGCTCAGCATGGGACTGGTCGCCGAGCGGCTGGGAGTGAAAACACCCTCTCTCTACAAACACCTAGTCAGCCAGGCTGATCTCGCGCACCGCATCGCCATTCTGGCCATGAATGAAATCGCCGATGCCATTCGCGACGCCATCCAGGGCCGCGCCGGCAACGACGCTCTCGTCGCCGGTGCACAGGCCATGCGCACCTATGTGCGAGAGCACCCGGGGCGCTATGCGGCGGGCAACGTCGCTCGCCCGACCGGCCCGGACGACCCGCTCCTGCTCGCCGCCAGTCGCGTCGTCGCCTCCTGGAAAGCCATGCTTCACGGCTATCAACTCGACCCCAGCAACGAGATTCACGTGCTGCGCATGCTGCGCAGCGTGCTGCACGGATTCGTGACACTGGAAGTGAGCGGCGGGTTTCAGTTCCCCACCGACATCGACGACAGTTTTCATTGGGTCCTCGCCTTCATCGACTCTGGCCTCAGGCGGCCACCCGATATGACTCCGCGTTCAAAGAGGAAGTGACCTCTGAGCTATGTAATCAAACTCGGCAGCTGGTCGGTTTCACGCGCGCGAATGCCGCTGCGGTAAGGGCGCTGCTCTCACGTCACCGGGACGCAAGGATCCTGGTCTCCACCGCCGACAACGCCGCCGCGTGTGCGATCGCGCGCGAGCACCTGATCATGCCAATCACCTGCGAAATTGGCCGCCGGGAAAGGGAGCGCGCGCTCCCGGGGTTTCGCGAAGGCAAGCTGCGCGCGCTCGTCGCGCTCGTGTTCTGAACGAGGGCATCGACGTGCCGGAGGCGGAGGTCGCCATCATTGTTGGGAGCACGCAAGGTGAGCGGGAGCACGTGCAGCGCATCGGGCGATTGCTTCGGCCGTCGCCCGGCAAGCGGGCCACGGTGTACGAGCTCGTTACACTGGCCACCAGCGAAGCCAGAACTGCCACTGAGAGGAGGCGGGGGCTTGCTGCCACAAACGCTCGCTCGGCTTAGCACCCAGACCTGGCACGAGTGGGCGCAGGGACTCGAGCCTGCGTGACGATTTCAGTTCGCTGCGCACCATGCAAGTTTTGGAGGCCGGCTCGCGCACGACGGCGAGAAGAGTGTTTCGAATTGCGCGCACCCTGCAGCCGTTTGCGCTGCGCCTCAACCCCAGGCATGCGACGGAGACGGCCTGCTTGACCGCGCGACACGATCGCACCATGCCTGTGCGCCCCGGTTGCGTCGTGCGGCGGGCGAGTCAACGGAGAGACACTTACATGAATAGCGTTCACAAGATGGTCGCGCAGTACACCAAGATGCTGCGAAACCTGGACACTTGGCTGGTAAAGGCCAATGAATTCGCCGAAAAACGCAAGATCGAGCCAACGGTGCTGCTCGAGACGCGGCTTTATCCCGATATGCGGCCCCTCATGTTCCAGATCCAGTCCGCTTGCGATGGGGCCAAGTTTTTCGTGGCGCGCCTCTCGGGGAAGGAGCCGCCGAAGCACCCAGATACAGAGAAGACCCTGGACGAGGTCCGCGCCCGAATCCGCACCGTCGTCGACTACTGTAACGGCTTCGGCGAAAGCGACTTCAACGGAGCGGAGGAGCGCGCAGTACCGCTCGGATTCATGCCTGGGAAGGGTCTCCGGGGCACGGATTTCATCAACGAGCTGAACCTACCCAACACGTATTTTCACCTGAGCATGGCATACGCCATCCTTCGGAAGTCAGGTGTCGAGCTCGGCAAGCAAGACTTCCTCGGCAGTCTGAATCTCATCGACATCTAAAGGTGTAAAGGCGCACCGCACTCACTCGACATGTCACACGCGCCACCGTCCGAGTGGAGAACGAGACGCTTCGCGTTCGAAAAGATCACTATGCGCTCGAGTCTGGTCTGGAGTTGATTTGTCCTCGGCCACGGGCAAGTCTCGGAGCGTGGAACCTGGCTCGAAACCTCGCGCATTCGTGTCTGCCGTTACTTCGGAGCTTTCTAAGGCCCGCGAGCTCGTTGCACGCAAGTTACGCGCAATAGGCTTCGACGTGGATACTGAGGAAGACTGGCTAACGCTAGGCGGTGGGCTGCTCGAGAACCTGGAAAGAATGGTCACTCGGGCGGACGTGTTCGTACAGCTGGTCGGAAGGTTTCCGGGCACCATGGCTGAGCCAACGATCGCGAAGTTGCCCGGCATCACGTTCACGCAACTCGAGCTTCACTACGCGCGAGAAGCGAAGGAAACCAACGGGCTCCTGCCCCACATCTACGTGTTCTTCGCGGATCCAAACCTGAGCAACGATCCGAACGCCGTCCCCGATCCGAAGGCAGCGGAGGGGCAGCGCTCATACAGCGAACAGGTACGCCGAAGCGGCCTCACTTACTACACTGTCAGCAGCGATTTCTCGTTGATCGACAAAGTGACGGAACTCGATGCCCCGCAGCGGGTGATCGACGCTTGGTTCAAAGATTGGAAGAACCGCGAAGGACCACCGCTGGAGCGCCCTTCGTATGGTTCGGGTCGAGTTGGTGGGTTTTCACTCGCGACGCTGCACTACTCCAATCGCTGGTTGCCGTGGCAGACGCGCCGCGATGACGAGGCTGCGCTTGGTCGGTTTCTAAACGGTCCCAGCCCATTCCTGTGGTGGGTGATCACCGGCGAAGGCGGTGTGGGTAAGAGCCGTCTGGCTCAGGAGATCATGCTTCGGAACGAGAACGACTCCTGGGTTTTTGGTAGCTTGTCGCCCCGCGATGGCTGGTGGGATCGCAACTCGTGGGTTCCTCAAGGTGACGTTTTGATTGTTTCGGACTATGCCGCCTCACGCCGCAATTGGACGGACGCGCTGGCCAGGCTGCGGCAAAAAGTGCTCGCGCGCGACCCGGCAGCCAAAGTGCGAGTTCGTGTGCTGTTGCTGACGCGCCCCGACGGGTTTACGAGCTTCTTGAAGGGAAGCGCCGGTGACGGACCCTTCACGCTCGTGCGCAGCGCGCTCTTTCGCGACGACGCTCGCCCCGATGCGGTCGCGGCCGGCGATGCTGTCGCCGCCAGCGAACAGCGCTTGGTGCTTCCCAGCGAAGCCCTCGTACTCGAACCGGTGGCCACGCACTTGCGCGAGGCGCTCGTTCGTGTGCTCGAGTCCATCGCCGAAACGAATCCCGATGTGAGTCTCAAAATATTGAAAGAAGCCCTGCCGGATGAAAATCAGAAGGCCTATTGGGATGACCTCAGTAAGAAGACGGGCAAAGGCCGATGGCTGCTGCTCCAGATTTACGGCTGGCTCTTCTCCCTCAAGCAAGGGGAAGTCGGAGTCGGCGGACGCCGGACCGATTTCGAGGTGGCAAAGGACCTCGAAGCGCTACTCAGGGCGTTCCTCGTCCGAGAAATCCGCAGCAACTGGCCTGCGCATCGCGGCCGCGAACGCAATGCCGACGAAGAGGACACGGATAGAATCATCACCGTGCTTGCGACCGCGACGGTTCAACAAGGACTCAGCCGGAAAGTCTTTTTCGACCTGCCCGATGTTCGGAACCTACCCACCAAGCGGCAGGGGATCTTGTGGCGCCGGTGCCATGGCATCCTCGGAAGCGACCCGTCGAGCGACCGCCTGCCAGCGGTGGAACCCGATCTGGCCGGCGAGGCGCTCGTGTTGCAGGCGCTTTCCACCCTGGGCTGGGATACGGACGCACCGGGTGACGGTGGCTTCGTCCCTAGCTTCGATGACAAGACGGTATTGCTGGGACCGGAAGGCATCGTGGAGCACAGCCTTCAGCACAGCCGCGACGGGTTGGCACATTTTCTCGGTCTGATTGGCCGCGACTTCATTGCGCACAACGTCACGGTCAGGCTTTTCGATCTTGCCTGCCGCGCAGCGCTCTTCAACCGCAGCTTCGTTCCCACCGATGACCTGATTGCTGCGCTCTTCGACTACGGCTGGGGCGACTACGACGACGAGGCAAAGCGCCCCAAGGAGTATGCGCAGCTGCTGTTCGGGTTGCTGGAGGAGCGCACCGAGCTGCAGCAATACATCTACGACAGCGGATTGATCCCTCGGTACGCGAAGTTCCTGCGCGAGACCGCGGATGCAATCCGCGCCAAGGGCGACGCGGTTCAGGATGTGCTCTCCGCCGTGCTCGTGATGAAGCTTCTCGCGCATGAGATGTACCGAAAGAACGAAGAGGGCGGTCCACCGCTGTTCGACGACGCTTTGACGACGATCGCAAAGGTGCTGAGTAGCTCGGACAAGAGCTTGCTCGGGCGGGCGTGGCTTCTGCCGTGGTATCAGATCTTCCTCAACGACCACCATTCCAACGACTTGTCCAAGGCGTCGGACTTCCCCAAGCCCGAGACGCCCGAGTTTGCCGAGTATCAGTCTCATCGCCAAGCCGCGCTCGATACGCTCCCCGAGCGCTTGAAGACTGGACAGCGAAAGCCTACGCAGCAGGATCTGCCCCTGTTGCTCCGTGCAGCTCACTTATGGGGTCACGTAGGCAATCAGGAGGGTCGCGTCCTTGCATCGTATCTTCGCAAGGGCGGAGGACAGGCCGCCAACGAGGATATGCAGAATCATCTACGACTGGGACAACAAGCCTATCTGCGCGCCGCCCTCTTCCGAATGGCCGGCTACAAGACGTCCTTTTTTCCGACCGGTAAAATAGATTCTGTCGCCGCGGAAGCTTTCGGCGTCGCAGTCACCGCAGTTCTTGCGCTATCTCCCGATGAAGGTCAGTGGCTGCGCGAATTCGTAGAAACCGACTTCGTCGATGGCCAGCGCGAACACTTCATGAACCGTTCCCAAGCGCTCGGCGACACAGCACACCAGCTGGTGGGCGCCGCAAAAATACATTACGAGACGCTGGCGGGCCTCTTCAACGAGCTCCGCCGAGAAGAGCGCGAAGCCCTGCTCGAGGAGGGCGATAAGTTTCTCAAAGCAGGTCGGGCGCTTTGGGACAGTACGAAGACCGTGGCAGATGCCGAGGGCACCCGACTGATTCAGTACTTCATTTGGGTCGTCGAAGAAGAGCTATTTTCCCGGATGCTGTCCGTTGCGATCAGCGGCGGCGCAGACGCCGTCAGCGAAATCCAGCTGAATGAAGAACTCAATCGGCGGCTGGACGAGATTCAAACGAAGTTCAAAATCAACTACCCGGACGCCGAGAAGAAGATCCGCGGCGCGGTCGAGGATTTCTACGCTTACCTGTTGCGAATGCTCCGCACCGCCAATTGACCGATGTCCTCTTCGTCGAATTCGGCTCGAACGCGACGGTCCACACCCTCCGCCAGGGTCATGACCACCGTGGGTGGCGTGATCGAGACGTGCTCGCCGCGCTCGGCACTGCGGCGCAAGACGGTGCCAGAGATCGGACTACGCAACTCGGTTTGGTCGAGGTGCACGCTCGCTTCGTCGACATCGGCTTGAGCGCGCGCAACCTCTGCGTCGCTTTCTTCGAGTAGCGGGGCGTCTGCCCCAACGCTCAGGGCCGAGAGGTGCGCCGAGGCAGCATCCGCCTGCGCCTGTGCGGCCTCGGCGACGGCCTGGCTCTGAAGCGCCTCGGCCGCATTTCGTCTCAGCGCGAGCAGCAACACCATTGCCGGGTTACCCGCAGCAGATCGCCGCGCCTGGATACGGCTCGAAGCCCGTCGCCACCTCGCCCGTGCCATGGGGCTTGAGCAACGAGGATGCCATCGACGAGAGCGTCTCGCTCGGTGACCTCGGGCTCGACTCGCTCGCGGCGTTGCTCGTTTCGTTCACGATCAGCGCCTGGTGCTGGTCGCTCGTGCTCGTCGGGATTTCCGAGCGCTTCTTTTCGTCCTTCAGTCCATTTTGGCGCTACCTCACGGACAGCTCGTATTGGATCTACCTGCTGCACATGATGCTGACCAGTAGCGCGGCAGTGCTGATGTACGGCTTGCCCTGGCACCCAGTGCTGAAGTTCGTGCTGAACTTGAGCGCGGCGTTGTCGATCAGTTTGCTGACCTATCGCTACTGCGTGCGCAATACGGTGGTGGGTCAATTGCTCAACGGCCGGCGCTACCCGCCCGGCGTGCGGGGTGGGTCGTGAGCCACTCGGCAGCGCAGGCGCCTTCACCTCGCTCGTCCACGTCGCCGCTCTTTCGTCCACTTTTCCGCGCAGATGAGCCTATGGTTCGGGCCATGAATGCGACGGTTGAGAGGGGCGCGTCGGAGCAGCACGCGCGCGAACGAGCAGAGCGCGTCGCGGCCATTCGAAAGCAACATCAGGACCAAGCGAGCGCGTTTGCCGCGCGTGCCGTAAACATCGACCGTCACACCGTTTGGCTGTCGATCGTCCGGCTCGCGCTGTTCGTGCTGGCAGCGGCCTGGCTTGCGTCGTTCGTGCGCAATCACGACAACGCCAGCGCGTGGCTTTCGGCCCTAGCCAGCGGCGGCTTCGTCGCAGCGCTGGTCGTTCACGGCCGGCTCTTGGCGAACAAGCGGGCGGCCGAGTCGGCTAGTGGCATTCACCAGCGCCACTTCCAACGCACGACACAAGCCTGGACCGCGTTCGCGCTGCCCGGCCAGCTGGTGCCTGAGGACCACCCCTATGCGTGGGACATCGATCTAGTCGGCCCGGGCTCACTGCTGCAGCGCATGGATGTGTCGCACACGGTTTGGGGGGAGCGCGCGCTGCTCGACTGGTTGTCAGCTGCAGCCCCGACGCGAGACATCCTCGAGCGGCAAGCAGCCGTTCAGGAGCTCGCTGACGCCAGCGATTTTCGGCGACAGTTCGAGCTATCTGGTTTGGCGGAGGGGCTCGAAAAGCTCTCGGGCGAACGCTTTCTCGACTTCGTTCAGCGCAGGCCACTAATTGGCCCAGCCTTGACCGGTATTCTTTATGCATTGCCCGTAGTCGGTGTGTCGGTCGTCACACTGGTATTCAGCGGGGTCCTTCCGCATGCGTGGTTGCTGGCGCTAGTGCCACAGGCCTTGGTCGTCGGGCAGCACTGGCGCGCTGCCTCGCAGGCATTCGCGCTCCTGGACACTCGCCGTCAACATCTGGAGGCGTTCAGTGGCTTGCTGCGTACCATCGAGCAGCATCACTTCGAGACGCCGCTCTTGCAACGCTTGAAGAAGCGCTTCGAGGTGGCTGGTAAGTCGCCCTCCGCGCACATGCGAACACTCGCCAATTGGTCCGGCTGGGCAGAGCTCCGATTTCAGGTTTTGTTCCATCCGCTACTCAACGTCTTGTTGATGTGGGACCTGCAAGTCTTGTTGAGGATGGAGGCGTGGACGCGAGTCGTGGGCAGCCGTGTCCGCGTCTGGTTCGAGACCGTCGGCGAAATCGAGGCGCTGGCTTCGCTGGCTACGTTGCGCAGCTTGGAGCCAGGCAGCGTCTTTCCAGAAATCGTCGAACGAGACCAAGGCTTGACCGCGGTGGATATCGCGCAACCGCTTTTGCCCGTAGAGGTACGCATCGGTAACGATGCGAGCATCGCTGGGCCGGGCGCGTTCCTAATCCTGACTGGCTCCAATATGGCGGGCAAGAGCACGTTCCTGCGCACGATAGGCCTCAACGCCGCGCTGGCGTTCGCGGGCGGGCCAGTGTGTGCCACGGCGTTCTCACTGCCGCAGGCGCGGCTACGAACTAGCATGCGCGTCCGTGATTCGCTGCAATCCGGAGCGAGTTACTTCTACGCAGAGGTCATGCGCATCAAGGGTCTTGCCAGCGACGCGGCTGCCGAGCCGCCGATCTTGTTTTTGTTCGATGAGCTGTTGCGAGGCACCAACGCGCGCGAGCGCACCTTGGGCGCGCGCGCCATCATTCTTCACCTTGTCGAGCGGCGAGCGTGGGGTGTGATAGCAACGCACGACGAAGCCCTGTGCGATCTGTGCGACGAACCGGGCGTGTCGTGTCGCAACGTGCATTTCACGGACCTGATGGAGAACGGAAAGATGGTGTTCGATTTCAAGCTGCGTCCGGGTCGAGCGGCAGGTGGGAACGCGCTGGCAATCTTGGAGCAAGCGGGGATCACGAGCGCTCCCCCGCCTCGAGCGCCGCGGAGCGCGAAATGACCAGCGCCGCGGCTCGGGACTCGCTCGCCGCCGACGCTTGGTTCGTAGGAACCGTGCCGCGGCCCCGTGCGCGCCAGCGTCTGTACTGCCTCCCGTACGCCGGTGGCGCCGCGAGCGTATATCGCGGCTGGGCCGAGTTGCTTCCCGCAGACATCGAACTTTGGCCCATCGAACCGGGCTCGGCAGCGCCGCGGCATCCCCCGGCACTTCTGGTTGCGGTCCGGGCCGCGGTCGCCCATCCTGGCGCTACCGCGCACTCGAGCGCGGATGTTCACCGACGGACGCAGCAGGATCACCCTCTACTCGTCGCCAAGTACCGCGAGCCTCGTCGTTCACTGGCTCTTGCTTGAGCTCGAGCTACTGTTCGAGTATGCGTTTCGAATGAAGGCACGCCCGTCGTTCAAAAAGGTCTACGCGCGCCAAGGTCCAAAAGACTGGGCCTGAGACTCCGCTCGCGCGGCGTACACTGGCGGTACCCATGACTGACGACGGACGGAAAAGCTCGGCCGCTTACCCGGTGCAGATCGCAAGCTTGTTGGGTTGCCTCATCGGCATCAGTTGCGGAGCCAGTCGTGCGCCGAGCCCGAGCACGACGGGGGGCGCCGGCTCGACAGTCGCTCCGAACGGCGGTGCAACGGCGGTCGCCGGCGCGAATGCTGGCGCCGGTGAGTCTGGAACTGGCCCCGTCTCGAGCGGCGGAGCCGCGACCGCCACGGGGGGAGCCCCGGGCGGAAGCGCGGGTGCAGGCGTCGGAGCAAGCGCCGGAGCTCCCCCCGTCGTTGGCCCAGGTACTTACGCGCTGAATCCGCCCAACCAGTGTTTCAATCGCTTCGCGATTCAGGGCTGCAAAAAGGGCGACGCCAGCTCCGAGTGCGGTGGCGCTTGCGTCAATGATTACGGCGCCGCCTCTGCGAACGCGTGCGAGGGCGGCAAGACGGGGGTCCCGATCAACTTCGCATGTCCACGGTTCTTGCTCTACAGCGACGAGTTCATTCAGGCCGCGACGGACGACACCATGACGGCCTTCAACTACGGAATCGTAGGCCACGACGTCGACAAAGGCGGTGTAGACGGCCCGAACAGTGATGCTTGCTGCCAGTGCTACCAGATGGTGTTCGACTACCCGAAAGAAAACCAGATCTGGGCAGATCCCAACGACAGTGCATCGCCCGTGTCAGCCGTACCGCCGCCCAAGCCGATGATCGTTCAAGCATTCAACACGGGGACGGCGGGCCCTGGGAACTTCGACATCTACATGGGCGCCGGCGGCCTGGGCGCCAACAACGGGTGCTTTAGCATCGGCGGCTCATCGAGCCCCTCGGGCCTCTACCAGTACACGGGCTATCCTGCGGCAGGACAACCGGGCGGAGGCGGCGTCAAGGCCGCAGGAGAGTTCGGCAACCAGAGCGCTTGCAAAACGGACCAATCGTGGGTAACCGCAGGCACGCTCACTTCGGCGGGTTGTGTCTCGAAAGTGACCGACGCCTGCAACGAGATCCTCGCGACTGATTCGGCACAGCAGGCCGCTGCCCGGCGTTCTTGCATCCAGTCGAACGCGGTCACGAGCTTCTACCACGCCAATTGGTACTTCTGGGCCAAGCGCGTGGAGTGCCCCACGCATCTGGCCGAAGTGACCGGCTGCAAATTGGCTCCCCAGGGGCTACCCGCGCCCGATCGGTCCGTCACCACGGTTGCCCAGGCCCGAGCCGCGGGGTTTAGGCAAAAGGACAACACGGGCCAGCCGTACTTCACCACTACCATGGAAGACTGCTGCAAACCTTCCTGCGCGTGGGCCGACAACGTCAAGGCGGTGCCGACGGTCGGCAAATACAATTCATTTTACTCGTGCAATCAAAGCGGGGTCCCGCAGACAGAACCCTGAGCTTCGGCAACACACCGTACGGAGCGCACGGGATCGCTGATCCCAATAGTCACACAATGGCCGCCTCAGATCCGATCTCGCTCTCGGTTGACGAAGTGCGACGTGCAAGCCGTAGGACCCTCCGCCGCGCGCGGCGGCCGCTGCGGCCGTCGCGTGCGGCGTTGAGGGTCCCGGCGCGCGCAGCCCGAAGGGCGAGCACGCACGGCCGTTACGCGACGCCCCAGAGCAAGGAGCAGCCCCCCGTTGGCGGCGGCGCGATTTTTTTTGGCGCCGCACCGCACGACCCAACGATGAACGCCATTCAGCCTAGAAAAGCAGGGGCTTCAGGAAATCCCACACGGCCTGGGGAACCCAGGATGTCGACGACCCGGAATCGGTGTCTTGGAAGCCGTGACCGCCATCGTAAGAGCACCAGGTGACCGGGAACCCGTCTTTGCAACCCTTATAGGGTGTGCACACGTGCTTCCCGGTTTCCGCCCTGGGCAGGGTGTCGATGGTGCAGCCGTTGGCCTTGGCGAATTGATCCGTTTGGGTGTTCTGACCATTGCCCTCCGCGGTCCCGAGAGAGCCTAAATAGGCGACCGGCGAGAGGGCTGGGATCCCCCCTACACCTCCGCCCGAGTGGCCGATCACCGCGCGGAACAGGCCCGGACGCGAGCCGGTGAGATACCACGACATGGCCCCCCCCTGGCTGAATCCCTCCAACACGACTTTCGAGGTGTCGATACACAGCTCGCTCTCCACCTGCTTGAGCACTGCGTCTGCGTACGCCAGATCCGAAGTGGCGGACCAAAGACCGCCCATGGCCGCAAGGGTAACGAAAATGGTAGAATCCTTGGCTAGAGTCCAGAGCCCAAAATTATCTCGGCCGTTCTCCGAGATGTTGCCATTGGCCCCGTGCAAACCAATGTGGAGTGGGTAGGCCTTCTTGTTGTCGTAGTTGGTTGGCCAGCGCGTGAGGAACTGGCGACTCTGCCCACCAACCATGATGCTGTTGACGGGGGTAGCCTGATTGACGGTCGCGCTCTTGAGCGTGGGAGGTGCCTGGTTGCATCCCGCGCTCATAGTGGGGCCAGATCCGCCCATGCCCGCGCTGCCGCCCGAACCACCCCCAGCGGGGCCCCCGCCCGTCGTGCCCGCGGCTCCGCTCGCCCCAGCACGCCCGCCGGACGAACCACCCGCGCCCCCGTTCTTTGCGCCAGCGTTGCTGATCCCGCCAGCACTTCCGCCGCTGCTGACCCCGCCGCTCGTCGCAGCACTCGCACCGGCGCTCGTTCCACCGGTGCTCGTTCCACCGGTGCCCGTTCCACCGGTGCTCGTTCCACCGGTGCTCGCTCCGCCCGTGCTCGCTCCGCCCGTGCTCGCTCCGCCCGTGCTCGCTCCACCGGTTGCGTCCGCAGGGTTGTCGCTGCCCGTCCCACTACAACCAAAGCTGAACGCGAGACTGAGCCCGAGCGTCGCGAGAGCTGGTCGTCGAGAGCGGGCGCACCGGTAGAGGGCACTAAACGAACCTCTGAGGGGGGATACGATTGACGGCAACATGAGCGGGCTCCTGTTTGGGCGGAACGCCGGGCCTGGCGCAAAACCACTTAATCACAAAGTGTGCGGGCAACTCGGTTCTCGTTCACAAACGTGCGCGCAGCGTCGCACCGACACCACCTTCCGACCATCGCTACAGTGCAGGCGCACGTTGACAGCATCAACGGCAAGGACCCGAACGCGCCATCCCGACCCAGCAGTCCGAAGGCGCTTTAGAACATCAGGTTGCCGGCCCCGAGCACGAAGTCCACCTTCGAACCGAAGAGGGCTCGGGCGCCCTGGCATTGCACGATGGCATTCGCGGTTCGGGTCTGTCGCTCCGACCAAGTGGTCGCTGCGACGCCGAGCGCGATCTCGGCCTTGGCGTTTCTCAGCCGCTCTTGTGCATCAGGGTAAATGTCGACGGAGAGCACCTCCAAGGCGTCGTCGAGCTCCACGGCTGCTAGTTCCAGCAAGCGCGTCTGAATGTCGGAGTGTTCGTCGTTGAAGCGCGATGCCAAAGTATTCACGGCTTGCAGGCGTTGGCTCGCAATGTCGATGTTGAATGCGCCGTTCAGGATCCGCAAGAACCGGGAAATGGCCACGCTATCGAGCGGCTGGAGGTCGAGCGGCGCGCCGAAGCGCTGATCGAGCAGCTTCGCGCCGGGAGAGTCGCGAAACGCGGGCGTCGCGTAAAAGGTCACGGCGCCGTCGATGTCACCGCCTCCGCCTTGCTTGTCAGACGCCCTGAATGCGTTGTGAAAGAACGGTGCCGTGTCTGCGGCCTCGATCAGCGGAGGCGGGTTGAACGTGCCGTCGCCAAAGCCGTTCACGATTCCGAAATTCTCCAGATTCGGATGCTCGAGCTCCGCGCCACCAAAGCCGCCGTCTTCCACG